>ENA-UOOM01000587-UOOM01000587.1-fermentation-metagenome-genome-assembly--contig:-NODE-587-length-40741-cov-7.500909_pt1 | contig 40741 bp, 40 predicted proteins | sample MGYA00245781_ERZ724031 | MGnify/ENA primary metagenome ERZ724031 (study PRJEB28704, sample SAMN03018317) | fermentation metagenome | biome: anthropogenic terrestrial biome; feature: soil; material... | reverse complement strand
TGAACAGCACCGCCGCCGCATTATCGCTTGACCAACAGGCCATCAGTTCGGCTAGAGCAGTCTCACTGGACACGTCGGCAAGCAGATGGATGGTCTTCACAGGGAAATAGCTGGCCTCATTGCGCCGCAGCAGCAGTACATTGTCGGAGGTGCGGATACTCTGGAACCCCTTTTTGATTAGCAGCGGTATCAGATACGGATTACACTCGCCCATGGGCGTGACGATCATGTTTATACCTCTGGTGAAGAAATGTCGATTCAGCCATTCCCGCGCGCGCAGATATTCGGAAAGCATTTCGTCGCAACGAAAATACATGTCTTCCAGATGGGAGTAAGAATGATTCAAGATATCCCAGCCATCCATATATAGTTCTGCAAGCTGACTATAGGACATGTATTCCCGCTCACGCACCATGCCTGGGATTACGGCGATGTTGCCCCTGTATCCATAGCGCTTCATCAACGGATAAGCATCCGAATACACCGAGCTCCAGCCATCGTCAAATATGAACACAACCGGCGTCTTTGCTTGATCAACGGCAGTGAAAGGTAAGTCGCGGCTTGAAAAATTGCTGAGCCGCAACAGTACGAATATGTCGATTAAGCCATGGTAAAGGCGCGCATATGTCCCCGGATACATCAGCACCGAGAGGCATATGGCTACTATCACAAAAGCGCTATAGAGCTTTTTCAAAACGTGACCGCCCTTCCCTAAGGTGAGGTGAGCCCGAAATAATCCTTTAGATGACCGCGCACAGCATCGGGACGATTCTTGGCGTATGTCCGCATGCGTTCGATTTCCGCCAGGTATCTCTCCATACTCCCGCGGTGCAGGTTCCATCGCAGCAGATGCTGCGGCACATAGGGCAGGTATATCGCAAGCAGGGCGTCCAGTTGCGCTTGAACAGTTTCTGCGCTATAGGAGGTATTCAAAAGGTCGACAAACCGCGTTATAAACTGGGACTTAAACTCCTCATTGGTCAGCAAAGCTCTTAACATGACAGTAAACTCATCCTTGTTGTACCACAGTTCACTCCCGACTGCGGTGGCGTTTGCCAGCGAGTTTTCCTCATAGCTTTTATAAAACATGCCCAATCCCCTATCCAGATCATACACCAGCCACCGCCAGCGGCCGTCCTGACCGTAAGGGGCTTGCGGTTCGTAAGCCGGCGTGCGCTTCCTCCAGATACGCACATTATTTGCGAGCCAGTCGCTGTTGCCACAATAGATCTCCAAAATGTTGTATTCGATGTAATTGTCGATATCAATCTGTGTTTTTACATAGGCGTAATTCTCAGGCTTCCTCATATCTGTACTCTTGATAAAGTTGAACAGCTTGCTATATGGAAATTCGTCTCCGGCAAAGCCTTCCTGTATCTCGTCACCGATGCCACCGGTTGGATTTTTGATGATCACGACGTCTTCGGATGCAAAACCGTATTTGCGCGCGATATAGTCCGCGCTATACAGCGGACGGATGTTGTAGATGCCGAAATACTCGCCGTTAATAAAAGCAATACAGGGGCGGGAGGCCTGAAGATCGAGTCTTTCAGGATCGGCAAGGCTTTGAATAAAGGCGTCACGAAACAGGGAGTATTTGGCATCGGTAGCTGAGTTTCTGAGGATCACGCCGCTTAATGGCAAATATGTATCTGCGCCCTCGGCAAAGAAGTCATACGCGAAGATATCCCGGGTCGTTCCAGCAACCGCCCCGGCATCATAAGCGCTGTCCGCCAAAAGGCGCAGACTCTTGTTGGGCTGGTCGAGCGAAAAGCCGCCGTGGGTGCGGATGCCAATGCCCTGAGATAGACAGAGCTTTCCATCGGGATCAAAGAGCTCGAAATGAGCGGGCCTTTCCCAAAGTTTGCCTTTCTGATTGTAGTTAGCGGGTATTCCTGACCCCAAAGAAGCCTCTGCTGTCGCAGACGTCTCCGAAGCCGCGGATGCTGTGTGGTGCGCCGCAAGCCAATCATCGCGTACTTTTCCGGGGATGTATATTCCGGTTTCGTAATCATAGAGATTGGCGGGGTCGGTAGTAAGAGAGATCACCGGTATGCCATATTGATCTTTGATACCTTCCTCCACAAAATAGGTATTGGTAACGACAGCGCTGCTGGGAGAGCCAAATTTGAAGGTACGGGCGCGGACGACATAAGGTTCAGCACGCTCTTTTAGAAGCAAAGGGCCCACGATCTGCGCAGAATCCTTTTGTGGCTCTGATCCATCGAGCGTATAACGAATTTGCGCGCCGTCCTCACAGGAAAACTCTATGACTACATTTTTCTCATAAAATCCGGCAGGCAGGCTGAAGATTGGCATCCCAAGCCGTCGCCTGTGTTGCGCTTCCTTCAATGGTTCTTTATTGTTTCTGCCACCGGCGGTGCAGCCATCAAACCAATAGAGCGCGTCGCTACCATCTGGTAGTCGTCCATATGATATGTTGTCGTACATGTGCTCAAAAAGCAGAGCTGTATGCCACGCCCGGGTGGGCGAGGTTAACACTACCACGTTGTCGTCGGCGTTAAGCTCGAAATTGGCGTGGGCACTCTTTTCATCGATCTGTCTATCCTTACCGGATGTCCAAATCGTAATATGACTGTGCGGTGCCAATAGCATTTCCGGAAAAACCCACCGAAAGGGTTTTTGGGCGTCATCAGATAAACCAAATCCTTTAAGATTTACGGGCGTTTCCGAGTCATTATACAGCTCGATAAATCCGAAAAAACCGCCATCATCTGCCTGGATCAAACCCTTATTGAATGGCATGATCTCATTGATCGCAATATCATAATGCGTGGACGGCCGCGGTAGTGGCTGCCTGGCAAATTGCATGGCCAAAAAAATGTTGTCCTTGCCTATGCACATGGCAATTCCTATACAGCACAACGCAAACAGTATGCGCTTCAGTCGCTCCCTCATCAGCGCGTCAGCCCCCCTTTAGCCGGTCACCTCACCGGAGAAGGAAACAAGGTTCACTTCGCTAATGCCCAATTCGCTATTCTCCGAAAAATGCTCCACGATAACATAGGGACGTTGCTTCTTCAAATAAACCTCGTAGGTCATCTCCATGCAATCGAAGCTGCTATTCTGCATGCGAAGCTTGTATTTGATGCCAAATCCCTTGAGGGCTTTCTCGGCGTCTTGCTGTTGTATCCGGTTGCCTTTAAGCACTAAGAGGTAACAGCAATCCGAATAGACCGACTTGCCAAACACGAAGATAAAAGCGGCGATAAACACGCTGCACACGCCGGCAATCAAAAAAGCGCCAGTTCCGGCAGAGAGTCCTGAGCTGATCGCCCAAAATAGAAAAGCGAGGTCGCGTGGTTCCTTGATGGCACTACGGAAACGCACAATGGATAGCGCGCCGACCATTCCGAGCGAGATAGCCAGGTTGCTGCCGATCAGCATGATTACCATGGCGGTGGTCATCGTGATGACTACAATGGAGACATTAAAGCTTAACGAGTACAGCACCCCGGTAAAGGTCTTTTTGTACACGAAAAAGATAAAAAGGCCCAGAAGCGTGGTGATGGCCATATTGAGCGCGATGGTCTCGAGGGTATATGCGCTCGTACCGTCAACAAGATAACGGAAGAGATCCAGATCGTTCATCTTGTATTCCTCCCAAATGTGCCATGTTTGGCGCAGAGGATGTGCTTGCGCCTAAATATGTAATGTTTGGCGGCAGATGATGTATTTGCTTATGGAAGTGCCCGTTAGGTCGATTTCTGAGAGAATGCTCCTAATAAAATCAGGTATCGCATGGCGGTATTTCACCTCAAGAATACAGCCTCGCTCATTCGGAACTCTTAGGCAGGGTGCGTTTTTGTCAAATAGGCGCGATGTGTCCATAGAAGCGCGCAAGCTTCTGTCAATGGTGATACGAATACTTTCAAAAGGTAGCTCAAAGGCTTGTCTTTCATAATCAATGATCAGGATCGGCCGCAGAAGCTCGCGCTGGAAGCAGGCATAGAATTGATGCGCAGCGCCATGTGGCAGGAAGGGGAGGAACGCGCAATTGCCATTGACGAGTGTGGACACGTTCTGCCTATCCAGCGGCATACTTTCTTTATGCACGAATGCGCCGCGTTTACTCTTATGTTCGAGCATTGCTATATTGGTGGCGGTATCATAGATGCGCAAGCGGATTTTTCTGCGATCGGTATATCCGTTAACTTTATCGTGATAGTCGCGGTTGCCGGGTGTATCGAAGTACAAGCTCCGTATCCAGTATTGCCCGTCTGAGCCGGCGTGCTTGTCTGTGCGCATGATGCACCGGAAATATTGTGCGAGCATGTACGCTTCGCGTTCACTGATATGATATTTTACTTCGTGGCGGAATACACCGGAACCCGGATTCTGTCCTGCCTCCATTTCTTTTGCGCCTCCATAATTGCTCCCTCTGACGCCTCAATAAGGGCTCCTTCTGATCTGAATGGGAATTACAGCGTATACGTATTGTTAGTTCTGCTCGGTTTATCCCAACTGGTTTTTTTCATCAGATATGAGACAGTGCCTTTAATAAAAAAAGCGATGCGCAGAAAACTGAAAACAATGAGGTCTATGCAAACGCCAAAATACAGTGGGCTCGTCTTGGTCCTCTTGTTTCCGCGGGCGTTGTTGTTTACAGTTCGGAAGGAATCTGGACCGCGCCTGATGGCTCTGTAGATTGCGACCAATGAATTCGCGATATTAAACAGCACGGCCAGTCCTGAAGAAACAAGTAAGAGCGGGGGAAAAATGCCGCAAAATACGCGTATCGAAAGCAGCAAATAGTTGGCAAGGAAGGTCATCACCGCAAAAGTGCCGCTAAGGGTCGCATCCGCAAGCATGAAGAAACAGACGCTCGTATGCCAAAAATTGCTAACAAGAAATTGCCTATTATGCTTCGACGCGTCCCAAAATGCCATTTGCCACCTTACGCGCTGTCGACCGAGATCCTTCCAGTTCTGCGGGCACTCGGTATAGCAGATCGCGTTCATTGTATAGGAAATGACTTTTTTGTGTAGCTGTGCGTATTCACTCAGGCGTATGGTAATATCGATATCTTCCCCGAGGCCATGCCTGAATCCACCCACTGCGATCAAGGCGCTTTTTCTGAAAACACCAAACGCGCCGGAAATAATATTGAGCGCATTGTTCACGGTCAATGAAGGTTTGTAGACGTAAAAACCCTTAATGTAATCGAGCGCTTGAAGCGCAATCAGTGGAGACTTACAGTTATCCATAAGAAAATACTGCATCGCATGTATCGCGCCGCCAGAAGCGATGATGTTATCGTCCTGGAAAATACGGTTCATGATGCGGAGGGCGTTCTTTTCGAGCACGCTATCTCCGTCGAGTGTGACGATTATTTCCTTGCTGCTCAGGGACACGCCGGCGTTCAAGCTGGCGGCCTTGCCACTGTTTACTTTGTCCACGACGAATATATTCGCGTATTTCGCCGAATAGTACACCTCGCTGAAACCTGCGCCAAGGTCGGTTTCGTTTGGCATGCATTGCAGCGGAAACGGCTCGATTTCTAGCGGCTCGAGTTCCAACAGTTCGAAAAGAGTCGACATAGTGTTGTCCTTGGAGCCATCGTTGATGAATATGACTTCATAGTCTTCATAGTCCAACCGCAAAACGCCGCTTAATGTGTTTTTGAGGATCAGCGCCTCGTTAAAACAGGGGATGATGAGTGAAAAGCCCAACGTTTTTCGCGGGGCGCGCTCTGGCTCCTTGCGGTAGTAAAAGGAACAGATGAAGTGCAGTATGGCAAAGAATGTGCTCAAGAACGTAAAAACTGTGACAATGGCGATAATCATCGCGGTTGGCTCCATTCAGGCTCTACGGCCCATGACTTTAAAATGAAAGTGGCGGGAAATAAGGTGTTCTCGTCCGGCGCGCCTGACCATTGACCGCCTACTGCTTGATTGACGATCAAATACATCGGCTCATCCGGAACGCATTTGGAGGTTTCAAACTTACACTCTCCGTCTATAAACCAACGCAAACTTTCTCGCGTCCACTCAAACTCGATCAGATAAGTATCTTTTCTGGCTACTTTTGTTTTGAAGAAATCCCGCGCTTGGGCGGAGCCGTCCATATAGTGCACCACTCCATAGAACTCGTCGGGTGCGCTGCCGATCATTTCGAAGATGTCGATTTCGGGCAGGGCTTTATTCTCCGCAGGCATGAGCCAGATCGCGGGGAAGAGCCCTTTTCCCTCCGAGACACTGATGACAAAGGAAAATTTGCCGTAAAGGTAGGCGTGTTTGCTTTCCACCATTCCTGAGGTATAGCGCTTATTGCCTATTAATTCTTCGTGGGTGGTTATCACAACGTACCCGTCGTCAAAATTCACATTGTGTGGGCTGTAATACTGCAGCTGGTTGTCATGGCTCTCGCTGAGTTCAATGACTCGCCATGGTGAATTCTCGGGAATCCCGGCAACGGCAACATCGTGGCGATCGGTTGATACCGGCCTGTCAGGCTGCGATTCAGGCGCGGTTTTGGCCTGGGCTGATTTGCTTTCGCGCTCGGCGTGTTCTGAACCCTCAGCCTGTTCAGATAGAATGGCGTCGATGCTTTCAATGACATATATAATAAAGACGCCGCACAGTAGTAGTGCGCACGATGAAATTAGCAGCCATTTAAACGCTTTTTTGAGCATGGTAATTACGTCCAATCCCAAGTGCTATTTATTATCTATGCATATGTTTGATTGAAAAGATAAATTCATTCTTTGGCTGGATGACACAAGGGGGCTAAGATAACACAAGGGGACGGTTCTTCTGTGTCAGCACAGAAGAACCGTCCCCTTGTGTCTCAATGTTTTGTCGCTGGCCCGCTCTGCTGCTATACTGTTTTCTGGCTCAGCAACTTGGCCACCTCATCTTCAGCCACTTTTTTGTCAAGGCGTTCAAATAGGATTTCTGGTGCGGGTATGCAAAACCCCACAGGAATGGACTTAACTTCCCAGGAATTGTCGATGTGGAACCATCCCCGGATTTTTGCTGAGGAAAAGGGTAGAAACGGCTCCAGCAAAACAGCGAGATTCGCGATCAGCTGAACGCAATTAAATATAGTCGCGCCGCACTCAATCTCGTTCTCTTTCCTTGTTTTCCATGGTTTGCCGGAATCGAAATACTTATTCCCGAACCGCACCAACTCAAAAGCGTCGTCGAGTGCGTCGTTAAGATGGCCATCTTCGATCTTCCGGCCAATAACGCCAAAGGCTGCGGTAATGCGTTTCTGCAATTCGCTGTTAGCCTCTGCTTCTGGCACAGCGCCACCCTGATATTTGGTGATAAAGGACAGCGTCCGATGGACGAAATTGCCATAAGCGCCAAGTAACTCATTATTATTGCGCTCGACAAACTCTCGCCAGGAAAAGTCGGTATCCCGTTTCTCCGGTCCGTTAGCGATAAAGAAGTATCTCAGGGCGTCGGGGTTATATCTGTCTATAATATCCCTTGCCCATACAGCCCAGTTCTGGCTGGTCGAAATCTTGCGTCTCTCAAGCGTCAAATACTCACTTGAGATAATGTCATCCGGCAAATGGAAGCCTCCGCAGAAGCCTCCGCCATGGGCTAGCAGTAACGACGGCAGAATGATGGTGTGGAATGGAATGTTATCCTTTCCGTGAACATAGTAGTGGCGTGCGTTTGCGTTCGCGCCCGCGTTTCCGCCTGCGCCTGGGCCTGCGTCCGCACCGAAAAGCTCAACGAATGGAATGTTGCGTTCGGCGCACAGAATAGCACTGGCCGAGAGATATCCAAGTACATTCTCAGCCCAGATATAGATCTTTTTATTCTCATAACCGGCTTTGGGCACATCAATACCCCAGTCAAGGTCGCGGGTGATAGCACGGTCGCGTAGTCCCTCATCGATATACCTCTTGGTAAAGGCGATCGCATTCTTACGCCATTTTTTATGATCATTCAAGTACTCCGTAAGCTCAGAAGTGAGTTTTGAAATTTCCAGATAGAGCTGTGTCGTTTCCCCAAAAGCCAGAGAAGATCCGCATTCCGAGCATTTCGCATCAACGACCGTGTCGACATCCAGCACTTCGTTGCAGGCATCACACTGATCGCCACGCGTGGCCGCCCCGCAAGCTGGGCATTTGCCGACAATGAGGCGATCAGTCAAAACTTTATTGCATGATTGACAAAAGGCCTGCTTTACAGTCCTCTCATGAATATAGCCGCCTTCATACAATTTCCGGTGAAATTCTTGAACGTATTTGATATGTAGTCTATCGGAGGTCTTCGTATAAAGATCATAAGAAAACCCCAGTTTGCTGAAGACATCGACAAATTGAGCATGGTAAAAATCGCTGACTGCGCCTGGCGTTTTGCCTTCCTGTTTCGCACGAATAGCAACAGGTGTTCCATGGCAATCACTGCCCGAAACATAAAACACACGATTTCCGATGGCTCTGTGATAACGGGCAATAATATCGCCCGGCAGGAGCGCTGCAATGTGGCCAATATGGAGGGAGCCGTTGGCATATGGCCAAGCTCCGCCAATCAAAATGTTTTTCATCGCAAGATACCTCTCTTTTCTTTGTCATTAGGCACAAATGGATACAAAAATGCCCTCACCCCCAAACTCCGGCAATGCCGTTATTTAGGGACGAGAGCATTTGCAGCTTCGCACTACCACCCTAATTCGCTCATTTCTCACGAAACAAGCCTTATCAGGTTCGGATGGGCAATGGTCCATCGAAACCCTATCGCTGTTACGGGCGAACCCGTCGCAGTCTACGCCGTTTGTGATAACGGTTCGGTGCGAGGCTCAGAGGCCATGTTCAGCGTTTTTCGCTTTACCCATTCTCAGCTTAAGTGGGTTCTCTGTAAAAGCAATATCCGCTTACTCTTCCTCGTCAGCGCCTTTATATTTATTCTTTAGTATTGTTTATGAGATAGAAATTATGCTTAGTTTAACATAAAGAATGGCTCATATCAAGTCGTGGGAATAGATTTTCAATTGGACCTTTATCAATAGCGCAGAGAGGTATATAATCAGGACTCGGGTGATTTATTTTGAAAAGGTTCCTTTTTGCGTTATTGATAGGCACTATTATTATGCTTACGTTTACGGCTTGTCGCATTAAAGAAACTGCATCCGCCGGCGAAACAACTGAAAACCTGGGCTTCATCGGTGGTAATATTGCCGCAGGAGGCCTCATGGGCGGTGACAGAAACGGGTGGGTATATTATAGAAGCGAGGCTGATAGCTGGAAGCTTTACAAGGCAAGACTTGACGGCACCAAGAAAACTTGGCTTAGTGACGATTGTCCATGTTACATAAATGTGCTTGAAGGATGGGTCTATTACTCTAATTATCGGGATAATTTTTCCCTCTATCGCATTCGAGCAGATGGCACGGAGCGTCACAAGCTTATCGACGGATACTGCTGCAATCTGTATGTCACAGATAGCGGCATGTATTTTGATATGCGGGACAAAAACAACTCTGCGCAGATATACCATATGGAGCTGGACGGTAGTGCGCCTGAGCTCTTGGTTGCTGATATGCAAGTTGCGGCTTACTATGATGGCGTTCTTTACTGCAGATCTACGAATAAACTGTGCGCTTATAATATGCAAACAGGGACCTTATCTAATATTTGCGAGAAATACACGCACAATGTTTGTGCCGACGAAACAGGCATTTACTACTGGGCAGTCGATAAAAACACATTTTGTCATATCGGTTTTTCCGGCCAGGAGCAGGTACTCTTAACTGGAGGGGATTTTTTCAATTATACCGAGGGCAAGCTGTATTATTTCGGATATGGCGGTAACAATCATGATTACTATTGTATCTATTGCCTTGACGTGAAGAGCAAGACGACATCCGCCGTTCTTTCTCTTTCCGATCAGTGCTTCGATATCAGCGGCAATCTCCTTGGTATAACAATCGCACAAGTGCGGGATAGTGCAGCCGAGCTGGATGAATCGTATTTTGATAATGATGAGGGTGTATTCAATGGATTTTCCGAACAGGCAGGATATACATATGTCATTGAGGATAGCGCATTTTGTCGTGGAGGTTTGCGCGAAAGTATTCTGAGCACAGGAAAACTTGGCTGCTGGATCCTGTATGATAATAATGGCGGTATTGTATGGGATTAGATAATAGAAACGGGAAGATACAAGGGGACATGAGGGGACGGTTCCTCCGTCCCCGCGTCTTCCTTCTTTCAGACTTTCTTGTTATAATATGAGCCAAGTATTGCCTTGACGGCAACAGTAAACAGCGTTGCTGCGAGTAGCGTGAAGAATATCGTCTGGCTGAAATAATGAGAGATCAGCATTGCCAAAGCAAAAGACAGGATCAAGACGTTGATGCCTGTGCGACCAACCAGGGCATTTACATGCTTTTGGCGTTCGTCATGTTCTTCAATGTATAGCTTTTTAAGCTTATCTTCGCTTTTTAATGCGCCGCGATACTTGATCATGAAGAATATCGCGACGGCTCCAATACCTACCCCAAAGCCGAGACCGAACGAGGTCGCAGAATCATCCAGACCAGCAATTGCTGAGGCAGCGGTTAGGATTAAGACTATCGCGCAATAGATTCCTGCAATAATAATGCGGTTGCGTACTTTCCGTCTGTAGTTTTCCATGGTTTATTGCTCCTCCCCATCCGAAAAATCGAATATTTCCTCGATTGTACTGTCAAAGTACTCTGCAATCTTGTGCGCCAAAACAAGCGAGGCCGTATACTTTTCCACTTCAATGGACGTGATTGTCTGTCGAGTAACCCCTACGGCGTTCGCCAGTTCTTCCTGCGTAATTTTCTTCTGCTTGCGCAGGTCCGCGATTTTTGATTTCAAATATTCGTCACCTCCAAATGCAAAGCACACCTTGCAAAATAAGTATAGTTCGCTTTGCATAAAATGTCAAGCTCACTTATTACAGTGACACGAGGGGACGGTTCTTCTGTGTCATTCCGGCACCGGAATGACACAGAAGAACCGTCCCTATTTGTGTTATTTGTGTTATAGCTTATCCGAGTTTTCGTAAATCGCCTTTTCGTCCGTTTCCGACAACAGTTTTTTAATAATAAACGCGATCGCGAAAACCACAAAGACATTCAGAATGAGTCGCATAAACGTAAACTGCCAGTCTAAAGAGGAAATCTCAAATAGCAGCAGAGGAATACGGATACTTGTGCTCGCACATATGAAAAGCAATACGCTTGAAATCCGACTTCCTTTTTTAAGAAGCACACCGGCAACCGGCAGCAACGCGTACAGAGGAACTGCTGTCACCACGCCCAGCAGCAGCGCGACAATCACACCTTTGAAGCCGGATTTTGCACCCATTATCTTAACCATGGTATCTCGTTCTATCCATACGTCCATAAGGCCGACGCAAACGAAAATCGGCGTGAGCATGAATAAGAAATTGAGAAAGTTCTTGCCCGCGAAGCGCAGGGTGGTTAACTCTACCTGCGGCTGGAATATCAGCATAACTAAATTGACAGCGATTACCGTCAAAAGAAACCATTGTCTCTTAAGCAGCATTTTCATGTCAACACCGCCCCGATTATAAAGGCTGTGACAAAGGCGAACAGGTACGCAAGCACATTCCGTAGTATGGCAACCTTTTTTCCAAGATACCTTATTTCCATTGGCAGGGTAACAAAGCCCACCATTGTAAGGGTGGAAATGAAAATCGCTATTTGCGTAACCCCTGCGCCATTTTTCAAGAGCTCGGCAGTAATGGGAAAAGCCACGATTACGGGTACTAACGTGATCGCGCCAAGCAAAGATGCTATCAGCATACCCCAAAAGCCGCTTTCTGTGCCTATGACGCGCTGGATTGTTCCAGGGGTGACAGCCACTAGCAGCAACCCGACAAGCAATAGGATTGCTACATACTGAGGCAGCATGTTTATGAACATCTTCCATGCTCTTTTAAGCGATAGCGCGGTTTTCTTTTTATCGTTCACAAAAGATATGCCAAGCAGAACGGCAGCTACGATATAAAGGGAATAGGTAAAAGCAGCGTTCATTTTTTGATTCTGTCCTCCAGCGGTTATTTTTCGACTGGGTGACGAAGCAAAAAGCTTGTCTTATAGCCTCCATTATATTATGATTGGGTGTAATAATTTGTTGCGTGTGCAACAAATTATTAGGTGAAGGAACTATTAGGCGAAGGTGAAGACATGGTATGATTGGATATATTGAGGATTTGGTGCATACAAAATTGTTTTCGGGCATTCCGCCTGCTGAAATGCCCGGCCTTATCGACTGTATCCATGCCCAGCGCGTTGATTACGTAAAAGGAGATTTTATTGTTGAGGAAGGACGAAACGTATACGATTTTGGCATTATGCTTTCTGGGCGTGGTCAGTCTATCAAGTGGGATGCTGCGGATAGATTGATTATCATCACCTTGCTTGAAAAGGGCAGCGAAATAGGGGTCATGCTGGCGGCCAACCCCGATCATAAAAGCCCGGTATCGGTTCAGGCGCAGGATGAAGTATCCGTTTTGCGTATCCCGTATGACCGTATCATTGAACGGTGTCCAAAGGGCTGTCCAAAGCACGAAAGATTGCTACGGAATTACATTGCTATTGTTGCCGAAAAGGGGCTTGTATTGCATGAGCGCATTGATTGTCTTCTAAAACCCACTGTGCGGGATAAGATTCTGACATACCTTCAGCGAGTATCTCACGAACAGAAAAGCCGCACATTTTCTGTTCCCATGAACAGAAATGCAATGGCTGATTACCTCAATGTTGAGCGTAGCGCACTTTCAAGAGAACTGTCCCACATGAAACGAGACAAGTTGATTGATTACCATAGAAATAGTTTTAGGCTGGAACAAGAGAGTTGAAAAAAGACCAACCTCACGTTAGGATTTGAGACAAGGAAGACGCAGGGACGGTTGGACGGTTCATCCGTCTCGTCCCAAAACAAGAGATTCGAATAGGGCGAGACGGATGAACCGTCCCTGCGTTTTCCCGCGGTCTTGGCGCACCTGCGTCTTGCGCAACTAAAGTCAAACAGACGTCCCCCGAATTGTCTAAAATGTAATCAGGACGGGAGGTGATGAGTATGTACGAATGGCATCAGCAAGTGCAAAAAATCGCGGACGGCATCGACCGCTGTATCGCGAATCGTGACGACGACAGCCTTACGCTGCGTGCGATCGCAAAAGAAAATGGTTACTCCGAATTCTACATGACGCGCAAGTTTAAAGAATTGTCGGGGATTTGTTTTCGGGATTACCTGCGCAAGCGGCGTCTTGCCTTCGCACTGATTGACGTGCGCGATACAGTAAGGAGTATTCTTGAAATCGCCGTGGATTACGGGTTCTCCTCCCATGAAGCGTTTTGCCGGTCGTTTAAGGCCGCCTATGGCATTCCACCAAGTACATACCGGGCCAAGCCAAAACCGGTGGTACTCCGTACAAAACTCATTACCTTTGACCGTTACTTATTAGGCTTGGGGGAGATTGGAATGGCGAAATCGTCAAAGGACATTAAAGTCTATTTTGTGTCAATCCTTGCGCACCAGTTCCTGCACATCAAGAATTATGAGAGCGACGGATACTTTGATTTTTGGGAGAAACAGGATGTAATCCTCGACATGGATTGTGACACCATCTGTGGTCTGTTGGATAGCATCAAGGGTAAACTGGACGGGGAAGACGACGTGATTGGCAAGTTTAGTGGCCAGATTATGGGGCGGATCTTTGAAAACGGAAAATCAGCGGAAGCATATGGGGTGCGCTTGCCAGCCGATTATGACGGTGAGCTTCCCAAGCAGATGCTAGTGGCGCGTGTTCCGGAAGCGGAGTATATTGTATTTGAACATGGTAGCTTTGATTATGAGCAGGAATGCGAATCAGTTGGTGATAAACTGCAGACTGCCATTGACAGTTTTGATTACAGTGGCACAGATTATGTCCCGGATCATTCTGCCGGGCGTGTGTCATACTTCTATTTTGATCCTGATAAATTTATTAAACATGTACTGCCAGTAAGACACAGGTAATATCTAGGGACAGTGGCTGGCTCTTCTGAATGACACAAGGGGACGGTTCTTCTGTGCTGCCGGGCGTTAAGGTCTGGAATAGCACAGAAGAACCGTCCCCTTGTGTCCCTTCCGCCATTTTTTCCTATTATCATATTGACAAAATTTGATATGACGCATATACTGAGAACGTGTTAAGTATCAATTATTTTTGATATGAGGTGATAGCAAGTTTGGCAACAATTTATAAAGAACACGCAAAAGTCTTCAAGGCCTTTTGCGACGAAACACGGCTGCAAATACTGGAATTATTGTGCGATGGTGAAAAATGTGCCTGTGATTTGGTGGAACAGTTAGGGGTGAGACAGTCAGGGCTTTCCTACCATATGAAGGTTTTGGTTGAGTCAGGCGTTGTGGAGAGCCGGCAGGAAGGCAAATGGACCAACTACAAGATCAGTGTAAACGGCAGCGCTGATGCGATCGCTCTGCTAAGAGAACTGATCACACCGAGCAAAGTGGTGGAAGAAAGCGAGGCTCTTTGATGCCAATACTAAAAACGATCTGGGACTTTTTGCAGAACCAAATCCTCGGCATGAGGTGGCTGAATGACTTAATCGGAAGCGTGCTAACTGTTTTGGGGATGGACACTTCCAATCGCTGGGTCGGAAGCATTCAGTTTTTTGCCTATGACGTTACGAAAATCGCAGTCTTGCTATGCATCCTGATTTTCATGATCAGCTATATCCAAAGCTATTTCCCTCCGGAACGCAGCAAGAAGATATTAGGACGCTTTCACGGCATCTGGGCTAACTCAGTGGCCGCCTTGCTTGGAACGGTAACGCCGTTTTGCTCCTGCTCATCTATCCCGTTATTTATTGGCTTTACCTCCGCAGGTTTGCCGCTTGGAGTTACTTTTTCATTCTTGATCTCTTCGCCAATGGTAGACCTGGGTTCTCTCATTCTGCTGATGAGCATATTTGGCGCAAAAACCGCCGTTCTTTACGTAGTGTTCGGTTTGGCAATTGCCATAATTGGCGGCACACTCATTGAGAAAATGAACATGGAAAAGTATGTCGAGAGCTTTATTCGGGCTGCCGGAAATGTAGATATCGAATCACCGGATCTTACTAAAAGAGATCGGCTGATTTATGCAAAGGAGCAAACACTATCAACCTTTAAAAAAGTCATTCCCTACATCTTGGTTGGTGTTGGCATAGGGGCGATTATTCATAACTGGATACCCAAGGACTGGGTGGTATCTCTGCTGGGAAGAAAAAATCCCTTCGGCGTAATCCTGGCAACGCTGATTGGCATACCATTGTATGCCGATACCTTCGGCACAATTTCAATTGCGGAAGCACTGCTTTTCAAAGGTGCCCAACTGGGTACGGTGCTATCTTTCATGATGGGCGTTACTACTCTGTCATTGCCATCGATCATAATGCTCCGCAAGGCAGTTAAGCCGAAGCTGCTGGCGCTATTCATTGCCATCTGTACTATAGGAATTATCATTGTCGGCTACTTATTTAACGCATTACAGCCGCTATTGGTCTAGGAGGAAGGAAGGTAGAAATTATAACAAAAAGCTGTGAGCTTGCCTTGCGGTAGCGGGTATGAGTTGCCCGCAAACTTGAAAAGCTTCTTTAATGGCAAGAAAAACAAGTCGGGTTGTTCCTGCGGTGGCAATTGCTGTTGAAGGATAGAGTTGATGAATAGAATTGATGAATAGCAGAGTCTAAAAATGAAAAACTCGAAAAAAGGGAGATGCTTATGATGGCGTTATTTGGGAAGAAAGACAAAGATGAAAAAAACGCGTCTTGTTGCTGCGGGGGTAACTGCGACGCAGAAAGTATGGCAAAGGCGGCAAAAGCCAAAACCGAAGGCGCAGCCGTAAAAGTGCTCGGAAGTGGCTGTGCCAAATGCAATCAACTTGAAGCAGCGACTAAAGCAGCCCTTGAGCAGTTGGGCATGGACACAACGATTGACCATGTAACCGACTTTGCGCAAATCGCTGCATACGGTGTGATGACAACTCCGGCGCTTGTTGTCGACGGGAAAGTAGTCTCTTACGGCAAGGTACTCAGGACTGATGAGGTCGTGAAGATCCTGCAACAGGCTAGAGGTTAGGGCGGGTTACTTCAGGATGGCAATTCCGCGCTTGATATCTTCTAATTAAAATAGAAATAGGGGACGGTTCTTCTGTGCTCACAAAAGAACCGCCCCCTTGTCCTTCCGATTGACTTTTTGTGGATCTCCTAATATAATTAATACGTCATTCTGCGGCGTTTCGAAACGTTTTCGCGCTCTGCCGCACCAAAAATAGAATTAGATTAGCACGAAAGGAGCTGTTTTGAGCATATGGCTGTAATTTCTGAGGTGGCTTTGGTCTAAAACAGCATATTGGGCACGGTAATGTTTTCGCGGTAAGTTTTGAGGAGTTTTGAGACGGGACGGTTTGAACGCAAATACGTCTTTTATTGCTGTGCCGTATCGAGTAACCTTTCGTGAATACTGTAGGCTTCTACGGGCATACGAACAGGTATGCCCGTGTTTATTTTATTTAACACTTGCATTACCTGTAATGAACCGCAGTTTGCAGCTTTGGAAGGCTGCTTGCTGCGGTATTTTTGTGCCCATTTCGCGAGGCGAAAGATGCGATGCACTGAAAATGGATGCGCAAAAAACGAACAAAAGGAAAAGAGATGAAATAAATATGAACTTGGCAGACTATGGATTTATACCGACAATGCTTTCGCTAATTGACATTGATACTCTGAAGGATAATTACATACCGGCCAGGGTTACTGCTGTCCACAAAGAGCGTTATGCTCTCGTCTGTGAACATGGTGAATGTTTCGGGAGATTGAAATCAGGTAATTACTTTGATGTCGCGTCAGACGAAATTCCTACTACGGGTGATTTTGTGCTGGTCAAGTACAATGTCAGCGGAGACAGCCAGATCCTTCAAACACTGCCGCGCAGATCAAGATTTGTACGCAGCGATTTTTCAGGACATGCGGTCGGATATGTCAAAACCATTTTGGAACAGGTAGTGGCAGCGAATTTCGACTTCGTTTTTGTCCTATCATCGCTGAATCAGGACTTCAACGTTAACCGCATTATGCGTTATTTGACGCAGGCGTACCAAAGCGGTGCGCAGCCTGTGGTGATTTTGACAAAGGCGGATTTGTCCCCGGATTTTGAAGCGTCTGTAGCTGAAGTTCAAAAAGTCGCGCCTGATGTGCCGGTTCACGCAGTTTCCAGCCATACGGGTTTTGGCATGGAAGCACTAAACGCATATTTGCATCCTGAAAAGACCGTAGTGTTTCTTGGGATGTCTGGCGTGGGGAAATCGTCGCTGCTTAACGCTCTGATGCAGCAAGAGGTAATGGCTGTAAAGGCGATTCGCGAAGAGGACAGCCGAGGCCGACACACTACGACATACCGGCGGCTTTTCATGCTTCCGTCCGGTGCGATGGTGATCGATACGCCGGGAATGCGCGAGCTTGGGTTGTATGACGCAGATGAAGGGATTAGCGCAGGATTTGGCGATGTGGAGGATTTGCTCTCACAATGCCGCTTTAGCGATTGTCGCCACAAAACCGAACCGGGTTGTGCGATTCTGGCAGCCCTCGACGATGGCTCTTTAGCGCATGAACGTTGGGAACTTTACTTGGCGCAAATGCAGGAAAAGAGATTTGTGGATGAGAAAGCGACTTATCTGACAAACAAAAAGGCACGAGACAAATCAATCTCCATTTGGAGCAAGCAAATGAAGAAGAAAAATGGAGGAACTAAGAGATGAGCCTTTCAAAGAATTGTATTGAAAAGACTGAACAGATCTATATTAATCCCGCGACGCTGACCCAGGTTTTAAGTAAAAAGCTTGGCACAGATGTCATCAACGCTAATTACCAAACAAAGCAGCTACATGGCGGAACATTGGGCGATGTTAGGCTTGTCACGGGTACGGCGGAAACCGCCGATCACAGGAGCATACCATATGAAGTAGTTTGGAAAACACAGAAAAAGTGGGAACGCCCCGGCGATCCAGATTCATGGCGCAGAGAGTATGATTTTTATCGTTCGGATTTTAGCGCTGCCTTTACGGATTCATTGCGTTCCCCGAAATGCTATGCCACAAAGCTGCATGGCGACGATGAAATTGAGATCTGGATGGAGCACATCGATGGTGTATCCGGTAGCAATCTTACTATCGAAGCCCTCGAACAGGCTGCCGAAGAGTGGGGGCGTTTTCAGGGCCGTCTTCGTTGTCGTCTCGATCTTGATCTCGATCTCGGTCTCCATCAGCACCCCGGAAAATTGGAATTCGGGGACGTCTCCTGGTTGGGCAATACTGGGTTTATGGAGCGTGAATTCAGGCAGTGGACTTCGGACACAGAGGAGTATCGTTATCTTTATTCCAGTACATGCAGTCTCCCGGAACATCTGCGCCGGATGCTCATTACCACGCAACAGGAATCACAAACAATCTTCTCGAATATTAAACGCCTGCCCGTAGTTTTAAGTCATCGGGATTTCTGGATTGAAAACATCTTCTATTCGCAAGACGGCAAAATACACCTAATCGACTGGGACTGCGTTGGATGGGGTTTTGCGGGTGAGGATATCGCCAGCTTAATCGCGGACGACACGGATGTCGCGTACCTGGACGAATACTATCGTAGGCTTGTTCCCGCCTATCGTCGCGGATTATCGGGCGGATTATCAGGCGGGGGCGGATTGTCGGAATGTATGGACGTCGCGCCGAATGAGAGTTTCTTAATCCCTGAGATGATCATCATTAAATTCGGTTACCGGTTCTTGCAGAAATTCATGTTTTCGCAGTCACCGAGCGCGAAAAATCGACAAATCACAGCGCTACAAAAAATCCATGAGATTCATGCGCGTATATAATAACACAAGGGTGACACACGGGGACGGTTCTTCTGTGCTGCTGGGCGTTAATCCCCGAAACAGCACAGAAGAACCGTCCCCGTGTGTCATTCCCCGTGCGTCATTCCGGCAGGAAAAGAAAAACTCGTGTGAAATAAGTTTTATTAATGCATTGTAATCATTTGTAGCAAAGTCAAAACCTGTGGAGGTTAGCCATGGAAATCACTTGGGTTTTGCCTGTTCTCATTCCGGGAGTATTGCTCCAGCTTTCTCTGCAGGTCTTCTACATCAAGAAGTGCCTGACGGATGAGAGCCTTACGCCAGCCATGCGCCGCATTTACGCGGTGTTGATCGCCGTTTTCAATCTACCTGCCGCCGCAGTCTATCACTTTAAAGCCAGAAAAAAATTGTCGGCTGATGCCCGATTAGCGCAGGAACAGAACATGGACTCAGATATTTGTAAAGGAATATTCCTTTTGTTAATTGTCGCTTATGAGGTCCTGGCGATGCATGTACTGGTGGATAATTCCGGAAGCCTATTTTATAAACCTCTGACCATGCTTATCTCCACGTGCTTTATAGTGATGCTGATCCACAATTTTGTTCGTATAGATAGCCGACGCGCAATCAGACATCTTCTTCCGGCACTGCAAATCCTTCTTTCCATACCTATTCTATATTTGGATCTTTCCGGAGAAGGTTTGTATCTTGTACTAGTTTTAGGAATAAGTATACTCAACCATTCTCCGCTGCCGCAGGCCAAGATATATGGCATTTGCGTTCTTAGTGCCTATCTGCTGGGGAATACGGCAAATACGATCCGGATGTTCGGTATTTCTGAAATGGGTGTAATTGTACGCTTCTTTTATGTTAACACCCTACTGTTTCTTGCTGCAGTTGCCGCCTTTTATTCGCTGAAAAAGCAGCTGTTAACAAATGACCGTTTGGACGCCGCACTTCAAAAGGTCAAAGAGCAATCCGAACAGCTCCGGGACATGGCCGTTATCGAGGAGCGTAACCGCATTGCTGCTGAAATGCACGATACAGTCGGCCATACTCTGATCGCGGCAATCCTATCTTTGGAATCGGCCGAAAACCTTCTTGTGCCACAGCCCGAGCAACCCCAACAACCCCAGCAAGCGGCCCAAGTGCTAGCCCGGGCCAAAGAACTGGTGCGATGCGCGATTTCGGAACTCGGTGCTTCTGTTAGAGCAGTCCGAGCAAAGAAAGTGACTAAATTTACTACTGCTCTTGAGCAGCTGCTTAATGAAATTTATGAGAATACGGGACTTGTTATCAAGAGCGTTGTCGGACAGGAAGTACAGGGAGTACAGCTGGCAGAGAGGGCAGAGGAGGTTGAGGAGAGTCTGCCTCCGCTTCAAGCCGGTATCCTACTCTCCGCAGTAAAAGAATGTGCAACGAACGCCTTGAAACATGGACGTGCCACGCAGGCAGATGTCTTGATTCAGAAATATAAAGGACAGATTCAGCTCGCGTTCACGGATAACGGTATCGGCGCGACCGCATTTCAGACCGGTTCGGGGCTTTCCATAATGCGTGAGCGTATCGCAGGCATTGGTGGCGAATTGAAGACAGAGACTGTACCAGGCGAGGGATTTACCGTCAGTATCATAATTCCCGCCGGGCAAGGAAAAGGAGATGCACATGACGGGTATGACGCACATGAGTCAAATCAGCGTATTACTGGTGGATGATCATACCATAATCCGCGATGGACTCCGCGCACTCTTGCAGACTTATCCTGACATTCGGGTGGTTGCAGAAGCCGATAATGGATTGACAGCCTATGAGCAGGTGAAAGTGCATCGCCCACAAATTGTTCTCATGGACATCCGATTGCCGCATACCGACGGCGTGGAGGCCACGCGCCTAATCAAGCGGGATTTCCCTGACACTGCAGTCCTTATGCTGACTACGTTCGATGATGATGACCTGATACTAAACGCTATGACCAACGGCGCCTCGGGATATTTGCTTAAAGACATCGGCGGGACCAGGCTGGCAGAATCCATTCGTGATGTCGTGTTGCGGGGAAGCGTAGTTTTGCCGGGAACAATTGCCGCAAAAATCGCAGCACACCTTGTCGGGCGCGCCAGCCAATCGAAAGCATCCCTGGCAGACTATACACAGCGAGAACAGGAGATTATCAGCCTGTTAATGCAGGGGAAAAGTAATAAAGAAATCTCCGAAGCTCTGTTTTTGACTGTTGGAACCGTCAAAAACTATATCAGTCAGATATATAGTAAGGCAGGAATTACGGATCGGGCGAACGCTATTCTCTATTTTAAAGAAATGGGTTTTTAAGCAGTCCAGCCATTGGAAAAAGCACTGAGACGGGAGAAGAAAACTCCCGTTTTTATTTTGTTAATCAAAACATGACTCCGGTAACTTCTCATATGACTGTCTATCCTTCTATACTGAAAATGAAAATGAACATAAACCTGTAGAAGTGGATAAGTGGAGGGATAGCGCATGAACACGTTTACAATCACAGAGGAGCTCATTTTGGTATTGTCTCCGCTCATTATTCTCCAAATTAGTCTGGCAGTGTACTGCGGAACAAAAATATTCAAGGAAGGCGTTCAAAACCTGAACAAATGGGCATGGCTTATGATATGCCTGTTTGTCAATCTGATTGGACCGATCGCTTTTCTGTTGGCAGGAAGAAAGAAGGAATTCAAATGATCGTAGTGGACTGCTTAAAGAAGGATTTCAAAGGCTTTCAGGCGCTGAAAGGCCTTGATATGCATGTAGAGCCTGGTGAGATATATGGGTTTATTGGGCAAAATGGCGCTGGTAAATCCACTGCGATTAACATACTTGCCGGGCTTTCAAGGCCAACAGCAGGCCGATGCATAGTCAATGGGCAGGATATTGCCGACACAAACCACCCGGGAGATTTGAAGATTGGCTACCTTCCCGAGGATCCAAAGTTCTATTCCTGGATGACTGCGCGTGAAACCCTGGAGTATTTGTCCGACGACGAAGGGAAGTCTGGCCGCGTTTTGGAAATACTTCGCTGGACCGGATTAGCTGATGCGTCGAACCGTCGGGTAGGAGGTTATTCCCGCGGTATGAAGCAACGGCTTGGAATCGGAGCCGCCCTGATACGAAACCCCAAGCTTTTCATTTTTGATGAGCCTTCCTCAGCACTAGACCCAGAGGGAAGAAGTGAGGTGCTGCGCCTAATTGAAGATCTGAAAAGAATGGGGAAAACCGTACTCTTCTCTACGCACATTCTCGATGATGTGGAACGCATCTGCGATAGAATAGGCATGATATCAGCAGGACAAATGGTGTTCGAAAAAAAGCTGGCATTTCTTCAAACAGAGAACGCCCAACCAGTTTACGACGTTACCCCTTCGTGCTTGACCCCAATTAACGCAAGTCTCCTGGATGGGTTGCAGCAGCTCGCGGGTGTTGTATCTGTAACGGAGTCCTCGACCTCGTTTTCTGTCCGGGTCATGAAAAACTCTTTTGCGGGGCAGTTGATGCGTTTCCTTGCGGAACATGAGATTAATGTGGATTATTTCGCACTACGCAAAACTCGGTTGGAGGATTTATTTCTACAAGAGGTGAATATGAAATGAGATTAGCGATAAAAAAAGAGTTGCGTTATGCCTTACGGACTGGACGGATCATTATTTTGCTAGCTAGTTTTCTATTTTTCGCGCTATTGACACCAGTAATGCTAAATGTTGTACTTCCGCAAGTCTTATCCAGTCAGTTTGCCGAACAAGACACACAGGCACAGGATGTCAGCGACATTATGGACATGACGCAAATTGGCTGCATTCAGAGTTACATGGGAGACGTTTTTGAAATCGGGATTATCATTATCTCCTTTACACTATGTGGTCTATTGGCATCTGAAATTCAGGACAACACACTGGTATTACCGTTATGCTCGGGAAAACGCTTTGGTAGGATTGTCGGCGCCAAGCTACTTGTTTTCGGTATACTGCTTTTATTGATTCCAGTAGTTTCTTTACTGGCCGATTACATATATTCCGGGTTTCTTTTTGATTATGAGATAGGCATTCTTCCCATTTTGTGCGGAGGACTGTTGCAGGGGATTTATATGCAGTTTTTGCTCGCCTGTCTGCTCATGTGGGGCGCTTTTATGAGAAAGCCGATTCCCGCCGGTTTCTTAACTCTGGCGACGGCATATGGGGTACACTTTATTACCTCTCTTCTACAAATCCAACAATGGACGCCTTCCGGGTTGCTGGTCGAGGCGCAGAGACTCGCACCGGGATTTACTCCTTCGCTACTCATCCCGCTGGCTGTCTCAGTTTTGGCCATTGCTTTAATGATCTTTTTTACTGTGTCGCAGCTAAAGCGTATAGAATGGAACACACGCACTACGTGAGAGTGAACACCTGAGAGGCGCAACAGTCGTCAAACTTATATTCAGAGGGATGTGGCGGTAATCATGAATGAGCGCTTTGTTTCGGAAAGAAAGGAAATTGGAAAAGGCCGACAGGCAACGGTTTACCTTTGGAATGGTTTTGCTTTCAAAGTATATAACGAAGGTTATCCGCCGCAATGGATAGATTTTGAAATGCAGGTCCAAAAACAAATAAGCCAGACAGCCTTGCCGGTCGCAAAATACTATAAAACTGATTGTCCTCACATTATCAAAATGGATTACATTTCCGGCGTTACACTAAGTGAAAAAATACTTGAGGGGCAGTATCAGCATGGAATTGAGGATTTGCTTAATCTGCAAAAGCAAATACATCGCATTGACAATGTTGATTTGCCCCACATCAGAAAATGTCTGGAGCCGGAGATATCCGGTCTGAATTGCGCAGAGGAGCAAAAGGCCAGAGCGCTGAGGTTTCTTTCGGAAATCGAGGATGCAAATACCCTTTGCCATCTTGATTTTCATCCATCAAATATCATTTCACACAATGACATGTATTATATAATTGATTGGATCAACGCCAGACTGGGTCAACCCATCTTCGATTATGCTCGAACATTTGTCATTTTGTTTGAGGCTGCCCACGCACTTGCTGAGCGATATATGGAACTGCTCAAAACCAGCGTTGATGATATGGATATGTCACAACTGGACAAAGCCATATACATCATGGCGTTGTTGAGAACAAAGGAAATGGGTGGCAGCAATACTTCCAGGCTATTAGCCAAATATGGAAATACTCCCTCAGATCCGCCCTTTACTCGTGTAAATATACCCTGATGCCAATCCTCAGCCAGCCGTCGGTGATTTCTTTGGAAGTAATGCGGGCGAAGAGCAGCTTTCCGGCGTCCATTAGGCGTGCGAAAATTACATTATCAGCTTTGGGGACATAGCCAATCTTCACGCCATCCGCATTTTTGATGACGATCGCTTGTGAATCGTGCGGGTTATCGGGTTCGCGGAAGAAGGCCAGTCTGTCGTCGATATTGAGATGCGGCTCTAGCTCCTCGATACCTTCGACATGGCTAGTTCCTGCAACGTGTGTATCAAAGAGAAAAATGTCGCGTTCAAAGGGTTTGGGTATGGCGATCTCTCCGTTCTTGCCGTGGAACAAGCCGATCAGATCGCCTCCTTTGTCTTTGATTAGGTCGCCCATTTGCACAACTCCTCAATTCTGGCAGTGTATGCGGCCACGATTTCACCCCAGTTTTGCAGCTGTTCTTCCAGTTCAGCTTTCCGGGCGGCGGTTTTTTCCGGACTTTGCACGAGCGCTTTCATGGTGTAGGGGTACTGGGACTTAATTTCGGTAATAATTTTCTTGACGTGTTGGAGTAGCAATGTCAGCCGTTCTTTTTCTTTGATCAAAACGGCCAGCGCATCGGATCTGGTGACAGGGGTGGCTGGCTCGGATACCATGGCGCTTATAATTCTCAGATCGTTCAATGCACCATGCTCATATGCCTCGACGGCCCTATGAAACAGTTGGATTTGAGCAGCACTGAGATCCGGATTTAGGTCCGGGTGGAGTACTTTAATAATGGTGCGGTAGAGCTGTTTCATTTCGCGGCTTTCTGCGTCCGTCAGCGGCTCGCCGTGACGATTCCGGTCGAGTGCGGCGTTCATCTTGTCAATCTGCTTGTCCAGCTTGGCCTGGTATTCAGCAAATTCACGTTCCAGAGTGTCTTCGATTTTGGAGAGGATGACTTTTTCCTGCCGGTTCTGCTGCGCCTGGATTAGTTCTGCTTTACGTTTGAGTCGCAGCGCAGCACACTCAGCTTCATAAACCTTGTACTCAAGCGCACCAAGTGAAAGCATGTAAGCCATTTCGATGTTCTTGCATTCTTGAAAAATCAGGTCGTCTCTCTCGAGAACAAGCATGGATAGTTCAATACGAATTTTGGCGACATCCGCCTGCAGCTTAGCGAAATCGGGGTGGAGGACGACGAGTTTCGGCGGCGTGTCGGGGGTCTGATGATTCATGACGCGTACTCCTCCCAGTGTTGGCGTTCCAATTGTGGCTATAATATAACATAATATGGGAGGGAAAGCAAAACCGTTATGTCACATTAAAGCCGCGTTTTAGAAAACCATAACAAAAACATAGGATGAAGGAAGGGTGCACGATGAAGAAAGCGATTAAGAACAATGTGTATTGGGTAGGCAAAGTCGACTGGGAACTACAGCGATTTCATGGTGAGGAGCTGTCAACGCATAAAGGCTCCACATATAATTCTTATCTCATCAAAGAAGAAAAAACGGTGTTGGTTGACACGGTCTGGCTGCCTTTTGCGAAGGAGTTTGTCGAAAACTTAAAATCAGAGATTGATCTGAAACAGATCGATTACATCGTCGTTAATCATGGAGAAGTTGATCATAGTGGGGCTTTGGCGGAATTGATGCAGTACATACCGGATACGCCTATTTATTGCACAGCCAACGCGGTAAAATCGTTAAAAGGGCAATACCATCAAAACTGGAACTTCCGGGTGGTCAAAACAGGGGACAGGCTGGATCTGGGCAATGGCAAAGAGTTAATTTTTGTTGAAATGACCATGTTACACTGGCCGGACAGCATGGCGGCTTTCATGACCGGTGATAATATTTTGTTCAGCAATGATGCCTTTGGGCAACATTACGCCTCAGACGCCCTGTTTAACGACCTGGTGGATCAGTGCGAGCTGATGTATGAGGCGCTGAAATACTACGCCAATATTTTGACACCATTCAGCGCCATTCTGCGCAAAAAGTTGGATGAGATCCTCGCTCTCAAACTGCCGTTCGAGATGATTGCCACCAGTCATGGCATGATCTGGCGCGAAAATCCGATGCAGATTGTCGAAAAGTATACGCAATGGGCTAATGATTATCAGGAAAATCAGGTTATGGTCATCTATGACACGATGTGGAATGGCACGAAAACCTTAGCTGAAAAAATCGCCGCCGGGATCCGTCAGGCCGATCCGACTGCTCAGGTAAAAGCGATCAACAGGGCTAAGCGTGACGAGAACGACCTGATCGTTGAGATTTTCAAGTCAAAAATGGTGGTGGCAGGATCGCCGACCATGGCCAACAGCATTCTGCACGGGATGGCTGGCTTTTTACACCTGATGAAAGAAATGAAATTCAAAAACAAAAAAGCGGCCGCCTTCGGTTGCTATGGGTGGAGTGGCGAATCTGTCAAGGTACTTAATGGACTCTTGGCAGACGCCGGTTTCGAGGTCGTCGACGAAGGGCTTAAGAATATGTGGAATCCTGATGCAAAGCAACAAGAGGCCGCCATGGAATTTGGCCGCCAAATCGCAGCAGCCGGCTTAAAATAGCCGGCCGCTTGGCCACATAATTGGGGGATAATATCATGTTTGCCTAAACATTGCTCGATAGCAGCCGATAATAGTAATTGGGGAAAGAATTGGTTGCAATGCAGGGGGAAAAGATGGAAATATCAGTCGAGCTGCTAAAGAAAGAATTGGAAGCCAAGAAAATCCATCTCTCATATCAGAGATTGAAGGTTTTGGAGTATCTCGTCCAAAACCGCATTCATCCAACCGCTGACAAGATCTATACCGATCTGCAGAAGGTAATTCCGACATTATCCAAAACAACGATTTACAACACATTGAAGATATTAGTGGAAGCGGATTTGGTGAAGTTAATCAAGACTGAAGAGAGCGAAGCCCGATACGACATTGACGTCAAGACTCACGGTCATTTTAAGTGTGAGAGTTGCGGCGAAGTCTTTGATTTCGCCATTAACCTGGAAGCATTGCAGTTGGCCGATCTGAAGAATTGCAGGATTAATGAAAAGAACGTATATTTCAGGGGCTTTTGCCCGGGATGCCAGTAAGGAAGACGCATAGAACCGGAGCCGCCCAGCATCTTTTTAAAGGGAGATAAAGGAATTACTATTGTTGGAGGAATACTGCTTTCTTTCTGGAAATCTCTAACTTAGGTAACGTGAGATTGTTTTAGTTTTCTGGGAAAGCATTAATAAGGCTAAATAGTGATGATCAGGAACCAGTAAGAATAAGAAGACCTTACAGAGAGCCACCGGTTGGTGAAAGGGGCAGGGGATATTATTCTGAATACATCCTGAGAACTGCTTACCGAAAGGTTAATCACCTATTAGGCTAAGACGGCAACCTGCACCCGTTATAGTGCTAAAGTGCTCGCTGTTTGGGCCGGCACTTGATAAGGTTGGTATCGTAAGATACTGATAAATTTAGGTGGTAACACGGGAGATTCCCGTCCTTTGTGTATTTGAACGCACAAAGGGCGGGTTTTTAGTTTATTAGAAGGGCGGTGGGAGCATGGAGGCTGACTATGCCTATCAGGCCTTGGCCTGGAAAATCATTAAATCACGGATTACATGGAGGAATGATTAAAGTGTCGAAAGTTAGATTCTTTAGCGGCGAACAAGTGCCGCTTGAAATGCATAAGGTCAGAATAGTACAAAAACTGCAGCTGCCACCTTTAGAGAATCGTCTGGAGTACATCAAAGAAGCTGGCAATAATACTTATCTGCTGAAGAACCGCGACGTGTTTCTGGACATGTTGACGGATAGCGGTGTAAATGCGATGAGTGAACGTCAGCAGGCAGCTATGCTACTTGCTGATGATAGTTATGCAGGCAGCGAATCCTATTTCAGATTGGAGAGCAAAATCAAAGAACTGTTTGGCACACAGTTTTTCCTTCCGGCCCATCAGGGAAGGGCTTGTGAAAATATACTCGCGCAAGTGTTTGTCAAACCTGGCACCATCGTACCGATGAACTACCATTTTACGACTACGAAGGCGCATGTTGTCCTAAATGGCGGTGTCATCGAAGAAATTGTGATCGATGAGGGACTATCGGTTACCAGTAAGCATCCCTTTAAAGGTAATATGGATCTTCAAAAGCTTAGGGATTTAATTCGGAAATGGGGAAATGGAAAAATCGCATTTGTCCGCATGGAGGCGGGCACAAACTTGATTGGTGGCCAGCCATTTTCACTTGAGAATCTTGAGGCAGTCAGAAAAGTTTGCGATGCAAATGACCTCCTGCTAGTGTTGGATGCCAGTTTATTAGCAGACAACCTGTACTTCATTAAAGAAAGAGAACCACAATGCCAGTCTATGAGCATTAAAGAAATAGCCCATCGTATCTTCAGCTTATGTCACATTACCTACTTTTCTGGACGTAAGCTGGGGTTTGCCAGGGGCGGGGGAATATGCACCAGCGAGAGGGAGCTATATCTGAAGATGCGGGAGCTTATCCCGTTATATGAAGGTTTCTTAACATACGGAGGTATGTCTGTCCGAGAAATGGAGGCGCTAACAGTTGGACTGGACGAGACGATGGACGAAGATATCATCAGTCAAGGTCCCCAGTTTATTGCCTGGATGGCGTCAGAATTAATCCGGCATGGCATTCCGGTAGTAACGCCAGCCGGTGGTCTTGGCTGCCACATCGATGCGGCGCAATTTGTCGATCATATTCCCCAAAATGAGTACCCGGCGGGAGCGCTGGCGGCGGCCCTGTATATTGCCGGCGGCATCCGTGGCATGGAAAGAGGCACGATGTCGGAACAAAGAAGTCCAGATGGCAGTGAGGCTTTTGCTGATATGGAATTACTGCGACTAGCGATGCCAAGAAGGGTGTTTACACTATCCCAGGTCAAATACGCTATCGACCGGTTGGTTTGGCTCTATGCAAACCGGCATCTGATTGGCGGATTGAGGTTTGTCGAAGAACCAAAGACTTTGCGGTTTTTCTTTGGTAGACTGGCAGCGGTATCTGATTGGCAGGAAAAACTGGCGGCACAATTTAAGGCTGATTTTGTGGATAGTCTGTAGCGGATAGCCAGTAGTAGAATATGTCAGGGTGTTCAGAGGGCAGGATGGTAAGGGCAGTAAGGGCGATTGGGGCGGTTTTTTGCCGCAGAAGCGATAAAGCTGTTGTCAGCAACAGCTACAAAGTATATAATACAAAGTAATCTCTTTGCACTGCATTACATTCTGTAAAAGGAATGCGGGATCAACAGTACAAACTGAGCAGGCGATGAACCTTCACGTAAGGTACATGGGGCTGGGTCACCTGAAAGGGTGGCAGCAGATTGCAGAAACATGCACATCTGTGGGACAGTTATTTGTTCTATGGATGTGTATTTTTATGCCCTGCAGTGCTTGAGTCTGTTCGAAATCGCCACAGTTGGGGAGGTAGCCTGGCCTATGAAAAAAATGATCTATTTATTTGCAATGCTGCGAAGCTGTAAATCTTTGATTAGGAAGTATGGTAAGGCGTTTTGGGGAAGGTTCAAGAGAATCTCCAAAGAGAAACTGGCAGTAATAATGCCGGCTACGCCAAATATCGGCAAAAGCATTTTTTCTGTTAATTATCAATTTGGCCCGGCATATATTGCGTGGTACAAGACCTTTATGGAATTAGGGATGCAGCAGCAGGAAGCATGGGAGAACATCTGGCTAATGAGCGAAAAAATGGTGACTGCCATACCGAAGTTTCTACTCCAATGGTCTGGCAAAACATATATCAACGGTTTTCGCAAAAAGGCTGCCGCTCATGTTGAACGCCAGCAAGGGAATGGACTGCACCCATATGACTGGCGAATTGTATACCGCGAAATTAATGACAACACATTTGAATTGGACATCACGGAATGCGGGATGAAAAAGCTGGCACATGATTTTGATGCGGACGGTATGTTGCCGGGCATATGCCGGATGGATAATTTGCTTTCCCATCTGATGAAAAATGGATTTGAGCGAACAAAAACCCTGGGGGACGGGGACAATTGCTGCAATTGCCGTTACCATATTGTGGGCACATGTGAGTGGTCTCCTGAAAAGGGCTTTGAAGGGAGAAAGTGAAATGCGCATATTAGTTTACGGCGCCGGCGTTATTGGCAGTATTTTTGCGGGCAAACTTGCCGCATCAAGGCAAGACGTAACTGTTTTGGCCCGCGGCAAACGTTTTGAGGAACTACGGAGTAATGGGATTGAGCTTTCCGCGCATGGTGTGCATAGAAACGAGATCATTCCCGTGAATGTGATAGACCATCTTGAGCCTGATGATTTATTCGACTACATAATTGTTGCGATGCAGCGGACGCAGGTAGATAGTGTGTTACCTATTCTATCGCAAAATTGTTCCAGGAATATCGTTTTCGTGGTTAATACAGCCGCCGGTTATGACCAATGGGTGCAGGCTGTAGGCAGAGAGCGGCTGATGCTCGGTTTTCCGTCGGCGGGGGGTGAGCGCGCTGACGGCAAAGTCGTATACTTTGTTGGGAAAGGGATTGTCCGCGCGTTTCAAACAACAACGTTCGGGGCATATGGCGGCAGAAAAACAGAGCGCGTACGGTGGTTGATTAATGCTTTCAGGCGTGCGGGTATTCCCTCTGTTTTTTGCAGCGACATGGACGCTTGGCAAAAGACCCATGTTGCGATGGTGACAAGCATCGGAAACGCGCTATACCAATTCGATTGTGATAATTACCGTCTTGCCAGATCATATGACAGCGTAAAACTCATGGTACACGGCATAAAAGAAGGCTTCGCTGTGCTGAAAAAACTGGGGATAAAAACGAAGCCAGCCAAACTGTGGTATATGAAATTGCCGGCATGGATGACTGCCGGAGTATTTAAGATGGTCATGGGAACGAAGCTTGCAGAGACTGCTCTGGCAAAGCATTGTGTAGTAGCAAAACCGGAAATGCTTTGTCTGCAGACTGAATTCGATTCATTGATTGAGCAAAGTCAGCTGCAGACACCCGCTATCGATCGACTGCGGAAAAACCTCTTATTTTCTGAAAACAACAGTGATATTCGGGAGGGGATTTCATGAAAAGAGGAAGCAGTGCTTTCGCATCAACGCGCCTTTCAAATATATGTGAATCGTTGTTGGCGGCGTATGGAAATGACAAAGGCCGCAAGATTTATACTGCTGCGGAAAAGATACTGGCTGTCGAACTTGCAGGGATGGGGATGGATGATCGGGGCAGTAAAGTGGTAGGCACACATATCCGTAAAAATATCCTGCCAGGTTACGCCTGTTACCGAGCCATGCTCGATGAGGGGATAAGCAGTTCTGAAGCAGTCGAGTTTATCAAGGTTGAGCTCTGCAGAAGCGTAGAACGCATGGCGAGGTTATGCAAGCGGTTAAGCTTAAAAAGCTATGCTTACGGGCTAACTCGATTTGTACTTAAGGTTGGTTTTAAGTATGGCTATCCTAAACAGGGCTGGACGGCTGTTATTCATGAAAACAATAAAGAGAGAATTCGTTTTGATATGATCAGCTGTCTTTACTGCGAGGAGTTGCAAAAACGGGGTGCAATGGAGCTTTGCCCGGCGTTTTGCTATACCGATGTGGCAAGTTATACCCCGTTGGCCCCGGCCGTTATATTTATCCGTGAGAATACATTGGCATTATCAGGTGTAAAATGCGATTTCTGTTTTGAAAAGGGAAGCCGATAGACTAGTTCGTGATGCAGCTTTCCTTCTTGCGCCATCACCAGAACGGTGATGGCCTTTCTCTGCCTTTGACAAATGCTCTTGAAGAACATAGTATTTGGTTAAGAACCATAACGGTAGAGGAGAACCTTTCAGAATGAGAATCGCCATTTGCGACGATGAATATGCACAGCGCCAGTTTCTGCAGGAACTCGTTTCTTCCTGGGCCCAGGGCGGTGCGCAGAGCGAGAGGGGTGAACCTGGTACCGCCCCGCTGCCCACAACCATCCGCACCTTTGACAGCGCCGAGGCATTTCTCTTTGCCTTTGCCGAGGATCAGAGCTTTGACATACTGCTATTGGATATTCAATTGCAAGCCATGGATGGAGTGGCGCTGGCAAAAGAAATCCGTAAAGAAAATGAAGTCCTGCAAATCATCTTCATCACAGGTTATTCCGATTACATTGCCGAAGGTTATGACGTTTCCGCACTGCATTACTTGATGAAGCCCGTGGACGAGCAGAAACTGTTTGCCGTGCTTGACAGAGCAGCCGCGCGGGTGAAGGCTTTTACCGTATCACCCGGCCGCACTATTTTATTTCCCAAAGGTGGCGGCATGGTGCGCATATCAGCTGCTGATATTCACTACGCGGAAGCGTTTTCGCATTATGTAACGCTATATACCAAAGACAAGCAGCAAGACTTTAGCATGCGCCTGTCAGATATGGAACAGTTGTTAGGGGAAGGGTTTTTCCGCTGTCACCGATCGTATATTGTCGCGATGCAGCATGTCCGGAGGGTCACGCGGACTGCGATGGTGCTTGACAGCGGCAAGGAAATACCGCTTTCACGCAAGCTCTATGATGCTGCCAATCAGGCGTTTATTCGCAGCTGTTAAGGTTTTTGCTGATAGGGGGAGGGGGGTTAGCCTGTGTCGGTTTGGACGTGGTTAGCCGCCGGTGCGGCCATACTGGCGTTATTGGCGCTGCTTTTGATCGTGGGATTTGTTCTGCGCGCTTTCCTTTATCGTCTGATCGATCGCCGCATTGCTTCCTACCAAAATGATCTGGTCGCCAAACATTGTGAGGAAGTCCAGAATATTTACCGCGAGATGCGTGGCTGGCGGCATGATTATCATAATCACATCCAAACCATGAAGGCATACCGTAAACTGGGGGAGGATGGGAAACTCGATGAGTACCTCACGGCGCTGGATGCCGATTTGACCAGTGTCGACACGCTGATAAAGTCCGGTAATGTGAAAGTGGATGCCATTCTCAATTCTAAGCTTTCGCTTGCCAAGGAACGGCAGATTAATGTCAGTGCCAAAGCAATTGTGCCGTCGGATTTATCGATGTCAGAGATTGATTTGTGTGTTATTCTGGGGAATTTGCTCGACAATGCTATCGAAGCTGCGCTGAGGCTCGAAGATGAAGCAGCCCGTCAGATTAGAGTTTATATTGATATCAAGCGTGATCAGCTCTATATTTCGATTACTAACACCTGCGGCGGGAATGTCCGTAAACAGAACGGGCATTATCTGAGCGCCAAAGAAGGCGGCAGCCATGGGTTTGGCTTGATGCGGGTGGACAGGCTTATTGACAAATATGCAGGATATATCAAAAGCCGGGATGAAGACGGAGCATTCACGACCGAAGTAATGCTGCCAATTTGAGATGTGGGAATTTGAGATGTGGGGTGAGACGTAGGGACGGTTCCTCTGTCCTTCCCGAAGTAAGAGGCACGGGACAAGGCAGGGCAGAGGAACCGTCCCTACGCCTCACCCCCGTCCTCCTATTCTGCAATTCACGCATTTATTCGTGCCATTCACGCACGGAATCTCATTTCACCACCGCACCATGTTATACTCCTGACAGAAGGAGGGGGTGTCTGTATGGAAAAGGCGAACCCGAGCGGTTCGGAATACTCACTGGGATCCAATATCCTTTTTGCATTGCGTTCTCATTGGCGGACCAAAAAATCAACGCTTGTTTTTTGTGTCATTGCCATTATTGCGGGGGTGCTACTGCCGTTCATCGGAATATTGCTGCCCAAACTAGTCATCGACCTACTGACCACCGGCGCAACGCCCGGTCATTTTGTCACTATAATCGGCGGCGCAGCTGTGCTGTTCGTTATTCTGAATGGCGTCAAAGGCTATACCGATGAAATTGTCAACAACTCTGTTGGTACCCTTGCCGCTTTTAATAGCATCACGCAAAAAGCTGAGAAGAACCTAAATATGGATTATGAGCTGATGGAACATCCTGATGTCCAGATGCTTGAAGAACGAGCCGGGCGTGCGTGGGATTCCAATCATACGCCGGCGCATAATGTTCCGCGCACGATCGTCAGGCTGGCCGTCAATGTCTTTGGCTTTATCCTTTATGGCAGCGTGATTATTGCGGTTCATCCGGCGATTATCATCTTCTTGATCATATCGGCCATAATCAACTGGCAGAGTTTGGCGGCCGCCCGGAAATTTGAAATAGCGACTGAAGAAGAACGCGCCACGCTCAGTAGAAAGCTGTCATATATGCATAAAAGCTTGAAGCAGCCGGCGGGGGCCAAAGACATTCGTTTGTACTCGATGGCACAATGGATGCAAAAATTGTTTTTCGGGACGCTGAGTCAAAATGAACATGTTGAGGACAAAATCGCGGCGCGCTATATGTGGGCACAGCTTATGGAAGGTCTGTTGATACTCATCCGTGACGGTGCTGCCTATGCTCTTTTAATTTATCTGCTGCTACAAGGCCGCATTACACTGGGTGATTTTGTTTTCGTTTTTGCGGCAATTGGGGCGTTTGCTGGCTGGATTTCGGGGATTATCCTGCAGGCGAGCGAGCTGTTGCGTGCGTCGGATCAAACCACACACATCCGTGCGTTTTTGGATTACCCGGATCGATCTAATTTGGGAAAGGCAGCGCCTTTGCCATCGGGCAGTCAGCTGCCACCGACTATTTCATTGTGCGGAGTGAGTTATGCCTATCCAAAATCTGAGAAGGCGGCCCTTCAGGATGTCAGCATTGAAATCAGCGCTGGTGAGCGTGTTGCGATTGTTGGCGCAAACGGGGCGGGTAAGACAACGTTGATCAAGTTGATCTGTGGGCTCTATCGTCCCCAGCAGGGGCAAATATATCTTGGAGAGGTCGAGGTTGACAAATATAACAGGGATGAGTATTTCAGTCTCTTCTCCACTGTCTTTCAGGATATCCATTTACTGACCTGCGACATTGCGGGCAATATCTCGCAGATGCCGTCGGAAACAACTGATGATCAAAAGGTGGAAAAATGCTTGCGTCTTTCGGGCTTGATTGATAAGGTGCAGACATTACCCGCAAGGGAGAAAACCCTACTTGTCAGGGAAGTTAATGATAATGCCATCGAGCTGTCCGGAGGCGAAAAACAGAAGCTGGCGCTGGCACGCGCGCTTTATAAAGACGCGCCAGTCATTATTCTGGATGAACCGACTGCCGCACTGGATCCGATTGCTGAAAGTGAAGTTTATCAGAAATACGCCGAACTTACCGATGGTAAAACCTCGATCTATATCTCACACCGACTGGCCAGTACCCGGTTTTGCGATCGTATTTTCTTTATGGATAACCATAGCATCGTCGAAGTCGGTTCACATGATGAGTTGATGCGGTTGGGCGGCAGATATGCCGAGATGTTTGAAGTTCAGGCTCATTACTACCAGGAAGGGGTCAGGGGCCAGGATGGGGAGGTGGCTGCCGGATGAACATCAACACTGAAAGGCGGATCGGTTTATGGGAAGCATGGAAGCTTACAAAGCGCGGTTATGGCATAATTCGCAGCCTGGATCCCTCATTTTTGCCACTCTCAGCGTTCAGTGCGGTAATCAAAGCGATCCAACCATTGAGCGTGCTGTATTTTTTGGCGCGGATCCTGAATGAGCTTACAGGCGGGGCTGAGGCACGGACCATTATCACTTGGGTGAGTATTACAATTGCGGTTGCATTTGCACTCTCCGTGATACGGGCGCTGGTCGACCGCAAGCAGCGGGTGTCAGAAAGCATCTTTCATGCCAAATTGTATTTTCTGCACAGCGAGCGCTATATGGCGTTTGACTTTGAACATGTGGAGCAAAGTCAGACTAATGAATTGCTGGCGGATATCGAGGCCAAAATTAACGGCAATAGCCTGGGAATCCCGAGACTTTATTATTTGTTTCCCCAATTAGTCACCCACTTTGTCGGGATCATCGTGGCGTCTATTCTGTTAATCGGCATGTTTGACACCACCCCTGCAAATACCGCTAACTTTTTTACTTCCTCTTATACAACCGCTGCGTTGGGCGGCTTAATTATTCTGATATTGACGCTTACGCTACTCGTGCGTCGTAATGAAGATAAAGTATTGGCGCAGTTGTTTGATCAAAATCCCAAAATGAATACTTTCCTCAAATATTATTACAGATATGTAATGGCAGGCGTAGCTGGCAAAGATATTCGCATTTACAATCAACAGCCGGCGATCAAGGCGATCATGAACTACTGGTTCGGCTCGATGCCATGGAATCGATACTTTGATTACGAGGGCAAATTAGGGGCCGCTGCTGCGGCCGGTAATGCTTTAATCGGGGGATGTGTCTATCTTTTTATTGGTCTGCGGGCGCTGGCGGGCATGTATGCTATTGGCAGCGTAGTGCAGTATGTCGGCGCGATCACCAGTCTGGTGGATAATCTGACGGCCTTCGTTTACACTTGTGCCGGCTTAAAGACCAATTGCCAATATTTGGCGCAATTCTATGAATTCCTGGATTTGCCGGATATCAAGTACAAAGGTTCACTAACCACCGAAAAACGCATTGATAATGATTATGAAATTGAGTTTCACAATGTTTCATTTAAGTATCCCGGTACAGATACTTATGCGCTTAAGAATTTCGATCTCAAGTTGCGAGTTGGCCAGCGTCTCGCGGTGGTCGGCATGAACGGCAGCGGCAAGACAACAATGATCAAGCTACTCTGTCGCCTATACGACCCCACCGAGGGAGAGATTACACTGAATGGCATCAATATTAAAAAGTATGATTATGCCGAGTATATGGACCTTTTCGCGGTAGTGTTTCAGGATTTTAAGCTGTTCGCTCTGCCACTGGGACAAAACGTGGCTGCGGCTGCGCAGGTGGATCAGGAAAGGGCGGCGCTCTGCCTGGAAAAAGCGGGGTTTGGTAAGCGTCTGCAAGGTTTTTCGCAAGGCTTGGACACCTGCTTGTATAAGGAATTTGACAGGGAGGGCGTGGAAGTATCGGGTGGCGAGGCGCAGAAGATTGCATTGGCGCGGGCACTGTACAAAGATGCGCCGATCATCGTGCTGGATGAGCCGACCGCGGCGCTGGACCCGATTGCCGAATCCGAGGTTTACGCCAAATTCAATGAGATTGTGAAAGCGAAGACCGCTGTTTACATCTCGCACCGTCTATCATCCTGCCGTTTTTGCGATGATATTGCGGTTTTCCACGAGGGACGCCTTGTCCAGCGCGGTAATCATGAGCAGCTACTAGACGAAAAGGGCGAAAAATATGAAGAGCTCTGGAATGCCCAGGCGCAATACTATCAATAGATAAAAGACACAAGGGGACGGTTCTGCTGTGTCAAGAGACGCATGAACCGTCCAACCGTCCCCGCGTCCTGCCCCTTTAGATAATATGCATCAGAATTATTTGTTCCCTTGAAATCTATTTGCAATCGTCATTATGATGGAGGAGACGCGTCGCCCTGAGTATGAGCATCAAACACGGGAGGTCTTTATGTTGGGGATTGCAGATATAATTCCAGGGGATTTTCGGGGTTGTCTTTCTGTTACTAAGGAAGGGGCTGTAATCGCCCGGATCAGCCAAGGCTATGCTGATTTGGCGAATCAGGTTCCGAATAAAGCGAACACGAGATTTGGCACGGCTTCAGCCGGGAAGGCATTTGTGGCGGTCGGCATCATGCAACTGATTGAGCAGGGGAAATTGCGGTTTGACAGCACCATTGGCGAGCTATTGGATCTTGATCTGAAGCAGATTGATCCGCAAATCACTGTTGAGCAGTTGCTCAATCACACCTCCGGAATACCGGACTATTTCGATGAATCCGTAATGGACGAGTATAAAGAACTGTGGGTGGATTATCCGAATTATCGAGTCAGGGAGTCGGCGGATTTGCTCCCGTTATTCATTGATAAGCCTATGATGTATCCGCGGGGCGCCAAATTCCAATACAACAATACGGGTTTTGTGGTGTTGGGGCTGATTATCGAAAAAATAGCAGGTGTCATGCCTTTTGATTCGTATCTGAAAGAGCACGTTTTCGGGCCGGGCGGAATGCCCGATACGGGCTATTTTGAGCTTGACAGATTGCCAGCGCGATGCGCTAATGCATATATTTTCGATGAAAATCGCAGCGAATACTATACCAATATTTATAGTGTCGATGTTAAAGGTACCGGCGCCGGCGGGGCATTCACTACGATACCGGATGTTGAGAACTTCTGGACTGCTCTGCTTGGCGGAAGATTAATTGCGCCGGAAATGGTGCAGAAGATGATCAGTATTCAAAGTCAGAGTGAAGATGATAAGGACTTTTACGGCTATGGCATATGGCTTGCTAAAGGAAACGACGGCAGGCTGCTACCATTTTTCCAAGGCTCCGACCCGGGCATTAGTTTTATCTCAAGTTATGATGTTACCAAAAAGCTTTGCGTTACAATCGTAAGCAACTATGGTGATAACGTCTGGAGACTCTGGCGCAAAATCCAGAATGAATGCGCGTAAGTGAGACTGGCACAAGGGGCCGATTCTTCTGCGTTAGCACAGAAGAACCGGCCCCTTGTGTCAACTTGGTCATTAGAATTCTTTCTTTTGATAAATTCTGATTGAAGTAGCCATTGAAATCAGCAGAAAAACCAGCAGAGCGGGAGGTGCCAGATGCGGCAAAGCCTCCAGCAGACTGACGTTTGGCCATGGAATACCAAGTTTTGGCAACAGCGTGGCGATCAGTAGCGGCGCGAGAAAGACTGCCATCATTAGCATGCGTCCCTTTTCAACGCCGAACTTAAACAAGACTGGCAACAGTAGTGCAACATAGAATAGCAATACTCCGCCGCCTGCAAGGATATATAGCGATGCCTCTTTGAGACCTGTTGCCGAGTTGGTAAAACGTATCAGGATTGCTGTGACAGCAAAATTGACCAGTATTGCTAATAACGCAACTATGCCGCTCAGGAGGTATTTGCTTAGCACAATATCTGTTCTTGTCAACGGCATTGAAAGCGCATACTTATTCCACTTGCTCTGTTCATCGAATGCCATTGTGTTGATGGGCAAAAACCCCATAAACATCGTAAACATGACGGCAAACATGGTGATGTTCTTCGTTGTGATCGAGTAGATTAGATAGAATGCAGTGGCTGCCAGAAATATCCGGGCTTGTCTTGCCAGCGCAAAAAAGTCTTTAATAATTAATCCTTTCAACGTGATTCCCCCTTGATCGTGTAAAGCATTATGTCTTCAATGCTGGCGCGGTCAACGGTATATTTGCCTCGGAAATGATCCCTTATAACCAAGGCTTCCACGCCAAATTCGCTCTTGCGGTATCCTTTCACATAAGTGCGATCCAAGGTCTCAAACTCGGCGGTGCGGCATTTTAGGATGCCATAGTTATTCAGCAGTTGATCCTTCGATTCGCAGAAGATAATCCTACCATTATTAATAAAGGCGATATAGTCGGCAACTTTTTCAATATCGCTGATGATGTGCGAAGAAACGAAAATCGAGTGGTTTTCATCCTGAATAAAATCCAGAAAAACGTCCAGAATCTCGTCGCGCACTACCGGGTCAAGCCCGCTGGTGGCCTCATCCAAAATCAGCAGTTTGGCATGGTGCGAAAGGGCTACTGCAATTGCCAACTTCATCTTCATGCCGCGTGAGAAATCCTTAATTTCCTTTTTTACAGGAAGGCCGAATTTGTCAATGTAACTGGAAAATACGACCGCATCCCAGTTTTTGTAGATCCGGCCCAATACCTTATTGATGTGAGGCACCTTCATGCTGGCCGGAAAACTGCTTTCATCAAATACGACCCCGAGATCTTCCTTAATCTGTTTTTCGTAATCCAGATTATCGAGACCAAAGACTTTAATGTTGCCGCTATCTCTGTGAATTAAGTTCAAAATCAGTTTGATTGTCGTCGTTTTTCCGGCACCATTGCCCCCGATAAAACCCATAATACTGCCTTTGGGCAAGGCCAGGCTGATTTTGTCCAGTGTAAAATCGTCATAGGCTTTGGTAAGGTTTTGGATTTCGAGAATATTATCCATTACTGTTCCTCCAAATAAAGCATTGTAAGGATTTCGATCAGTTCTTGCAGAGTGATGCCTGCCATTTTGGCTGCTTCGGAGGCTCTCTGAAGATCCATTTCCACCACTCGCAACTGTTCTTCGCGAATAAAATCGGTATTCTTGGCAGCAACATAACTGCCTTTGCCAGGCACTGTTTCGATAAAACCGTCTCGTTCAAGTTCTTCATATGCCCGTTTGGTTGTGATCACGCTGATACGTAATTCCTTAGCCAGGAAACGCATGGAAGGCAGGGCTTCTCCATGTTTTAACTCTTCCGTGATGATCATGTTTTTAATCTGAGAAGTAATCTGTTCATAAATCGGTTTATCGCTGGAATTGCTGATGATGATCTCCAAGAACCGCCCTCCTTTTGTATGAATGTCTTTGGTGGCTGGCAATTGCCCTTCGGCAGCTAATGGTGGGCATACCGTGTTAGGTAATATTACTGTATATAAACATTATATACAGTATAACGATTATGTCAAGAAGAACCTTTAAGACGTTTTGTTGCTTGCCGTCGCTCTATTTTTCAATGTTTGAAATTGCCCGAGCCTTTCAATAATGTTATAATAAGCAATGCTGGTTTAGGATAAAGATTACCCACATAATATTTACTC
>ENA-UOOM01000584-UOOM01000584.1-fermentation-metagenome-genome-assembly--contig:-NODE-584-length-40809-cov-4.181970_pt1 | contig 40809 bp, 38 predicted proteins | sample MGYA00245781_ERZ724031 | MGnify/ENA primary metagenome ERZ724031 (study PRJEB28704, sample SAMN03018317) | fermentation metagenome | biome: anthropogenic terrestrial biome; feature: soil; material... | reverse complement strand
TCTTTGGGAGCCCTACTAATATAACAACTATTCCCTCCCTTGTCAACACCTTTTTGAGAATAAAATCGGATTTTTTTTCTTTTTATTTTTCTTTCAAAATCTATTACCTATCTCACACCAAAGCTTATTTCCTGCTATAATAAGGATTAATAATCTAAACTGAATTATCTATCTTTAAATATGAAGAAAAGGCGATTGAATCATGGATAAAACCGATACCTGTATCTGCATTGACCTGGGCGGGACGAAACTGTATTCCTGCCTGCTTGGCACAAACGGCGTTGTCATAGAAGAAGAGACTGTTACGAATCACGGTACCAGCCGTGAGGATACCTTATCTTTGCTCTTTCATGCCATTGATACTTTATTATTGCGCGCGTCTGACAAAAATATCACTCCGCGCGGCATCGCCCTCGGCGTTCCGGGCATCACTGACCCTACTTCGGGAACCGTGCTGCATGCACCTTCTTTACTGTGGAATCGTTTTCCCTTGAAGGATCGCCTTGCAGAAAAATATTCTTTACCGATCATCATTGAAAATGATGTCAACTGTGCTGCCATGGGGCTTTGGGCTTCTTTTTGTCCCGACCTGCACTCTCTGTCTTTTATATCGATTGGCACCGGCATTGGTTGCGGCACAGTATACGAAGGCAAATTGCATCGAGGGTTTTATTTTGCTTCCGGTGAAATCGGCTGCACGTTGGCAGATGTTGAAGACTTGCATCAATCGCATCCGACTTTCGGTTCCATGGAAAGCATGGCTTCCGGAACGGGCATGGAAAACCAGCTGCGCCGTCATCTTGCCAAACCCGATGCACCTGCATGGAACCAAGGCAAAACAGCCCGTGATATTTTAAAAGCCTACGACAATGGCGATGCCCTTGCCAAAGAAATTGTCGACAACACAAGAGATTATTTAGCCATGTCCATACTCTCTGTTGCCACAACACTAAACCCGCAGGTCATTTTTTTAGGGGGCGGCGTTTTTAACAGCGCCGATTTTCTTGTGCCACAGCTGTCTGCGCTGGTTCAATCCAAGCTGCATTTTGCCCTAGATTTAAGATTGTGCAAAGATAGCCGATACCGCACCGTTTTGGGCGCTATGCAGCTGTTAAACAATGAAATTAATTATTGACAAACCCCCTTTGTCTTGCTACTATATACTACAGATTCATAAAGAGATTGCTGACGGAAGTGGAGTTTACCACGTGCAATCATTTTTACCGATATGAACGAAAATCGCCGACCGTCTGGGCTATAAATGCTTTAGAGGGTCTGTTTTTTTAGGAGGACATGAAGTTGGAAAACGGAAGTTTGCTTTCACGTTATTTGGATTATGTAAGCAAAGACGCAGTTGATGCCACTGCTGTTTCATTCTATGCCGGGCTGGATGTTATTGCTAAAACTTCTCCGGAAATAGCCAAGCTGATACTCAAAGAATTCTACGATCAATCGACTCACTTAAAACTCATTGCCAGTGAAAATTTTTCTTCACCTGCCGTGCAATTTGCTCAGGGCAATTTGCTCACGGACAAATATGCCGAAGGATTTGCACAACACAGATTTTATGCGGGCTGCGACAACATTGACTCTATCGAAGACGAAGCGGCTGCCCTTGCTTGTCAATTGTTTGGCGCAGAACATGCATACGTGCAGCCTCATTCGGGCTCAGATGCCAACTTGTTGGCCTACACGGCTATTCTTTCCGCTAAAGTGGAGCAGCCTTTCCTTGAAAACAAGGGATTCAAATCCACAGCGCAGGCAACGGACGAAGAATGGACCCAGGTGAGAAAAGAGTATTTTTCACAAAAACTTCTTGCCCTCGATTATTATTCGGGTGGTCACCTCACACACGGATACCGTCAAAATTTTTCGGGCATTCTCTTTGATGTTCACCATTATACGGTAAATCCCGAAACTTTCTTAATTGATTTAGATGATTTGCGCAAACAGTTGCACGAAGTGCGACCGTTGATTTTCCTTGCCGGGTTTTCTTCATACCCGCGCAAACTTAATTTTAAGAAAATGCGCGAATTGGCCGACGAAGTGGGTGCCGTGTTTATGGTGGATATGTCACATTTTGCGGGTTTGGTTGCCGGCGGAGTCTACACCGGCGAATATAACCCCGTGCCTTATGCCGATATTGTAACCACCACAACGCACAAAACACTGCGCGGTCCTCGCGGAGGAATGATTTTGTGCAAAAAAGAATATGCCCCGTGGATCGACAAGGGATGTCCTGCTGTTTTGGGCGGACCGCTCCCCCATGCCATGGCCGCAAAAGCCGTTGCGCTAAAAGAGGCGCTCAGTGACGACTTTAAAACCTATGCACACAAAATCGTTGAAAATTCCTCTGCTCTGGCGCAAGCACTGATTGATGAAGGTATTCGCGTTATCACAAACGGCACAGACAATCATTTGTTGCTTGCCGATGTATTTACAACATTTAACTTGACAGGGCGCCAAGCCGAAAACGCACTGCGCGCATGCGGCATTACGCTCAATCGAAACGTGTTGCCCTTTGATGCCAACGGACCTTGGTATACCAGTGGCATTCGCGTGGGCACCCCTGCGGTAACCACTTTGAACATGGGTCCGGAGGAGATGAAAGAAATTGCTTCTATCATTCACTTGGTCCTTAAAAACACCTCTTCCACCATCATCACCGGCGGCGAAAAAGCCGGCACGCCCAGCAAGGTAAAGTATATCACCGACGAAAGCGCAAAAAAAGAAGCGCAACAGCGAGTTGCCGCACTTTTAAACAAATTTGTTTTGTATCCTGCGCTGTGTTTGGATATGATTCCCAAAGAATACTTTTGCGAAACTCTTTGATAAAAACATTTCTCATAAATAAAAAAACAGCCTAACGGCTGTTTTTTTATTTGATCGGTTCAATGTTCCATATATCCGAAGCGTATTGCCGCACACTTCTGTCTGCAGAAAAATATCCTGCCGCGGCAATGTTCAGTAAACTTTTTTTATTCCATTCTTCTCTGTTTTTATACAAGTTGCTCATTTCATCATGAACCTTCATATAGTCTTCATAGTCGGCCAGACACATATAAGGATCCGCCGGTGCGCCTTGACCTTTCAGCAAATAATCTGCAATGTTTGAAAAGGATTGTCCCGCAAATCCCACGCGCAGAAAATCCACCGCATTTTTCAGGCGCTCATTTTTCAGATAATATTCAAGCGGATTATATCCGTTATTTAAAAGCTGTGTCACTTCGTTTTCACGCATGCCGAAAATGAAAATATTTTCCGCTCCCACAGCATCATGCATCTCAATGTTTGCCCCATCCATCGTGCCTATGGTCAGCGCACCGTTGATCATCATCTTCATATTTCCCGTCCCGCTGGCTTCTTTGCCTGCCAGGGAGATTTGCTCGCTGATTTCCACGGCGGGTATCAGCGTCTCGGCAAGGGTCACACAATAGTTTTCCAAAAAAACTACATTGAGCTTTTCTTGAATGGCGGGGTGATTGTTGATGTCTTGACTGATAAAATAAATCAATTTAATGATTTCTTTGGCAATCTCATAGCCGGGTGCTGCCTTAGCGGCAAACAAAAATGTCTGTGGCAATATCTCTTTGTTGGGGTTGTCTTTCAACTCTAAATAAATGGTAATAATGCGCAAGGCATTGAGCAGCTGCCGTTTATATTCGTGCAGGCGTTTTGCCTGTACCACAAACACAGAGTGCGGTTCAATGACTTCTTTTGTGCGCTGCCATACCAAATCGGCAAGTCTTTTTTTATTCGCCGTCTTAATGTTGCCCAGTTTTTCCAATACGCCTCTGTCGTTTTCGTATTTTTTGAAAGAAGCCAATGCACCTGCATCTTTTTTATATCCTTCACCGATGCATTCATCCAACAAAGACGTCAATTGCGGGTTTGCCTGACACAGCCAACGGCGGTGTGCGATGCCGTTGGTGACATTGCGAAATTTTTCGGGCCAAATTTCGTAAAAATTCTTAAACACATCTGTTTTTAAAATTTCTGAATGCAGTGCCGATACACCATTGATGGAGTAGGAACCCAGTATGCCCATATTCGGCATATTGACCATGCCGTCAGCCAGAATGGCTGTTTTTTCAATGAGCTCCGGACGAGCCGAAAAATGTTCGTTGAGCTGCAGCCGAAAACGCCTGTCCAATTCTTTGATAATGACATAAATTCGCGGCAAATATTTTTTCATCAACTCTTCAGACCATTTTTCCAGCGCTTCTACCATAATGGTATGGTTGGTGTAGGCGATGGTTTTGGTCGTGGTCTCAAAGGCTCTCTCCCAGGTGTAGCTGTGTTCATCCATCAAAATACGCATCATTTCGGGAATGATCAGCACCGGGTGCGTGTCATTGATGTGAATGGATATTTTTTCGGCCAGGTTGTCGACGGTTCCAAAATTGGTCATATGCGTTTTGAAAATATTTTGCAAAGATGCCGAAACCAAAAAATATTGCTGTTTTAACCGCAGGGTTTTGCCTTCGATGTGTTTATCGGCAGGATAGAGTACCTTAGAGATAACCTCTGCATTGGTACTCTCTGACATGGCTTTTGTGTAATCGCCGTTTTCAAAAGACACCATATCAAAATTTTCAATATCCCTCGCCCGCCACAGACGCAATGTATTGGCCGTGGCAGTATCTGCTCCCGAGATGGTTAAATCATAGGGAACCGCTTCAATCGAATCGTAATTTTTGTATTCTATATTCAAACGCCCGTCTGTCCAGCTTTCTTCCACCGTTCCGCCAAACCTTACTTCAAAAGAAAAATCTCCGCGATAAACCAGCCACACACCCCCGCCGGGCAACCAAATATCCGGCAGCTCTTTTTGCCAGCCGTCTACAATTTTTTGTTTGAATAAGCCGTATTCATATCGAATACAAAAACCGTCCGCCCAATAGTCTTGGCTTGTTAACGCGTCCATATAGCACGCCGCCAAACGCCCCAGCCCACCGTTTCCCAAACCGGGATCAGGTTCATGTTCGTAAAGTTCTTCCAATACAAATCCCTTATCTTTGAGAATTTGTTCAAAGTCTGCCTGCAAATTCATATTATACAGATTATTTTTAAGCGATCTGCCTACCAAAAACTCCATGCAAAGATAGTAGACTCTTTTTGATTGTGATTGTTTTGCTTTTTTTCGGAATTCTTTTTTTTGTATCAACAACAAATCCCGAATGGTCATAGACAGCGTTTCATACATTTGTTCATTGGTGGCTTCTTGAAAAGAAACCGAATAATACCGTGATAAATTGTCCTCCAACGCCTTAAGAAGTTCTTCTTTGGTGTGTTGTTTCATGCATTAACCCTATCGTCTTTCATTTTTTTATACATTGCAATATATTTTCTTGCCGATTGCCTCCAGCCGTATTGCGCACCCATAATACCCTTGATAAAAGCATTCCATTTTTCTCTGTCTTTGTAGTGCTCAATGGCTCTTTGCGTGGCATACAGCATGTCGTGGGCATTGAAATGTTCAAATACAAATCCGTTTCCGTTTTCGTCATAATCCACATCCCGAATCGTATCGCTAAGCCCGCCGACTTTCATGATAATGGGCACCGCGCCATAGCGAAGCCCGATCATTTGCGACAGCCCGCAAGGCTCGCTCTTTGAGGGCATGAGCAGCATATCCGCCGCTGCATAAATGCGCCGCGCCAAAACATCGTCATACATCATCAGCGCACTCACCTTGTGGGGATATTGAAAATCCAACCAATGAAAATAATCCTCAAATCGCTTGTCACCTTTGCCTAAAACAACCAGTTGTATATCCTTTTGCAAAAGTTCTTCGCCCACATGTTCAATCAGCTCCATGCCCTTATGTGCAACCAGTCTGCTGATGATGGCGATTAATGGTATCTCATTTCGCTGAGGAAGGTCAAGTGCTTTTTGCAGAATGTTTTTGTTCTCTGCTTTTTTTTGCAGGCTTTGCCTGCCATAGCGCACATGTATGGCTTTGTCCCGCAGCGGGTTATATGCCTCTAAATCGATTCCGTTGATGATTCCCGTCATTTTATGGGCGTTGCTTCGAATAATGTTTTCAAGGCCGCTCGCAAAGTAGGCATAATTGAGTTCTCTGGCATAGTTGGGACTCACCGTGGTCAATTTGTCGCAACACTCAATGGCGCCCTTCATGAGGTTGATACAGCCGTCAAATTCCACCGCCCCTTTGGCGCCCTCATCCAATTCGAAAACACCGTGCAGCATCTCCATACCGAATTTGCCCTGATATTCCACATTGTGGATGGTAAAAACCGTTTGAATGCAGCGCCTTTCATCATAGTATTTTCGCTTTAAATAAATCGGAATCAGCGCGGTTTGCCAATCGTTGGCATGAATAATCGACGGATAAAACCCCGTGATATCAAAGGTCTCCAAAACGGCTTTGCAAAAGAAGGCAAAGCGCTCTGCATCGTCGCCAAACCCATAAAGTCCGTCACGTTTAAAGTAATATTCGTTATCGATAAAATAATAATTTACGCCATCGCGCACGATTTTAAACACGCCGCAATGTTGTCTTCGCCAAGCAAGATGGATTTCTTTACAGCCCAAAAATTCCATATCTCGTCTGACAGATTCATCAACAGCACCGTACAACGGCAATATTACGCCAACCTCAAAGACTTTGCTGAGTTGCAAAATTGCCTTGGGCAAAGAGCCCAGCACAATTCCCAACCCGCCGGTAGCCCCAAAGGGCACTGCTTCCGGCGTGGCAAATAAGAGAGATATTTTTTTTGCCATGACGCTTACTCCTCAATACTTATTTCTCTATATTATACAATACTTCCTTTTTTAATGTAAAAGGGATGTGAGTGTTGTCCCGACAACATGCACTCGTTGCGCAGGGTAACATTTTTATCCGCAACAATATAGTTCAGCGAAGAATTTTCGCCGCAAACCGAATCCTCCATAATAATACTGTTTCGCACGACCGTATCCTTGCCCACAAACACACCGCGAAACAAGATGGAGTTCTCCACCGTGCCTTCGATAATGCAGCCGTCGGCAATAATGGAATTGGCGATTTTTGCATTGTTGCCGTATTTTGTCGGCGGAGAGTCTTTGATGCTGGTATAGATGGGTCTGTCGGGGCATTTAAACAATTTCTCTCTCACCTCGGGGCACAACAATTCCATATTCTTTGCAAAATAGCTCTCTACGGAATCCATGTATGCAAAGTACCCTTTATACTCATAGCCAATGACCTTGATTTCGTGGAGATTGGGACTCAGCACTTCACGGGTAAAACTTGTATAGCCATGAGCTGCCGCATCGGCCACCAGGTTCATCAAATAGGTACGTCGCATAAACCACGTGTTAAGACCGACGTTTTCATCTTTGGGTGCGGCGAAAATGCGTATATCCGTTACACGATTTTCTTCATCCAACTTAAACACCGTTTGCGTCGCCTTTACGCCATCTTCTATGGTCGTATTTTGATAAACCGCTGTGATATCTGCTCCGGTTTGCAAATGATGTTTGAGCACACGGTCATAATCAATGTTTAAAACCATATCCCCATCAGAGAGAATCACATATTCTTCGTTGCATTCAAATAAATATTTTTCGATTCCCATCAAAGCTTCCAGACGGTTGTTGTACATCGGATTTCTTCCGGAATAAACATAGCTGGGCAAAACAATAATCCCACCCATTTTTCGTGACAAGTCCCACTCTTTACCCGTACCGATGTGATTCATCAGACTATAATAATTTGCTTTTGTCACAATGGCAACTTCCGTCACCGCCGAATTGACCATGCTGGATAAAACAAAGTCAATCAGTCGATATTTGCCTCCATAATGAACCGAAGCAAGTGTTCTGTCATAGGTCAGCTCAGGCGCGGTTCGGTCATTGATATTGGAAAGTATAATCCCTACAGCATCCATATCCGTGTCTCCTTCCCATTTTATTCGTACTGCAATTTCATTTGCAGCTGGTTTTGTTCGTTGATTGTTGCGTTTTCGTCTATTGTCTTCGCTCTGGGTATCAAACTGATTTCGTTTCCGTCCTCGCAAGGTGCTCCCACTTTTGCCCCTGCCCCCACAACGGTCATTTCATCCATAATCGTATAGTTGACAACGGCACCGCTCTTGATGACGCAGTCTCGCATAATGACACTGTCTTTGATAACCGCACCCGGCTCCACCTTTACGCCGCCGAACAACACGGAGTTGTTCACCTGCCCCGCCACTTCACAACCTTCGGTTATCAGCGAATTCGAAATCGATGCTCCCTCCAAAATCAGTTGCGGAAAACTGGGAAAATGCCTCGAATACACCTTCCAGTTGGGGTCTACCAGATTGATCTTCGGCCGCTCGCCCAACAAATCCATATTGGCTTCCCACAACGACTCAATGGTCCCCACGTCCTTCCAATAGCCGCCGTATTTGTAGCAATACAGCGCCTCGTTGCTATCCAACATCAGCGGAATAATATTTTTGCCGAAATCTTTGTCCGAATTATCATTCTTTTCATCAATTTCCAAATAATGAAACAGCGTAGCGGTATTAAAAATATATACACCCATTGATGCCTGCGTGCTTTTGGGATTGGGTGGTTTTTCTTCAAACTCATAGATTTTACCGTTTTCATCGGAATTCATGATTCCAAAACGGCTGGCCTCCGCCAAAGGCACATCGATAACGGCAATGGTAGCCGCCGCATTTTTTTCGATATGGTAATCCAACATAATTTTATAATTCATTTTATAAATATGGTCACCGGACAAAACCAAGATATAATCAGGATTATATTGCTCAATATAATTCTTGTTTTGGTAAATTGCATTGGCTGTTCCCTTGTACCAATCTCCCCCAACACCGCCTTGATAGGGCGGCAACAGCCGTACGCCACCGTAGGTTCTATCTAAATCCCATGGCTGACCGTTTCCGACGTAGTCATTGAGTTCTAACGGCTGATATTGCGTGAGCACACCGACCGTGTCAATATCCGAGTTGATGCAGTTGGATAAAGTGAAATCGATAATGCGATATTTGCCCCCAAAGCTCACAGCCGGTTTTGCCACATTGTCTGTTAATGCCTTGAGCCTGCTTCCCTGTCCGCCGGCAAGAATCATCGCCAGCCATTTCTTTTTCTTTTTATACATCCCTTTCACCTCCAATTTCTTGAATGTGCAGATTTTTTTGCCTTTTGACTTTTATCGGTTTTAAGACCATGGCCTCCAACGGTTTAATATGCAAATTCAGATGGCGCTTTTGTCCGTGCATGGAGCCATTTTCACTCTTGAAAAGCACATTATCCGCGCTGCCTTCACCCCCGTAGGCCGCATCATTTGAAGTAAATACTTTACAGTATTCTTTCGCCTTGCACCCGATGCGATAGTTGCCGTGCTCTCTCGGTTGAAAATTGACTACCACCAACAGCTCGTTGTGGTCTTTATCTTTTCTTATATAGGCGATTACACTTTGCTCATTGTCGTCGGCAATCACCCACTCAAAGCCTTCCCAGGAGGTGTCCAACTCCCAAAGTGCTTTATTTTCAGCATAAAATGCATTGAGGGCGCTAAAATAAGCTTTCGTCTTTCGATGCAAATCAAAATCAAGCAAACACCAATCCAGTTCGTTTTGAAAATCCCATTCTTTGAATTGACCCAATTCACTGCCCATAAACATCAATTTTTTACCGCACATAGTATACATATAAAGCATAAATCCGCGCAGACCCGCAAATTTTTCTTCATAGGTGCCCGGCATTTTATCGAGCAGCGATTTTTTGCCGTGCACCACTTCATCATGCGAAATCGGCAAAATATAGTTTTCGCTGAACATATACATCAGCGGAAAAGTCAACTTATTGTGATGGTATTTGCGCGCAGAAAAATCTGTTGTTATATAGCTTAAAATATCATTCATCCAACCCATGTTCCATTTAAAATGAAACCCTAAACCACCCACTGCGGGCGGATAGGTCACCATCGGCCAGGGCGAAGATTCTTCGGCCACCATTAATACATCGGGAAACAGCGTAAGCACTTCTCGATTGAGCAGTTTTAAAAAATCAATGGCTTGCACATTTTCGTTGCCGCCTCGCTCATTGGGCTGCCACTGATGCTCTTCTCGCTGAAAATCTAAATAAAGCATAGCGGAAACCGCATCCACCCGAAGACCGTCAATATGAAACTCTTTAAGCCAAAAAACGGCGCTGGAAATGAGAAAACTGATCACTTCTTCCTTGCCGTAGTCAAACATTCTCGTGCCCCATTGCGGATGCTCGCGCATCAGAGGATCGGCGTATTCATAAAGTGGGTATCCGTCAAATTCATAGAGCCCGTGGGCATCTTTGGGAAAGTGCGCCGGCACCCAGTCCAGCAAAACACCGATATTGTTTTGATGTGCATAATTGATAAAATACATCAACGCATCCGGCGTACCATAGCGGGACGTTGCCGCAAAATAGCCGCTGACCTGATAGCCCCAAGAGCCGTCGTAGGGGTACTCTGTCACAGGCAGAAGCTCAATGTGGGTATAGCCCATTTCTTTAACATAGGGAATCAGCTCATTAGCGCATTTTCGATAATCAAACGTGTTTCCGTCTTGATAACGCCTCCATGAACCGATATGCACTTCATAGATATTGAGCGGTTTTTGCCGCACATCACCTACGCCGCGCTGATGTAGCCACACATCATCATCAAAAACAAACCTTTCCCCCAGGCGATATAGCACCGAAGCCGTTCGCTCCTTGGTTTCGCTGTGCACCGCATAGGGATCCGCTTTAATCAGCTGTCGCCCATCATGGGTTGTGATGCAATATTTATATAAAGAAAATTCTTTTGCTTCAGCAATCGTGCATTCCCAAATGCCCTCCGCAGACAGCTTCTTCATGGGGTGTGCCTGCGCATTCCAATTGTTGAATGTGCCTATAACACTCACCGACAGTGCCCGCGGCGCCCACACTCTGAACACTGCGCCATTTTGCTTTTTAGCGTCTAAAAAATGCGCACCAAGCAGCTTATAGGAAAAAAAATTTTTTCCTTGGTGAAATAAATATTTTGCATAGGAAGTATCTGTATCCGTGCTGTGATAATTCATGCTTAAACCTCAAAAATGCTGCTTAATGGTCAATGACAGCTTCAGATATTTCTTGATTTAATTATATACTTCTCATTAAACGTTTGCAACTTTAATAGTTGTTAGAATTTTTGACTTTCTTCACCTGTCTTCTTTTATCATACTACAAAAACACTGTAAAATTTGTAAAAATACAGTAATTTCCAAATAATCTTTTTATTGAGATTTTATACCGTTATGGTAGAATGTTAGATATTCGTCTAAACAACGTATTCGGAGATTTTTTTATGATGCGCCTACCCAAAGACATCGCCTCGCATTGCTGCGGCGTCGGCCAAACAAAAGCCAATAATTCACTTGCGAACTTGCTTATTCTAAGCATTATGGCAGGTATGTTCATCGCCCTTGCCTCTGCCGGTGCCAACACCGTCTCGTCCACCATCGCCAATCCCGCTTTGGCAAAACTGGCAGCGGCGGCAGTGTTTCCCTGCGGTCTGCTCATGGTTTTACTGGCAGGAGGTGAGTTGTTTACGGGCAATGCGCTTTTTTTGCCCATGGCAAGCATGCAACAGCAAGTGAGCATTGCCATGATTTTACGTAACTGGGCAGTCGTCTACATCGGCAACTTTATCGGTTCTTTCTTCATTGCCTTGCTTGTTTACTTCAGCGGTCAAATGAATCTTTTCGAAGGTGCCGTGGCTCTGCAGACCATAAAAACAGCAGCTTATAAAACTTCTTTGAGCTTTATGCAGGCTCTGATACTGGGTATTATGTGCAACTTCTTGGTTTGCATCGCCATATGGATCAGCCTGGCAGCCAAAACGGTTTCAGGCAAAATAATCGGCCTTTACATGCCGATTATGCTCTTTATTTTATCGGGCTACGAGCACAGCATTGCAAATATGTATTACATTCCCGCAGGTCTGTTGGCACAATCGGGCACGTTTCACACAGCAGGTGCTGCCATTGCCAATATAGACCAACTTACCTGGAGCGGATTTTTCTTCAACAACCTGCTTCCTGTCACGATAGGCAACATTATCGGTGGCACCTTACTGGTGGGTGTTATGTATTGGTTTGCTTATTTAAAAAATAACGCCAAACAGTCTTAAGCCATTGTTTGCCGTTTGTTTGACTGTAAAAACAGCACGGGGATTCTTGTTCGCATACCTTGATGAATTGCACATAAATTACACCTTTGGCTGTCGCTGGACCGCTGGTTGACTTTATGTTTTTTGCCTTAAGCAAAATAAATGCCCCCCACATACCCAAGGGCATCCCACCAAAATCCTGCACAAAAAAAGCACCTAACGGTGCTTTTAAATAATGTTTTCGCCTATTCGATGATCAGTTCATTTTTGTAAACCGTGTATTGTTCGTCGGCCATCAAATCACATTTTTCACGAAAATATTCCAACAATGCCTTTGGCGACAAAATGTTGCTTTGGGTGGCATCCAACACGCATCTAAACACCGCTTTTCCGTCTTTGTTTTCGTAAGTATCCAAATAAAACACCCTGTCCCGAATGCTGTTTTCCTTATCGCCTGCGCTGTCTTCTTTTGCCTCATCAAGCTCAATGCCCCGCGCATTGAAACGCTCTATGGCTATGACCACTTCCTCACAGGCTACATTTTCAAAAACAATTTCATAATCCGCTTTCATCTCACATTTTGACATTTTTTTTGCTCCTTCTTTTAATTCGTATACTTTTAAGATCCGGCATCCTTCAGGCAAAACCCGATTCATTCGTTCCAAAAATTCCGCTCCTGAACAATTTATATCCGCTTCCATCAGCTCGCCGTAAGAGACAGCTCCCAACGGCACAGGCGGCGAAAACGTGATTTTGGGAATCGGATGAAAGCCTTCCGAATATTTTACACCGATTTTTGCCCGCCGCATTGCACGCTCCATTACGCGCACCATGTCCAGATGGGATAAAAATCGCATTTTTCCTTCTTTTTTAAACATCGCTCGCAGCATCATAGACAAAACCCTCTATAACTCTCATCGTCTTCAATACCGCACCCGCTGCATTGCCTGCGGCAATTGGGCGTGGCCTCGGCTTCTTTCGCTTTTTCGTTTTCTTGTATTAAAAAATCTTTGTCCACACCGGTGTCAATAAAATCCCAAGGGAGAATCTCTTCATATGTCTTTTGTCGGTTGGCATAAAAGGCAGCATCAATGCCTGCTTTTTCAAAAGCGTCCACCCATTTTTCATAATCAAATACTTCATCCCAACCATCAAAAATGCAACCGTTTTTTACAGTTTCTTCCAACACCCTGCCCAACCGTCTGTCTCCCAGCGCAAAAACAGCTTCCAGGGCACTCAAATAGGGCTCATGGGTGCTGATTGTTATTTTTCTGTTCGTTTTTTGCGATTTCAACAACCGCTGCTTTCTTTGAAATTCCGCAATGCTGTCTTGCGCTTGCCACTGAAAGGGGGTGTGTGGCTTTGGCACAAAACAAGCCACCGACAGCGCTATTGCAATATTTTTATTTCGTTGCTCCTTTGCAGTAGCATAATAGCAATCCAGTACTTTTGCCGCTACGTCAAGAATTTGCAAAATATCTTCATCTTCCTCATAGGGCAGTCCCATCATAAAATAAAGCTTCATACGCCCCCAACCTGAAGCAAATACTTCATTGGCGGTTTTAACAATATCCTCTTCGCAAATGCCTTTGTTAATCACGCTGCGCATACGCTCACTGCCGGCTTCCGGTGCAAAGGTGAGTCCTGTTTTTCGCACTTTTTGAATTTTTCGTGCGATGTCCACAGAAAACCCGTCCATGCGCAGAGAAGGCAACGCCACACTGATTTTGTCGTCTTCGTGCTGCGCAATCATATGCTCCACAACATCTGCACATGGGTCATAGTCCATGGAAGAAAGAGACACCAGCGACACTTCATCATACCCCGTTGATGCCAAACTCTGCTCGATTTGCGCAATGACTGTCTCTTTTGACTTGTCGCGCACGGGTCGATAGACAAACCCCGCCTGGCAAAATCGGCATCCTCTGATGCACCCGCGAAAGATTTCTTGCGTGATACGGTCGTGAACGATTTGAATGTAAGGTACAATGGGATTTGTGGGATAATACACTTTGTCCATATCCCGAATAATTCTCTTTTTAACTTTGATTGGCACATCGGCAATTTTAGGTGCAAACCGCTCTATCGTCCCGTTTGCATGATAACTCACCTCATACAAACTCGGCACATAAACGCCCTGCAATTGAGAGGCGCGAAAAAACAATTCTTGCTTTGTCAATTCACCTTTTTTATATTGCAACAACAATGCCGTCAATTCTAAAATGACTTCTTCGCCTTCGCCGATAACAAACATATCGATAAAGTCCGCCATGGGCTCGGGGCTCAAGGCACAAGGTCCTCCCGCGATGATAATAGGATCACTCTCTGCTCTGTCTTTACCCCTAAGCGCAATACCGCCCAAGGCAAGCATGTTCAATACATTGGTATAGCACATTTCATATTGCAGCGTAAAGCCGATTACGTCAAACTCCTTAATCGGCGTATAGGATTCCAAACTGAACAGCGGTATGTTTTCTTTTTTCATCACCGCATCGGCATCTATCCAGGGCGCAAAAACGCGTTCGCACCAAATGTTTTCTTGCTCGTTGAGCAGGTGGTACAATATTTTCAGACCCACATGTGACATGCCTACCTCATAAATATCGGGAAAGGCAAAGGCAAAACGCAGCATATCCTCTCGCAGTTCTTTTTGCACACTGTTATATTCCCCGCCAATATATCTGCCGGGCTTTTGCACGTTTAAAAGCAATTTTTCTTCAATCAGTTTTCGCACGTTATCCTCTTTTTTAATGATAAAATTCAATGATTCGTAGGAAGAATCATAACAAAAATCTCATCTTTTGTAAAGAAAATCCCTCTTCATCTGCACCGCCGGCAATCCATTCACGCATTTTCATAAAACTTTCCCTTAAAGACATATACATATCTTTTGAAAACTTTGTGCACACTGACACGCAAATTTGCAAACAGCGCAAAATAATTTCATGCATTTTGCTTTTCCGCTTGTATTTTTTTTGTCTTCTATGTATAATATTACAGCGTGTCGGGGTGTGGCTCAGCTTGGTAGAGCGCTTGGTTCGGGACCAAGAGGCCGGAGGTTCAAATCCTCTCACTCCGACCAGTAGGAAAACACTGAAAAACCGTGATGTTGTTGTTCAATAACCGGTTTTTCTTTTTTTATAATGGTAATAAGGGTAATAAAAAGTAAATAAAGTTTCGTACTTTATTCAATAAAAAAAGAACGCCTTTAAGGCGTTCTTTTTTGAGAAGTTTTTATTTATTCGGCGTCCTTAAATATGTATTGCTGCCTTGCGTCCTGCTGCTGTTGCATTGACAATTTTGCCTATTTCGTTTGCATCTCCGATTACCTGAACAGACTTGCCTGCGTTTTTCAACGCTTCTGCCAACTCATTTTCAGGCACGGTGCCCATGGCAACAACGATGGTGTCTACACCTTCAATGGTCACTTCTTGTTCATTTTTCAGATAAGTAACGCTGTTTTCGGATATTTTCGTCACCTTGGCGCTCGTTTGAATATCAATCGGCTTGCTTGCAAGACGTTTCATTAAATAATCTCTGTTTGCCGTGGCGTCTGTCATATCCAAATTTTCCAACATTTCTATCAAGGTTATTTTTCTGTCCATAACGCCTCTGTAATTGTGGCGCGGTGCAATAAATTCCGCTGTTTCGCAACCCACCGAACCACCGCCAATGACGACAACATTCATGCCCGCAGGTACCTTGCCTCTAAGGATATCCCAAGCGGATACCACGTTCGGATGGTTGCATTCGGCGATGAATTTGGGCATAATGGGTCTACCTCCCGTTGCCACAATAACCTCATCCGCATCCATGGCAAGAACCGATTCTGCGGTTGCTTCTGTATTGAGCATAATTTCCACACCTGCTTTTTTGGCCTCGCGAATCATCCATTTCAGCGCCGGTGCCAATTCTTGTTTCACAGGCGGAAAAGAAGCGAATGCAAACTGTCCGCCAACTTTGTTTCCTTTTTCAACCAATATCACCTCGTGCCCGCGCTTTGCTGCGGTGGTAGCTGCCTCAAGGCCTGCTGCCCCGCTGCCCACAACGACTACCTTTTTCTTCGTCGTTGCAGGTTTGATGTCTTTTAAATGCCAATCGGCAATTTCCGGATTCATCGTGCATTCCATGGTAATGCTCAGCGCTGATGTTGCCAGACAATGCAAACACCCGATACACGGTCTCACATCATCAAACTCGCCTTCTACACTTTTTCTCACAAAGTGCGGATCACAAATATGTGCGCGTCCGACGTAGACCATATCCATGTGATCTTGCTCAAGAAGCATTTCTGCTACCCAGGGTTCTTTGATTCTTCCCACAACACCAAAGGGTATGGTTGTCGCTTTTCTGATGATATCGGTGTAAGCCACATTCAATGCATGGGGTTTGCCGGTGGGCGGAAGCAAGGTGCCCACATCATAGAGTGTGCCGTTGGTAAAATGAATGTAGTCCACACCCGCTTTTTCCAGCAGCCTGCAAACATAGGCATTGTCAAAGGCCGAGTTGCCGCCCTCTTCACAATCATCCGCCGAGAGGCGCACGCTGACGGGAAAATCTTCTCCCACAGCCTGACGAATGGCTTCACATACCTCAACGAGGAATCGAGCGCGCCCGGAAAGGTCTCCGCCGTATTCGTCTACACGATGGTTAATCAATGAGGATAAAAACGATCCCAACAGTGCATGGGCATGGGCACAATGCACTTCAACGGCATCACACCCCGCCTTTTGTGCACGCAAAGCTGCATCCGCGTATTTTTGTACATAGGCTTTGATGTCCTCATGGGTCATTTCCGTCGGTGTTTCAAGAGGATTCCACACATGGGCAATGGCCGAGGAAGACAAGGGCATTCTACCCTCGTTCACAGTGGAATTTGCATAGGGTCCCCCTTGTATCAACTGCACAGACAACTTCGTATCATATTGGTGCAGTCTGTCAGCCAAATTTTTAAATCCTTCTATGTGACTGTCATCAAATATGCCCAGAATCGTGCCGTCATAGAGATGATCTCCATCCACTTCCGCCGCTTCTGTCGTAATCAGACCAATGCCGCCTTTGGCCATTTCTTCGTAATATTGAATGATTTCTTCACTCAAAGAATGATCGGGATTGACATAATTTGTCTTCATCGGAGGCAAAAACACTCTGTTTTTTACCGTCATGCCCCGAAAGGTGATCGGTTTCATCATATTTGGATATTTTGACATTTTCATTTCCTTTCTTCGTGCTTTTTTATTTTCTGTCACTGATGCCAAATTTTTGTAACGAATTCTGTCTTTTAATAATGTCTTTACAAAAAATGTGTATATAAAAAGAATCGAGCAGATACCCGATTCTTTATATATTTAAATTTAGATTTCGAATCCGCCGTCAACTTTCAGTGATTGTCCTGTTACAAACGCCGAATCATCTGTTGCAAAGAACAGTGCCACGTTGGCAATGTCTTCAGGCTGTCCGACTCTCTTCAGCGGTGCACCGTCGATCATGCCTTGCAATACGCCGGGGCCACCGATGCTGTCAACCATAGCTGTATGAATAGCGCCCGGTGCAATTTCGTTACAACGAATTTCCGGACCCAATTCCCATGCCAATGATCTTGTCAGGCCAGTTACTGCATGTTTGCTTGTTACATATGCCGCAAAACCGTGATGCGCGCCATAAGCTGCTACTGAAGATGTGTTAATGATAACGCCTTTACCTTTTGCTTTCATAATCGGCGCAACCAACTGTGCCATTACCACATAAGATGCTACGTTTACTTTGAATACTTCGTCCCATTCTTCAGCCGAAACGTCTTGTACGCTGGACATGCTCAATTTGCCTGCATTGTTGAAAAGAATATCAACCGTGCCGTACAATTCTACTGTTTTGTCAACAATTTTATGCAACTCATCTAATTTAGCCGTATCCACCAAAACATAGCTCGCTTCGAATCCTTCGCTCTTAATTTGGTCTACAACCGCCTTTGCACGCTCTTCATTTCTGCCGGAAATCATAACTTTTGCGCCTTCTCTTGCGAAAAGAACCGCTGTTGCACGCCCCATGCCGGACGTTGCGCCGGTAACAATCGCTACTTTGTCTTTCAATCTCATGAATCGTTCCTCCTGAACTCTCTTTATTTAATATATTACTGATTTATAATTATCATTTTAAACTGTAAAATCGCTTTAAGGTCAATGGTGAATTATTTAACAATCAGAAAAACTGACGTTTTAATCAAATTTTTTCTATGAAAACGACTATCAAAAAATGATTTTCTTTAATCCTTTCGCTCCGCTAAGCTTTGTTGTGTTATCCAGTCTCTTGCAAGAAATTGCTTTAATCTCAACCAAGTCGGTCTTTTTTTGTCATATTTTTACATACTTTAAAATGAATAAGCAGACCGCTTCTGTTTCAAAACGAGTCTGCTTATTCCTTGAAGAAGTACCGCAATGGCGTACATCCTCCTTCTTTTTTTCTCCTGTTGATCGATTTTTCATACATTCCTTTTCAGGCTATGCGTCTGCAGCACAATCAACCGCTTTTTAAAATCCTTCACTTTTCTATCGCTGCTTTTCGGAAAGATTTTGCAACACTTTGTTTAAATTTTACCTCATCGTCTATCCGTTTGTTTTACAAGGAAATTCGTTAAACTTATGCTTTTCTGATTTCTTTAGGATCATTCGCATTTTTCGAACTACGTGTTCGGCCGTTCTTGCACATATTTGGTATAGATGGGGTCTTTATCAAACATCGGTTGCCTGTTGCTTTTGGAGTTCAAATGATCAGGTAAACCTTTTCATTTTCTGACTCCAGTATACTCCTGCTTGCTGTTTTTGTCAAGCACAAAATCATTTCACTTTATTTCATACAGCTCCGGTTTGCGATCTCTGAAAACATTGATGGATTCGCGTATCCCTTTTATGATGCTCAAATCAAAGGTATCTGTAATAATTTCTTCACTGCCTCCACCCATCTTTAACACTTCACCCCAGGGGTCTATCAAAGCCGAGTGGCCCCCGAATTGGATTTTTCCCGCTTTGCCCACCGAGTTTACGCAGGCAACAAACATTTGATTTTCAATGGCGCGGGCTTGGTTGAGCACTTTCCAGTGATTGACGCGAATATCCGGCCATTGCGCAGGAACAAACGATACTTGAATACCCTGCAGCGCCAGCGTTCTCACCAGTTCCGGAAAGCGCACGTCATAGCAAATAATTAAACCGCATTTCACACCGTCCAACTCAAAGGTCACCGTTTTATCCCCAAATTCAAAAAATCCGTCCTCGTCCAACGGGGTAAATAAATGGGTTTTGTCGTATTCTGCAATGCACTGCCCTTTTCGGTCAAAGACCAAGGATGTATTGTAGATTTTATCGCCTTTCACGTTGGCAACGGAGCCGGCAATGATATTAATATTCAATTCCTTTGCCAGATTCCCAAATTGCTCTTTTGTTTTTTCACCGTTATTGTCACAATAAGAAGCAAGGTTTTCTTTTGGAAAAGACCCTACATTCCATGTTTCGGGAAAACACATAACATCCGGCCTTTCTTTTGCCGCCTGCAGTGCAAGATTTTTTGCATGTTGAAAGTTATATTCAGGCTCGCCTAACTTCATATCCATTTGAATTAAACTGATTTTCATATCAAATTCTCCTTTTATATAAATTTGATTATTCTGATTATTCTATTTTTAGTATTCTATACGAAACCGCTGTCATTTTCAACGATTATTTTGCTGTGTGTGATTAGCTATTGCACAATGACGGATGCTTCATCTGAAAAGGGATTTTTTCGGATGGCCAACGACCACAAATAAGGGTATTTCTTTTTCAAGTGTTTCAAGTAGACCATCCACTCATGCAGCAGTCCCGCATAGGCCCTTTCCACATCTTTTTCCAGATGCTCCAAGTCGCTTTTGGGCAACGATGAAAAATCTTTTCTGTTTTCAAGCTCATCCATCAAATGATACAACCCCCAAATCATATCCGTAAAAGCATCATTTTCAAGAAGATTGGGATTGTTAAACAACTGCACGATTTGTGCTTTTTTCGGTATGAGGCTCTGCTTAATTTTTTCCAATTCCTCTGCATTCACCTTTGCATGGTAGGGATAGTTTTTAATCGCCTCCACGCTTTTATCCAATTTTGACTCTTCCCAGGTGAGTTCGACATTCAAATAATCCGAAAAAAAGGTGGTGTTTTTCACATTTTGCATCAAATCACCCAACACGCGCAGCGTTGTCGTTCCGATTTCACTGAAAAACGCACTGATGACAATATTTTGATGTTCCATTCGCTCTCTTCTTTCGCGTCTTTTGATGATTTGATCCAAAATCAGCGTAACAAACAAAACATGTATCGGCAAAAACGTCATGTCTTGGAGCAATAAAAATCCCGTTTCGTGTATATCGTGAAAAACAAACTGTTGCAAACTGAAAAACGCAAGCGATGTCGACAGTAAGATAATAATCATCCTTCGGCGAAACCCTGTTTTTTCTTTCATATATTCTCCTTTAATCATTGTCTGTCAAAAAACAAACTCGCTGATTGTTATTGTTTTTCTATTCATTATAACCGTTTTTTATTTCGCGGCAACAACTCCTTGCAATTCATGAAATATTTTTTAAAATTTGTGATATAATATTTTAATCACGCATGAAAGGAGCTGATACCATGTTAGAATTGATCAATGTCGGGGTCACTTTAGACGGCGAAGACGGAAAAGTAGAGATCCTCAAAAACATCAATTTGAAGCTGGATAACAAAAAAATCTATGTCATGACAGGCCCCAACGGCGGCGGCAAATCTTCCGTTGCCAAGGCCATCATGGGCATTTTTAATCCCACCAGCGGCAAAATTTTGCTGGATGGAGTCGATATTACACACAAGCCCATCACCGAAAGGGCACAATTGGGCGTAGGCTATGCTTTTCAGCAACCGCCGCGCTTTAAGGGCTTGAAGGTACACGAATTGCTGGAGCTGTCCGCAGGCAAAACCCACGCCTGCAGCGCGTGCGATTTACTCTATGATGTGGGACTGTGCGCCCAGGATTATTTGAACCGTGAAATCAATACCACTTTTTCCGGTGGTGAGCTTAAGCGCGTAGAAATTGCGAGCATCCTCGCACGGGATTTAAAAGTGGCGTTGTTTGACGAGCCCGAAGCAGGCATTGACCTTTGGAGCTTTCAGCGTCTAACCGAGACATTTGAAAATATGAACCGCAACACCGATACCACCATTGTCATCATCTCCCACCAAGAGCGCATTTTGCGCCTTGCCGACGAGGTCATCATGATTGCCGATGGCACGGTCAGTGAAATTACAAGTCAAGAAAAAGTGCTGAGCACCATCGAGCAGTTCGACAAAAATTGCCGCTGTGCCGCAGATTGCGACAGGGAGGGATATAGAAATGTTAACTTCGCTTGATAAAAATCTTCTTAAAGAAATCGCGGATATAGACGATATTCCAAAGGGTGCCTTCAATATCCGCAAAAACGGCCAAGGCATTGAACGCAATGTCACCGAAAACATCAACATTGTCACGAAAACAGACAAACCGGGCATTGATATCATCATCAAACCCCACACCAAAGACGAAAATGTATTTATCCCTGTTATTCTTTCCGAAGGCATGGATGACTTGGTCTACAACACCTTTGAAATCGGCGAATATGCCGATGTGGAAATTGTCGCAGGCTGCGGTATTCATAATGAAAGCGACCAAAAGGCGCAGCATGACGGTGTTCACGAGTTTTTTGTGCGCAAAGGCGCGCGAATGAAGTATGTCGAAAAACATTATGGCGAAGGCGATGGAAAGGGCGGACGAATCCTTAACCCCAAAACCATTATTGAAGTGGAAGAAGACGGCGTTGCCGAACTGGAAATGGTTCAGATTAAAGGCGTCGATGAAACCGTGCGCGACACAGAGGTAAAATTGCATAAAAACGCAAGGTTAATTGTATCCGAAAGAATGCTCACATATCTGGATCAGGTTGCCGAATCCAACATCACCGTGGAATTGGTGGGTGATAACTCCACAGCACAGGTCATCTCCCGCTCCGTGGCGCAGGACGATTCCAAGCAAATTTTTCACCTCAACATGCGCGGTCACGCAGAATGCCGCGGTCACATTCAGTGCGATTCTATTATTATGCACAATGCGCAGGTGTCTTCTATCCCTGAAATCACCGCTTTTCACGGTGATGCACAACTTGTGCATGAAGCAGCCATCGGAAAAATCGCTTCCGATCAACTGATAAAATTGATGTCACTGGGCCTTACCGAAAAAGAAGCAGAAGACAAAATTTTAGAAGGATTCTTGAAATAAAATCCGATTTAGCTTATAAAAAAGCCGCATTGCGGCTTTTTTATTCTTTTTCTTCATCTTGCACATTTTTCAATATCTCTTCATGAAAAATGATTTTAAATTCCGTAAAATGCTCCGGCTCGCTGGTTACCTCAATATCTGCATCGTGCCTTTGCGCAATTTGTTTGGCAATGGCAAGACCCAGCCCGGTTCCTTTATTATTTTTTTCATCGGTCGTCTTATAAAACCGTTCAAAAATATGTTCCATCTCTTCGGGCACTATCCCTTTTCCGTAATCTGAAACGGCAACAACCATGCCCCTTGCCTCTCGGTCTATTACCACATCCACCGTTTTGTTTTCAGGAGAAAATTTTACGGCATTGTCCAAGATAATCAAAAACATCTGTCGCAGTCTCGCATAATCTCCTTCTATTACAAAGCTGTCCGCTTTTTTTTCAAGCTTGACCAACACCGCTTTTTTTTCTGCAATTTGCCGAACAGCACGCACCGCATCTTCCAACACATCCACAAGGTTTATCGCTGTTTTTTCAATACGGTAATCCGCATTTTGCAGTCGAGACAATTCGAGTAAGTCATTGACCATACGCTCAAGATGAATGCTTTCCGACAGCATTTGGCGGTGATATTCTTCCACTTTATCTTGACTGCCCACCACACCGTCGCTAAGCGCCTCCAGCGAACTGCGCATCACCGTCACCGGCGTTCTCAACTCATGGGATATATTGGCAATAAAGGCTCGGCGCATTTGCTCCAAGTGCGCACTTTCTTTGGATGCTTCATATAGTCTATCTGCAAGCACATCAATGTGGCCCGCCAGCGAACCCACTTCGTCGTCTTGGTTAATCCCCGTCTTTGCTGTGTAGTCTCCTGCCGCCAACTTTTCTGTGGTCTCTTCCATCTTTTGCAACGGTTTAATAAAATGCCGCGCCAAGAGCAGCGCCAAAAGCACACCCAATACCATTGCCAAGGCCAAACTCAAGGCCAAAATGCCGATGCCTGATCGGACGGGACTGTCTATACCTTCCGCATGCCCATGCAGCAAAACCGCGGCAATCACCACCTTTTTTTCATCATATACCGGTGCTCCTACCGTCAAAGAAGAATCGGGCACAATTTTGTTAAATCCGTCCCCATAGGCAATTTTTCCCGAAAAAATTTCTTCCACCATACCAACCGCCTCTTGAGGCAGTTGCCCATAGATTATCTCTTGCTCGCCGTTTCCCACCAAAATGGTTTGCGCCTCTTTGTTTACAACCCAAACATCATTCATGGCAACGGCATTGATAAACCGAAGATAACCGCGATAACCGTCATATTCTCCGTTGCCTTTTTTGCCGGTGAAGCGATTTACACCGCCTGATATTTCTTGACCGGCGCCATTTGCTCCACCGTTGACATTGCCGCCCTGCGCTTTACCTCCGCCGTACTGTGCGCCGCCTCCTGCAAAATTCGGCGTTGCCGAAAGCACACTGCTTTGCTCTGTATCGGCATTTTGAAAATAGACGGAAAGCGCATCTGCAATCACGACAGCTCTTCTCTCCAAGTCCTGCCGATAAATTCGAACAGAATAATCGGAAAACAGCGCCAAGAAAAATATTCCCACCACCAACGAAAACAAAAGCAGAACGGAAGTGAAATATAAAACCAGTTTCTTTGTGATTTTATGCTTTCTCATTCAATACCTCAAATTTGTAACCGACTGCCCACACGGTTTTTATCTGCCAATTGGGGTGTACATGGGCATCAATTTTTGCTCTCAGCCGCTTGATATGCGAGTCCACCGTTCGGCTGTCGCCGTAATATTCGTAGCCCCAAACACTGTCCAGCAAGTTGTCTCTGCTAAAGACTTTGTTTGGATTGGTCGCCATTGTCCAAAGAAGTTCAATCTCTTTTTTTGTCAAGATCACGGGTTTTTCGTCAATGGATACCGTAAATTCCGACAGGCTGATTTTTAAGTTATCCATGACAAACAATTTTTGCTTATCCATATTTTCAGGCGTGCTCTCGATACGCCGCAAAATCGCTCGCACCCGCGCCATGACCTCTGCGGGAGAAAACGGTTTGACGATATAATCATCCGCCCCAATATCAAGCCCCATAATGCGCTCAAAGTCTTCACCGCGCGCCGTAATCATGATAATGGGCACATTGGATTGTCTGCGAATTTCTCTGCACACTTCAAAACCGTCTTTTTTTGGCATCATTACATCCAAAAGCACCATTGCAAATAGATGTTGCGCAAACAATTCCAGCGCCTTTTGCCCGTCTTCGGCCACGTAAGGTACAAAATTTTCTTTTTTGGCATATTCCGCCAATACCTCTGTGATTTGCTTATTGTCATCGGCAATTAAAATGTTCATCTTATTCACATCCTCCCATTGCAGACAGTATAAGCAACATTTGTGTCTTTTTTGTTTTATTTTATCATAAATTTTTGACACAAAAACCATTGTTTTGCCACAATGTTTTTGTATCTTTAACGCACAGGCAACAAGAATAGGCCATTTCAAGCAAAGAAAGGAATACAAACAAATGAAAAAAATAGTAACAATCTCTATGTTGGTTCTCTTGCTGTTGGCAACCTCTGCAACCGCATTTGCCGCCACATCTTACAACTCCCCGTCAGATATTTTGTCGGATTTGACAAATCAACCTGTTGAAAATCTCATTCAGGAAAAAACCTCTGCTCAAACCACATACGGCGCCATGGCAAGTGCCGCAGGTGTGTTGGAACAATTTCAAGAAAAAATGTTGGCACTCAAAGAACAACGCCTTGCACAACGCGTGGCCAACCAAACCATGACACAAGAGCAGGCAGATGCCGTTTTGGCGCAAATCAAAGAACGACAAGCAACCTGCGACGGCACATGCGATGAACCGCAGCGCCTTATGCAACAACAAAATCCAAACAGAGGACAAGGCAACGGATTGCAACAGGGTAACGGCATGAGATACGGCGGAGCCAACGCAAAATAACATCCGTCCATAACTGATACAAAAAAACAAAGCGAATATCGCTTTGTTTTTTTTGTATCAGGATATACGTTTTGGCTATCAATATTTCTCCATTAAAAAAAGACGCAAAAGCGCCTTTGTACGCAAAATGATTTTTAATTCAATGCGTTTTATTTTGCTCGCATTGCGGATTGCTTTTCTTCGTAAAGCCTAAACTCTCTGTCTATGCGTCTAATTTTATTAATCGATGCCCCGTCAACAACAACCGCATAATAATTTGACATATTGTCCATTGTGTTTGACAATGAAGAATTGCTGTTATCGGACTCATTTAAATTGAAAAATATCGATTGTTCTTTCATTTTAACGCCCTCTATTTATTAAGATTCCATTAAGTAATAGTATACTACCACACCTTTTTTCCGAAATCAATATTATTCTTAAAAATTTCTTAAAAATTTTTGCTATTTTTTTCTTGACATCTTTTAAACTTTTGGTATACTAATATAAGAAAAGGAAGCGCGTGCAATTATCCTTTATAAAACATTTCTCTGCCACCCTTTTTAACACAACGCGCTTCTTTTTTATTTCGCTTAAACCAACTGCCCTTATCGGCAATGCAATCATATAACAACCATGGATAAAAAAATAATGCCTGTTCTTTTAAAGAATTAGGCATTTTTTATTATTAGGCAATGGCTGCTTTAAAGCACCCATAAAAAAACCATCCACAGGATGGCTATTTATCCCTTTGCAGCGATGCTATTTAAGCGCGGACCACTTTCATCGCAGAAGCAATATCGCTCAGCAGGCCTTGCTGTTTGACATTGGTGCCTTTGCAGCGCATCAAATCTTCGCTGATCCACCCGATGATATATCCTCCGCGATTGATATAATAGCGCTGACGTTTTCCGTCAGGACTCTTGATTTTTTGCATTTTAATTTTTAATACTTTTCCGTCTTCCAATTGTTCGCCGACCACAATATCGTTTTTCGTAAAAAATGTCTTTTGTTTTTCTCCTTCTCCCGCCAAAATTCTTTTCATTCTCTCACCTATTTTGTTTTATATTATATATTAATATACCTTAAAAACTGCAAAAAGTCAATTTCCCCCCATGCAACAAGCCTATTCGTCCATTCCCAAACAGAATGACCTTGACAATCTTTTTTAAAAATCATATAGTATAGATGGAACATTAAAGCCGTTTTAACTTTTAAATTTAATTAATATTTTGGAGGTACTCTATGAACAAAATTATTCTCGGTGTCATGTTAAAACAAAGAATCGAAACTGCGACAAAATTTCAAGATCTCTTGACAGAGTATGGCTGCTATATCAACACACGCATCGGTCTTCACACCAGCGAAACCGAAAGCTGCAGTCCCATGGGCTTGGTTTTGCTTGAAGTAGCAGGTGGCCAGGAAGAAAAAGCTGCCGAGCTGGAAAAAAAGCTGCTTGAAATCGGTGGCATCGTTGTTCAAAAGATGGTTTTTTAATCTATCCGATCGATATAATAAAACAGGATGCAAATAAAGCGGCATCCTGTTTTATTATATCAATTTTCATTCATCTCGCATATTATTTTTGATTTTGTTATTTCAACGCGATTTTTTACGAGAAATTCACTTGCGCAAGTCCGGCACACCTTTGCAATACACCCTTTGCTCGATGCGCTTGAGTCCGCCAAGATTGTTATCATGCAGCTGTCCTCTTTCGCCTGTGGATGTATTTAACTCTATCACGCCGTATATTTTCATCCCATATGACTTGCTTTTCTTGACATTCATTAAATATCCGTGATAATTCCTTCAACCAATTCTTCAAATTCTTTTCCTTTTTTTCGCGCTGTTTCTATCACCTCTTCGCCCGACAGCGGCGCACCCAGCACGCCGGCAGCCGCATTGGAAATTAAGGACAGCCCCAGCACTTGCATACCGCAATGCACGGCAACAATCACTTCCGGCACCGTGGACATGCCCACCGCATCGGCTCCCCACAGGCGAAAAGCATTGATCTCTGCCGGTGTTTCAAAACTCGGTCCCGTACAGGCAATATAGATGCCTTTTTTTAGCGGCAAATTCATTTTTTTTGCGCGCTCTTCCGCTATTTTTCGCAAACATGGCGTATAAGCAAAGGTCATATCAAAAAACCGTGCACCGTGGGCGGCTATGTTGGGGCCGATCAGCGGATTGGTCCCAAGCAGATTGATGTGGTCTTCAATGAGCATAATGTCTCCCGCGGCAAAAGTTTTATTGATTCCTCCTGCCGCATTGGTCACAATCAATGTTTCTATGCCCAATTCTTTGAGTACCCTGATGGGAAAGGTCACTTCTTGCATTGTATAGCCTTCGTAATAATGCAGCCTTCCTTGCATAAAAGCCACATCTTTGCCCCCAAATTTTCCAAAGACAAATCGTCCTTTGTGGTCAGGTGCCGTAGATGCTTTGAAGTGCGGAATATCTTTATAATCCACAAAGACGGCATCTTCTACCTTTTGTGCCAACTCGCCCAACCCCGAGCCCAAAACCACCGCCACAGAGGGTCTGATGTTAATTTTTTCTATTAAATATTTTGCTGCTTCTCGAAACATATTCTACTCCTTTGTTTGCAATCGCTTTAAAATTTCTTGTGTACTGCGATTTGCATGATAAATAACTTTTTCAATATCTATCGTCAAATATTGTCCGTTTTCATACAACACCTTGCCGTCTGCCATGCTCAAGACTACATCGCTTCCCTGGGCAGAATATACCAAATTGTTTTGCATGACGTGGCAGGGTTGCATCCATGGTTTTTTTGTATCAAGAACCACCAAATCCGCACGGTTTCCCGCTTCAATTTTTCCGCAGTCATAACGGCCTTGTGCCTTAAATCCGTTTATGGTTGCCGCCGCCAGTCCGTGACGGGGCTTAATGGTCAACACATCATCATAAGCCGCATTATATGCAATGGAGAATGTTTTGATTTCTTCAAATAAGTTTAAATTATTGTTGCTTGCGGCGCCGTCTGTTCCCAATGCAACAGAAATATCTTTTTCTATCAGTTTCGGCACATTGCAAAATCCGCTTCCCAACTTTAAATTACTGTTGGGGCAACATGCCGCCGTGACATTTTTTTCTTTTAAAATTTCAAAATCTTCCCCCTCCAACCAAACACAGTGGGCTGCTGTGGTGGGCATATCAAAAATCCCCAGATCATAAAAATATTTTGCGGGCGTTTTGCCGTTTCTCGCCTTGCATTGCTCATGTTCAGTCTTGGTTTCGGACAAATGGATATGCATATTTAAATTTTTTCCTCGACCAAAGTCAACGGTTTGTTCGACAATTTTTGCATTGGACGTGTATTCTCCGTGAACCGATAAATCCACCTTAAATTGTCCGTCATTGGCATTGTGATAGTTTTCGAGTAAAAACAGATTTTCTTTATAGATCGGTAAATCGGATAAGTTTCTTTCGTCAAAACAGGTAAGCCCAACACTGAAGTTGCACTTTATCCCTGCATCCAAAACGGCTTTTGCCATTTGTTCTCCCATAAAATACATATCCGTGAAAGACACTGTTCCAAAACGAATCATTTCAGCGCATGCCAATAGGGCTCCGTTATAAATATCTTCTTTGCCCATTTTGTCCTCAAAAGGAAACACCTTTTGATGGAGCCAGTCCTGTAATTTTAAATTTTCCGCATAGCCACGAAGCAATGTCATCGATGCATGACTGTGCGCATTTACCAATCCGGGCATAAGCAGCTTGTCACTTCCGTCATAAATGCGGCCATAGTCTTTTGTCGGCGGACTTTGCCCCACATAATCAATGATTTTGCCCTCAATGCCCACATAACAATTTTTCTTCACCCCAAAGTGTTCGTCCAGAATATCTATATTTTTTAATAGCATGATGTCTCCTCGCCGATAATAAAATCCTTAGGATTTAGCTGAAAGTCATTTTTTTTGTATTTTATTTTCCCTTCTTGCCGCAAACGGCTTAATTCGCGCGACATGGCACTGCGGTCCACCGACAAAAAATCCGCCAGTTCATCTCGTGAAAAAGCAATACGAAAAGATAACTTTCCTGCCTTTTGCGCATAGGTCAACAGATACATGCACAATTTTTCTTTTGTGGTTTTGCAGGATAACAATTGAATTTTTTCGTTCAGAATAATATTTTTCTTCGCGATGATTTGAGAAAAATTCGCGCTGAGTGTTTTGTGAAATCCGCACTGTTTGCCGCAAACATCAACGATTTTTTCCGCAACAAACCAAACAACCGTGCAATTGGTCACTGCCACAACATTAACAGGCATGCTTTGACATTTGATTGTGGCAAAGGCTTCGGCAAACAAATCCCCTTCTTTTAGCTCTGAGATAATTCGTCTGTTGCCCAGTATATCCGTGTGAACAATTTGTGCCGTTCCTTTTGTCAAAATACCCACCGAGTCAACATAACTTCCCATTTCAATAATGTCACTGTCCTTGCCGTAACTTTTTTCAACCGCCAACAAGCAAGTAATAATCGCCTCTATCTCGTGCGGTGCAATATTGCGAAACAATTCGCTTTTTTCGAGGTTGTTTTGATTGTTTTCCATAATTTTCCCCTTATTGCAAATGCAATATATTTATTTTACTCTGCCACACCGAAAAATGCAAACCGCTGTTTTTCCATTTATGTAACCTGAAAATATAACTTTTAATTAAAAAAAATAATTTGTTGCAAATGCAATGGAATTGACTTGTGACACAAATTATAATAAACTCAAGATGAAAAATGAAACAGAAAGAGGAATAACAATATGATTCGAAAAATTATTACCATCGATCAAGATAAATGTGTAGGATGCGGACTTTGCACCAATGCCTGTCAGGAAGGCGCAATCGGCCTTGTCAACGGCAAAGCGCAGCTTTTAAGAGACGATTACTGCGACGGCCTGGGAAATTGTCTGCCGGTTTGCCCCACGGGTGCCATCAGTTTTGAAGAGCGCGAAGCGGCCGCATTTGACAAATCCGCCGTAGAACAACACAAAGCCTCTAAAGCAGCCCCGCAAACCCTTGCCTGCGGTTGCCCCGGCTCTCAGTCGCGCGCATTTGAAAAAGATACTTCCGCAAAGCAAGAACAACCCGCCGCGAACGCAGCTCCGATAGAGTCTCAGTTACGTCAATGGCCTGTTCAAATCAAACTGATTCCCGTCAATGCGCCCTATCTCGACAACGCGGATTTGCTTATTGCCGCTGACTGCAGCGCCTTTGCATACGGCAATTTTCATGAAGAATTTATCAAAGACAAAGTGACCATCATTGGTTGCCCCAAATTAGACGAAGGCGACTACACCGAAAAATTCACTGAAATTTTAAACCTCAACAACATCAAAAGCATCACCATCGCCCGCATGGAAGTGCCCTGCTGCGGCGGTCTTGAAAACGCAGTGAAAACCGCCATGCTCAACAGCGGCAAAATTATTCCCTGGAAAGTGGTCACCATCTCCGTCGACGGCAACATCTTGCCATAAATCCTCGCTTTTTGACTTGAATCCATTCCAAAATAATAAGGCTCTCGCATTAATGCGGGAGCCTTTCGGTTCCAAAACCACAGCATTCTTTATCAAGAAAACGACGTGCTTGACGATGGCTTGTTGCGCCAATAAAAATTTTGTCAAAAGGCAAGGATAATGCCGCCTTCATTGGCATACATGGAGCTGATTCCCCTCGTCGGCACAATAACAATTTCCGCAAAATGGAAAGTGTCAATAATGATTTTTCTCACGTGTTCCGCTAAACCGACATTATTGCAATGAGCAATTACAATTTCTTGCCCCTCAGTGGGCCTGCCGCTTTTGCGAATTAAATCCATCAATTTTACAATCGCTTGTCTTTTTCCGCGCGCATTGGCAAACAGAGCAATATTTCCGTCTCCGTCTGATCCCATAATGGGATAAATGTTCAATATGGAAATAATCTTTCCCGTGATTCGGTGCAATCTTCCGTTTCGGATCAAATTATCAAAATTTTCCAAAATAAAATAGGTCTTCATTTTTTTGACAAAATCTTCGATTTTTTCGATGATATATTCCCTTGTTCGCCCCTGCTCAATCAGTCTGCGAATTTTCAAAGCCACCAACACTTCTCCTGCCGAAGCACTTTTTGAATCAAACACATGAATTTGCGCGCCTTTTTCTTCTGCCAATTTTTTTCCTTGCAGCGCACTTTCAAAAGACCCCGACAGATGCTTCGACAACGTCACGGCAAATCCGTCCTTAGCTTCCAAAAAAGCATCGCGGTAAGCCGAAGGCGAAGGACATGCAGAAAAAATTTTCCCTTTATGATTCTTCATAGCTTTCATGAAAACTTTCATATTTAATTTATCGTCGTCCACAAACATCTTGTCTCCCATGGTTATGCTCAGTGGAACCGTAATGGCATTGAATCTGCTTTTTAAATCTTTTGTCAAATCACAGCAACTATCCGCAATAATGAAGCGTTCCATTGTATACCTCAATCCCTTTTCATTTTTATCTTTTGATTCAGATTATCTTAAGCATAGTGGACTCAGTATACACTGTTTTCGATGAATAATCCATACTTTTTTTGCATTTTTTTACAGTCCCGTCATTATGATTTTTTCCAGATAATACAAACCTAAGCCCACCACACCCGCACCCAAAATAATCAGCACGGGATTAATCTTTTTCCACCTGGCTAAAACAAAGCTGCCTGCAGCAATCACCACGGCAATTACATCCACACTGCGAATATCTCGCAACACCTTTGTCTGAAAGAACGCCAAAAACAAAATGGCCAATGCAGCTGAAGCAATCAAACCCGTAACCGCAGGGCGAATGCCGCTCATGATGCCGTCTACCACGGCAAGGTGCGAAAACTTGTTCAACAGATATGAAAGCAGCATGATGATGAAAAACGCCGGTAACATACAAGCCACCACCGCCACCACCGCTCCGGGCACACCGCCCAGTTTAAATCCCACAAAAGTAGCCGTATTCACCGCAACCGTCCCCGGCGACATCACCGAAAGTGTTACCATATCGGCAAATTCCTGCACCGTCAGCCACCCCCGCTGATCCAGCACGATCGAAGACACCATCGGCAGTGCCGCATATCCGCCGCCGATGCTGAACAATCCGATTTTTAAATAACTGACAAAAATCTGCAGATAAATCATTTTTCTTCCTTTTTTGCTTTAATGATTCGATAATAAGACATTGTCATGCCCACAACTGCCGCCAGCAATATAATCCAGGGCACGCTGAAATTAAATACAAACGACGCCACAAAAGCGGCTGCCAAGATAAAAATGGTGACGATATTTTTGCTCTTTGTTACATCTTCTCCCATTTTGATTACCAAGTTTAAGACCACTGCCGCCACGCCTGCTTGCATCCCTTTTAGCAAGTAACTCACCGCAAGGTTATCGCGAAAATAAGAATAGGTAACTGAAAGTACGATAATAAACACCAAGGGCGGCAAAATAGTCGCCAACAAGGAGAGCAACGCCCCTGTCACGCCTACCAAGCGATACCCAATCAACATCGCCGCATTGCCGGCAATGGCACCGGGCGTGGACTGTGCAATAGAGATAATATCCACCATATCTTCTTCGCTTATCCAGCAATATTCTTCCACAAAGCGCTTTCTGAGCAACTCAATAATCACCAAGCCCCCACCAAAGGCAATGGAGCTGATGTACAAGGTTGAAAAAAACAACCTTTTGTATATTACCGATTTTTTCAGATCGCAAAATTGTTCCATTTCAGTTTTCTACTGCAGACCGACAAACAAAATACACCAGCCCGCCTCCCATCGTTGTCGTTTCATACCACACTTTCAAGTCTGTTTCTCTTATTTCTCCGTTATCGACAAAGCCCAGCTTCATCTCATTGCCGTCTTCATTTTTCTCCAAAGACACAACGGTCATCCAGTGCCACCTGTCTATATTCTTTGCCTGCCCGCTGCATAAATTCAAAAAGGCAATAGGCACCCCTTTATTGAGCCCACTTTCAATAAAACGGACAATTTCTTCAAGGGAAGGTCGCAAGTAACCCTCTCCCGCTATGTTTAGCACCGCATAGTCCAACGGAATCCGGTTTTTTTCCGTGTACTCCAGTGCACCCTGCACAAATATCTCCGTGGAAAACACGCCCAGCAGCGTAGGCGTTATATATTGCCAAATTTCTTCCATCAGCTGCATGGCATCTTCCTTGGGTACATGGGCAGTGTCTTTATACTCATCATGAAAAAGATAGAGTAAGATGTTTGAAAACGAACTGGGTCCGCATCCGGCTCTGCGCTGTCGCGACTTGGAATACCAATCCTGATTGCAACCGTAAAATACCCGACCCGACTCTTGTTCTTTTATTTTAAAGCGCTCCATATTTTGAATTTTCATGGCACATTCAATCCTTCATTATTGACGGTGTCTTGTTACGCTTATGCCTCAGATGTATTTTGATCAAATAATTCCGTTGAGAGATATCTCTCGCCGCTGTCGGGAATTAACACAACAATTACTTTATCTTTGTTTTCTTCTTTTGACGCTTCTTGCATCGCCGCCCAAACTGCCGCCCCGCCCGAAATGCCGATCAGCAGTGCTTCGGATTTGGCCACTTCTCTTGCTGCGGCAAAGGCATCTTCATTTTGAACCGCCACCACTTTATCATATATTTTTGTGTCGAGTGTTGCCGGTACAAACCCCGCCCCGATTCCCTGAATTTTATGTGCGCCCGCTTTGCCCTCGGACAACACCGCCGAAGCTGCCGGCTCAACGGCGATGATTTTGATATTTTGATTTTGTTCCTTCAAATACTTGCCCACGCCGCTAAGGGTGCCGCCGGTTCCTACCCCGGCAACAAACATATCCACCTTTCCTTCTAAATCTTTCCATATTTCCGGTCCGGTGGTTTTTTTGTGTATGGCAGGATTGGATAAATTGTTGAATTGATCCGGAATGTAGCTTCCCGGAATGCTTTTCGCCAGCTCATGTGCCTTTTCAATGGCACCCTGCATCCCTTTTACGCCTTCTGTCAACACAATTTCGGCTCCATGAGCCTGCAGCAGCATACGGCGCTCAACACTCATCGTATCCGGCATAGTCAAAATTGCGCGGTAGCCTCTTGTGCGAGCGACCAGCGCAAGCCCGATTCCCGTATTGCCGCTTGTGGGTTCAATGATTACGGCACCCGGTTTAATCTTGCCCTGCTTTTCCGCATCTTCCAACATGGCAAGCCCCACGCGGTCTTTAACACTCCCTCCGGGATTAAACCCTTCCAGTTTCGCGATGATTTTTGCATAAAGTTTCTTTTCTTTTGCCAATTTGTTTAGTTCCAGCATCGGCGTATTGCCAATAAGTTCCGTTATACTTTGATATATTTTCATTTTCTTACCTCATTGCCGTCATTTTTTGTTTTTTATCCTGCCACCATGCGCATGCCTGCCCAAAAACCAAAAATTCCAATACATATCGATAATACAATATAGAGCAGCGCATTTAATTTCTCGTGATTCTCAATGAGAGAAAATCCCTCAAACATAAAAGTCGAAAATGTGGTGTATGCCCCTAAAAAACCTTCGGCCAACAACAGATACCACCTGGCCGAAAAGGAATAGGCCATCACGATTCCCAGCAAAAATGCTCCGGTGATATTAATAACAAACGTTCCTACAGGCAATGCTGTTTTCGCTTTTTTTCCGATTGCTCGACCTATACCAAATCGTGCCATGCTACCCAGCGCGCCGCCTAGTCCAACAAGAAGAATATTCATTGCCTAACCTTCTTTTGCGTGATTTTTTTTGCCCAACCCATCCCTGCATATGCCGCGATGAGCCCTAGCCCCGCAGACAACACGATATAGGCAATCGCTCCCATGTATTGTTGCTGCATCATCAGCACAACCGCTTCTTTGCAAAACGTGGAAAACGTCGTAAACCCACCCAAAAATCCCACTGTTATCCCTGCTTTGAGGTCTTGCTGCAGATAAATTGTCTCGATTGACAACGTAAGAATAAAGGCCAACAACAAACTGCCGATAATGTTAATCAACAGCGTATCAAAAGGAAATGACGATATAGCTGTCGCTGTACCAATCTGCTTGATACCAAACCTTGCCAGGGCACCTAACATACCGCCCAGGGCGACAAAGATATATTTTTTCATATCGACTCCTCTGCCAAGGCGCTTTAGCAATCAAAATAAATGCTGCCGCCAATAAACTCTCTTAAAATAGAGTTAAAAGGAATTTTTTCCGTGGGAATAGGTTCGAAAAATGCTGTAAAGTTTAACAACCGCTCCAACGTGCTCTTGTGAATGCCGTTTTTATCCACCTTTTGCAGCGCTTTTTCCGCCGAAGCCCTCAGCGCATTCATTTCATAGAGCAAACTCGAATTAAACATCACGTCCGCTTCCTCTTGAAATTTAAATACATTTCTGTGCTCACCCCGTCGCACGCTGGGCCACATCTCAAAGGTATGCTCCGGTGCAGCCCCACGCGAACGCTCGTCTCGCACCATACGGCGTATTAATCTCACTTCGGTGGAGGGTACGCGGTTTTCCATATCCAAATTGGGTCCAAACAAAGCGCTGATGTAAATTTTAAAGAACATATTGCGATAGACCGAGGGCATCAGTCTCGGATTCAAGGCATGAATGCCTTCCACAACCAATATTTCATCCGCATGCAACTTCATTATTTTCGTCGTCGTTGCGCGTTTACCGCGAATAAAATCAAAAATCGGCGCCTCAATGACTTCGCCCGCAATCAATTCTTTAATTTGCTTATGCAAAAGTTTTAAATCCAAGGCATCGAGGTTTTCAAAATCATACTTGCCCTCTTTGTCCTTGGGCGTTTGATCGCGATCGACAAAATAGTCGTCCAAAGAAAGCTGCAAAGGCTTGAGTCCGTTTACACGCAATTGCGTCGACAATCGGTTCAAAAACGTGGTTTTGCCCGACGAAGAAGGACCTGCAATTAAAATGACTCGCAGGGCGCGTCTCTGCTTTAAAATCGCATCCGAAATATCCGCAATCTCTTTTTCCTGAAGGGCTTCGGCAATGCTGATCAGCTCCCAGCTTCGCCCCGTTAAAATATATCGATTTAAGTCTTCAACCAACTCCATGTCGATATTTTCAAGCCAGTTATGGGTTTTTGTGTATGTTTCCGCAAGCTTTTGCGGTAATATAAACGGACTGTCTTCTTCATTGCGAATGTCCGAAAAATCCACGATAAAACCCGAATCAAAGGGCACAATCCGAAAAGGCTCTGCCTGTGCCGGCTGTGTCAACGACGGATAGACGGTCTTGACAATATCGCCGTCGATGCAGTATTGATAATAGCCGTCTTTGTGGTATAAAAATTGTATCGGCTGATTTTCTTCCACCCATTTGTCCAAACCGGCGGCGATTTGTCTCACTTCTCGTTCGGACAAAACAGAATTTGTCAGTCGACAAAAAACGCCATCCTCAATGGAATATGCCGTTTTAAGCACTTCGTCGGGAAACAAATCTTTGACTACCTTAATCAGCCCCAACTTAACAACCTGTCGGTCTTGTTGCAAATGTGTTTCTTTCATATGATTCAATTCCTGATTTTTTCTTAGCCACAGACTTTGCTGCGTTATTTCAGTATACTATGTTCGCTCCCAAAAATACAATGATTTTATATTTGCTTTTATCTTTTGACACTTAAACAAAAATAAAACAGCCTCGGAACCAATCACGGTTTCGAGGCTTTCTGTTTTTGTCGGGAAGCTTTTATTCTAATTCTACGACCTTTGCACCTTCAACATTTTTCTTAACGGACTCAATGCCGTTTAAGCAGCTTGATTTTGCTTGATAGCCTTCGCCGGTTGCAATGATTTCACCGTTGCGCGCCTTTAACCTGAAGCGATATTCGCCTGCTTTATCCATATAAATTTCAAATTTTGGATTGGTCGCTTTTTCATAATTTTCGATTGTCTGGTCTTCGATCGCAGCCTTCGGTGCATTGACTGTCACACTTTCAATCCCATTTTTGCAAGACGCAAGCGCTTGGTACACTTCTGATACGGCAATCACCTCGCCGTTTCTTGCTTTCAATTGAAATACGAAACCTGTGTTTGTTTTTTTAATTTCAAACTTTCCTGCCATTTTCTTCTCCTTATCCTCTTAATTATTTCGTTGTTTTTTGTCTTGTTGCGCTCAAAATTTTGCGCATTTTGCTCTTTGCCTTGATAGGGTTATTTTATCATATTTCACAAGAAAACATGTTTTTTGTTATCGGTTTTAAAAAATATATTTAGTCGGCATTTTCTATCTGCACCACAGCATTTTCTTCCGATTCCGATTCATCCAAAATCGTCAATTTTGTTTTCGTAATACGCTTTTCTTTAATCTCCAGAATTTCGAATGTCAGATTACCGATTGCCAGGATGCTTCTGTCGTCTTCTTCGGGAATAACACCCATAATGTCCAACAAAAGTCCCGATAGAGTATCGTGATTTTCCGATTCGATTTTTAGACCCAGCGCGTCGTTAATGTCATCGATATAGACCAGTCCGTTGAGCATATAGGTTTTGGGGTCAACTTTTTCAATGGTGGATTCCACAATATCACCCATATCGTCAATGGGACCCATAACCTCTTCCACCAAATCCTCAATGGTTACAATGCCCGCAAATCCGCCGTATTCGTCAATCAAAACGGCAATATACTGTTTTGAGCCCTGCAATTCTTTAAACAACTCGTCAATATTTTTGCTCTCAGGCACAAAATACGGCTTGTGCAAAATGGGTCGTATCTGCACGTTCTCAAAACCAACTTTTCGTGCCTCCAAATAAAAGTCTTTCATATATAAAATACCGATAATGTTGTCGATTTCGTCGTCGTATACCGGAATTCTCGAATGGCGTGTCGCCAATAATTCATCAATATACTCACTCAGCGGGTCGTTGATATCAATGGCGTATACATAGGTGCGAGATGTCATGATTTCTTTGGCTAAGATGTCGTCAAATTCAAAAATCGACTCGATGAGATTTTTTTCATATTCGTTGAAAACACCGGCTTCTTGCCCTGTTTCAATCATGGATTTGATTTCTTCTTCCGTCACCTGCTCTTCCAGCTTTTCGTGATGCATGCCAAACATTCTCAACACCAGGCGTGTGGAGGCCGACAGCAGTTTGATAAACGGATAGGCAATTTTGGATACGATCGACACAGGCCGTGCTGCAAATAAACTCACGGCTTCCGCCTTTTGCAGTGCAATGCGCTTTGGCACCAATTCACCAAAAACCAATGTGAAATAAGATAAAATAATCGTAATGAGCACCAGGGCCACTTGGTGGCTGTAAGGCAGACCATGACTGCTGAAAAAATTACCCAATCGCTCAGAAATCCCCGTTGCGGCAAAAGCACTCGCAAAAAAACCAGCCAATGTAATTGCCACTTGAATCGTTGACAAAAACTTTGTCGGTTCTTTGAGAAGGTTTTGCGTCAGCAAGGCTCTTTTGTTGCCTTCTTCAGCCATTATATTGATTTTGTTTTTATTGACAGATACAATCGCCATTTCCGCAGATGCAAAAAATGCATTAATGGCCGTTAAGAGAACCAGAACGAGTATTTGAACCAGCAAGCTACTTCCCGAAGGGTCAGGGTCTGACATGAGAATCCTCCAAAAGAATCATAAAAATTTTATATTATATTACCATAACAATATCTTTTCTGCAAGTCAAGTTCTTGTAAGGTGATTTTACACCATTTTTTCCTCGTTTATCGAAGGCAAAGAGGCCATGTTTTCAAAAACGGGCATATTGACAATTCGCTTTCAATTTTGTAGAATTTTGAATAAAGTTATTTGAGATTCTATTGATCGATATTCACATAGCTGCATTGCTTCAATGTGCTGTGAGGCAGCGTCCCTGCCGAATAAAAAATACTAATTAAAGACGAAACTGTTCTGGGAAGGCGGACAAAATGTGGTTTGCAAAGTCAAAACAAGATGTATTGCAAGAACTTGAGGTCGATATTGCTGTCGGACTCAGCAGCGAGGAGGCACAGGCGCGGCTCGAAAAATACGGACAAAACGCGCTGAAGGGAAAACCGAAAAAAAGTCTCGTCGCTTTATTTTTTTCTCAACTGAAAGACGTATTGATTTATGTGTTGCTCGCCGCAGCTGTTGTAACCATTTTTATCGGCGAATACACCGACTCCATCATTATTTTATCTGTAGTCATCCTCAATGCCGTCATTGGCGTTGTGCAAGAGCACAAGGCGGAAAAAGCCGTTGAGGCATTGCAAAAGATGACGACGCCCAGGGCATTGGTGCGTCGTGACGGTGAGGTCAAAGAAATCGACTCACAAAACTTGGTTCCCGGCGATATCGTCATTTTAGATGCCGGAAGATATGTGCCTGCGGATATTCGTTTGCTGGAAAGTGCCAATTTGCAAATTGAAGAATCTGCGCTCACCGGCGAATCGGTTCCTTCCGACAAAAACGCCAATGAAGTTTATCAGGATCCCAAAACGCCGCTCGGAGACTTGTCAAATATGGCCTTTATGTCTACACTGACCACTTACGGCCGCGGCGAGGGCATTGTCGTGGGCACTGCCATGGATACCGAGATGGGCAAAATAGCAAAAATTCTCGATGAAGACAATACCGAGTTGACACCGTTGCAAAAACGCATGAACGAACTTGGGCGAGTCCTCGGCTTTATTGCCATCGGGATCTGTACGTTGATATTTATCATTGCCTTGATTCAAAAACGCGATTTGTTTGAAATGCTTTTGACCGCCATCAGCTTGGCTGTTGCAGCCATTCCCGAAGGGCTTGCCGCCATTGTAGCCATTGTTTTGGCGCTGGGCGTGACCCGCATGTCCAAAATCAATGCCATTGTCAAAAAGCTTCCCGCGGTTGAAACGCTGGGTTCTGTCAACATCATTTGTTCAGACAAGACCGGTACGCTCACACAAAACAAAATGACTGTTCAAAAAATGTACACCTATGATAATTTGGTAGATATTCCCGCAACAAGCGAGGCGCTATCCGCTGAGGGCGACACCGCAGAGTTGATTAAATCTTTTGTTCTCTGCTCCGATGCAACCTACGAAAACAACCAAGGCACCGGCGATCCCACTGAGATTGCGCTAATTGTTTTGGGTAATAAGCATGATTTAACAAAACCGACACTCAACAGCAAATATCCTCGCCTTTCAGAAAACCCCTTCGACTCAGACCGCAAATTGATGTCGACATTGACCGAATATGACAGGGCTAAATACCGCGTCCACACCAAGGGTGCCCTCGACAACCTGCTGCGCATTTCCACTTCAGCATTGGTTGACGGCAAAGTTGTGCCCCTGACCGACGAAATGAAAGCCGAATACCTTCGTGTTTCGGAAAACCTGTCCGATGATGCTTTGCGCATTTTGGGTGTGGC
>ENA-UOOM01000581-UOOM01000581.1-fermentation-metagenome-genome-assembly--contig:-NODE-581-length-40922-cov-13.965278_pt1 | contig 40922 bp, 43 predicted proteins | sample MGYA00245781_ERZ724031 | MGnify/ENA primary metagenome ERZ724031 (study PRJEB28704, sample SAMN03018317) | fermentation metagenome | biome: anthropogenic terrestrial biome; feature: soil; material... | reverse complement strand
CGCTGCCCCAATTGCTCAAGCTGGCCGAGGTGGAAAAGACCTGCGCCATGCTGGCGGACGAAATCCAAAAGACACGCCGCCGCGTGAACGCGCTGGAGCATGTGATGATTCCCCAGTTTGAGGAGACCATCCGATACATCAGCATGAAGCTGGACGAGAACGAACGCGGCAACCTGACACGCCTGATGAAGGTTAAGGAAATGATCAAGGACAGGACCTGAGACCGGCTATAGCAGACCGATCCTATGCATGATGCCCCGCGGCCCGCACGACGCGCCGCGGGGTTTTTGCATCCGGCGGGCCTATGACCAATTGTTTACAACTGGCGCAAATGCCTTGCAGGCATTGAAAAAACCGCCCAAAGGGGCTTGGCGCAGATATCGCCCCACTTGTTGGCTGCACCGAAAGATGCTATGATGCCAATAGTTTCAGAAAGTGGGATATAGCGACGGATATGGGCGAAAGCCTGCCGGCGCTATTTTTTCTGAAAACAAGTGGGATGAGGGGAGAGGAGTCTTTGGTTTTTTCTTCGCCGGTTTTTCTGCTGATCTTCCTGCCGCTGGTGCTGTGCGTGTACTACAACCCGTTCTTCAAGGGGAGATCGTTCAGAAACTATACGCTGCTGTTCTTCAGCCTGGGGTTCTTTGCCTGGGGCGAGCCGATCTTTGTGTTTGTGATGCTGTTCAGCATTGTCATCAACTGGTTCTTTGCCCTGCAGATTGACCGACAGGAGAGCCTGGCGAAGCGCCGGTGGCTGCTGTTCTTTCCCATCGCGTTTGATGTGGGGCTGATCTTTGTCTTTAAATACCTGGGGTTTGCCGCCCGCACGCTGGGGCCGCTGCTGGGGCGCGGCCACATCCAGCTGGACATCGCGCTGCCCATCGGCATCTCCTTTTTCACCTTCCAGATCATGTCTTATGTGTTTGACGTCTACCGCCGCACGGCCCCCGCGCAGAAGAATGTGCTCAACGTGGGGCTGTATATCTCGCTGTTTCCGCAGCTGATCGCCGGGCCCATCGTGCGCTATGAAACGGTGGCGCACGAGATCGGCCACCGCCGGGAGACGGCGCAGGATTTTACCGCCGGGGTCACCCGCTTTGTATTCGGCCTGGGCAAAAAGGTGCTGCTGGCCAACTATGTGGGCCTGATTGCCGACAACATCTTTGGCCTGACAACTGGCCTGTCGGTGGCCACGGCATGGCTTGGCGCCATTGCCTATGCTTTGCAGATCTACTTTGATTTTTCCGGCTACTCGGATATGGCCATCGGCCTGGGGCGCATGTTTGGCTTCCACTTTCTGGAAAACTTCAATTACCCCTACATAGCAAACTCAGTGACCGATTTCTGGCGCAGGTGGCACATTTCGCTTAGCAGCTGGTTCAGGGATTATGTCTACATCCCCATGGGGGGCAACCGCAAGGGCAAGGCCAGGTGGGTGCTCAACCTGCTCACCGTGTGGCTGCTGACCGGCCTGTGGCACGGCGCCAGCTGGAATTTCGTGGTCTGGGGGCTGTATTACTTCGCGTTTTTGTTGTTTGAGCGGCTGACCAACATCACCCGCAGGTTGGGGCCCTTGTCCCATGTCTATACGCTGTTGGTCGTGCTGGGCGGCTGGGTGCTCTTCCGTGTAGATGGACTGAATAATGCTATTCATTATTTGGGGTACTTGGTGGGGCGCGGAGCCACCTCTTTGGTGGACAGAAACTTCTTCTACTATCTGAACAACGGGCGCTGGGTGCTGATTGCCTCCCTGTTGGGTTGCCTGCCTCTCGCCCGGTGGGTCGGCCAGAGATGGGCATCTGAGGCCGCGGGCAAGCCGCTGGCCAAAGCGCGGTATCTGGGCCGGTCACTGGCCATGGTGCTGGTGTTTGCCCTGGCCTTGATGGTGTGCATCAACGCCACCTACAACCCCTTTATTTACTTCAACTTCTAAATAAGGAGGATAGCTTTGAACACCATTGAAAAAGGGCACGCCCTCCTCGCCAGGCTGCTGATGCTGGTGCTGGTCGTGTTCATGCTGCTGATTGGCCTTCGCTTTGGCACACGATACATTCTGATCAATCGGCTGGGCATGAACAATGCCTTTACCCGCCTGGTCATGTGGGAGGATCGGCGGCTGTCCATACCGGGCCCCATCGGCGATGAGAGGGCCGAGGTGACCGACTGGGACGAGCGCTATCCGTTTTCCGTGCCGGCTGCCCAGACGACCCGCTGGGCGCATCGGTTCCGCTGGATTGATGAGCTGCAGGGCTGGATGAAGAGCCGGGTAGGGCGCATATCCACCGCGATCGATCTGTATGCAAACCAGCACCTGATGTTCAGGCAGCCCATCGTGGAGAGCGCCAACCGATATGAGCGGCTCATCGGCTGGAACCTGGCAGGCTACAGCGAGTATAACAACGTGGTCGACCTGGGGGAGGGCTACCTGACCACCTTCAACGGCAGGATCGACGTGGATGGCAACGCTGCGGCCATAGGCGATCTGCGGGGCTTTTTGGACAGCCGGGGTATCCCCCTGCTGTTTGTGCAGCTGCCCAACAAGATTAGCCGTCAGGACGGCGGGTTTAACGATGTGGTGGACTTTTATAATGACAACGCCAACCGCCTGGTGGAGGGCATCCGCAGCAGGGGCGTGTCGGCGCTGGATTTGCGCGATCATGCGGAGCAGCAATACCCGGAAACCTACCACGCTCTGTTTTTCAACTCCGACCATCACTGGCTGCCGCAAACCGGGCTGTGGGCTGCCGGGGAGATTGCGCAGGTGCTCAACGGCTCGTTCGGCTATGCGATTGACCTTGCCGTCCTGAAGCCGGAGAACTATACGCAAACCGTGTATGAGGACTGGTTTCTGGGCTCCCTGGGCAAGAAGGTGACGCTGGCCCGCGCCAAGCCGGATGACCTGGTCACCTTGCATCCGATCTTCCCGGTGGAGCTGCGGCTGCAGATAGAGTCCCTCGGCCTGGATGCAACGGGCGGCTTTGACATCATATACGATCAATCCCAGCTGGAGTACAAGGACTACTACAACCAGAACACCTACGGCGCCTATTTGTATTCTGCCTATTCCACGCATGCCTTCATCCGGCTGGAGAACAACCTGCTGCCCAAGCAGGGCAAGCGGATGCTGCTGCTGGGCGACTCCTTCAGCAGCACGCTGGCCCCCTTCCTGAGCCTGGGGCTGGAGGCGCTGGATTTTGTAGACCTGCGCAGCTTCAACGGCAGCCTGCAGGCATTGGTTGACTGGGGCGGCTACGATATGGTGGTGGTTGCCTACTCATCCATGTTCCCGGTGGAGTACGACAGCCACAAAAGCATGTACGACTTCCGCTGACGCGGCGTACGCAACCCGATGGGCAGGTATGGTCTGTATGAGACCGCCTGCTCGTTTGTTTTCCCCTTGACAGGGGATGGGATTCCCATTACAATAAAAAAGGTAACTAATTACCTAATTGAGTGTGGACGGAGGCAGACATGCGCAAGTGGTGGAAGATCCTGCTGGGTTTGATCGTGTTGTTGTTGGTGCTGGCCGCGGGGGCCATGGTGGTAATGGGCAGCCAGGTGCGGCAGATGGAGAAGCTTGATTTTTCTGCCGCTGATCCCGCAGCCATGGCTGACGGCAGGTATCGGGGGCATGCCGGCGCGCTGCTGGTCAAGGCGGATGTGGAGGTGACCATCCGGGCGGGCCGCATCGCCCGGGTGGACATTGCCCGCCATGACAATGGCATGGGCGCGCCCGCCGAGGCGGTGGCCCAGGCGATGGTGGCGCTAAACACCGTGGACGTGGATGCGGTGGCGGGTGCCACTGCCTCCAGCCTGGTGATTAAGGCCGCGGCGTTGAATGCCATGAACGGGGGGAAAACACCGTGAGCGGGCATGAGCAGAGCCCTGTACCCCTGCCGGACGCCATGCTGCCAGGGCAATATGAGGATCGCTACGTCCTCTTCGCGCTGCTCAACGCGCTGGTCAACCGCATCCAGGCGGCGGGGGATGCCCAGTTTGAGGAGGTCACGTGGAAGCAGTGGTTTGCCCTGCTGGGCGTCAGCGTGTTTCCGCAGCCCCCAGGCGTGCAGGAGGTGGCTGCGCTGATTGGCACCTCCCACCAGAACCTCAAGCAGCTGCTGCTGCGGCTAGAAAAGACCGGCCTGGTGCAGCTGCAGAAGGACCCGGCCGATGCCCGGCGCACGCTGATCCACACAACGCCCCACACCCAGGCCTTTGAGCGCAAGTACCGCGACCAGAGCGGGGGCTTCATGCAGGCCATTTGTGAGGGCATCCCCCAGGAGGATATCGCCGTCACCCGCCGCACCGTGGAGCACATGAACGACAACCTGCGCCGCGCTTTTTCGGGCGGGCAGGATCAGGAGGATGTATGATACTAAACTCAAACCTTAACGCCTTGATGGGACTTGTCTTTTTCCGCCTACGCATTGCCTCTTTCGGTCAGCGTAGCGCCGCTACGCTTCCCTTCTTCGGCTTCACGCAGCCGAAAAAATCCTCTGTCCATCCTTGCGTTAACGTTTTCGTTTAGTATGATTACCATCATTTCAGACGATCAGGGGCAGGATATCGGCCGCCGCCTGCACGAGGCAGCCCGGGCCGCGGGCGTGCCCTGCGCGTACTTCCACGCCGACACCATGAACGTAAAGCCCTGCCTGGGCTGCGGCTCATGCGGCGGCAAGACCTTTGGCCGCTGCGTGCAGCGCGACGACATGGAGGAACTTCTCCAATCCATGGTTGGGGGTAGGGGGTATGTGATCGTCAGCCCCATCCGCTTTGGGTCGTTTTCCGCGGCGGCCAAGCGGGTGCAGGACCGCACCTGCGTGCTGGGCGATCCCCACTACCGGGTGCGGCAGGGGGAGCTGGTCAAGGGTAGCCGGGGCGACAGCCGCCCGTTCTTTGCCGTGGGCGTGGCCGGGCCGGGCTGCGACGCGCAGGAGCAGGAGGCCTTCCGCCGCCTGCATGCAGAGAATCTGCGCATCATGGACTCTGCCGGCCGCACCTTTGTGCTGGAGGAAAACTGTCCCCAGGCGCAGGTTGACGCGGTGGTGGAGGCGATGCGCCATGGATGAGCACAGGATGAATGCGCCTGCCGACAGCACGCTGCTGATCTGCGCTAGCCCCCGCGCCCGGGGCACCAGCATGATGCTGCTCCGGCGTGTGCAGGCTGTTACCGGCGGCCAGATCGTATTCCTGTACCGGGAAAAGGGCACCCATGCCCTGTTGGAACGCATGGCCCGGGCGGACACCATCGTCATCAGCGGCCCCTGCTACATCAACACCTACCCTGCCCCCGTGCTGGCGCTGCTTGAGGCCGCGGCCTTGCAGGCCCCGTGGGCCGGCCAGCGGCTCTACGGCATCATCAACGGCGGCATGCCCTACCTGCACACCCACCGCCAGGGGCTGGAGAGCCTGCAGCTGTTTGCCCGGGCATGCGGCCTGAGGTGGATGGGCGGCTTCGTGCTGGGCGGCGGCGCCATGCTGGACGGCCAGCCGCTGGAGAAGCATCTGTCCGCCCGGCGGGTGGTGCCCGCCTTTGCGGCCTTTGCCGGCCACATCGCCGCCGGCCGCCCCGCCCCCGACAGCCTGTACAAGCAGGCGCAGCGCTTGCCCGGCGGCGTGATGGCCCGGGTATTCTCGGCTTTTCTCAACCGCATGGTGGACAAGGGCTTGCGCCGCCATGGCCACGATCCCTACGGGCCCCTTCCTTACGGGCACCAATAGACAGGACACCGCACAAAGCCGCCGGGGCCGCCTTCAAGGCAGCCCCGGCGGCATGTATTACCGGTGATTGATGTGGCCGGCGGCCTATTCTGCGGCCACCCGCCGGATGGCGGACAGCGAGGTGGAATGGTCAGGGCGGACGATAATGTCCATCACATAGCGGATGCCTTGCGGGCCGGTGATTTCGGCCGTCAGCACCACCCAGTACTGCTTGCCGTCTCTCCCATCCGACGGGTTGCGCCAATGGATGTTGAGCGCGCGCACCTTGGCAAGGCTGAGCTGCAGGTCGCCCTGGTTGACCGTGGCCAGCTTCTGCTCCGCCAGCTGGTTGGCATCCCTGGCGGCATATTGCAGGGTATCCACCAGCTCATTCTGCCCATGGGAGGCGTAATAGGCGGCGTTTTTCCACAGCCAGTCGTCAAAGCCGGGCTGGTCAAACCACATGCTCTCCCCGCCGCTGCTGGCGTATTGGGCGTCAACAGCTTCATAGCTGTACAGCGCCAGGCTGTCATCCAGCACCAGGCTGTAGCGGACCGGGGGCACACCCTGGGCATCCAGCAGCCGCGCCTCATAGTCCGCGGGGTAGATATCCCTGGTCCACACGGACTGGTTGTTGTCGATGATCCCTCCGCCAAATTCCATGCTCCATTGCGCGGGGTCGGCGGCAAAATCCACGCCCGACAGTTGGGATAATATGCCGGTTATCTTCTGGTCAAACCCCCGGTTGGTGCCCAGCGCGACGGCATTGCGCTGCGTCTGCGCCCGTTCCAGCAGGCGGGCATAGGTCTTGAGGTAGGGTTCGGTGTTTTCCTCGGCTAGACCGATGACCTTGTCGCTGATTAGATCGGTGGTCAGGGTGTACTGTCGGCCGCTGGGCAAGTCTACCGCCACCACATGGTGGCCGGCGACGCGGTAATCCCAATCGCTGTTGCACAGATACGGCTCCGCCTGGATGACAACCAACTCCTGCATGCTTGCCGCGCTGAACTCACGCACCAGCGTCATGCTGCGGTCATAGCCGCCGCGGTAGAGGTCCACCTGATCGGCGATGCCCGCGCATACGGCCTCGCGCTGCTGGCTGTACAGGGGGTCGCTGTTGCCCTCGGGCGGGTTTTGCGCCATCAAATCAAGCACCGTGAAATCCATCAACTGGCGGTTGGTCAATGACAGCACAGCGCCCGAATGCTCCCCCTGCCTGTCGGACGCGGCCCATATGGGCAAATCCATCACCATCTGCAGGGTGTCCTGGGGGATGAAGGACTGGGGGTTATTAAGCGCTGCCAGCAGGCCGCTGAGCAGCTTTTGCCGGGCCATATCGGCCGGCAGCAGGGCCTCGGCAATCAGCAGGTTGCCATCCCCCCGGTAGACCGGATCGGCCAGGCTGCCCTGCGGGACTTCCAGCCGGTCCAGCAGCGGCTCCCAGCTTGTCCAGCCGGGCATGCCGGACGACTGATCCAGCACCTGCAGCATGCCGCGCCAATCCGGCGGCGGTTGGTCGTTTCCAACGGGCAGCACCGTGATGTCCTGCGAACTGTTGAGCGCGATGGGGGTGGACATAGGCATGGCGGTGGGGGCCGGGGTCAGGGGCGGCAAGGTGGCCCAGGGCAGCGCTTCTGTCGGGTCGGAGGGGGGGGCATCGGGCAGCTCCTGCGTGGGCAGGGGCACCACGGCGGGGGAAACGGACGCCGCCTCAGGTTCCGGCGCCTGCGTCGCAAAGGGCATGGTGGTATCCAGCGTGCCCGCGATGGCGCGCTCGGTCATCCAGGGCAGCGACAGGGCGGCCGCGGCCACGGCGGCCAGGCAGCACAGCGCCAGCAGCAGTTTTTTCAAGGCATGTATCATGGGGTGCCTCCCTTCTATGCCGCCATGATAGCGCAGGCATGTATCGGCAGGGTCTGCCGGATGTCACGAAGTTGTAAACAATAGGCTGACCGTCGTGCCCTGGCCGGGCTGGCTGTCGATGGTGAGCCTTGCTTTGTGCAGCTGGGCGATGCGGCGGCAGAGCGCCAGGCCAAGCCCCGCCCCCTGCGCCGCGCGGGCGCGGGACTTGTCCACCATGTAGAAGGCCTCGGTCACGTGGGGCAGGTGCTCGGGCGGGATGCCGCAGCCCTCGTCGCGTACGCTGAGGCCGTCCGCCCGCGCGATCAGCCACACGCGCCCGCCGGGCTCGCTGGCGCGGATGGCGTTGCTGAGCAGGTTTTGCAGCAAGGTCACCATCAGGTCACCGTCGCAGTGCCAATGGAAGTCGCCGGGCTCGGACAGCAGGTTGACGCCCTTTTCAGCGCGCGGGCCCTCGACCGCCTGAACCGCCTGCTCAAACAGCGCGTCCGTCCGGTGCTCGGCCAGCGTAAGGGCGTCGCCCTTGTCCAGCCCGGACAGGCGCAGCAGCTTGGTGCCCATGCGCTCCAGCCGCTCCCCCTGCTGCACGATGGCGCTCAGCGCCTCCTGGCGCTGATTTTCGGTCACCTGGGTGCGGCGCAGCAGGTCGGCGTAGCCAATCATGGAGGTCATGGGCGTCTTGAGCTCGTGGGCCATATCGGCGATAAATTGCTTTTGCGCCGCGTCCTGCCGGGTGAGGCGCTCCACATGCTCCTGCGTGGAGGCGGCCATGCGGTTGAAGGCGAGCGCCAGCTGGCCGGCCTCATCGTGGGCATGCACCACCGGGGCGCGGGTATCGTAATCCCCTTGCGCGATGCCGCTGGCAGCCTTCTCCACCCGGCGCAGCGGGGAGAAGCTGGCCCGCAGCGCCACCCACAGGCCAACGGCCATCGCCGCGCACAGCGCCACCAGCAGCAGGGATGCCGTGCGCGCCTGCAGCCGCGCGCCGTTATAGACCCGCGCCAGCGGCCAGGCGTAGTACAGGTGATAGGCGTCACCCTGGGCGTTGATGCCCCGGCGGATCAGCAGCCAGGGCGTGCCATACAGGCTGCGGATGCTGTATTCGCCGCCCTGGGCGGGCATCATGTCCAGCAGCGGCGCCAGCTCCTGCAAAAAGTTGTCGTACAGCAGCCGCCCCCGGGCATCTGCCACGGCCACCTGGGCGTTGTCGGTCATGTATTGGGCTGTCAGCCGCACGGCGCGGCTGGCGCTGTCCTCCTCCGGCAGGGTGCTGAAGGCGGTCAGGCTGGCGGTGAGGCTGGCCGAAAACATATCGCTGGAGGTCAGCCCGCGGTTGATTTCGCTGGACAGGTCCACCCGGAAGGAGCGCAGCAGCAACAGCCCGGCCAGCGCCGTGCCAAACAGCAGGCACAGCGCCAGGGTAATGACACCGATGCGGGTGCGCAGTTTCATGCAGGCGCCTCCAGGCGGTAGCCCAGCTTGAACACGGTGACGATGGCCTTCTCCCAGTCCAGCTTTTTGCGCAGGCGCTGGATGTGCATATCCACCGTGCGCGAGCCGCCCAGGTAGTCATACCCCCAGGCAGCCTCCAGCAATTGCTCCCGCGAGAGCGCCATGTTTTTGTGCCGCATCAGCAGCTCAAGCAGGGCAAACTCCTGCGGCGTCAGCTCCACCGGCTGCCCCGCCTTGGTGACTGTATGCGTATCCGGGTCCAGCACCACATCCAGCGCCCGGTAATCCGGCGTGCGGCGCTGATGGCGGCGCAAAATGCCGTCTACCCGGGCCTGCAATTCCACCGGATGAAAGGGCTTGAGCATATAATCCTCCGCCCCCAGGCGCAGCCCGCGCACGCGGTCGGGCACGTCCACCTTGGCGGTCAGGTACAAGATAGGCGGCAGCTTCGCGCCCTGGGCGGCCAGCTTTTCCACCAGTTCAAAGCCGTCCATGCCCGGCAGCATCACATCCAGGATGGCCAGGTCATAGTCGTTGTCTGTCAGCAGGCGCACGGCCTGCAGGCCGTCATAGCAAAGCTGCGGCTCGCAGCCGCTGACCCGCAGCGTCATCGCGATGAGCTCCGCGATGGCGCTGTCATCCTCCACAATCAGTACACGCTGGGCCATACTTCCTCCGTGACAATATCATATCACAGCGTGCGGTGTGAGTTGTCACCAAGTTGTAACGCCGGGCTATTGGATTTTGTTCTATTGTGTGACAGGGCGGGAGGGGATATACACCACCCGGTCCATCATGGGAAAGGGAAAGTTGTCCGCCGTGGGGGCATTGCCCGCCGCCAGAAGCGCGGCCAGCTCCACCACCGCCTGGGCCTGTTGGGCGGCGTCATTTTCCACGGTGCCGTACAGGGCGCCCTGGGCAATGGCCTCCATGGCGGGGGCGGTGGCATCCACGCCGATGACCGGGATGGTCTGCGCGCCGGCGAAGTAGCCCGCGGCCTTCAGGGCGTCGATGGCGCCCAGCGCCATGTCGTCGTTGTTGGCGATGACCAGCTCCACCCGGTGGCCGTAGACGTTGAGCAGCATGGCCATGCGCTCCTGCCCCAGGCCCTTCTCCCAGTAGGCGGTTTCCTCGGCCAGTTTTTGTACGCGCAGGCCCTCCTGGGTAAGCGCGCGCACCGAGAACAGGCTGCGCAGCTCGGCATCCTGATGGCCGGGCTCGCCGCGCAGCAGCACATACTGGATGATGCCGTCGCCGTTCAAATCCTGCTCGGGGTGGGTGCGGAAATAGTCGGCGGCCAGCTTCCCCTGCAGCTCGCCCTGCTGGCGGGGGTCGATGCCCACATAGTAGGCGTTGTCATAGGCGGCCAGGTCCTCGCGCAGGGGCTCGCGGTTAAACAAAATCAGCGGCAGGTTGTGCTGCCGCGCCAGGGCGATGAGGTACACGGCGCTCACCCGGTCCACCGGGTTGACGGCCAGAATATCCACCCCGTCGGATATCATCTGCAGCACCTGGTCGTTCTGGCGGTTCTGGTCGTTCTGGGCGTAGACGATTTGAAAATCCAGCGTGCCCTGGCTGCGCTCGCGTATCTGGCCCAGCAGGCTGCCGATGAATGTATCGCGTGAGGAATAGGCGCATATGCCCACGCGCGGCAGTTCCGCGCGGGTGGCTGCCGGGCCCAGCAAGGCCAGCAGCAGGCATAGGGTGAGCCAGCGTTTCATACGCGCCTCCTTAAAGATAAGGTATGCCGTTAATCCAGCAGAGGGAACATCAGCTTGACGTTCTCGGGGTCGTACAAGGTATCCGGGGTGACCAGGCGCTGCGGCGCCAGGTGCAGCGAGGGTTTCAGCTCGCCCGTGCGCAGGCTGTCCAGCAGCGCACCGGCCATGTAGCCCAGGGCATAGGGGTCATCGGCCACCAGCCCCTGCAGCAGGCCCTGCTCCATCAGGGGCACGGCCGCCTCGCCCCGGCCAAAGCCCACCAGCGGCAAATCGCCCGGCAGCAGGCCTTGCGCCTTGCGCTGCGCCATGGTGGCCAGCGCGGCGTCATCCAGCACCAGCAGGCAGGCGGTGTTGGCATCGATGCCGCCTGTTTGGGATGGGGTGAGCAATGTATAGGACACATCGTCCAGCGCGCTCAGCACGCCTTCCAGGCGCAGCGCCTGGCGGGCATTCCCGGCATCCGCCACCACGGTGATGGGGCCTTGTGGGGCCAATTCACGCACAAATTCACCCGCCTGGCGGCCGCCGTCCAGGTCATCGGGCAACACGCAGATTTCGCCGCGCAGGGATTGCTCCACCACCACCACGGGGTATCCCTGCTGATGCAGGGCAGCGGTGACGTCGGCCGCCTTGCGCGGCGCGAACAGGTACACCGTATCTACCTCGGCCGGCGTGGGCGGCAAACCATCCAGCCCCAGCCCGTTGAGGCGCTCCACGCTCAGCGTACCGCCGCGCTGCTGCACCGCCCCCTGCAGGCCCTTGCGCAGCTGCATCAGGTAGGCGCCGGTATCATTCTCCACCAGCAGCAATGTGCGGGGCGCGGCCTGTGCGGGGGTTGCTTCCCCCGCCCGGCTGAAGCCCCACAGCAGCATCAGCCCCGCCGCCAGGGCGCAGCACAGGGCCAACGTTACGGCGCGCCTCATGAGGTTACCTCCTGATGGGCGGGCAGCCGGATGGTGACCGTGGTGCCCATATCCTCCTGGCTTTGGATGGTGAGGCCATACTGCTGCCCATAGGTCAGCTGGATGCGCTCGTGCACATTCTTCAGGCCAATGCCGCTGCTGCCCGCGGGCGAGGTGAGCAGGGCAGCCTGCTTTTCGGGCGGGATGCCCACGCCGTCGTCCTTCACCTCAAAGCACAGCAGGTCATTTTCCTGCCAGGCGCGCACCGCAATCATCAGCCGCTCGTCGGCCAGTTCGTCCATGGCGTGGTTGATGGCGTTTTCCACCAAGGGCTGCACGATAAGCTTGATGGTGCGCAGGTTGCGCACCTGCTCTTCACAGTCGATGGTGTAGACAAAGCGGTCCTTAAAGCGCATCTGCTGGATGATGAGGTAGTTACGCACATGCTCCAGCTCCTCATGCACCAGAATGTGGCTGCGCCCCCGCGAGATGGAGATACGAAACAGCCGCGCCAGCGCAGACACCATCACGATGGCCTGCTTGCTGCGGCCGCGCTCCTCCATCCAAATGATGGAGTCCAGCGTGTTGTATAAAAAGTGCGGGTTAATCTGGGCCTGCAGGGCGTTGAGCTCGTGCAGGCGCTTGGTCTCCTGCTCCACCACAATCTGCCGCATCAATAGCCGGATGCGCCACAGCATGTGGTTGAACGCACCCGACACCCGGCGGATTTCGCGAAAGCCGGTCTCGTCAATGGTGACGTTGAGGTCGCCGGCCTCCACCAGGCGCATCCTTTCTTCCAGCGAGCGGATGGGCCGCGTGACCGCGTAGGCCATCAGGCCGGCCGCCCCCAGGCTGAGTAAAATGGCGGCGATCAGCACCACCGTGAAGGTGCGCACAAAGGCGCTTTGCAGTGTCAGGATTTCGTCCGCGTAGGCCACGCCCACCAGCCGCCAGCGGGTCTGGCCCACGGTGGCGGCAATCAGCGTGCGCTCGCGCCCGCGCAAATCGTCCCGCGCGATGCCCACGGTGCCGGCCAGCACGGCGGCGCGGTTTTCCTCGTACAGGCCGCTGTAGACCAGCGGCAGCTGCGGGTGGGTCACCAGCGCGCCATGCGTGTCCATCAGGTACACATAGCCCGAGCCGCCCAGCGAGATGCCGTTGGCCACCTGGCTGAAGGCCAGGTAGTCCACATCCATCAGCAACACACCCATCTTCTGCTGGCCGTCCTGCGTGTAGGGCACGCCCCGGCTGATGCTGATGACGTAGCGGCGCTGGTTTTCAAACAGGTGCTGCACGTGGGGCAGGGAGAAGTGGCTCACCGTGCCCTCCCAGCGCGCCGCGCTTCGGAACCACTCGGCCTGCCGAATCTCCTCCGGCGGCACGCGCAGGGCACCGTCGGTGCTGTAGCTGAGCTGCCCATCCTCCAGGAAGAAGGAAAGCGAGGCCAGGTCGGACCGGCTGCTTTTGAGGAAGGCCAACTGCTCCTGCCAGTCCGTATCCTGCTGGCGTGTGTCGGGCGGCAGCAGGCCGGTGGCGTAGTGCAGCGCGCGCAGCATACTGTCCACGTAGATTTCCACGCTGCTGACACCTTGCAACACGGTCTCCTTGGTGCGGTTCACAGCGCTCTGGCGCAACATGGCGGACACGCGGGGAACAACCAGCAGCAGCACAAAGCCCAGCACCACGGCGATGATCAGCATCAGCGCTGTCATCAGCACGGTGTTGAGGCTGCGGCCGCCGCCCTGCTCCCGTCCGGTCATGGCTGCGCGGGGCGGCCCTTGCGGGCCTGGCTGGGGGGGAAGCCGAAGTGCTTTTTGAAGCAGTAGCTGAAATAGCTGGGGTCGGGCAGGCCCACCTCGCGCGCCACCTGGGCGGTGCGCAGGTCGCTGCCGCTGAGCAGCGTGAGCGCCCGGTCCATGCGCAGCTCGGTCAGGTATTGGTGGAAGGTTTTCCTGGTTTCTTTTTTAAAGATGGCGCTGAAATAGCTGGTGGACAGGTGCAGGTGCAGGCATAGGTCTTCCAGCGACAAATCCTCGCGCATGTAGTGCTGCGCCAGATATTTTTCGGCCTGGGCCGCGGCCATGCGGCTGGAGGATTGGCGGCTTTCATCAATGCCCGCAATCAGCCGCCGCAGCAGGCCGGCAAACAGCTCCCGCGCGCCATCCACCGCCGGGCACGCGCCGAAAATGGCCTTGCTGATGCGGTCAAAATCGGCGTCAAAATCCTCCCGCTCCAGGGACATATCGGGCACAATGCGCAAAAAGCCCATGAACAGCTCCATCAGATAGGTCTGATAAACCTTGGGCGCCGGGCTGCCCTGGCGGCACCGGTCGAGGATGGCGTCCAGCGCCGTCAGCGCCAGCGCCTCGTCGCCAGATTTTACATAGTTGGTCAGCTGCCGCAGTTGGTTGCCGTCCATGATGAGGTCGGTGTTGCTGCTGCGCTCCACATCCCGCACGCACAGGCTGTGCTCGGCCTGGGAGAGCACCGCGTGGTCCAGCGCGCTGATGGCCTGGCGCGCGGCGGCGGGCAAAGTGGCCAGGTCGCGGCAGGCGGTGGATACGCCGATATACAATTCGCATTGCAGATAATAGGTAAAGGTCTTGCGCGCCTCCTCAATGCGGGTCAAGACCTCATTGAAGTGCGCGGGCGTATCCTCTTTCAGCATCAGCAGCCCCGCAATCATCCCATTATAGCGGAACAGGTAGCTGCGGCCCCAGCTGTCCAGCACCTCCTGCATGATGTTGATTACCGCAAAGGGCAGCAGCTCCGGGTCGCCGATTTTATCGTCGCCGGTCTCCTCACCTACCTGCGCCATCAGCACGGCGTAGGCCGGGGCCGCGATGTCCTCCTCATAGCGGGCGGCGTGGCGCTGCGCCTCTTCGGGCGTGATCCCGCCCGACAGCAGGGAGACCATCAGCCCCTCGCGCAGCAGCGGCAGGCTGGCCTCAAACCGCCCGCGCAGGCGGCTGACGTCCGAGCGCTGGCGCGCGGCCTCGTCCAGGCTGTCGCGCGCGCCCTGCAGCATCTGGGCAAACTCCGCCGCCGAGATGGGCTTGAGCAGGTAGCCCAGCACCTTGACCTCGATGGCCTGCCTGGCGTACTCAAAATCATCGTACCCCGACAGGATGATGAACTGGGTGGTGGGCAATATCGCCCGCACCCGGCGGCACAGCGCCAGCCCGTCCATCAGCGGCATGCGGATGTCGGTGATTACCAGGTCGGGGGACAGCGCTTCGGCCAGCTGCAGCGCCTCCGCGCCGTTGCCGGCCTCGCCCACCACCTCAAAGCCATATTCCTCAAAGCGGATGACCTCCCGCAGCCCCTCGCGGATTTCGGGCTCGTCGTCCACCAGCAGCAGTTTGTACATCATCTACACCTCTTTGGCATTATTGAGGATAAGGGCAAAACTGTCAACAAATCGGCGATGCAAACAGGAAGATTTCTATACTTTACAGGAAGATTTCCTATTACAAACTGGCCAGGTTTGGGTACAATAAGAACATCCAAAGGCTCGGTCATTGGCCGAAGCCCAAATAAACTAAGGGAGGAACCCCATGAAAAAGTTACTTGCCCTGGTTCTCGCCGCTGTGATGATGCTGGGCATCGTGTCCGTCGTCTCCGCCGAGACAAAGCCCCTGAAGATCGGCGTCGCCATCTACAAGTATGACGACAACTTCATGACCCTGTACCGCACCGAGCTTGAAAAGTACCTGACCGAGATGGGCCACCAGGTCACCATCGTGGACGGCAAGGGCGATCAGGCCGAGCAGACCAACCAGATCAACTCCTTCATCGCTGACAAGGTCGACGTGCTGATTGTCAACCTGGTGCAGTCCACCGCCGCCGCCACCATCATCGACCTGGTGAAGGCCGCCGACATCCCCACCGTGTTCATCAACCGTGAGCCCACCGCCGAAGACATGCAGCTGTGGGACAAAATCGCCTACGTTGGCGCCGATGCCCGCCAGAGCGGCACCTTCCAGGGTGAAATCATCGCCGCCACCGAAAACAAGGGCGACTACAACGGCAATGGCGTGGTTGACTATGTGATGCTGGTTGGCGATCCCGAGAACGTGGATGCCCAGTATCGTACCGAGTTCTCCATCAAGGCGCTGGAAGACGCCGGCCTGAAGGTTAACAAGCTGTTCGAGCAGCGCGGCGACTGGGCCCAGGAAAAGGGCCAGGAGCTGACCGCTAACGCGCTGGCGCAGTTCGGCAACGACGTGGACGTGGTGTTCGCCAACAACGACGCCATGGCGCTGGGCGCTGTGCAGTCCATCGAAGCCGCCGGCCGCGTGGTTGGCAAGGACATCTACCTGGTTGGCGTTGACGCCCTGCCCGAGGCCGTTCAGCTTGTCATGGACGGCAAAATGACCGGCACCGTGCTCAATGACCACGTTGGCCAGAGCCACACCGCGGGCGACGTCGCCGTCAAGGCCGCTGCCGGCGAGACCCTGGAAAAGAACTACACCGTTGACTACGTGAAGGTTACCCTGGAGAACGCCGCCGAGTTCGCCCCCAAGGCCAACTAAGCAGCATCCATTATCGGGGGTGCGTGTGCAGCCGCGCACGCACCCCCTTCCCCTATATGTAAGGAGGCCCGCCGATGAGCGAATACCGCCTGGAAATGCGCAATGTGTCCAAGGCGTTCCCCGGTGTGCAGGCGCTGGACAATGCCCAGCTTAAGCTGCGCCCCGGTACCGTGCACGCCCTGATGGGTGAGAACGGCGCCGGCAAGTCCACGCTGATGAAGTGCATGTTCGGCATTTATAAGATGGATGAGGGCGAAATCATCTACGAGGGAAAGCCCGTGCACATCGACAACCCCCTGCAGGCACTCAACCTGGGCATCGCCATGGTGCATCAGGAGCTGCAGCCCATCACCGAGCGCTCGGTGGCGGAGAACATCTACGTGGGTCGATATCCCACCAAGAAGGTGCTGGGCGCCATCCCGGTGATAGACCACGAGACCATGTACCGCAACACCGAGGCGTTGCTCGAAAAGGTGCACATGGATTTTGACCCCAAGCAGCGCCTGGGCAGCCTGAGCGTCTCGCAGATGCAGCTGGTGGAAATCGCCAAGGCGGTGTCGGCCGACTGCAAGGTGCTGATTCTGGATGAGCCCACCAGCTCGCTGTCCCAGCGCGAGGTGGAGGCCCTGTTCCGTATCATCCGGGATTTGCGGGATGAGGGTGTCAGCATCGTCTACATCAGCCACAAGATGGACGAAATTTTGCGCATCTCCGACGAGGTCACCATCATGCGCGATGGCAAGTACATCGGCACCTGGGATTCTCAGGATTTGACGACCGATAAAATCATCACCCACATGGTGGGCCGCGAGCTGACCAACCTCTACCCGCCGCGCGAGAACGTGCCGGGCGAGGTGGTCTTTGAGGTGAAGAACTTCACGTCCATCAACCCGCGCAGCTTCCGCAACATTTCGTTCAGCCTGCGCAAGGGTGAGGTGCTGGGCGTGGCCGGCCTGGTGGGCGCTCAGCGCACCGAGCTGATGGAGGGTATCTTTGGCGTTCGCTCCACGGACCATGGTACCGTCACCTACAAGGGCAAGGAGCTGAAGATCAGCCGCCCGCGCGACGCCATTCAGCGCTCCATCGCCATGCTGACCGAGGACAGGCGCGCCACGGGCATTTTCGGCGTGCTGCCGGTGGACGACAATGTATCCATCGCAAGCCTCGACCGGTACCTGGAGATGGGCTTGTTCCTCAACGAGGGCAAGATTGAGCAGCTGGTGCAGGACAATGTGGCCAAGCTGTCTATCAAAACGCCCTCCACCAAGACGCTGATCAGCTCGCTGTCGGGCGGCAACCAGCAAAAGGTGCTGATTTCGCGCTGGCTGGCCAACGACCCGGACATCCTGATTCTGGATGAGCCCACCCGCGGCATTGACGTGGGCGCCAAGTACGAGATTTATACCATCATTGCCTCGCTGGCCAAGCAGGGCAAATCCATCATCATGATCTCCTCGGAGCTGCCGGAGCTTATCGGCATGGCGGACCGCATTCTGGTCATGTGCGATGGACGGCTCACCGGCGAGGTTACAGGCGCCCACGCCACACAGGAAGAAATCATGGCGCTGGCCACCCAATTCGAGTAAAGGCGGAGGAAGAGTATGCAAGCAACTACCCAGCTGCCCACCGGCAGGAAGGTCCAGCGATTCATCACCAACAACATCATCATCATCGGCATCTTCCTGCTGGCGGTGGTGGTCAGCATCCTGCGCCCCAACTTCCTGGGCGAGAGCAACATCCGCAACCTCCTGGGCAACACTGCCATCCGCTTCATCATCGCGGTGGGCGTGTCCGGCTGTCTGATTACCCGCGGCACCGACCTGTCGGCCGGCCGCACGGCGGGCTTCGCGGCCTGTATGGCGGCCATCATGCTGCAGCGGCCTGACTACGTCAACCGCATGCTGCCCAACCTGCCCCAGATGCCCGTCATCGTGGTGCTGCTCATCGTGCTGGCCATGACCGCGCTGATTGGCGCAATCAACGGCAGCGTGGTCGCCTTCTTCAAGGTGCCGCCCTTCATCGCCACGCTGGGCATGCAAACGCTGGTATACGGCATCGCGCTGGTCACCACCGGCGCGCAGCCCATCGGCAGCCTGCGCAAGGAGTATACGGATATCGCCACCGGCTACATCGGCAACCCCATCGTCAGCTATATCGCCATCATCGCCTTGGTGGTGGGCCTGCTGATGTGGACGTTGTACAACAAGATGCGCTATGGCAAATACATGTATGCCATCGGCGGCAACGAGGCCGCGACCGAAGTAGCCGGCGTCAACGTGAGCCGCTCCAAGGTCATCATCTATACGCTGGCGGGCGTGATGTACGGGTTGTGCGGCTTCCTGCTGGCGGCCAAATCCGGCGGTGCCTCGGTTAACACGGCCATGGGTTACGAGCTGGAGGCCATTGCCGGCTGCACCATCGGCGGCGTATCGGTCAATGGCGGTGTCGGCCGCATCTCGGGCATCCTCATCGGCGTGCTGGTGTTTGAGGTGCTCAAGATTGCCATGCAGTTCATGGGCCTAAAGAGCGACTACACCTACATCGTGCAGGGCCTGGTGATCATCATTGCCGTTGCCCTTGACCTGCGTAAGTACCTGGCCAAGAAATGATGCGCGACCCCAAGGAAGGCCTGCCTGGCGCCGGGCGCGGGGACGACAGCCCCACGCCCCCGCCCAAGGGGCTCAAGGAGCGCCTGTATGACAAGGTGAATCTGCCCCTGTGGGCGGTGGACCTGATCATCGCGCTGCTGGTCGCGGCATTGCTGTTGACCATCTACCTGGGCACCAGGCCATAAATATCAAAGGCATTACAAATGCGGGCGGTTCACCAACCGGTGGGCCGCCTGTTTGTCTTTTGGCGAAAAAATAACGGAAACTTGTCTATAAAATGTAAAAAGGGCGTAAATCGACGGGGATTGGCTTGCTTTGACATGGAAGGCGCGGGTATAATAAAACAAAGGAGGGGGAGGCCATGAGCGAATTTCACGGAACCACCAAGATGCAGGCGGTCAACCTGGTCAAGGATTCTGCCGGAGAAATCCTGCAGCACGTCTACCGCGCCCTGCAAGCCAAAGGGTACGACCCCATTGCCCAGCTGACCGGGTTTATCCTCACAGGCGATCCCACCTACATCACCAGCCACGAATCCGCCCGCAGCCTCATTTGCCGGCTGGAGCGTGATGAGATTTTAGAAGAGCTGGTGCGCTTCTACGTGCAAAACCAGATCGAGGGCTGATGGGCCGCGTTCTGGGGCTTGATGTGGGGGACAGACGCATTGGCGTCGCCCTGTCGGATGAGGGGCGCCGCATCGCCAGCCCTCACAGCGTATATCAACGGGTGGGCTACGGGCCGGACACCCGCTATTTTTTAGCCCTTGCGAAAGAGCAGGGGGTGGCGTATATTGTGGCAGGGCTGCCCTACAACATGGATGGCTCGCTGGGTGGCCAGGCAGACAAGGTGCGCGCCTTTTGCGACCAACTGGCGGCAGCCGGGCTTGAGGTACGCTATGTCGATGAACGGCTGACCACCCGCGCGGCCGAAGGCGCCCTGCTGGAAGGCGGCATGCGCCGCGACGCGCGGCGGGACACCGTAGACAAGGTGGCAGCTGCCTTGATACTGCAAAGCCACCTGGATCAACTGGCGCGCTGACCGCGCCCAACATTGCCCTGACAGCGCTGTGGAGCGCATCACAATACAGGAGGGACACCATGGACGAGAAAAAGAAGGACCTGCCCGAGACCGAAGTCTTCCAGGAAGAGTACGACGAGGAAGACAACATTGTAGAACTTACCGACGAAGACGGCGTGACTACGGCCTTTGAATACCAGGCGACCATCGAGCTGGATGACGAGGAGTATGTGGTGCTGATGGTAGCCGATGCCGATGAAGAGCTGGACGAGGAAGAAGGCAGCGTCGTCATCATGAAGATTGAAGAGGGCGAGGACGGCGAGGACTATTACGTCACCGTCGACGATGAGGAGAAAGCCCAGCAGGTGTTTGACCTGTTCCTCGAGCACCTGGACGAGGAAGAGGAAGGCGAGGAGTAATCAACCTTCACCCGACTCAGCGGAGACGAACAATCATCCGATTATCTGCGCGTTTACGCACGCGTTCAGCATGGATGGATGATGTCATGAGGTCGCACCCTGTGTGCGGCCTTTTTCATTGACGCTTCACCGGGTTTCTGATACCTTGATACAGAAGAAAAATCGAACACCCACAGGGAGGACATACCATGAACCTGCCGCAACGGGAGATTCTTGTTCAGCCATGGCAGCCGGAGGCGCTGGACGCGGCGCAATCTGCGCCCTACGCGCCCGGGGAGGCCCAGCGGGTGCTGCGCTTTCACCGCAGCATGCCGGGCTATGCGCCCACCCCCCTGCACAGCCTGCCCGCGCTGGCGGCGCTGCTGGGGGTGCGCGCTATCTATGTCAAGGATGAGTCGCCGCGCTTTGGCCTCAACGCCTTCAAGGCGCTGGGGGGGAGCTGGGCCGCCGCCCGCTGGGTGGCGGAGCGCGTTGGCTTGGATGACGAGCATCTGAACTTCGCCGCGCTTACTTCCCCCAACGTGCGCGAGCGTTTGCAGGGGCTGACGCTGGTCACCACCACCGACGGCAACCATGGCCGGGGCATCGCCTGGGTGGCCCGGCAGCTGGGCCTGCCGGCCATTGTGTACATGCCCAAGGGCACCGCGCAGGAGCGGGTGGACAACATCCGCGCGTTGGGCGCCACGGTGGAGGTGAGCGACCTTAACTACGATGACACCGTGCGCCTGGCTGCCCGCACCGCGCGGGAGGTGGGCGGCGCCTTGATGCAGGATACGGCCTGGCCGGGGTATGAGCAGGTGCCGCGGTGGATTATGCAGGGCTATACCACCATCGCCTCCGAGGCCCGCGAGCAAGTTACCGCGCTGGGCGATGCCGCGCCTACGCACCTGTTTTTGCAGGCGGGGGCTGGCTCCTTCGCGGGCGCGCTGGCGGCCTGCTGGGCCACCTGGCCGGGGCAGCCGGTGCCCCGCATTGCCGTGCTGGAGCCCCACGCGGCCAACTGCTTTTATGCCACCGCCCGCGCGGCCGATGGGCATCTGCACGCCGTGGGCGGCGACCTGCGCACCATCATGGCCGGGCTGTCGGTGGGCGAGCCCTCCACATTGGCCTGGCCGCTGCTGGCGGGCACGGCCAGCTGGTTCCTCTCCTGCGCGGATGAGGTGGCGGCCCTGGGCATGCGCGTGCTGGCCTCGCCCCTGGGGCAGGACCCGCGCATCATCGCGGGCGAGAGCGGTGCCGTGGGCGCCGGTGTGCTGGCCGCCGCCTGCCTGTGCGGGCAGGGCAATGCCCTTCGGGAAATACTGGGGCTGGATGAGCACGCCAGCGTGCTGCTCATCAACACCGAGGGCGATACCGACCGGGAGAACTGGCGCAAGGTGGTCTGGGGCTGCTGATGCTTGGGTGATTTCGCCTGCTCGTTTTTCTGCATGGCAGGGGCCCTGCATTGACTTGCCCCGCACCGCACCGTATAATGGCATCACAACTGAACAGCCTGTGCATCTGCGCGCGAGCGCCGCGGGAGACCGCGAAGGGAACCGGATGAGATTTCCGGGCTATCCCAGTAACCGTGAAGCTGACGAAGGGCCAAGCAGCCACTGCCATTGGGCGGGAAGGCGGCCCCCAGGACGAAGCCAAGCCGGGAGACCTGGATGTGCGGAAGCGGCCAAAGGCCGCTTGCTCCTGGGGGTGGGATAAGCTAAGCAATATTAGCTTTGGGCGCCCGTGGGGCGCCCTGTTTGTATGAGTGCCTGTTCTTTTGCAGAAAGGGAACACCATGAAATCAACCCGCAAGTACCTGTCCCTGATGCTGGCCCTGCTGATGATGCTGGGCATGACGGCCGCCCTGGCGGAGCCCGTGACCGACATGGCCGACCGCGAGGTCACCTTGAAGGAGCCCGCCAAGCGCGTGGTCGCCCTGACGGCTGGCGATGTGGAAATCCTCTACGCCATCGGCGCCGGCGACACCTTGGTGGGCCGCGGCGAATACTGCAACTACCCCGCGGAAGTGCTGGAAGTGCCCAGCGTGCAGTCCGGCATGGAGACCAACCTGGAGCAGATCATCGCCCTCAAGCCCGACCTGGTCATCATGGCCAAGATGGCCCAGCCCAAGGAGCAGGCGGACGCGCTGGTCGAGGCCGGCATCCCGGTGGCGGTGACCGACGCGGCGGACATCGCCGGCACCTACAAGGCCATTGAGCTGATTGGCACCCTGACCGGCAAGCAGGAGCAGGCCGCCGCCGTGGTAGCCGACATGCAGATCCGCTTTGACGCCCTGCGCGAAAAGGTGGCCGGCGCCCAGGCGGAGCAGACCGTCTACTTTGAGGTCAGCCCCCTGCAGTACGGCCTGTGGACGGCCGGACAGAACACCTTCATGCAGGAGATTGCCCAGGTGCTGGGTCTGAAGAATGCCTTTGAGGATGTGAGCGGCTGGGCCGAGGTATCCCAGGAGCAGGTGCTGGCCCGTGACCCCGACTACATCGTGACGGTGGCCATGTACTTTGGCGAAGGGCCCACCCCCCAGGAGGAGATTGTGGCCCGCGCCGGCTGGGACAAGCTGAAGGCTGTGCAGAACAATCACGTCATTTTGCTGGACAGCGATGAGATTTCCCGTCCCGGCCCGCGCCTGATTGACGCCGCTGAGCACCTGTACGAGATGGTGTACGGCGAGCAGCAGGTGCAGCCCGCGGCGTAATCCAACGGAAACGTGTCAACCACTTCTGGGGCCGCCGGGTGCCGGCGGCCCCTCTCGGAAACGATATCTGAAAAAGGCAAGGTGCTGATGTGAGCATAAAGCCGCGGCGCGAGGGCTTTTCCCCGCGGGATTACCTGCTGTTTACCCTGGCTACGCTGGGCACAGCGCTGCTGTGCGTGTGTGCGGGCAGCGTGCCCGTGCCGCCGGGGGACGCGCTGCGCGCTGTGGGCAGCGCGCTGTTTGGGCTAATACCCGCGGACGAGCCCGCGCAGACCATCATCCTCAGCCTGCGGCTGCCGCGGGTGCTGGCCTCCGGGCTGGTGGGCGCGTCGCTGTCGCTGTGCGGCGCCGCCATGCAGGGCCTGCTGCGCAACCCGCTGGCCGATGGCTCCACGCTGGGCGTGGCCTCGGGCGCCTCGCTGGGCGCGGTCATCGCCATCGCCTTTGGCATCACCATCCCGGGTCTTCCGCAGCTGGGCGTGATGGGTATGGCGATGCTCACCGCCTTCCTGTCGCTGGTGCTGATACTGTCCCTGGCCTGGCGGATGGATGCCTCGCTGTCCACCAACACCATCATTCTGGTGGGCGTCATCTTCTCCATGTTTGCCAGCGCGGTCATCAGCCTGGCGGTGGCCTTTTCGGGGCCGCGGCTGCGCAGCGTCACCTTCTGGACGATGGGGTCGCTGTCCACGGCCAGCTATCGGGACGGGTTGACGCTGCTGGTGGCGCTGGCTGTGTGTGGGGCGGTGCTTTTGTTCAGCGCGCGCGAGCTGAATGCGTTCGCCGTGGGCGAGGACAACGCCCGCAGCGTGGGCGTCAACGTCAAGGGCGTCAAGCTGCGGGTGATGGTGACGGTGTCGGTGCTCATCGGCGTGTGCGTGTCTATCGGCGGCACCATCGGTTTTGTGGGCCTGGTGACGCCCCACATGGCGCGGCTGATTGTAGGGCCCAATCACCGGCGTCTGCTGCCGGCCGTGCTGTTTTCAGGCGCCATCTTTCTGATGCTGACGGATCTGGCGGCCCGCACCATCATCAGCCCCATCGAGCTGCCGCTGGGCGTGGTCACCTCGCTGATTGGCGCGGTGCTGTTTGTGGTCATCTTTATGCGGACAAGGCGGGTGAGGTAGATGCTGGCTGTCAAGGGGTTGTCGGTCACGCTGGGCGGCCAGCAGATTGTGCACCCGCTGGATTTTTCCATACAGGATGGCGACTGGATGATGCTCATCGGCCCCAATGGGGCGGGCAAATCCACCTTGCTCAACGCCCTGGCCCAGGGCCTTGCCTATCAAGGCAGTATTACCTTTGACGGCCGCGATGTGCGGCATATGAAGGCGCGGGAGCGCGCGCGCAGCATGGCGCTGCTCAGCCAGCGGCATGGGGTGGGCTATGCCTTCACGGCGGAGGAGGTTATCCGCCTGGGGCGCTACGCGCAGACGGGCTTTCTGCGCGGCGAAAGCGGAGAGGACGAGCGCCATGTGCAGGAGGCCGCCCAACTGTGCGGCCTGCAGAACATTTTGCACCAGAGCGTACTCACCCTGTCGGGCGGCGAGTTGCAGCGCGTGTTTCTGGCCCAGGTCTTCGCGCAGAATCCGCGCCTGCTACTGCTGGATGAACCGGCCAACCACCTGGACCTGCCCTTCCAGCGCCAGATATTTGAACTGATTTCGGGCTGGCTGCGCACGCCCGGCCGCGCGGTCATCAGCGTGGTGCACGATTTGAGCCTGGCGCGCCGCTACGGCAAGACAGCGCTGCTGCTCAACCGCGGGCATGTGGCGGCCCAGGGCGCAGCCACGGATGTGTTAGGGCGCGATGCCTTGCGGGTAGTATATGGCATGGACGTACACGCCTGGATGCGCGAGCTGCTCCGGGGATGGGAGGAAGCATGATCATTCACATGGTGCGCCACGGGCTGACCGAGGGCAACGCCCAGCGGCGCTATGTCGGCGCCACCGATATGCCCCTCAGTGAGGAAGGCCTGCGCCTGGCGCGTGCAGGGCAAAGGGATGAGGCCGTGCGGCAGGTGTATGTAACGCCCCTGCAGCGCACCCAGCAGACCGCGGCCATCCTGTACCCCAATGCCAGGCAGGTCATCGTGCCCGATTTGCGGGAGATGAACTTCGGCGCTTTCGAGGGCCGCACCTATGAGGAGCTGGAGAACGACGCGGATTTCCGCGCCTGGAATGACGATGGCGGCATGCAGCCCAGCCCCGGCGGCGAGGGGCGACTCGGTTTTTCCCAGCGCGCCACGGCGGCGCTCACCCGGCTGATTGAGGAAGCCGCCGCCCGTGGGGAGGACGAAATTCGCATCCTGGCCCATGGCGGCACCATCATGTCACTCATGGCGGTGCATGCCCTGCCGCAAAAGCCGTATTACGAGTGGTGGGTGGACAACATGACCGGCTACCGTGTGCAGGTTAACCCGGCCGAATGGGCGGCGCAGCCCATTTTTGCCGGGGTGGAGCGGGTGGACATGAACGCCGCGCAAGCGTAACGCCTGTACCGGGGAGGGGCCGATGCAGCTGCTGCTGATTCGCCATGGGCAGGCCAACTACGCGGCCTGCGACACGCGGGGCATGGTTGGCCCGGCGCGTGACTTTGCCCCGCTGAGCGACGCGGGGCGCAGGCAGGCCGACAAGCTGGCTGCCGGGCTGGACGTGAGTGATGTTGAAATGATTCTGTCCTCGCCCTACACCCGTGCGTTGGAGACGGCGGCCGCGCTTTGCCGCCATACCGGCCTGCCCCTGCGGGTTGAAGTGGATTTGCGCGAGTGGCAGCCGGACACCACCTGTTCGGGCGTCCAGCCGTCCCAAGCCCTGTACGCGGATTTCTGCCGCTGCCGCGGCATCCCGCCGGATGGGCGGACGCCTGCCTGGGAGAGCATCCCGGCCATGAACGCGCGCGTGCAGCGCGTGTTTGATGCCTACCTGGCGCAGGGGTACCAGCGCCTCATCGCGGTCACCCACGGCGGCGTTATCCGCCGCCTGACCGGCCTGGGCCGGGTGGCACACTGTCAGCCCTACGCGGTGGATTACCGGGAGGGCTTTGCCTTTTTCGGCTGGGTGGAAGGGAGCAACCGGGCATGACCCTAATTGTAACAGGGAGAGGGGAGTCAAGGCCATGAGCAGGCTGTCTGCCCTGCGCGAGCGCGTGTACGCGCTGCTGGCGGAGCACCTTCATGGACCCGCCCTGGGTGACGCCGTCGCCCACCTGGAGGGGGTGGCCATGGCCGCCCAGCTGTTGGCCGCGCGCCGGGGACAGGACGCGGAACTCGCCGCCATGGCTGCGCTGAAGCATGACCTGGCCACCTACACCACGGGCGACGCCTCGGGGCATGCCAAGCGCGGGGCAGCGCTGGCGCGCGAGCTGCTGGACAGGTGGGCACTCACCAATGTGGAGGAGACGGAGCGCATCTGCGCCGCCATCGCCACCCACAGCGCCAAGAAACATGTGGCGCAGGATGCTTTGGCCGAGCTGCTCAAGGATGCCGATGTGCTGCACCACAGCTTCTATGATCCCTCCTGGCCGCTGTTCCCCAAGGACGTGGCGCGCTACCATGCGCTGTGTGCCGAGCTGGGCCTGACGGGTAGATTGAAAATCTGAAGCCGCTGAGCCATGAATACGCCCGCCGGAAGGGCGTATTTGTGTTTTATGGTCAATTTACATATCATTTGTTTCATTTCGGTCGCGGTCGGGTATATTATATAAAGACGTCAAGTTAATCCCCGGCCCATCGACGTCATCCAGCGCCCTCCGGGCCGCCAAATTTCGCGGGCGACACGAAAGGAGCACCTATGCAAAACAAATTTTCCTTATACAATTTCTTATCACGGGAGCACGATGTCCAATGGCCGCGTATCTCCCTATACATGCCCACGAATCGTGTGCAGCCGGATAACCAGCAGGACCCCATCGCGTTTAAAAACCTGCTGCAGGAAGCCGAGAAGCAGTTAGTTGACAACGATGCCTATCCCCGCCGCCACTGGCAGCAGGCGATGGACCGCCTGAAGGCCATGCATGAGGATGATGCCTTCTGGCCATATACCACCGAGGGGCTGGCTGTGCTGGCTGTCGGGGATGAGGTGGAGGTCTTCAAGCTGTTTTACGCGCCCCCGGCGCAGGTACATGTGGGACAACACTTTCATCTGCTGCCGCTGCTGGGCCTGTTTGAGCGGTTGGACGCTGCCTATCTGGTGGATATCAGCCGCGACCGGTTTGCAGCCTATCGCGTGAACCGCTACAGCATGGAGCCCGTGCAGCCCGGCGACGTAAAGGCCAGTTTTCCCGAACTGTTCCGCGATTTTGATCCCAACGCGGACCTCAATGTCGGCACCTACAGCGGCCTGGTGGGCACCCACCACGGCCACCGCGCCAAGCCCGAGGAGATTGAGAAGGACAGGGAGAAGTACTTCCGCTACCTGGATGACGCCTTTGCCGGTATTCACAAGGAGGAGGGCCTGCCCTTTATACTGGCCGGCACCACTGAGAACATCGCCGCCTACCGCGCCATTGCCAAGGGCAGCTTCTACACGGAGGGCGCCATTGATCAACCGCTGCACTCGCTGGACGAGCCGCAGATACTGGCGCATGTGCGTGATATCCTGACGCCGCTGTATGAGGACGCACTGGACAAGGTGAGCAACCGTGTCCGCCAGGCGCGGCAGGATGGCAAGGCCGAGACCGTCCTTGGGCAGATGCTGGCCATGGCTCGTGAGGGCCGCGTGGCCGAGCTGGTGGCCGATATGGCCCAGCCGGACGGCCAGCAGACCCGTCTGGATAAAATCATCGACGCCCTGCTGCAAACCGGGGCCGAACTCACCGTGCTGCGCGACAGTGCGGATGTGATGAAGGGCGATGCCATCGCGATTTTGAGATACTGATTCCATGGCTATCGCATCGTCACGCTGTTTAGTTTGCCTTGCTGCCATATCGGCTGCTTGGTTGGCGTAGCTCAACTACGCTTTCCTTGGTTGCTCCTCGCAGCAAAACATAGTCCCATTCTGCTTTGGATACATGAAGGTTTGCATCAGCAGGATGACCTTGCAAACCATGAACACCCCGCCTCTCCTGTCGCAAATTGCCAGGGGAGGCGGGTTATGTTTCTTGACGGCACAGCGGGGATGGTGGTAAGATAGCCCCACAAAAGGGAACAAATGTTCTTATTTGTGGGGTGCTTTTTGTGTATTGGCATCCGGCAGAAGGGAGGGGTTGGCGTGGGACGGGTCATCCTGCACTGTGACGCCAACAGCTTTTACGCGTCGTGTGAACTGGTGTACCGCCCGGCGCTGCGCGGGCAGCCCATGGCGGTGTGCGGCAGCACGGAGGAGCGTCATGGCATCGTGCTGGCGGCGACAAGGGAGGCCAAGAAGTGGGGCGTCAAGACCGCGATGGTCAACTGGGAAGCCAAGCTGGTCTGTCCGGATTTGATTACCATTCCACCGGATTATGGCCGGTATATCTATTTTTCCCGCCGGCTGCGCGACATCTATGAGCAATACACGGACAGGGTGGAGCCCTTTGGGTTGGATGAGTGCTGGCTGGATTTCAGCGATGAAACGACCACGCTGACCGATGGTGTGCTGCTGGCCAAAACGCTGCGCAACAGGGTGAAGGAGGAGCTGGGGCTGACGCTCTCCATCGGGGTCTCCTTCAACAAGCCGTACGCGAAGCTGGGGTCGGACCTCAAGAAGCCTGACGCCACCACGCTGATTTCGCCGGGCAACTATCGCAATGTGGTCTGGCCGCTGCCCGTGGACAGCCTGATTGGCGTGGGCGAACGGATGCGACGCAAGCTTGCCGCCCGCTATGTGCTGACCATCGGGGATTTGGCCGCACAGTCACCCCGCGCCATGCACGCCTGGATGGGCAAGATGGGGGTGATTCTGCAGCGCTATGCCGCCGGGGAAGACAGCACACCGGTCATGCGCACGGTGGACGAGCCGGAGGTGAAGAGCATTGGCAACTCCATCACCGCCCCGCAGGATATGTATACCATCCATGACGCATACTGCGTGATGTATGTGTTGGCCGACTCGGTCGGAGCGCGCCTGCGGGAAGCCGGTATGCGCGGCAAGTGCATTTCCGTTTCGGTGCGTGATGTGGACATGCGTTGCTACGGCGCGCAAAAAAGCGTTGAATACTTTACCGCGCAGGCCGAGGAAATTGTGCCGATTGCCATGCGAATCTTAAACATGAAGGGATTTGATACCCTGCTGCCCTACCGCTCCCTGGGGCTGAGCGTGGGCTCGCTGGAGCTTAACACAAAGCCCATGCAGATGGATTTGCTGGGCGACGCGGCGCGGCGCGACAGGCTGGCCCGCCTGCATGAGGCGGTGGACAGCATCCACACGCGCTTTGGCGAGCGCGCCATCGAACGGGGGCTGGCCCTGGCCAATCCGCTGTATAACACAATCATCCCGCGAGTGGAGCATGTGGTGCATCCCGTGGGCTTTTTGAGGTGAGTATATCATGAAGGAACGATTTGCGGAAAAAATCTATATCGGGGTACTGGCTGTGACGCAGCCGGACGGCAGCATTGTGCCGCTGCGCCTCATCTGGCCTGACGGCCGCAACTGGGAGATTGACCGGGTGCTGGATGTGCGCCCCGGCGTTGCCCGCAAGGCGGGCGGCGAGGGGGTGCGGTACCTGTGCCGCATCAGCGGCCATGAAAGGGAGCTGTGGTACGCGCACGGCCAATGGTTTGTAGAGGGCGGCGAAGTGAAGGAATAGTTCGGGATGAAGAGCGGCCCTGCATACAACCTCGTACGTAGGGCCGCTGGTAGGGATCACCCTGGGGGTATACAGCCGCTGTTTTTTACGCCTGCTCCTTGCGGCGAATCAGCTCCTGCACGGTGAAACTGGCGACGTCCTCGGCGTATTTCTTTGGGCCGAAGCCGGCGTCGTAGCCCAGCTCCTTGGCCAGCTCGTGGGTGATGCGGGCACCGCCGCACACCAGAATGACCTGGTCGCGCATCTTTTCGGCTTCCAGCAATTCCACCAGCTCCACCAGGTTGTGCAGGTGCACGTCCTTCTGGGTGACGGTCTGGCTGACCAGCAGCACATCGGCGTTGACCTCGCGGGCCTTTTTGATGAAGGCCTCGTTGGGCACCTGGCTGCCCATGTTGTAGGCCTTGATGTGCTTGTAGCGCTCCAGGCCGTAGTGGCCGGCGAAGCCCTTCATGTTCATGATGGCGTCGATGCCCACCGTGTGGGCGTCCGAGCCCGTGGAGGCGCCGACAAACACGATGTCGCGGCCCAGCTTGTCCTCGATGAGCTGCTCAATCTCTTCCATGCTCATGACGGGGGTTTCCACATCGCGCACGCGGATGGTGGCCGGGTCCACGCCGTAGGGCACCATGCCATAGACCACATAGTGGCTGAAGCCCTCGCCCATGGGTTCGCAGTCTACCACGGCAGGGTCGGGCAGGCCCATCTGGCGGGCAATCTCCCGGGCGCACTCGATGCCGTGCGCGCCCGCGGCCACCGGCAGCGAGAAGGACAGCTGCACCTTGCCGTCGCCCATGGTGTCTCCATAGGGTTTAATCATGCTGGCGCACCTCCTCAATCTTTTCCATGGCCGGGTTGAGATACTCGGCGTGTTTTTCAACTACGCCCTCGGCCCCCTTGCCGCCGTCCTGCGCGCGCTTGACGTCGGCGAAGACGCCCTGCTCCAGCGCCTCAAACAGCGAGCCCTGGGCGATGGCGCTGAGCAGCTCCTCCGCGCGGGACAGCACATGCTGGGCGCGCTGCTGCACAATGCCGCCGGGGGTGAACTGGATTTCGTCGGCGATGCCGCGCATGGTGGTCTGTACCATGCGGGCGTTCTTGATGGCCAGGTGGCGGTCGGACAGGAAGGGCGTGTGGATGGCCTCGGTCATCATGGCCAGCAGGTGGATGGATTGGCCGGTCATCATCACCGCGGTGTTGAACAGCGTGTCCTGCGCCTGGGTGTGGAAGATGTTGCCGGTGGAGTGCTTGGTGGGCGGCATGTACTTGAGCGGCGCTTCGGGGAAGATTTCCCGCGCCATCTGCGCCTGGGCAATCTCGTACAGGAAGCCGTTTTCCACCATCGGGTCAATCTCAAACGCATGGCCCAGGCCCATCTGGCGGGCGGGCAGCCCGGCCGTGAGGGCAAAGGCCTCGTTGATGAACTGGCTGGCCAGCACGGTGTGGGCATTCTCCACGGCGTCGGCGGTGGTGAGGTAGTTGTCCTCACCCGTGTTGATGGTGATGCCGGCCACCGCGTTGAGCGAGCGGGAAAAGTACTGATCCACGAACGTGCGGCGCATGTTGATGTCGCGGAAGATGATGCCGTACATGCTGTCGTTGAGCATCATGTCCAGCCGCTCCAGCGCGCCCATGGCGGCGATTTCCGGCATGCACAGGCCGGAGGCATAGTTGACCAGCTTGACATAGCGGCCCAGCCGCTCGCTGGTTTCGTCCAGCGCCCGGCGCATGATGCGGAAGTTCTCCTGCGTGGCGTAGGTGCCGCCAAAGCCCTCGGTGGTGGCACCATAGGGCACATAGTCCAGCAGCGACTGCCCGGTGGAGCGGATGACGGCGATGACGTCCGCCCCGGCGTCGGCCGCAGCCTGCGCCTGCACCACATCCTCGTGGATGTTGCCGGTGGCCACGATGACGTAGATTTCGGGCTCGCGCCGCCCAAAGCGGTCGAGGTAGTTTTCCCGGTCGGCCCGGTTTTTGCGGATGCGTTCAAAGGAGGCATCCAGCAGCGGCTTGAGGATGGCGCGCGCCTCGTCGGCGTCGGGCAGGGGGTGCCCCAGCAGGGATACGCTGCCATCGGCCACCCCGGCGGACAGGGCATCCAGGCTAAGGCCGGTGGCCTTGAGCGCCGCGGCCAGGTATACGCTGATGCCGCGGGACAGGTCGCCGCCGCGTCGCACCTCGTCCACCATGAGGTTGGGCACGGGCACGTCAAAGCGGTCCACGCCGTCCACGCCGCACAGGCGCAGCACAGAGCGCTCCACCGTGACGGTGGTGTGGCGGTCGATATAGCTTTGCACGCCGCCGGCGATGCGGGCGGCGTAGCCCCGGCATTCGGCAATGCGCGCCTGATCCAGATCCAGTTTATTCATTCGGTGCAATCGCATCATCCTCCAGTACATTGATGACGGTAAGGTCGGTCACCGCCCGCAGGGCGGCGAGGAAGGCCGCGTTGTCAAACCGCCGGCCCGAGGGAGAATAGGGGTTGGCCGCCACAAAGGCCACGCGCAGCGGGCGCAGCACCCGCAGGGGCCGCTCCATCAAAAACAGGTGGCGCAGCGCGTCATCGCCTGCCACGATGGACAGGCCGTCCACCAGAATCAGGCCGCAGCGGTGGCGGTCGCGCTGCTGCACGAAGCGGCGCACGAACTCCGGTCCGGCGGCGCCGGGCAGGTACAGCCATGGGGCATCCGGGGGCACCTGGTCCAGCACCTGCTGCGCCTGGCCCAGGGCCGAGGCGGCGTCGATGGGGTGAAACGCTCCCTGATTATCTACCCATCCGGGGCGCTGCTCCCGCGCCAGGAAGCGCAGGGATTCATCCACCGCCGGCAGGGAGAAGCGGCGCAGGGCATAATCGGCATTGTCGGCCACGCGGCGCATGTCCGGCCCCTGGTGGGCGCCGGCCACATAGATGAGGGCCTCGCCCGCCGCCGCGTGGGAGCTGCGGGCAAAGGCGCCGTCGATGAACACCTTGTCTGCGCCCAGGCGCAGCAGGCTATCCACCACCTGCTCCATGGCCTTGACCGAGGAGGGGCCGCCCACCAGGCAGGCACCCGCCGTTTGGGCCTGCACGATGACAATCTCGCCCAGGCCGGTCATGATGCCGGTGCGCTCAAGCATCTGCCATGCAAAGTCCGACTGCTTGAGGCAGCCCTCGGCGGTGGCCACCAGCGCGCCCGGGGAGAGGGTAATCTGCGGCTTGGGCAGGAAGCTGACCGTATCCAGGTCCTCCCCATCCAGGCCGATGGACGTGATGCCCGGCCGCAGGTGGGGGTGCGCCGTCAGCAGGGCGCCCAGCACGGTGGTCTTGCCCGCGTTTTTGGCGTTGCCCACCAGGCTTAATACCCGCCAGGGGGCAATCAGCTCTCTGAGCGTTTTGATGCACGCTCCCTTCGTTGCAGGCGCTTGGGCTCGATGGCCAGCCTGTGGCCGCTGAGCAGGGAGGCCACGCCCTCGCGGGGCGTCGCGTTGCGGCACATCTCGCAGTTGCAGCGGTCGTCGTACACATCGGGCTCGGTGTAGGTGGTGATGACGCCCTCGTAGTTGCGCAGCACCGTGCGCGACGGCGACTGGCTGACGACATACTGCGGCATCACGGGGATTTTTCCGCCGCCGCCGGGCGCGTCCACCACAAAGGTGGGCACGCAGAAGCCCGACACGTGGCCGCGCAGCCCCTCGATGATTTCGATGCCCTTGGAGATGGGCGTGCGGAAATGCTCGATGCCGCTGGACAGGTCGCACTGGTAGATGTAGTAGGGGCGCACGCGCATGGCGGCCAGGCGGGTCACCAGTGTGCGCATGATGTTGACGCAGTCGTTCACGCCGCGCAGCAGCACGCTCTGGTTGCCCAGCGGGATGCCGGCGTCGGCGAGCTTGGCGATGGCCGCGGCGCTCTCGGGCGTAATCTCGTTGTAGTGGTTGAAGTGGGTGTTGAGCCAGATGGGGTGATACTTCTTGAGCATGTTGACCAGGTTGTCGGTGATGCGCTGGGGCATGACCACCGGCGTGCGGGTGCCCAGGCGGATGATTTCCACGTGGTCAATCTTGCGCAGCTCGGAGATAATCCACTCCAGCCGCTTGTCGCCCAGCAGCAGCACGTCGCCGCCCGACAGCAGCACATCGCGCACCTGCGGGTTGCCGCGGATGTAGTCGATGCCGCGCTGCACGCGCTCGGTGGGGGACTCGCTGTCCTTCTGCCCGGCAAAGCGCCGCCTGGTGCAGTGGCGGCAGTACATGCCGCACATGTCCGTCACCAGAAACAGCACTCGGTCGGGGTAGCGATGGGTGAGGCCGGGCACGGGCGAATCCTTGTCCTCGTCCAGTGGGTCGTTCATGTCGTTGGCGCCGATGTAGGTCTCCTCCACCGAGGGGATGGCCTGCAGCTTGACCGGGTCCTGCGGGTCCTCCGGATCAATCAGCGTGAGGTAGTAGGGCGTGATGGCGATGCGAAAGCGCTCCAGCACGGCCGCGATGTCGTCCTCATCCTGCTGGGTGAGCGGGATATACTTGCGCAGGCCGGCCCCATCGGTGATGCGGTTTTTGACCTGCCAGTGCCAATCGTTCCACTGTTCGTCGGTTACATCGGGGAAATAGCGCGCCCTGCGCTCCAGGTAGGTGTTGTTGGTGATGAGCATGGCGTCAATCCTCCCCGCCGTAGCGTTTTTTAAACAGTTGGTACAGCTCGGGCGAGCTGCGCAGCAGGTCCAGCGTAAAGTCCGCATGGCCCTTGGTGTAGCCGTTGCCGATGATCATGGTGGCGTCGCTGGCCACCCCTTCGGCCCCCAGGGCGGCCTTGCTGAACGAGGTTGCCATGGAGAAGAAGTAGATGATGCCGCCGTCGCGCACGGGCAAAATGGTGGCCATCTCGGTGTCGGGCACGTTGATGACGTTGATGCTCAGGTCCACCTTGCGGCCGCCGTTGGCGGCCAGCACTTGCCGGTACACCTCCAGCGGTTTGCGGGCGTCGGCTCGGATGATGTGGTCGCACACGCCCAAGGAACGCAGCTCCTCCATCTCCTGCGGGTCGTAGCACAGGGCAATCACGTTGCCCTGGGACCCCGCGTCCCGCTTCGCCTGCACGGAGCACAGCACGCCGCTCTTGCCCGAAGCGCCCAAAATCAGCACGCTGTCGCCGGGCTTGACCATGCCATGCACCTGCGCCGCGGCGCCCGCCACGTCCAGCGCGGCCAGAGCCACCTTGCGGTCCATGTCATCGGGGATGCGGGCCCAGATGCCGGTCTCAAAGAGGATAGCGGTGGCCTCTACATCCACCTGATCGCGATCCATGTGGATGGCACGGATGGTGCGGATAGAAAGCGGCGTCAGCGACAGCGAGACCAGCGTGGCCACCCGGTCGCCGGGCTTGGCATCGCCGGGGAAATCCGGCCCCACCTCGCTCACCGTGCCCAGCAGCATGCCGCCCGAGCCGGTGACCGGGTTTTGCATCTTGCCGCGCTCGGCCACGATGTCCAGAATCATCTGCTTCATTTTGCCCTCGTCGCCGCCGCAGGCCTCCTTAATCTGGGTGAAGGAGGCCGAGTCCACGTTGAGGGTCTCCACGGCGATGCGCATCTCGTTGCGCTGCATGGGCATATGGTTGTCCAGCTTGCGCGCGGCCTGGGGCAGCGCGCCGACGGGGTCCAGTACCCGGTGGGAGCCATAGGGGCACAGCGGGATGTTGCTCATGAATGTCCTCCGATGTTCAGAATGCGGCGCGCCTCATCCGGCGTGGCGATGGCGCGGCCGTAGGCGCGGCCCATGTCGGCCGCCTTGCGCACCAGGTCGGCGTTGGATTGTGCCAGCACGCCTTTCTCCAGGTACAGGTTGTCTTCAAACCCCACGCGCACGTGACCGCCGTCCAAAATGGCGTACTCGGCCAGCGAGAACTCAAACCGCCCGATGCCGGCCACCGAGTAGGTGGCACCGTCGGGGATGCTGCCCCGCAGGAAGCGGAAGTCCCGCTCCTCGCCGGTCATGCCGCCGTTGACCCCCAGCACAAAGCTGAAGTGCAGCGGCGCCGTGATATAGCCCTTCTTGTGCAGGCGCAGCGCCATGTCGATGTGGCCCTTTTCGAAGCACTCCAGCTCCTTGTGGATGCCCCTGTCCTGAATGGCCTTGGCGAAAGCGATGATATCGTTCTCGGTGTTGATGAAGATTTCGTCGCCGCCAAAGTTGAGGGTGCCGCAGTCCAGCGTGGCCATCTCGGGGTTGAGGGTGAGGGGCGCCATGCGCTCCTCACGGCTCATGCCGGTGGCGCCGCCGGTTGATACCTGCAAAATGGCCTCCGGGCAGGCGGCGCGGATGGCGTCCAGAATCTGCTTGTAGCGCCCGGCCTCCTGCGTGGGGGTGCCGTCGTCATGGCGGGCGTGGATGTGCAGAATGCTGGCACCCGCGTCCACCGCGGCGCGGGCCTCGCGGGCCATCTCGTCCACGGTGTAGGGGATGGCCGGGTTCTGGGCCTTGGTGACCTCGGCGCCCGACAGCGCGCAGGTGATGATGAGCGGGGTCATGCCTGCCCTCCCTTGCGCTGCTGCGCCTTGGGCACAATGCAGGTGCCGGAGGCCGATACGCACAGCACCGGTTCGTCCAGCAAATCCGCCGCCGAGGGGGAGATATCCCCCCGGGCGGTGATCACCTTGTGACAGGTGAAGGTCATCTTGCGGGAGGAGCCGCCGGTGTGGGTGATTTCGCCCACCACCTCCAGGAAGTCGCCCGCGTAAACCGGGGCCAGGAAATCCACCTGGTCATAGGCGCGGAACAACCCCTCGTCGCCGTCATGGCGAATGAGCAACTCGGTTGCCACATCGCCAAACAGCGCCAGAATGCGCGCGCCATCCACCAGGTTGCCGCCGTAGTGCGCGTCCGCCTGGGACATGCGCAGCCTGAGCATCGTTTTCATGATAGGTGCTCTCTTTCCTCCCGCAAGGGAACTTATTTCTTTTTAGGGGGCATGATGGTGGCTTCGCCCATGATGACGGGCTCGCCCTGGGGGTTGACAGCCAGGCATTCCAAAATCACGCGGTTCTTTTCGGTGATGAGCTCCTTGACTGTGACGGAGGCCGTGATTTCCTCGTTGAAATGAACGGGCTTGGTGAACTTGAGGGTCTGGCCGGTGTAGATGCTGCCGACGCCGGGCAATTCGGTGCCCAGCAGGGCGCTGAACAGCGAGCCCACCAGCATGCCGTGCACGATGCGGGTCTTGAACATGGTGGTCTTGGCGTATTCCTCGTCCATATGGGCGGGGTTGTGGTCGCCGGATACCCGGGCGTAATCCGCCACATCCTGCTCCGTAAAGGCGCGCGTGACGCTCGCCTTATCGCCTACCTTCATTTCTCCGATGGATTTGCCTTGCATGTGTCTGTCCTCCTCTAATAAAGTAAGAGCTGTCATGCCGAAAGGACATAACAGCTCTCCATATCTCATGGCAGTGCGGAGACATTGGCCTGCGCACCTGGATCTGGCCGGACGGACCCGGACATTCCATCGGCGGTGCCGCCATTCGTCCGCCGCATCCGGAATCCGCTCCGTTTGCATCGGCGGGCTACACGCGGGACCGCACCTCTGTGATCGCGATGATATTGACAATTTTGCCACAGTGGCCAGGGGCTGTCAACCCCGCCGGGGCCGCCGATTGAAAAAAACATCGGATGGGTTTATGCTCTATGTGGCAGGAAATCCGGATTGGATGCAGAAATGTACAGATAACAGAAAAGCATCAGCAGAAGGGGGGCGGCGCCGTGACGGACATCCCGCGTCACAGGCTTGGGGAGGTCGAGCGCAAGGTGCTGACCCTCTACAGCCTGCATACGTTGGGCGAGTGCGGCAACCTGCAGCTCATCAGTTTCATGGTGGAAAATGACATCATGAACTATTTTGATTTGCAAACCGCGCTGGGTGACCTGCGCGACGCAGGCCAGGCCGCCCGCACCCCGGTGGAGGCCGACTACCTCTACCAGCTGACTCCGGCGGGGGAGGAGGCGTTGCGCATGTTTTTGCCGCGCGCGCCCGCCAGCCTGCTCAAGCGGGTGGAGGAGGCCGCGCCCAGTTTCCGCGAGCGCTTTGACCGCGAGCGCGAGATGCCCGCCCGCATCGTGCACGACGAGGGCAACGAGTACCATGTGTCCATGCAGATTGTCGAGCGGCGCATGCCGCTGATGAGCATTGATGTCAGCCTGCCCACGGCCGAGCTGGCGGCGCGCTTTCGCGACCGCTGGGTTGGCGCGGCGCAGGATATTTATGAATACATCATCGGCCGCCTGGCCGGGGAGGAGGAAGGCCAATGAGTTGTTGGGCCATCGTTGCGGCGGCGGGCAGTGGTACCCGCATGGGTGGCGATACGGTGAAGACGCTGCAAATCCTGGACGGCAGGGAGGTAATCTGCCACAGCGTGGAGCGGCTGGGGCGGGTCAGCGATGGGGTGATTTTGTGCGCGCGCGAGGAGGATATCCCCGCCTACCGCGGGGCCATGGAGCGCGCGGGCCTGCGGGTGGACCGGTATGTGCTGGGCGGCCTGACGCGCCGCGACAGCGTGCGCAATGCCCTCAACGTGCTGCCGGACGACTGCGACGTGGTGCTGGTGCATGACGGGGCGCGGCCGCTGGCCAGCGACGCGCTGATTGAGCGGGTGAAGAAGAGCGCCATCAAGCATGGCTCGGGTGTGCCCGCGCTGCCTATCACCGATACGGTCAAGCGCGTCAACGTGCAGGGCTTCGGTGTGGAAACCTTGCAGCGCAGCGTGCTGCGCGTGGTGCAGACGCCGCAGGGCTTTCAGCGCAAGCTGCTGGTCAGCGCCCACCGGGAGGTGATTGGCCCCGCATCGGACGATGCCTCGCTGGTAGAACAGCTGGACATCCCGGTGCATCTGGTGGAGGGAGAGGTGGACAACATCAAGCTGACCATGCCCGGCGACCTGGAGCGTGCCGAGATGCTGCTGGCCCACCAGCGCCAGCCCAGGGTGGGGCTGGGCTACGACGTACACCGCCTGGTGGCGGGCCGCCCGCTGGTGCTGGGCGGGGTCACCATCCCCTATGAAAAGGGCCTGCTTGGCCACAGCGACGCGGATGTGGCGACCCACGCGCTGATAGACGCGCTGCTGGGGGCGGCCGCCCTGGGGGACATCGGCCAGCACTACCCGGATACGGACGAGCGCTGGCGCGGGGCGGACTCCATCAAACTATTAGGCGACACGGTGCGCACACTTGGCCTGAAGGGCTTTGTCCCGTATAATGCGGATATCACCATTGCCGCCCAGCGGCCCAAGCTGCTGCCCCATGTGCAGCAGATGCGCCACAACCTGGCCCAGGCCATGGGCCTCACTGATGACAGGGTGTCCGTCAAGGCCACCACCACCGAGGAGCTGGGCTTTGAGGGACAGGGCGAAGGCATTTCCGCGCGGGCAGTGGTGCTGATCCGCGCCGATGGATAAAACCTCAACATCAAGATATGGAATTGGGAGGAACGACACATGCTGCTGGATAACAAGATTTGGATTGGTACAAGCAACGAGGGCGCCGTCTCCATGCTGCCCCAGATGGCCAACCGCCACGGGCTGATTTCGGGTGCCACGGGCACGGGCAAGACGGTCACCCTGCAGGTGCTGGCCGAGGGTTTCTCCCAGCTGGGGGTGCCCGTATTCATGGCCGACGTCAAGGGCGACCTGGGCGGCCTGGCCAAGCCCGGCGACCAGACGGAGCGCATCGCCAGCCGGCTCAACCAGGTGGGGGTGACCAACTTCTCTTACCGCGCCTGCCCGGTGACGTTCTGGGATGTGTTTGGCCAGGCGGGCCACCCGGTGCGCGCCACGGTCAGCGAGATGGGGCCGTTGCTGCTGGCCCGCATGCTGCAGCTCAACGACACCCAGTCGGGCGTGCTGCACCTGGTGTTCCGCATCGCGGACGAGGAAGGCATGCTGTTGATTGACCTGAAGGACCTGCGCGCCATGCTGGCCTACGTGGGCGAGAACGCGGGCGATTATACCCTGCGCTACGGCAACATCTCCAAGACCTCCATCGGCGCCATCCAGCGGGCCATCGCCGTGCTGGAGGATCAGGGCGGCGACGATTTCTTCGGTGAGCCGGCGCTGAGCATCAACGACTGGTTTGTGCGCGACGAGAACGGCAACGGCATGATCAACATCCTGGCGGCGGACAAATTGTTCCTGCGGCCGGCGCTGTACTCGGCCTTCATGCTGTGGATGTTGGGTGAGCTGTACGAGCTGCTGCCCGAGCGCGGCGACAAGGAGCTGCCGCAGATGGTGTTCTTCTTTGACGAGGCGCACCTGCTGTTTGACGATTGCCCCAAGGAGCTGATGGACAAGATTCAGCTCACCATCCGCCTCATCCGCTCCAAGGGCGTGGGCGTGTTCTTCATCACGCAAAACCCCACCGACGTGCCCAGCAGCGTGCTGTCGCAGCTGTCGGCCCGCGTGCAGCACGCGCTGCGCGCCTTCACCCCGCGGGAGCAGCGGGTCATCCAGGCGGTGGCGCAGACCTTCCGCGTCAACCCCGCCTTTGACACCCAGGACGCCATCACCCAGCTGGGCACCGGCGAGGCGCTGCTAAGCTTCCTGCAGGAGGATGGATCCCCCTCCATCACCCAGCGCGCGGTCATTCTGCCGCCGCAGTCGGCCATCGGCGCCATCTCCAACCAGCTGCGCCAGGATTTGATTGAGAGCAGCGACCTGAAGGGCAAGTACGACAACATGTTTGACCGGGAGAGCGCCTACGAGGTGCTGTCCATGAAGTTCAACAGCCACGGCGTCACCCAGACGGCGGTGGTGCAGCAGATTCCCCTGCAGCAGGACCTGTCCGAATCCCCCATGGCGCCCGAACAGCCCACCGTGAAGGCGATGACCTTCAAGGTGTACGACCCCAGCACAGGCAGCTATGTGGAGCGTGAGATGGCCGCCCCCGAGGCCTACACCCCGCCCAGCCAGACCGTGTACGCCCCGCAGCCCCAGGCGCAGCCGCCGGCCGTACAGCAGCAGCCCCAGGTGCCGGCAGCCCCCAAGGGCAACCCGCCTGTGCTGGTGTACAACCCCAAGACCGGCCAGTATGAGCCGCAGGAAATCACCCGCGCCGAAAAGGCCAAGGCCGAGAAGCCCGTCAAACAGCAGCCCTCCACGCTGGACCGCATGCTGCAAAGCTTCACCCGTTCCACGGCGTCGGGTGCCGGCTACACGGTGGGCCGCTCCATCACGCGCAATATTCTGGGCGTGTTCGGCATCAAGTAATCCTTCGGGAGGGGTTGGGGGGTTAGGAGTTAGGAGTTAGGAGTTAGGGGTTCACATATTGCTTG
>ENA-UOOM01000580-UOOM01000580.1-fermentation-metagenome-genome-assembly--contig:-NODE-580-length-41044-cov-72.619654_pt1 | contig 41044 bp, 33 predicted proteins | sample MGYA00245781_ERZ724031 | MGnify/ENA primary metagenome ERZ724031 (study PRJEB28704, sample SAMN03018317) | fermentation metagenome | biome: anthropogenic terrestrial biome; feature: soil; material... | reverse complement strand
TGTTCAAGAGTAAAAAAATGGACAAATAATTGTTTATTATACTGATAAATAGGAATTTGCATAATATATCTTGATTGGAGGGTTTTAATGAGCCGCGTACTTATATTGTCTTCAGACATAAAAATGCCTGAGTTCCATAGTGCTGAAGCGTTGTCCATTACAAAAAGCTACTATGGCCGGGACTGCTTGGAGATTGATCGTTTTGTGAAAAAAACTTATTTCTATGAAATAGACATTTCTGCAACCAAGTTAGCGCTATTGGAATTAAAGAAGTACCTAACTGAAAACACGGAACCTAGCAGTGAAGTCGAGTTATGGAGTATTTGGCTGGGTGGAGATTTTACAAAACACTATCTTACAATGCCAAAAATCTCAAATATTCCTAATGCTACTTTGAAAGATATTGAAAATTTAATTGACGAATATTCAGAGGCGCATTTTAATCCAAAGATCAGAAAAACGCGTATTTGTGATTTATCGATAGATGATATCTCGTTTATAGATAATTATACTGGCGTTTGCTTGATTGTGTGTCATTGAAAATAAGCGTTAATTTTACCTGTTAAATTTCAATAAGTAGAGCTGATACATAAACAAGAAAACAGGAATTTGTATCTTAGCTTTGAACTACGGATTATACATAATAGGGAGGTTTATGCAATGAAAAGAAAAGGATTTTACATAACTGTTGGTATTTTAGCTGTTATAGTATTAACTTGTTTCATTTATGTTTTTACAGGAACAAAAAATACTGAAAAACTCATGCGGGAATATCTTGAAGATAGAGGATATGTCATAGAGGAAATTCAAAGTATTGATGTTAATCATTCGTTTTTAAATGTTATCTTATCATATAATGAATGGAATATCCATGTTCGATATGATGACGATCCAGATGCAATATATATTTACACAGTTAAAAATGGGCAAATTAAAGAGGCAGGAGTTTCTGGAAGTGTTGATAAGGAAGACTTAAAGCATAAAGAGTGAGTTTCTGTTATGGATATATCCAGACGCTTAAAAATTTCAATTTGTAGCGGTGATTTTATTCGCATTTGTCCTCAAATGTGTAGCAAAAAAAATCAGATGACGTGTTGATTTTACGATGAGTTATTTATAGTTATTATTAATAAAAGGAGATTATTTATGGCAAGTTCAACTGAACGAATTGGCGTGAATCATTGTGGGGAAATTGCTGAACGTAACAACTGGATGTTTCGAGAGCAACCAGTTAATGATGTCGGCATCGATGCACATATGGAGTATATTGAATCATCTGGTAAACCAAAACAACTTCTTGCATTGCAAATAAAATCTGGTGCAAGTTGGTTCAATGAGGAAAAAGATGGATGTATAATTTTTCGAAATATTAACGAGAGACAATACAATTATTGGAATACAAATTCTTTGCCTTGTATTGTGGTTTTATATAATCCTAATGATAATACGTGTATTTGGCAAAAATTAACGGCTGAAACAATTGAAAGAACAAATGGTGGAAAAGGAAAAGGCTTCTTTGTTAAAGTTCCTATAAAGCAAGTTTTCTTGAATAGTTCGTCGAATGAACAACTTCTTTCTTTTACAAATTTGCCAGAACATATTATAAATTATAATTTTTTATTATCTCAAAAAGAATTTATGCAAATCATTCAAGATGGTGGCGAAGTCAAATTGCATTCAACAGAATGGGTAAACAAGAGCAGTGGTAGAGGACAGACGGAATTGATTGTGGATGACGGGAATAGTATCAAAAATTATATGTATCCCTATTGGTTTCCTTTTACACCATATACAATGGTTTTCCAACGACTTTTCCCTTGGGCAGATTTTTCGGCTGACGAAGACTATTATGAAGAATATGATGAATCTTTTTGGCGAGAATATCACTGTTTTTATGATAAAGAGGATGATGAATGGTTAATGGTGGGAGATTCCTTTGAAGAATATCGTAGGAAACTAAACCCAATGCGTAGTGTTGACCATTCAGGAGAAGTCGCTGAATATATGTTGGTACTTAGTTTAAATGAGTTGGGTAGGTCATTTTTAAAAGTGAATGACTTTGTGTCAAAAAATCAAGCATATGCGAATGCAAGACCAAAAGAAGATTGATAGAATAGGGGAAGATATATGAAAAAAATCAAACTTAATGAGGGTTTAGAAACAGAAACCTCAATCGATGGATATAAACTTAATCCTATTGAAAAATATGTGATTAATCTTAATGAAGAAATGGAATTTCAAATGGCGATGATGATGTCATTTCAAATAATGGGGCCCCCTCCTGCACTTAAGAATTATCATGCGTGGTTATTTGAAAATGGTTTCAATGTAGATTCACCAAATCCTACAAATGAAGCTGTAGCTCTCTATTATGGTGTAAAACCACTTTGGAAAACTGATTATTCACAAGGTATTGTTGTAATGGATGAGAATGATAGTGATTATTTCATTGTTATGGAATGTAGTAGCAAGAATAAGGGGTATAAGCATGCAAAAGTTATACTTACTATGGGGGGCTGTATGTGAATAGTTATGCACATGGTAAAGTAGTAATCTTTGCATACGAGCATTCAGCAGCAGTTTTTATGTTTTTGTTGTAAACAGAAAAAGTACTGAGAAAAGATATAAAAAGAAGTAACATGCAGACTTTATAAATAATGGCAAATTTATCTGATGATATGGACTGAAAACATTTATGGAAAAGTAGAAAGAAAAAGACACCTGTTTAAAAAGTAATAGTATTATTACCTTATACTATAGAGTATGTAACGAATCTCAGCAAAAAAAGATTAGGACAAATACCAATTTGTTAGTTTCAATCAAAGTACAATCTTTATGTTTTGATAGCGGCTATAAAAAATTAAATAAAACAGCATTATAGGCAACCCTATCTTTTTAGATGGAGTTGCCTTTTGTTTTGCAAAAAATGAAGGAGGAACAATATGCCGAATAAATTGCAAGCCTTTGCACAGTTGGCAGAAAATACCGCCAAGAGACTTACAGGAAGTTTTACAGAATGGACGGGTTTTCTCGCTACTATGGGACGGCTTTACAAATATCCATATTATGAACAGTTCATGATTTATGCACAGCGCCCTGATGCTACGGCTTGTGCAGAATATGAATTGTGGAATAACAAAATGAACCGATATGTTCGTCGTGGATCAAAGGGAATTGCTCTAATTGACCCGACAGGGGACACTCCTAAGATACGGTATGTCTTTGATGTTTCCGATACAGGTGGCAGGGAAAATTCCCGCCTCCCTTATCTTTGGGATATGCAGGAGCATCATAAACAACCGATATTAGATATGTTAGCAGATAAATATGGTATAGAGGGAAACAATCTTTCCGATGGCTTTTATAACATTGCACAGGATTTAGCAAAGGAGTATTATGATAATCATAAAGGAGATATACCCTACCTCATAGAAAATAGCTTTTTAGAGGACTATGATGAGGACAATATTAAAGTGGCTTTTGAAAATGCAGCTACTGTCAGCATTGCATATACCCTTATGAAAAGATGTGGACTAAATCCAAATGAATTTTTTGAGCATGAGGACTTTTTAAGTATATTTGATTTTAACACCCAAGATACTGTTACACTATTAGGTACGGCAGTTAGTGAACAGTCTGAACAGGTATTTAGGCAAATTGCAATTACCATAGTCAAAATAGAGCGTGAAAGGAGAAATGAATATGAACGAAATCACTTGCGTGAGGAACGGGGATTATCTGATACCCGACCTGACATTGACACAGCCAGAACAGCCTCTCGGAAAATACGGGAGAATGAGAAAGAAATATCTTCAGGAACATCGAACCCCCCTATTCAATTCCCTGTTGTTGAGCGAGAAGCTGTTTCCCCATCTGTTGGAGATAGACCAAACAGCCAACAGGAGATTAACACAGATAATGGAGGACTTGCAGAAAGTTCAGCCAGCACCCAACAAGAGACAGAAGCAGATGGAATGGGTAGGTTACATGAACAATCTGAAAGCACAAGCGGAGGAAATCATACTGACGGAGCTTATATACAATTAAGTCTTTTCCCTACAGAACAAGAACAGATACAAAGAATAACGGAGAACTTAAAGGTTGATAAGCCTTTGCGTCACTCCGTTTTTTCTATGCCCCAAGAGATGATTGACTGTATTTTAAGACTGGGAAGCAATAGTGATAACAGCTTATTTAGAATCGTGTCATTTTATCAAAAAGAGAAATCAATAGAAGAAAAGGCTGCTTTTTTGCAGACGGAATACAAAGAAGGCGGCAAAGGATTATATATTGATGAAGAAAAAATATCCCTATGGTTTAACAAAGAAGGTATCCATATTGCTAAGGGAGAAACTGCCTTATATGCCCGTTCAAAACAAGTGATTGAATGGAATGATGTGGCAGGAAGGATTGAGGAACTTCTAAATGAAGGACAGTTTGTATCACAGGATATTTTAGAATATATAGAGAGTTTTGAAAGACAACAACTTGCAGAAACACTTTGGTATCTTCATCAGGATTTTTCAGATAAGGCAAAGGAGCAATTCTTTGATGGGGAACTTTTTAATGGGGGTTTCCCAAACTCCACCAGCCATATTGCAAAATTATTAAGTGATCCACAGGGAGTTGAAAATCTCATTAATGGATTACAGCGTTTTACTACTGTTTACGATAAAGATAGAGAACTATTGCGTTTTCACTTTCATAAGCCACAAAAATTACTTTCTGATTTTATGGATTTAGGACTGCCAAAACGAAAATTTACAGCTCAAATCGAGAATATTACAGACTTTAAGATGTTCATTACACAGGACGAGGTAGATAAGGAACTTGCAGGAGGAAGTGGAGTTCAAAACGGTAAATACCGAATTTATGAATACTTTACACAACCTCACACTCCAAAAGAAAAAGAAGATTTTCTGAAAAAGGAATATGGTACAGGAGGCAGAAGTCATGCCCTTTCAGGAGCAGATAACAGCAATCAAATGCATGATGCAAAAGGAATTTTATACAGCCGTAGGGAAAGTGATGATAAACTACTCTTAAATTGGAGTAAAGTTGCCAAACGAATTGACCATCTCATTACCAATGACCGCTATATGACTGCCGAAGAAAAAGAAGGGTTTGAAGAACTACAACGAGAAAAGGCTGGAATTATAGAAACATCACCTGTATCTGATGTAATAGAGCCTATAGAACAACCTATTGATTCTGCTACTATCCCTATACTAAATCCAGAGGAAGGATTAAAACAAGAAGAAACAACTCAAGAAATTATAGAAGAAACTATTCCTTATAGCAATGGCGATACCGTATATCTTGAAAACGGTACGCCTTTTTTAATTGAAGAAATCACAGATTATCATGTGACCTTACGTGACCCGTCCCTGCTATATCCCATATTAAGATCCGAAAGCAAGGAGAGTTTTTTAGGACTTTTAGACCTTTATCCTCAATCACAAGCACCACAAGAAAAGGCTGAAAAATTTCGTATTACTGATGAGCATTTAGGTGAAGGAAGTAAGCGTGAAAAGTTTGCAGGAAATATAGCTGCCATTATCACCTTACAGACCGTAGAAAGGGAACGCCGTCCTGCCACAAAAGAGGAACAACAAATCCTATCTCATTATGTAGGGTGGGGCGGTTTATCCGAAGTTTTTGACAAGGATAATAGTAGCTTTAGCAATGAGTTCACACAATTAAAATCCCTGCTGTCTGAAGATGAGTATAGCATGGCAAGGGCATCAACCTTAAATGCCCATTATACAAGCCCTGCGGTTATTAAAGCCATTTATGACGTAGTGGAACGTATGGGGTTTACTACAGGAAATATCTTAGAGCCAGCCTGCGGAACGGGACATTTTTTTGGTATGCTCCCTGACAGTATGCAAAAATCCAATCTATACGGTATTGAATTAGACAGTATTACAGGAAGAATTGCAAAACAGCTTTATCCTAATGCTGATATATCCATTACAGGCTTTGAGAAAACAGAACTACCCGACAGTTTTTTTGACCTTGCTATTAGCAATGTACCCTTTGGAAATTATAAATTAAGTGAGAAAAAGTATGATAATCTTAACTTCCTTATTCATGACCATTTCTTTGCAAAGACCTTAGATAAAGTCCGCCCTGGAGGCCTAGTTGCCTTTATTACTTCAAAGGGAACAATGGATAAGCAAAGTCCTGATGTCCGTCGCTACCTTGCACAAAGGGCTGAATTACTTGGTGCAATCAGGCTTCCTAACAATGCCTTTTTAAAAAATGCAGGAACAGAGGTTACAAGCGATATTATATTTCTGCAAAAGCGTGACAGACCCATAGATGTAGATAGGGATTGGATATATCTTGACACCAATGAGGAAGGTATAGACCTAAACAGTTATTTTGTCAACCACCCTGAAATGATTTTAGGAACAATGGAGATGAAAAGCGGCCAGTTTGGAATGGAAAGCACTTGTACCCCTATTCCTGATACCAATCTTGCAGAACAACTAAAAGCCGCTATTCAAAATATTGAGGGAAGTATATCTGAAATAGAGATACTTGATATGGAAGTAGGTACTGATATTTCTATTCCAGCTGACCTTACGGTAAAGAACTTCTCCTATACTCTTGTAGACGGTGAGGTGTATTACCGTGAAAACTCCCGTATGGTAAAGCCTAATATTAACCAAACAGCTAAGGAACGTATTGCAGGAATGGTAGAGCTTAGGAAGTGTGTAGATAATCTTATCCACTATCAACTTGAGGATTATAGTGAAGAAACCATTAAAGAAGAACAAGAAACCTTAAATCGTCTTTATGACAGCTTTACTGCAAAATATGGATTGATTAACAGCCGTGGGAATAGCCTTGCCTTTAGTGATGACAACTCCTACTATCTCCTTTGCTCCCTTGAAGATGTGGACGAAAACGGCAACTTAAAAGCCAAAGCAGATATGTTCACTAAACGTACCATTAAAAAACGTGTAACAGTCCATTCCGTAGATACTGCAAGTGAAGCATTGGCACTATCCATAGCTGAAAAGGCAAAGGTAAATATGGAATATATGGGTAAGCTCACAGGACTTACTGAAGAACAGCTTGCCAATGATTTAAGAGGTGTTATCTTTCCTCTGCCAACTCTCCTTGACAGCCACAGTCCTATAAATTATGTTACAGCAGATGAATACCTTTCTGGTAATGTCAGGGAAAAACTCCATACTGCAAAGTTAGCGGCACAATCATCAGATATATTTAGACCCAATGTAGAGGCTTTAGAGGCTGCACAGCCAAAGGACTTAGATGCCTCTGAAATAGATGTCCGCCTTGGTGCTACTTGGATTGACAAGGAATATATTGAACAGTTTATGTATGAGCTACTTGATACCCCCTATCGACTTCAGGGAGAGGTGGAAGTTAAATATGCTCCTTTTACTGCTGAATGGAACATTACCAATAAAAATGCCGTTGGATATAACAATGTGGCTGCATATGTTACTTATGGAACAGATCGTGCCAATGCTTACCGTATTTTAGAGGATAGCTTAAATCTTCGTGATGTTCGTATTTATGACACTATAACCGATGCAGATGGCAAGGAAAAACGTGTATTAAATAAGGATGCCACCACTTTGGCACAGCAAAAACAACAAGCTATTAAGGATGAATTTCAGGATTGGATTTGGAAGGATGCAGATAGACGGCAGACTTTAGTTAAGAAGTATAATGAAAAGTTTAACTCTATCCGTCCTCGTGAATACGATGGAAAGCATATTAATTTTGTTGGTATAAACCCAGAAATTACATTAAGACCTCATCAAGTAAATGCCATTGCCCATATACTTTATGGAGATAATACACTCCTTGCCCATGAGGTAGGTGCAGGAAAGACCTTTGAAATGGTAGCTGCTGCTATGGAAAGTAAAAGATTAGGACTTTGTCAAAAACCACTCTTTGCTGTGCCAAATCACCTGACAGAACAATGGGCAAGTGAATTCCTAAGACTTTACCCTGCCGTCAATATTTTGGTGGCCACAAAGAAAGACTTTGAAACGAAAAATAGAAAGAAGTTCTGTGCCAGAATAGCCACAGGTGATTATGATGCAGTTATTATCGGACACAGCCAATTTGAGCGTATTCCTATGTCCCTTGAAAGGCAGGAGCGACTCCTTCGTGAACAGATTGATGAAATATTAGAAGGAATTGAAGAAGTAAAAGCAAGTGGTGGTGAACGGTTTACTGTCAAGCAGTTAGAACGAACGAAAAAAGGCTTAGAGCAAAGATTGGATAAATTGCAATCGCAGGAACGTAAAGATGATGTTGTAACCTTTGAACAGCTTGGTGTTGACAGACTATATGTAGATGAAGCACATAATTACAAGAACCTATTTCTATATACCAAAATGCGAAATGTAGCAGGAGTATCTACTACCGATGCCCAAAAGTCCAGTGATATGTTTATGAAATGCCGGTATATGGATGAACTTACAGGCGGTAAAGGTATTGTATTTGCAACGGGTACACCTGTTTCAAACTCTATGACCGAGCTTTATACCATGATGAGATATCTCCAATACAATACATTGCAAAGAAATGGACTTGTTCATTTTGACTCGTGGGCAAGTACCTTTGGTGAAACCGTAACCGCCATTGAGCTTGCACCTGAAGGAACGGGATACCGAGCAAGGACGAGGTTTTCTAAATTCTTTAATCTACCTGAACTTATGGCAATGTTCAAAGAAGTTGCAGATATTAAGACAGCCGACCAGTTAAACCTACCTATCCCCAAGGCAAACTATCATACCATTGCAGTAAAACCTACAGAAATACAGGAGGAAATGGTTCAGAATCTATCGGACAGAGCTGCCGATGTCCATGCAAACAAAGTTGACCCCTCTGTAGATAATATGCTGAAGATCACTTCTGACGGAAGGAAATTAGGACTTGACCAACGCATCGTTAATCCACTTCTTCCTGATGATGAAAACAGCAAGGTAAATGCCTGTATAAATAATATCTATAACATTTGGGATAAAGGTTCAGCAGAAAAACTGACACAGCTTGTTTTCTGCGATATTTCTACTCCCAAAGGCAGAAAAGCACAGGAGCAAAGGGTGGCAGAGGCAGGATATAAAACCATTAATGGTATAGAGCTTTATGCTTTGGAAGATGGTTTAACTCAAGAGGAAGCTAATTATACTGCAACTTTCAATGTCTATGATGATATCCGAGATAAGCTAGTTGCAAAAGGTGTACCTGACCATGAGGTAGCCTTTATCCATGAGGCAAATACAGAAGTAAGAAAAAAGGAACTCTTTGCTAAGGTACGTAGTGGTGATGTCCGTGTACTCATTGGCAGTACCGCAAAGTGTGGTGCAGGTACAAATATTCAAGACCGCCTTGTGGCACTTCATGACCTTGACTGTCCGTGGCGACCGGGGGATTTAACACAGCGAGCAGGAAGAATTGAAAGACAGGGTAATATGAATGATGAAGTAGATATTTTTCGCTATGTAACAGAATCAACTTTTGATGCCTATTTGTGGCAAACCGTAGAAAACAAGCAAAAATTCATCTCGCAGATTATGACCTCAAAAAGTCCTGTCCGTTCCTGTGAAGATGTGGATGAGGCGGCATTATCCTATGCAGAAATCAAGGCTCTTTGTGCTGGCAATCCTAAAATCAAAGAGAAAATGGATTTAGATATTGATGTGGCAAAGCTGAAGCTTTTAAAAGCAAACCATCAGAGTAACCAGTACCGTTTGGAAGATAATCTACTAAAATACTTTCCTGAAAATATTGAAAAGAATAAGGGGTTTATTAAAGGATTTGAGCAGGACTTAAAGACCATTTCTGAAAATATTCCTGCTGAAGGTGAGTTTTTACCAATGTTTATTAAAGGCAATACCTTTACAGATAAGGATAAAGCTGGTGTTGCTCTTCTTGAGACTTGCAAAGAAGTAAGAGGTAAAGAACCAATGGAAATTGGTAGTTATCGAGGTTTTACCATGTACCTGTCTTATGATGGCTTTTTTAATGAATTTCAGCTTAATTTAAAAGGAGCAATGAGCCATGCAGTAAAGTTGGGAAAGGATGCAAGAGGAAATCTTATCCGTATAGATAATGCCATTGCCAATATGCCAAACAGATTAAAAGCAGTTACGGAACAACTGGATAATCTCTATAAACAGCAAGAAGCGGCGAAGTCCGAAATTGGTAAGCCATTCCCCCAAGAGCAGGAACTAAAGGATAAAATTTCTCGACTTACTGTTCTTGATACTGAATTGAACATGGGTGTAGGTGTTTCTGTATCGCAAGAACAAAATGATAGAGAGGTTTCCAAAGAAGAACGCCACTCTGTATTAGATAGCCTGAAGCAGCCCTCACAGGTAGGCAGAGAGCACAAAGAAAAGCAAGGTAAACATCTGGAGGTGAGATAATGGCAAATCGCAAAAGAAATGTTCAGCTACACTTTATGGTAACAGAACGTGAACGTAGCTTAATAGATGAAAAGATGGCTCAGCTTGGTACAAAGAACATGGGAGCCTATCTTCGCAAAATGGCTGTAGATGGCTATATTATTCATCTTGATTTATCGGATATTAGAGAACTTGTAACACTTCTTAGACGTACTGGTAATAATCTGAATCAACTGACAAAACGGGCGCATGAAACAGGAAATATTTATAAAGCCGATATAGAAGATTTAGGACAGAGTTACGATAAATTGTGGGATATGACGGGGGAAATACTCTCCCGTCTTTCTTCTATTTAAAAATTATATAATTTGTATATTTGTAAAATAGACAATATTTGTTGCTTGTGGTATCTTGTAGTTATATAAAACGGTTAAAAATTTTTAAGGAGGTAAGTTATGCGAATACTACTTAAAATTTTGTTTTTTCCAATTACATTGATACTTACAGTACTTATATTGTTTTTTGATTTTATTTGCCTGTTATCAACTGCTGTGCTGTCAATATTGTCCTTTGTAGTATTTATGATTGCACTAGGAACGATTTTCATTTTAAGAGAAACTCCGGAAGGAATAAAAATTATTGTGCTGGCATATCTAATTAGTCCATACGGAATACCCATGTTTGCGGCATGGCTGATAGCAAAGATAGAGGGATTAAATGACTTGCTGAAATCAATATAAAGGAAATGGAATAAGGGCGAAAGCATTTTAAGGCTTTCTCCCTTAATTGACACACAGCAGGAGTACCAGCGGAAAGCAAGGGCGGCGTAGCCGTTTATCTCGACCCTTGTTTTTTGATGGAACTTCTGCTATTTTTTATTGAAAAACAATTAATGAATTTTAGGATGTTGTATAGTATAATTATTTTTGAAAGTTGGAATTTACGTGCTGAACTTTAAAGTATATTAAATAATTCTATTTTGGAGGAAAGAAGATGAAAAATCAAAAAGAAAGTGAAATATTCTATTTTCAAAGCAAATTATCAGAGGTAGACTACAATTCAAATCGCTTTAAGATAATGATTGGTGAGGATAGATTTTTGTTTGGAGTAATTTCTGCAAATGATAATGAAGCTCCCTTTGGAAAACTAATGCAGTACAAAACGATATATGATACTCTAAAAGATTTGGACTGGAAGATTAAATTGTCTTTTAATGAAGCTATCAAATATGCATATTCTGAAGCTGTAATAAATGAATTTAGTCTGATTAAAACGGATTCAGAAGAGGAAGTGCTTGCATTTTATTATATTGAAAATGCTTTGTTTCGTACTTCAAGTTTGTGGGATATGCTGGCACAGTTATATAGACTTTTTTACGATATAGATATTCCAAAGGAGAAGGTTTATTACAAACAGGTATTTAGCCCTACTAAAAATTATAGGGATGAGTTTAAGATAAAAGCAGCAGAAATTTATAACTATATTGAGCAAGAAGATAATACGGATTGTGAAGGAGAGTGGAAAGGTAACCATTCCTTTGTCAATGAACTTAGGAATAAAATGATACATAGAAATTCTCCAAATGTTCCTGTAATGAGTGATTTTGATACGAATTTAAAAAATCATCCTGTTTTTCAGCTTAAAAGAATAATTGAAGATTATGCAGTTGTTTCACAATATATTAAAGAGATTCTGGATGAGATAGAAGAAGAAGTTATGAGTTCATTTGATGATGTAGATTGTTAAGGGGAGGACACAACTTATGAAGGATAAGGTAAGTATGAGAATCTTTTATGAAAGCAAAATCATGGAACAATCAGCTCATTTTGGTTGGCAAAATAAAGATTCAGCTTTATATGGTCTTAGAGAAGGATATAAAAATAGCGCAGATGATTTGGTGAGAACTGCCTTAAAAAGTGAAAATATTAAAACTTTAGATACATATATCTTTCCTATTTTATTTTCTTATCGACATAGCTTAGAAATCTCTTTGAAACATATTTATTTACGGTGTTGGGGAAAATTACCCAAAGGTGGACATAATTTAATAACTCTTTGGGATGAAGTAAAAACAGAAGTTGTAGATGGATTTATAAATAATGAAGCTGCTCTTGAAGAGGTAAAAAGGAATAAAACTGATTTTGTACCTTATTCGCTAGCAGGTATAAACCTTACTAAAGTTAGGCTCTTGCTTAAAGAATTTCAAGAGGCAGATCAAAGAGATTTTGAAAGAATAAATCCTTCTGCAAAACAAACAGATCAAAACGCAGATGTTTGGAGATATTTAATTAGCACCGATAACGATTTATATTTTACAAGCAGTCATTCAATTGATTATTTATCACTCAAAGAAAGCATTTCATATTTGTATGAAATATTTGACTTTATATATCATATTACAGATGAATATTTGTCATACTAATTATTTTAAGCACTTAGATTATATATCTCTAAGTGCATTTTTACTTTAAAGGAGGTGCTTTTCGTGGCAACAACACGCTTAATTTCTTTGCACCTAAACAAAGGAAAATCTATTGCTGATTGTATTGCAGACCGTACAGATTATGCAATAAACCCTGACAAAACCAATGATGGTAAATATGTTAGTTCCTATGAATGCGACCCTAAAACGGTACTAGGGGAATTCCTGTTATCAAAGCGAGTCTATTCTGATATCACAGGTAGAAAGCAAGCAAATGATGTAATAGCTTATCAGATACGGCAGTCTTTTAAACCGGGTGAAGTTACACCAGAGATTGCTAATAAAATTGGTTATGACTTAGCTTTAAAGTTTACAAAAGGGAATCATGCTTTTTTTGTCGCTACCCATATAGATAAGGCTCATATTCATAATCACATAATTTTTAATTCCACATCACTGGATTGCACAAAAAAATTTCGTGATTTCTTAGGTTCAGGCAAAGCTGTAGGGAAAATATCTGACCGTATTTGTCTTGAGAATGGACTGTCTATTATTGAAAATCCAAAGCGGGGCAAAAATCATTATGGCAAATGGCTTGGAGATAAAAAACCTGTTACCCATTCACAAAATCTGAGAAATACAATAGATGAAATACTTTCAAAAAAGCCTACAAATTTTGATGCTTTCTTATTGGAAATTGAGCAAGCAGGATACTTTATTAAACAAGGGAAATATCTCGCTTTTAAAAACAAAGATCAAAAGAAGTTTATTCGCCTGCGTTCTTTGGGTAATGGATATTCTGAGGAAGAAATCAAGGCAGTTATTGACGGTAAAAAATCTTTTGTTAATAAAAAGAAAGTATCTGAAAAGCCTCAATCTCATATTAATCTTTTAGTGGATATACAAGCAAAATTGCAAGCAGGAAAAGGTGCCGGATATGAACGATGGGCAAAGATTTTTAATTTAAAACAGATGGCACAGACCATGAATTACTTAACAGAAAATAACTTGCTTGACTATAGGGATTTAAAGAAAAAAGCACAAACTGTAACGGATAATTTTAATCAATTATCTGCTCAAATTAAAGAGGCTGAAAACCGTATGACAGAGATAGGCAATCTTAAAACTCATATCATAAACTATTCAAAAACCCGTGATACTTATACTGCTTATCGTAAGGCAGGATATTCTAAAAAATTCTATGAAGAACATACTGCTGATTTACTTTTACACAAAGCTGCAAAGGCTGCTTTTGATGAAATAGAAGGAAAAAAATTGCCTACAGTTAAGGCTCTACAAACGGAATATTCTGTACTGCTTTCCGAAAAGAAAAAGGCTTATGTAAAGTACCATTCTATAAAAAAAGAAATGAAAAATATACTGACTGCAAAGGCAAATGTTGACCGTCTTTTAGGGGAGGATATATCGGAGAAAGAAAAAGAAAAACACAAAGAACAAAGGTAATCTTGATTATGATTTTTAAGCTCCCAAAGGGAGCGTAGCCACACAATTTATTGTGTGTTCAATGGGGATTGGGGATACTCCCCAACAAGCATATTTGGCAAAAATTCCGAAAGGGAATTTTATGCAAAATCGCAAGGTGTGTACCACCTTGCCCTGCTTGCCACAAGTATCTGGAATTCTGGATACAATTGGTTATACCGACTTTTAAGTTATCCTTACTATTGTGAAAATAGGTGAAAACATAGCCATTTATAAAGGTATAAGTAGGTATAACTTTTTACGTGAAGCATAGTGAATACTGTCATATTTCACCATCATGTTTACAAAAGTTGGTATAACATTATCATTTCAATCCATATAATCGTTTTAATACCCAATATTTTTCACATCAAACTGAGGAACAGTAGATTTATCATTCAACGGACTCTGCATGGAAGTTGCCTTTTCAATAGCTTTTCGTTTAAGCTCTGTGCTGTCTTTTTAATAAGATCACTGATTATTATTTTTTCAGTCATATTGTTCACTCTTCAATAGATAAAGTCGAGATTTACTCCACTATATTTGTTGTTTCCATAATGCTAATAAAATTGAAATATCTGGTGATGTTATCCCGACTTTTGAGATACAGATTGATAGTTCATCTGAGCTAGTCTTATTTATTTAAAAAGTTATCCTTATTTTTATACAAAAGTCTATACCTTTTCAGATGAATCAACCCAAAAGTTTTTTTATATAGAGGATTTTTTGATAAAGAGTTAATTAAACTTTTATCAAAAATATTGTTGCAAATCAAAAAAAAGAATGGTCTATATATATATATAAGAGACAAAATTGTACTAAACCTATAATACATTTTAGGACATAAAAACATTTGATAACAATAAAGGTGGTGATGATTATGCAAAGGAACATTACATGTTTTCAAAACTATTGACTTCTAGGTTTTTATAGTTATAGCTTTTAATATTAATACGTCCTGCTTGTTCGGATTTATCAGCCAGAGTTGCATGCAGATGCAAATAAGTATAGTAAATTTTATTATGTATTGTATTCGTGAAATGTTGCAGATTTTATGGCTCAATATAAGATAATATCCCTCACAAAACAGAGGAATATATGCATGTTGGTACTAAGGACAAACCATACTTGTGTAGCAATTCCTACAGTATCGGTATTAATTAAATATAATCCTTTACTGTTGTAGGATATAAATAAGCCGTCAGATACTGCCGAGGTAAATGTATATGGAAAATAAGCCAGGATAATACTTGAACTTGTGTTAGGTATGTTTGTTATGTTAGTAACATTAGGTAATTTTTAGATGTATATCAGTTTCATTTCTTGTACAATGTGTTAACTTTAGGAAAAATAAAAGGAGGATGAAATTAAAATGATCAAAAACAATGCGGTTATCAGTCTAGCTCTATGTGTTGCATTAGTGTTCTGCTTTACAACAAGCGTATATGCTGCAGGAGACAATAGTGATGACATTCGTGTGAAGGCTATTATATCCGGTTTGAAAGTAGAAGGAAAAGAATTACTTGAACCAGAGGTTTCTCTACTACTTGAAAAAGGTTTTACAGAAGAAGAGATCAAAATCTTGGATTTTGATATACGCAAAGTAGCAAACTTAATTGTTACTAGAAATATGAGTACTGATGAAATAGAAATTTTGAAAAACGGGTTTGTTAATGACCGCCCTAAAGATCCCGAAATTACAAGTCGGAATCAAGTGGGCAAATCACTGGAAGAAGTTAATATGCCAGATACCTTAAGTTATAAGTATGACTTGTCGAATTCAATAAATGCAACAGATACAGGTGTTCATCTTGCCCTTTTCACACAGCCTTCGTACAAATTCTATGAATATACAGGTTTCGCTAATTTGGGGTCTGTATATGCTTATACCTCTAATACAAGACCATATGTTATGTTTGGTGCCCACGGTACTACCGGAAGTATAGATGCGGGAGTAGTATATTATAAAGAGCATAATGCATGGAGAGTATTTATGTCGAATGGGCAACCTAACGGATGGTACGATGGCATATACGAAGCCAATATAAGCAAAGGCTCGAATATCTATTTGAACTTAAGATGTGCAGGCAATTATGTTCAAATTATTGTACGAGATGCAAGCACGTGGTCAATTATAGATGAGCAAAGCGTTTATATGGGAAGCAGTTTTACTACCAATCCAACTAATTTGGAATTAGTCAGAGAGAATACTTTAGCACAAACTAACAGGGTTGATGATGGAAGTTATCTTAGAAATGTACGCTGGTCAGATGTATATCTATATAGCCTTACTCAGACTACACCGGCTGCAATGAGTCATATGAAGTCATCGAGATCTGGGTTCTATGTTTATTCTGGCAGGTATATGTATGGAGAGACACCATCCGCAAACCAATATATATCAGCAAGCGGCTTGAATTATAATGGGGAAACATCATCGCTTGAGTATTAAAATATAAGATAATTTATATGCTATGAGTAGTCCTCCTATAATGCAGGGGGACTGTTCATGGCACAATCAGGAGGAGACAAAAATGATTAGAGACAAAATAAAACAGACGCTTATATTTTCATTCATATTACTGGCTATTACTACCATCAGCCATACTGCTTACGGGGAAACTGCAGCCTATACTGAATTGAATATGCCACTATCAAAAGATTACAGCCTAACAGATTTTAATTCTGACTACAACATAAAGGTTAACGGAGATGATTATGTAATAAAAGGAAGCGCGTTTCTTTACAGAGATTTAACATATATACCTGTCAGGGATGTTTCTGAAATATTTAATATTTATGTAACATTCAATGAAGCGGACAGAACGGTATTGCTAGCGAGCAAAGAAAAAGAAATCATAATATCCCCACTTATGAGCATATATGGGGATAAGGGAACCGCAGGAGCCGTAATAAAAACAGGGGATCAGACTGCGATTGAGCCAGGGGTAGCATATATGCTTGTAAACGACCGCAGCTATGTACCTATACGTTTTATAACAGAAAATTTTGGATTCAGTGTGGACTATGATGATGCTAATAAACAGATTTCCATAAAAGGAACAGCACAGATTCTGGGAACTGCCGGTAGTTTTTATACTGAAGAACAGCAGGCGGTTATAGATGTTGTTTCGGATTATGAATCAAAGCCGTCAATGCAATTAAAAGGAACAACAGATTTTTTAGGTGAGGACAAGGAAGTGCAGGCCGATATCAAAAAAGAAATTACAAAAGATGTTATAACCGAAACAATAAATGTAAAAGAAAGTAACGGAAAGCAGTATAAAGCTGTGCGCAAATCAAGGTTTAACGGAAGCAATTCTGTAGGAATAAGCGAAGTCCTTTCTGACGGAAGGTTAGAGAATATAAATTTGATGCCATTTGCAGGCAGGCATCCTTATTCGGAACTTACAAACCTTAAATTGACTGGAATGAATAAATACTGCAATATGAATATACAGAAAATTAATGATACAGATGCGATTGTTACCTATAAAATTACGGAATTGAACGGTGAAAAGGTTAATATATCCGTGTTTATTAACAAGAGTAATAATAAAATGCTCAGATATGAAGAAACAACTGAATTTAGCAAAAAGCTATTTGACATTAATTAGATGGAGTTTTAGCAAATAGCACTTTAAAGTATGAGGAATATTTTAAATGAACAATACATTTATGAAAGAGCAGGTGATTTTAAGTGTTTGAAGTTAGAAATAGAAAAAGTACAGTACTTTATTTGTTAATGTTAATAATACAAATTTTAACAGCGTGTACAAATGTTAATGCAGATGATATAGATAAACCAACATTGGAAGAAGATAATACAAAGATAAGTGTATTAGATAAAAATGGAGCACCTATAACTGGTGATTATATTGTTAGATTATATAATGATATAAAAGATAATAAACAAGAAACATCTAGTGAAATTAAGACAACCATTGATTTAAACCTTCAGCAAGAAGTTGCTAAAGAAATAGATAAAATACCTAATATGGTGAAGTATTCTTTCGTAATAATGAATCCCTACAATGGAGAAATAATTGCGATTTCTGAAAATTCAGAAGATACTTACATACCTTCATCTACTTTTAAAGGTATTTCGAGTGCAATTTTCTTGGATACTCATATAATTGAAAAAGATACTATTGTGGATAGCTCCCCATACAGTATAGGCAATACAACTGTGAGATCTTTACTTCCATTAAATAAAGAAGAAATATCCTTTGAAGAAGCTTTAATTAAGAAATGCAATCCTGTATTTGCTAGACTGGCTTCTGAAACAGGAAAAGAAAATTTTTTTTCTTATTTAAATGAGTTTGGTATAAAAATCCCTGATAATAAATCTGATTTTACAGATGAAGAACTTGCGTTGTATTCAATTGGTCAAGTTGAAGTTACACCTATGGAAATGGCACTCGCTTATTCTGTTTTAGCTAATGGAGGAAATAGTGTGCAGCCTGAGTTGATATTACAATTAGATAGCAGCGAACTAGATAAATCAGAAAAAAGTGTTATATCTGCGAAAACATCTGAACAAATGAAAGAGTTGTTACATAAATGTAATGCACAAAACAAAAATAGTAATTCTGATATTGCGGGCATTTATGGCATTTCGTCCGATCAAGATTCAAATATAATAAGTTGTAATTTTGCAGGAATTAGTTCTTTAGAGAGTAATTCGCAATTTTGCTTGGTGGTTAGTATAAGTACTAGTGAAGCTTCTCAATCGATTACTGAGCAACTGTCTACTGCTGTAAATAACATTATGGATATAATTATAAACAATAATATATAAGTGCAATTAAAAATGTTTTATTATTTTAAAGGGTGAATAAAAATTATAAGTTTAAAGGAGAAAGAATATGAAGAAATATAGTAAAAGTTTTGTTGTAGCAGCGGTACTTTGCTGTGTATTAATATTTACTTGTGCCAATGCTTTTGCTCAAGATATCACAATTAACGAAAATATTGAAAACAGTGAAATAAGACCATACGATTTTTTATTAGGGATGACAACTGTATTAGTTGATAATACCCCTTTGCGCTCTTCAAAAACTGACAATTCAACAGATCTTGGTCCTTGTAAAGCAGGGGATCTCGTATATATTTATAATGATAATAGCGATGAAATATGGGCAAATGTATACGCAGCAAGATTGGGGAAGTATGGATATATACGTTTAGTTAATCTTGATTTAGACAATATGGAGCCAGCGAGTATTGATTATTAAAACAAGGTAAAATTTTTTATATTAATGAATTCACCCTTTAAAGTTTTAATAATAAATTATGAAGTTATTACACTATGAAATAAGTGTGAAAAAATATAACGTATTTTAGGCGACTTTAACTAAGATTTCAAGGAACCCTAAAAAAATATTTGATTAGTAATTAATTATCGATGCAATTTTTCTTAATAAAGGAAATATCATAATCTTGTTCTTGAAGATAAGCGAAAACATTAGTTTCATTAAATCAATTATGCGAAAAAATTGTGTGTGATGATTTATATATTATAGAAGGAGATTTTATTTATGGCAGACGTAATGGTACAAAAAACACAAGAATGGCTTAACAATAAGTATGGAGATAAACCAGGTTTTATACCTCTTGATTTATCTGAGGAAGCTGGTATTGTAGGCAGAACTGGTTGGACAACGATTTATGCATTACTTGGTGCCCTCCAACTTGAATTAGGATTAAACGAAACTGGTACAAATTTTGGACCGTCAACACAAAGGCTGTTTAATGAAATGTTCGAAGATGGTATAAAACCTCCTATAGATGAAACAGCAGTTTGTGGAAGATACGGGGGTATTTATGGTATTATACAAGGTGCGCTTTGGTGTAAAGGATACCCTGCCGTTTATGGTGCTATAACAGAACATTTTGATTACGCAACTCAAGTAGGAGTAAGCTGGATGAGGGATGATGCTGGAATAGATCCTGGATCAACAGTTACCTTAAATGTTATGAAAGCTTTACTCTCTATGAATCAATACAAACTTGTATGGAAAGGCTCTTCAAAAATACAAACCATTCAACGAACGCTTAATAGAAATTATGAGGACTATATTGGACTTTCTCCTTGTGATGGATTATATGGACGAGAAATGAATAAAGCAATGATTATGGTTTTGCAAGCAATTGAAGGGTACACTCCAGAAGAAGCCAACGGTAATTTTGGAAGTGGTACGAAGTCGAGACTGCATATGCTTTTTATACCTCATGTAGTGAATCTAGAAGCAACATATTTGTTTCGTTCAGCTCTTTGCTGTAATGGATATGATGTAGAGTTAGGATATGATTGGGGTAATGATGTAGAGATTGCAACTTTTGATTTCCAAAGCGATATGTTGCTTAATACAAATGGTGCTGCTGATACAGACACATGGATGGCGTTAATGATTAGTCGAGGTAATATTGACCGTCCTAGCAATGGATGTGATACAAGGTTTGAGATTACTTCTGAAAGATTACGAATCCTAAAAAATGAAGGTTATAGTGTAGTTGGGCGTTATTTAACAGGGGGAAGTTTTAAAGAATTACGTGTTGGAGAAGCAGAAAGAATTACCGATGGTGGAATGAGTTTATTCCCTATCTTTCAAGAATCAGGAGCAAATATGGCATATTTTACTCCTGAAAGAGGAAAGACGGATGCTTTAAATTCCTCAAAAGCAGCTCGTAAATTAGGCATGCCAAAGGGAACGATCATATATTTTGCTGTTGATACTGATCCGCTAGATTATCAAATAGAAGACTATATATTGCCATATTTTAGAGCTTTACATGAAAGTTTTGACACGGATTATAAAATTGGAGTTTATGGTACTCGAAATACTTGTACTCAAGTTTGTGATAATGGATATGCATTAACAAGTTTTGTAAGTGATATGTCATATGGATTTAGCGGAAACATGGGCTTCAAAATACCTGAAAACTGGAATCTCGATCAATTTTATGAGCTTAGTACCAGTGAGACAGGATGGGATTTTGATTTAGATAAAACAACGTATTCAGGAAGATATCCTGTTGTGGATAATATTCAACATCGCAATTATATACAACCTGCGATTCCAGAAGTTGAACCTGAAACACCTTCAATTCTTTCCTTTATCGAGGATATACGAACATTGGAAACATTATATAAACAATATTATGATGCTAATTTAGCCTCTATTAATGGCATACCACTTTTACCTAATATGTTAGTGATAGCAATGACTAATTTCCTGCGTAGTCAAGAATATAATGACTGGACATGGTTTTTTACCACAGGTTCTATTATTGACTCTGGATTTGTATCTGATATTCAAGAAAATCATTCTGATATATGGGAACATATGTACAATTATATAAAAGAAAATACTGAAGAATTTCCACGTTTAGATATAACGGATGGAGAAACAGGACTCATTGATTTAAGCCACTTTGGGGCAACATTGGAAGCATATTTAGGTACTGGGTTTTTTCCATCTTTCTGGGCCAGCTGGGGCGGCGATCTTGCAACTGGAATGAGTGATACAACTATAAATTATAAAAATAGAAATGAACCAGATTATGAAATATACGCTGGAAAAACGCTACAGGAAATTGCTGATGCTACAGTAGGAAAAGCTACTCTTCTTTGTAATTATACTGATTTCTGCACTGATTTTGATGCATATAAAATCAGTTGTTATATAGAAGAGGAGATAAAAAATAGTACTGCAGAAACATTGAATTTTCACCTGCTTTCAGATGCCTTGATGTGGTATTACAGTAGTGGGCAATATAGAAACCGTTTTGTTTGGTTTTTTAATGAACTAGGGTTAGAGACTCAGACTACTCTCGGTACATTGAAAGCTGAAATTTATGAACGTATGAATGGTGCACGAGAAAAAGCAATATTGCTTCCACTGAAAGGGAATACCCCTACACAGGAAGTTAATGCGGCCTGCTGCGACTCCTTTGCAAATTATATTTATAAAATGATAAACCAATAAATTAATAAATAAGTGAGTGGAGGCTTAACAGCTTTCACTCACTTATTTATTACAACACAGTTACAACACAATATATTTTGAATTATTTCTGATATTTAAATTTTGCAATAATTGCCCCCAAAGTAAATAATAAAGTTGAACCGAGGGCTGGATAAAGTTTGATATCAAAATGATATAGAACTCCATTTGTTAATATTCCAGATATTCCACATGCCATTAGTAATAAAAGTACTAAAACAAAATATATGATGGATAAAAGGAGAATTCCTATTGCCGTGCTTTTTAATTTCTTTTGTATCAAAAAGCCCATGAGAAAACCATATGGATAAACTAAAAAAAACATGAATGGCATATAAAATAAAACGACCCAAATAGAGATAATATCAATACCACTTGTAATAAAAATACCACCTATAATAGATAAGAAAAATAGAGTGAGATAAATTATCCAAAACATCTTGAGCTGAGTAAAAAAATTTTTAATCATAATTACCTACCTAATTTAATTTTGTATAAATATTAAATTGCTTCTTAAAATTTTAATACTTAATATTATCAAATATATATTTGCAGTTTATCTTTTTTGTTATATGGCTTTTGATTTAAAATAATTATAATGCATTAAATACTTTATATCAATGTATTTTATGGAAATATACTAAGTGGCGATAACTAGGTCTGATGGTCATTACAATTACAATAATAAGCACGTTGAGTGCGTAATGGGAATGCAAAGGAAAGATACGTAGAAATCCTGAACTTTCAAAACTTTGCGAAATACACTTCACAACGGATGGTGATGATTTCAGAAATAAGGTTTTGAGAAATAAAATTGATGTTTCAGTTGTTTTGTGTAGATATGTTCGCACACCATTTTGATTAAGGTATTCAGGAATATTAAAATAGCAAAAATCCATTTTCCTTATAGAAAGATATAGTAAGCGAAAGTGATAGTTGATAAAAACGAAAATATGGTTTTTATTCTTCCGAGAAAAATGAGCGTAAAATCTGCTGATTCAAAAAAATGACATATTTTGTTGAAATTGATAATAAAGTTGTTCCAATTATATCAAATCTTCCTTTCTGAAGGTAATGAATCAAAAACCTCCATTGGAAAGGTCGAACTAGTATTTAGTTTAATTGCATATAAATATCCGATATTGATGTGGGTGTTAATACAACTACATAGTTATATCAACATCCACTTTTTTATGGATGAAATAGTAAAAATGATGGAATATCAGCAGTAAACTAAACAACTTAAGGTCGTCTCTAACATTAATAAATATAATAGATTACAAATTGACTATGCATAATAGGAACTGTATTTTGTTCAGTTTTTATTCTAAATAATTTTTTATATTTTTATTTAAAAGTTGTTGCAAAATAAGAAAATGAATGGTCTACATATATGACAGATAAAATCGGAAGACATAATTGTTAATAATTTAATTGGTACAATTATTGTGAGACTTGATGTGTATTGTTTGGAGGTGATTCATTTATGGGTTGATTTTAGATAAATATCTAGTTTTAACAAGCTTTTAACAAAGGAGATATACAAAATGAAGATATTAAATAGTAAGTGGGTTAAATATTTGACCATTTGCACAGTATTTATTGCTTTAATTGGAGCATCGTTTAAAATAGTTTTTTCGCAAGCGCTTGATTTTCATTTATTAAAAGGCGTAAATGAAAATGAACAAACATATGGCATAGATTCAGAAGATTCACCTGATCTTATAGCTGCGCAAGGCATAGATGGCACATACGGTTATATTTTAAGTAATGATTTAGATGGACCAGAATTTAGCACACCAGAGGAAGCTGTTAATTGGCAAAAAAAATATAATGGAAAACGTGTAATACCATTATATGCAAGTGATGGTAAAACTGTGATTGGCGAATTTGATTTAGAAGCTTCAGAAGATATTTAATAAACGATAAAACTAAGAAAGAAGGAGAAAAAAATGAATAAGAAAAACATTATTAAACGTAGTACATGCTTTTTATTGGTAAGTATACTGTTGTTTTCAAATGTTTATGTAGCTTTTGCTGCGTCAAGTCCTACACAATATGCAACGGTGTATTCACATGACTACTCATACTTTAATGCTGCAGTTTCTCTCGGCACAGGAGCTCGTGCGTATGTGAGTGTTCAAAATGATGATGGAACTGGAGGGATTGCAGCGGGGTATATGGGTGGTAATGCAAAATTGTATAATTCAAATGGAATAATCAGTAAAAGTACAGGAATGCAATATACTGATGACTATGTTGTAGGATGGGCATGGTATACTAACTATGCAACTTGGTCTGGAACTTACTATGCAAAAAGTCAAGTAGCCTTCTATAATGGAGATGGGTACGATAAATTTGATGTAAATAAATCACCAAGTGTATCTTATTCTAGCAGTAAGAGTAACACTCAAATGACAGAGGAATTAGCGATTTCAGAGTATAAAATTAATGAAAATGGTGAAAAGTATGGCTCAGAGCTTTATGCAGATATATGTGGAGAACTCCCAGATCTGATATTAGCTGAAGGTAAAAATGGAGAAATAGGATATGTTCGTAATATTGATTTAAACCCAGATCCAAAAACCATTGAGGAAGCTATTGCTTTGAATAAAATTACTGAAATTCCACTTTATAGTTCAGACGGCAAGACTGTCATTGGTACATTTGAATTCAGTAGAAGTTCTGGCATTCACTAAATAGTGAAAGCATTACCATACGGGGGACTTGGTTCTTGATACATCCATATAGATGACAATAATCCCGTCCCCGTGATACACCGCATCACTTTGATATAAAAGTAATGCGGTGTATTCTTTTTTGACTATCAGGGACATAACGTATTTTTATTTTACATAGGAATACGGTGTGAACAAGTTCGTAAAGGATTACCCCTCTTTGATAATAAGAACGGCCTTGTAATAAAGTCTCAGAATGCTTCTCCAAAGCTATTAGAGCTTGTTGACTATTTATATGAAGATGATATACACAGTCAATTTATTGTAGATGGTGATAATATAAATTATATCAGAAATAATGGAGCTATATATCAAGCCCCTTTGAATATCTTGAAAAACAACAGAAAATATATCAGTTGCTAAAAAGTCCTTATTACAGCGAGAATGTATATGTAACTCCAATATTTCAGTAACCGCAATGGAGGAATAATTTTTTCATACACAACAACGATAATTAAAGCAAAATCGCTTTTAGCTAACGCCTCTCGGCTTGTAAACATAACGTAAGTCGCATACTCGCATTGATTAACACACCAGAAGTATCCCTGGTGAAATGTTTTGTTTATAGTATCAAGATAAGGGTTAGTTTTTCAGCAAAATAATCCAACTGTCGGCATAAGTTCTTATTGTCGAACCCGAAAGGGAACTAGGTTTGTATCTTTACATGCATAAAACCGAATTCTTTATCTAAGAAATATAGGTAGTAATATTTGCACTTTCTGTATACATTACATAAGCTTAGTTTTCCGTCTTATTATATCTTAAACTTAAGTGTTTGACAATATTCAACAACAGACAAAGCACAAATTAAGCCTTCACCTTCATCTACTGGATTTTTAGATAAAATTTCAATAGTAGTCTCCTCTTTGGAAGTTTTTGCAGATGCTAGATAAATAACTAGGCGTCTTCCGATTAGGTGGTTTTAAAAAAACGTATACATGTACATATAGCACCTGTATCGTTACTGTTCACACCAAACCATAGATTATTACGCATAAAATCCCAACTAACAATTATTCACTGTAAGTTGGGATTTTATTAATCAAAGATTGAAGCTATGCTTTTATAAAGATTTTTTTCTTGTGTGCACAACGAAGCAATCATACCCATACTGTTGCAAAGATAGTGCAAACTATCAAAGCTTCTGAATGTCATGACTTGTCTCTGTTTTCTTTTGTGCACCCTAAGTAGACGTTCGCTCAAATTATTATTTGAAGGAACTCTTTTGTCATGTAAGAACAAGAGATGGCTTTCCTTGTATTCGTACAATCTCATGTAGAGATTATAACCCTCTCTATAGTAATCACTTGGCGGCTCGTATTCATATTCTTCTTTGGCAAGTTCAAGAATGTGCAGATATTTTGCCTCATACTCTGCAACTATATCATAGTCCAGGTCATCATCCAGATCCAAACTATTGCGGTAATGAATCATTTCCTGCAACAATTGCCGCATCTGTTTATTCCACTTCAGATTAGGCTCGTTCTCTATACTATCTTTTAGATAACGAATTACATGTGCAAGGCATTCTTGGTGTTCGCTGCCGTAATTGTAGAAAGTTTTATCGTGATCATGCACAAGAATTCCTTGATAATCTTCAACAGGAGTACCTTTCACACCTTTATGTCCTTTGTTTTCACGGGCAAAATACATTGCCGTATCTTGAGAAGCACATACAGCCACTTGTACGTTTTTCCCACTAAGGCGGCTGCCCGTGAAGTCGGTATTGAGCACAGGCGAAAGAAGCAAATCTAAAAATGCCTCCTTTTGCTCAGTTTCTGTTTTCTTAGAAAACTCTTTACACAATCCATTAATCATTCCTTTTGAAATCTGTAGTTTACCATCTGTTAATTCAGATAAGAATTCCCGCACCTTGTCTATAGATACACAACATCGGTTATTAAGTAAAAATGCAAAAGACTTAATACTCCCACCATAATTAACATCATTAATCACACCAGAAGGAAAATCTGCGCGAACTCGTTGACCGGTATGTATATTTCTGAATTCCAGGGTATCGTATTCATCTACAGTAATACTGATGTTAAGATTAACGATTTGTTTTACAATTATTTTACCTGTTGGTTTGAAATCCGGATTGTTTGTATATTTTTCTGGTGCAGGAATGTGAATTTGGTTTGTAGGTGTCTGTCTCTTTCTTCCATGCCCTTTATGGCCAGGCTGACCACCAGGCTTTTTACCTGTTTTTTCGCAGCTATTAGGAATTTTCTTATGGTTTGGGTTCATGGATGAAGAAATAGAAGAATTTTCATAATCACGATTAATCTGGGCTTTTAATATCTGGTTTCTTCCTTTTTATTCTTCTAACTCAGTCATTATCTGATATAATTCTTTACTCTTTTCTCTAAGATTATCCCTTACTGAATCGAGCCCTGTATCTACTATATCGATGATTTTTCTTAGTTCGTTTGCAGCTTTATGCTGCGGTATGATATAATATCTATAAAACAATATTAATAAAAACTGACAAATTAGTTGTGGAATGATATGATATAAAATATCTTCCGAAAAAATAAGGAAAAAACATGTATATAGAAAAATAAAACAGTATGGAAATACAGATGATAAATGGGGGGAATAATGATAACTATTGCAATTATAACTTCTATTAAAGATGAAAATGAGAGAAGTTTTATTGAAGAATTGTATATAAAACATAATAAGGTTATGTGGAAATATGCAATGAGTTTAACAAAAAATAAAGATGAAGCTGATGAATTGATCCAAATTTCTTTTGAAAAGATAATAAGATGCATTGAAGCTGTCAAAGAAATAAATTGTTGCAAAATGGATTCTTATATGGTCTCTATAGTTAGAAACTCTTATAATACACTATTGAGAAAAAAATATAAAGAAAAAGAAAATATAAAATACATAGATAGTGATGAGTTAGCTGATTTAGAGGCACATGATGATTATGAAAGTGTGCTGGAAAAAAATAGCACCTCTGATATTATATCTGCATTAGAAAATATGCCTGATAAATATAAGATGGTTCTGAAATTAAAATATGTTCATGAATTTGAGGATGAACAGATAGCTAAAACTATAGGGGTGCAAACAAACAGCGTAAGGATGTATAAAACAAGAGCATTGAGAATGTTAGCTGAAAGGCTGAAAGGAAGTGTATGTAGTGAAAAGTAGTTTTAATGACGAATACGGAGAAATATTACTCAGAAAAGCTGCAATACTCTTGTCTGAAGAAGATGAAAAAATATATGACAAATTACGAGATGATGAAACTATAGTCAACCCAAATCAGGAAGAATTAGATAAAAAAATATTGGGTATGATAAAAAACTATGAAAAAAAGAAGAAAAGAAAGCGAAACTTGATGCTATTAAAAAGAGTCTCATTAAAGGCCGCAATTTTCGTTGCTGTACTTACGATAGGTTTTGCAATAACATATACTACAGTAGATGCATTTAAAATAACGGTTATAAATTTCATTATAGAGCAAAAAGAGAAGTTTTCGCTAATATCACTATCGGAAAATAATAATATTTCTGTGCCAACGGAGTTAAATGAAAAATATTTTCCTCGTTATTTGCCAGAAGGTTATGAAATTAATAGTACGTTTATTAATGATGGCGGAGTTGAAATATCATATATAAATAAAAACGGTGAAATATTTATTTACAGCTATTTTGATAAGAATTCAAAAGCAGGAATCGACACGGAAAACACAACAGAAACAAGTGTGCTTATTAATGGATTAGAAGGAAGTATATTCAGTAAGGATGGATATAGAATTTTGGTTTTTAAATCGGATGAATATATCTTCATAATAGAAGGGCACATTGAGAAAGAAGAAATTATAAAAATTGCAAAAAGCATAAAAAAGTAGTATATATAAAAATAAAAGCTTTATACAGTTTTTATTTTTTTGAAAAAATTTAAAAAATAATGTTGGAAATTAATAAAAATGGCCTATATGTATAGAAGTTAAAAAATAATAATACTCCTTTACGCTCTTCAAAAACTGATAATTCAGAAGAGTTTGTTTCTTGTAATGCAGGTTAAGTTTCTATATTTATAATGATACTAGCGATGAAATATGGGCAGATTGTATACGCCGCAAGATTAGGTAAATATGGATATATACGTTTAGTTAATCTTGATTTGGTAATACGGGACACAGCGTGTATTGACTGCTAAAATAAAATTTAAAATATCATTCATATTATAAAGTCGTTCTTTGAAATTTTAATAACAAATTACGGAGCTGGTACACTATGAAATAAGTGTAACAGCTTTTTCTATATATGGGCTTGTTTATAAAGAAATTAATTGAATTAAAAAATATTGTTGCAAATGTAAAAAAAGAATGGTCTATATATATGAGAGCTTAAATACTAATAATTTGTTATATATCTAAGGACTAATAATACTTTATAGCATCTATTTATGAAAGGAGTGTGATTCCATTGGTTTAATAAAGCTTTTAAATATTTGCGGTATTTAAGTTAAGAGAAAAGTTCTTCCAGATGGTTTGGGAAAAATTATGGAATAAGTATCCGCTATGAAAATGTGATATTATTGATGCAATCAACGAATTAACGATAAAATATTTATATGTTATCATTTAACTTACAACTAGTTTTAAAGTTTCCGGTTTTGAATCACATATGGTAAAAAACGTTAAATAAAAAAATGAGAAGAAAGAGAGAAAAGGTTATGTTTAAAAAATTATTATCTTTTATATTAGCAGCAGTTATGATTATGAGTATGGGTACAGGTGCTTTTGCAAGTGAAACATTGAGGATTACAAATGACAGTAATCAACATTCTGAAAGCAGTCAATATAACATTCCCTATAATGGAAATGAATATGATGAGTTATCATCTTCCGAAATCACTCCGTATACTACAGAAGTGCCGATATTAAAGTGGAATTGGGATAGAGGCGAATATAAGTTTAATGGTAGTTCTCAAAAGCTTGAATTGTTTTCAAATTATTACTTTTCAGATGTAGTAGGTAGAACATTTACAATAAAGGCAGGTTCTGCTAATAGAATTAAGGTTGATTTAATGCACAAAGGAATAATTTTTGCAACTGCCGTTAGTTCATGGACCATTAACGCAGGGGAAGAAGAAACAGTAAATATTAAGGTTTCGGATCTTGATGGAAAATCAGAAAGCGGAAATTACTACTTTAGGTTTAACTCTAATCCTCAAGGGAACCCTTATTCAGTAACTGGTACATTTGAATAATAAGTAAAAAATAATTAATTTTAAAATATTATAGAAAAGTGTTCAGTTTTTAAAAACATGGTTTGAATATTAACTGTATACTTAATAATTATATAAAAATATTTAATTTGAAATATAAATTGTATACTAAGCAAATAAATACAAGCAATATATTTTATAATGCTTGTATTTATTTTTGCAACATCTAATTTTAGTTGTTGTTATAAGGTTGCTTATTTGTGGAATATAAGTAAATCATTTTATAGGAGTGTAATAAATGATAAAAGAAAATAGTATAGAAAAAGGCATTAACAGCTTTCAGTTAAAATTGTTAGGAATTTTTTTCATGACGTTAGACCATGTTGGGATGTATATATTAAATTCTGGCATAGGAAGTCATCCTATTAGAATAATAGGGCGTATTGCTGCACCCCTATTTTTATATGTGGTTGTAAATAGTAGTCAACATAAAAAAAGTAAATTGAAGTTTGCACTTCGCTTATACATCGCCCATATATTAATATGTTTGTTAACATTACTTTCATCTACATTTGGTAGGGATTGGTTTTTAACATCTGATCAATTTAGCATTTTGTCCACGTTTGTTTATACGGTTCTATATATTTGGGTTATAGAAAATATAATAAACTTCAAAAAGGAAAACGATAAAAGAAAACTATTTATGTACTTAATTATAGGAATTATAATTACTTTGTTACCAATAATTTTAATTATACTTAAAAGTCAATTTGAAACAATATATGCAATTTTTATTCCTAATGTATTAACTGTGCCATATTCACCTATATTTATATTAATGGGGATTTGTTGGTATTTTATCAAGGAGAAAAAAGGACAAATTATTATATTACTCTTCTTTTCTTTTTTTGCATTAATTGGAGCATATATAATGAACGGATCTACGATTTTGATTTTTACTGATTTTTTTAATATGAACCAATTCTGGATGATTTTATTTCTGCCTTTGCTTTATTTATACAATGGTAAGAAAGGAAAGTCTATGAAATATTTTTTTTATATTTATTATCCGGTGCATATTTTTGTTCTTATGTTTATTGGAAATCAATTACTCTAGGAAAACTCAGGATTTTGTAACAAATTTGAAAAGACTTAGATAACTTTTGTTTTCCTCTTTTTAAATACCTATGAGTATATTATAACAAGCGGGTACTGTATTTCTAATGCAATTGGGTGTTGTTTGGAGCATAGTTATTTGTCAGAAAAACATAGCACAACTTTCAATTTTACGAGGATGTCAAAATATTTTTTTCTCCCTAAGGTGGAGTCTTTTGTTTGAAAAATCAATACCGAAAGTTTAACCGATATAATTTGAAATATTACTGCGATAATCAATATGTAAAGGAGGGATATTGAGAAAGAAGAAATTATAAAAATTACGGAAGCATAAAAAGTAGTTTATATTTTTTTGAAAAATTAAAAATAATGTTGCAAATTAATAAAAAGGATGGTCTATATGTATGAAAGATAAAAATTAATAACAAATTATTAACATATCTATTTCGAAAATAAATACAGGAGGTGATTTTACATAAGCATTTGTTAAAATCAATAAATTTTAAGAACTATAAAGTCACATAAAAAAAAGGAGCTAATTATGAAAACTATATTAAAAGTTGCCTTGGTATTTATTTTAATTTTTGCTTTATCAGTAAACGCATTTGCATCAACTATCGGGATACAATGGGATTATTTAAGTAAGGTGAGAAGTGAATTAACTATAAATACTTATGGCGTGTGTAGTGCAACAGGATCAGTGTCTTCAAAAAATAACGATACCGTATCGGTTTTAGTAAATTTACAACAGTTAAAATCTGAAGGTTGGACCACAATAAAAACATGGAATGGCTCAGATATGAAATTATGTATTGTTAGCGGTTCCTATGCGGTTTATTCCGGATATGACTACAGGGTTGAGACAATTGGAAGGGTTTATGATGAGAATGGAAATAAGCTCGAAGAAAGCAAAATGTATTCACCTATAAAAAGCTATTAAAATAAATTATAAGAAGCCAAGAAAGACGAAGTTTTCGGTCAACTTATGATTGTTACTAACAATAACCACCTGCTGGCTATGTGAGGTGAGACCCAAAAGCTTTAGCTGCAAGTAGAAAAAGACCTTCAATGTTATAATAATGTAGTGTTTGCCAATCATATAAAAAAACAAAGGAGGATTCAATTGGATAAAAGCATTTTATAACATGCAAGGCGGTGGGAATGCAAATATCATTTAGTATTTGCTACGAAGTGTAAGAATACAAATGATATATACAAATATCTAAATATTACCACGTTAAATGTGAGAAAGATATTACAAAAAAGATTAAAATTAGTTTAATAGATAATGATACTATAAAGAAAATTATTCTCTTTATATTCATTTTCAAACTTTTAATTTATAAAAAAGATTAGTGGATACCAATACCCGTCTGACAATTGTTCAGTCGGGTATTTTTATATTTTATTTGGATTTTTTTAAAGATATTTCTGAAAAGTTTGGCAGTTTTGCAATTCTCACCGTAATAGTGGTGAAAGGGGAACAGCGAAGTCACCACCCGAAAGGGGGTGAAAATGTGAAACCTAATAACCATGAGCAAAGCAAGCAACATGCATTTGACAGCTTTTGCAAAAAGATATTGAAGCATGAAGCAAGGGATTATTATGACGAATTGAAAAGGCAAAATAGTCGAGAAATAACTTTTTCAGATTTGTCTGTAAAGGAAATGGAACAGCTTCATACGGTGGATAAATACTTTGTTACTGAGCAAATTTTTACTGCTTTAGGTCTTGATGTCATTGTTACGGATGATGTTATTGCAGGTGCATTAGAAAGTTTGTCGGAACGCAAGCGGGATATTATCTTACTTTCCTATTTCCTTGAGTTGTCTGACCGAGAAATCGGGGACAAGCTCAACATGTTGCGTAATACTGTTCAGTACCAAAGAACAAGCACGCTACAGCAGTTAAAAAAATTTATGGAGGTAGATATCTATGAGCAACAAGAAAAGAAATAATCATTTGCTTTCCTACCCTGTTATCGTATTAGCCTCTGGTGGCGATGTGGATGCTATCAATGCCGTTCTGAAACATTATGAAGGGTACATAGCTGCATTGTCTATGAGGACATTTTACGACGAAGGTGGCAATCCGCATTTATGTGTAGATGATGCATTACGCCGTAGATTAGAAACTAAACTGATAACCAAAATCTTAACTTTTAATGTGGCTTAATAGATAAATCTGTGGAGAAGTACGCTCCCCTTTCCGTACCTCCTATCCATAGTTTTGTTGGACCAATGCACCTTGATAAAGAAAGCAAGTCAGATAACGGCTTTGCAGTATAAGGTAAAACGGATACATTCCATTTGTATCGAGCCAAGCGGTTGATACGCCATGACCTCTGTTTAGAGTGAGCGAAGAATATCAAGCCGCAAAACAAATATGGCAGTTTGTAGGCGATAACATATAAATGGGACAATGATACTCCTCTATAGCCACAGTTCGAGCGTTAAAAGCGTCGCAGACAATGGGTAGGGTTTCGGCAGAACGTCGAAAGGGTGCAATTCCCGTGGAGCTGAGCCAACAGCCGTCCGTTTTTATTAATATAAGCCATATATCTTGAAGATATGGTTCAGAGCAGGGAGGATACCGATTGATTCTCATTATTCAAAATAATGTAGGTAATAGGTTTAGCATAGTTGGAGATTAAAGGGGTGATTTCCATGAAAGATAGATTGATTCGATATAGTATGCAGATTGCCATGCTGGGACAATTATTGTCTTTGGCTTTGATAACAGAAAAAGAATTTATACTAATCAAGAATAAGCTGATGCAGGATTATGGCGTTGTTTCAGACCTGACATCTTAATTCATATGTTTGTCATATATACAATAAAATATTATACTGATTCCGTAATGATAAAAAGCTTAAAGGAGGAATATACAATGCATGAAGTCGAAGTAATCAGAGCAAATAAAAACATTTCTGAACGTACAGCTGGAAAAGTAGAGGATATTTTGCGTGTTGCTCCCTATGCGAGGGTTAGTACGGATTCAGAGGAACAGTTAAGTAGTTATAAGTCACAGGTTATGTATTATACGGACTTAGTAAATAATCGTAAAGATTGGATACTTGTAGATATGTATGCCGATGAAGCTATAACTGGTACACAGGTAACAAAGCGTGAAGATTTCCAGCGAATGATTAATGACTGTATGGATGGAAAAATTGATATGATTATTACTAAGTCTATATCAAGATTTGCAAGAAATACTTTGGATACATTGAAATATGTACGTATGTTAAAAGAAAGAAATATTGCTGTGTTTTTTGAAGATGAGAACATTAACACGATGACAATGGACGGTGAATTGCTGCTTGTCATATTAAGTTCTGTTGCACAGCAGGAGGTTGAGAATATATCAGCCAATGTTAAAAAAGGCTTAAAAATGAAAATGAGGCGTGGTGAACTGGTTGGCTTTGCAAGCTGCTTAGGGTATGATTATGATATCATAGATAAGAGCATTTCTATTAATGAAGCGGAAGCAGATATAGTGAGGTATATATTTGACCGTTACATAGAAGGTGCTGGAGCTTATGTAATTGCAAAAGAGCTAACCAAACTTGGATATAAAACCAAATACGGCAATAGCCAATGGCATGATACAGGAGTTTTAGGAATTATTAGAAATGAAAAATATAAAGGTGATGTTTTACAAGGTAAAACCTTTACAGTTGACCCTATTTCAAAAAGAAGGCTGGATAACTATGGTGAAGAGGATCAATTCTATATAAAGAATCATCATGAGCCTATTATTAGTGAAGAAATATTTGAAAAAGCACAAGCAATTCTAAATAAAAGAGGTGCTAAACACCGTGGTGTACAAAAAGGAAAGCGTGAAAAATACAGTAGGAAATATGCCTTTAGTAGTAAGATGGAATGTGCCTTTTGTGGAAGTAATTTATCTCGCCGAAATTGGCACAGTGGTACTAAAAATGAAAAAGTAATTTGGCAGTGTGTAACAGCCACAAAGAAGGGCAAAAAATATTGTCCCACTAGCAAAGCAATTGAAGAAAAAATTATTGAAGATGCTTTTGTAGAATCATATAAATTGTTATGCTATAATAATTCTGATGTGTTAGATGAACTTCTAAAAAGAATGGAAAGTATTTTAAGTGGTAATGATTTTCAAAAACTACTGATTAAAATTGAAAATGAAATCCAAGCCATAGAGCAAAAACGCAACAGGCTGATTGATATGCGTTTGGAAGAAGTAATAGATAAGGCAACCTATGAAATGAAATATGGTGAGATAGAATCAACCTTAGAAGAACTATCAAGTGAAAAAGAGCAGTTGGAGAAGTCTTCTAAAGAAGAAATTGATTTAGAAAAAAGAATTGAACACTTCAGAAAGGTGCTTGAGAAGAATGAAGTTTTAACAGATTATGATCGCTGTGTATTTGAAAGTATTGTAGAGAAAGTTATTGTTGGTGAGATTGATGAGGACGGGAATGTTAATCCATATAAGCTAATTTTTGTTTACAAGACTGATTATTCTAATACTGTTCAGAGTAAAATGCACAAGCAAGCTAATAGAAAGAGAACTCAAAATGATGTAAAAGATTTGCCTTCCTATTCCTCAACCGACACACGTTGAGACGGTTCTGTTGATAGAGAGGAAATAGGTTGAAATCAAAGGGTTTATAGTGTTTCAAGTAAATATTTTGGTGTGTTTAATGTTCCCCCGGACTACGGTTTAAGGGATTTTTTCTGTTAAATTCTATCAAAATCGTTTGTAAAACATATAATGAATAATAAATAATTAAAAGCAGGTGATTATAATGCTACAAGACTCAGAAGGCTCAATTATGTACACCGTTAAACAGGGGGATACTTTACGATTAATAGCTCAACACTTTTATACTACAATATATGCAATTACTACTATGAATCCGGAAGTTTATCTAAACCCAATTTATATTGGACAGGTAATTTATTTAAAACCTGGAAAGAGTTTTAGCCCATTATCTAATTTTAAATCTATGTCTGAAAATGTTAAAACGATGGAGGAATTGAAGGAAGAATTTCGATCATTATGGGAACAACATGTAGAGTGGACAAGATTTGTTATTACAAGCATAGTTTTTGGATTACCAAACTTGGATGCGGTTACAAAACGGCTTCTCAAAAATCCTATTGATTTAGAAAAAATGTTTATACCCTATTACGGTAATGAAACAGCATCAAAATTCGCGGGGCTGATGACAAGTCATTTAGCTATTGCTGCGCAACTTGTCAAAGCAGCTAAAGCAGGCAATAAAGATTTAGCTTCAAAAACTGAAAGAGATTGGTATGATAATGCAGATGAAATTGCTAGTTTTTTAGGAAGCATTAACCCATATTGGTCAGAGGATGAATGGAAAAGGATGTTATACAAACATTTAGCATTGACAAAAGATGAAGCTGTTAATATGTTAAATAAGAAATATCCTGAAGATATTTCAATATACGATGAAATTGAGAAACAAGCATTAGCTATGGCAGATATGATGTCAGATGGTATTATCAGACAATTCCCAAATAAATTTTTAAATTAAAGGAGTTATTAAATTATTAAAACTGTAGCAGTAATAACTTGCTACAGTTTTTCAAGTTATATCTAATTTTCTTCTCTAATAGGGTTTTCAATTAAGGCAGCCACCCTAAATTCATGTATGAAAGTGTTCTTCATATACGGATGTCAGCTTTATTGACATTAAATTTACTAACCGTGTCGAGTATTATGATGCGTTTGATGAATACTTTACTAATAAAAACTTGGAAGCAATGGAAAAGTTGTTTGCAGGGTATGTAAGTAAACGGTTAGATATGTATTTGACAATATTAAAAGGATAGTTGTGACAGCTATCCTGAAGTTCTATTGAATTCAGTAGGTATTTAGAAAGTATTCCATACCTATTTGTTTTTATTTGTTCATAAATTTGCATGTATATGGGAATACTTAATTCATTATCTATAATTATCATCTTTATCACCTTTTTCAAACTTACAGAAAGAAGGAAATTAACATGAAAAAAAAATTATTATTAACGGCATTAATTCTTGTAGTATTTGCCATCGTGATTGGATGCACAAATAATGAACCGGATCAAAAGTCAGATTCTAATGACTCATCAACTGTTGAACCTAACAATAATGAACCTGCGGAAGCAGATACAGTCTCATCGGCTTCACAAGCTCCTGATGAAAAAACATTCGAAAAAAAGATTTCTAAGGATGGTAATTTTATAATTATTACTTCTAAGGACTTAACCTTTGATAAGGATTTAACTGTAGATGGAACATTTACAAAAAAAGATAAGGATGGGAAGGAAGTTGCTGTCCGTTCACTTGCACTTGCTACTTATGGTGAAGGTGGTAAAGTTAACAGATATACACTTACAGTACCAAGAATTATAATTAACAGTGAAAATACACTTCTTGAATATGGTATAATTAAGGGTGATGTATATGCTCGGTTCTTTAAAAGATATCTGACACAAATAAACCTGCCATTAATATAATAAATAAACTATTAAAATCCTGACGTAAAGATTAATGGGATCGTATAGAATTAATAAATAAATGGAGGTATATTATGAATCGCTTACCTGAGTCAGAATTGGTACTTATACCGGGCGGGACCTTAATTACCAATACGCCGGAGGAAGGGCGCGCACTGGCAATGTTAATTGCAAGGCATACAATTCACAACATGCAGCCGGATATGGATGTTCTCCAATGCGGACGCAAAATGTATAGTGTTAATCCTGACAGCCTAATTGCAGCAAGTCAAGTAGTTGCAACAGAATTTCAAACAATAGCTATAGCAAATAACTATTGGAGACAAAATTACTATTATAGATAGAATATTGTAAGATAAGGAAGATTACATAGCAAAAGATAGTTTTATTATAATTATTGTTCCCTTGAATGATATAATACAAGGGAATTCTTTTTATATTGATGGAAGATAAAACGGATGAAAAAGTGATGGAATAGAATTTTGCTGGAATTTTTATAGCAAAGGTTAGTTTATTCAAATTATTGTAAAATTATATAAAAAGTTTATAATATAATAATATTAAAGAAGAAAAATTATATGGAAGTGTGTAATATGGAAAGATTTGAAGAGATTAAAAAAGAAATAATGGCTGATACAATGAATAATTTCTATACAAGCAAGGGGATTCCACCTTTATTTAAAGCTTCTAAGAATGCTCGTATTGCCATAGTTGGGCAAGCCCCGGGACGTAAAGCAGAAGAAACCCGGTTGTTTTGGAATGATTTGAGTGGTGACCGCTTGCGGTATTGGATGGGAATATCAAGAGAAAAATTCTATAATACTGATCGTATCGCACAATTACCTATGGATTTCTATTATCCAGGTAAAGCTGAAACAGGTGATATGCCACCTCGAATAGGATTCGCAAAAAAATGGCATCCAAGATTACTGGAAGAGATGCCAAATATTGAAACGATAATTCTCATTGGAAATTATGCACAAAAATACTATTTAAATAAACGATGTGGGAAAAACTTAACTGAAACAGTGAGAAATTTTCAAGAATATTTACCGGAATATTTACCATTGGTTCATCCATCACCATTAAACCAAGGCTGGTTAAAAAGAAACCCATGGTTTGAAAGTGATGTTTTACCTATTTTGAAAGTAGTGGTTTATAAGAGTTTGTATTGTTGAACATCAGCACTGCCCGATGATGTTGCTCATCGGGGCACTAGTATTCCATACAATTACGAAGAATCAAAGTTTTAGGTTGCTTTATTCAATACTTTTACTACTTTTTATAGGTGCTTCTTCAAAAATGGAATGATATATTCAATGGAATTAGTAATAACATGGCCGATATTAGGAAGCAAATGAATCACAGCCGATGGTAAAAGATGTGATAATCTTTGTGCTGAGCCCCGCTGTACGATATAGCCGCACATTACTTGTTTTTAAATATTGAAATATATTTTAACAAACCACTTAAAACATTTTTATTATAATTATTGTAAATTTATGTAAGGAAGATTATAATAAAAAAAGACAGAGTGTAATTGGAAAGCATATTAGAAATATTTTAAAGAAACTGTTATTTGGAATTTTGATGGAGGTAATAAAAAATGATATCATTAGAAAGCATTATGTTAATTTCAAAAAACGATTTACAGGATGCATCGAAAGTTCTGGACAAAGAGGATATTCCTCAGCTTATTGAATGGCTAAATTTAAAAGACGATAATTTCAGATATCAGGCTTTTCTCCTTTTGCAAAACAGGTCTTTATATTTTAATGATGTTTATCCGTATTGGGATACCTTCAGGAATAAACTGAAAAGCGACAATTCTTATCAGAGAAGTATTGGACTAATGCTGATTGCTGAGAATGTGAAATGGGATGTGGAAAACAGAATGGACGATACAATTGATGAATACCTGATCCTTCTAAATGACGAAAAGCCCATAACGATACGCCAATGTATACAAGCATTGGCCAAAATAGCTGCAGCCAAGCCGGGCTTGAATGATAAAATAGCTTCCAGATTAATTTCCTATGACCTAATGGCAGTTAAAGAAACCATGCGAAAATCCATACTGCTTGATATCCTGAACGTATTGCTTATTATTAGGAAAGATCATAAAAAAGATGAAATAGACAACTTTATTTTATATGCGCTAACAGGTGAAATATTGGATAAAAAATCAAAGAAGCAACTGGAAGGGTTATTATGCAATCACTGAATGATTTTATTAACGAATACACAACACAGTCAAGAAAAGGTCAGATTCAAAAAGCCTATAAAGGTATCATGACATTTATGTCAGAACTTAAAAACTATATGGTAGGCAGGCATAGATAAGTTAAATTTATTTGATAAGCAAAAGGAACGTTGGCACAAAAAATGTTTGTGTTTGGTTGAATTTTATGATGTTAAAAAAATTGAACCTCCTCTTGCATTTGACCATCAGGAAAATATGGATGACTGGTTAAAGATCGTATCGCCCGCATTGATTGAGAGGTGATTTTTATATGAAGAAGGTAACTGCATTTATCGGGAGCGCACGAAAGAAAGCGACTTATTATGCTGTCCGAGAATTCGAGAAGAATTTGAAACAACGCGAGGAAATCGATTTTGAGTATGTATTTTTAAGCAATTATAACCTGAACTTTTGTCAGGGATGTTGTCAATGCTTTGATAAAGGCGAAGCGCTTTGCCCCCTAAAGGATGACCGGGATGTGCTGTTGGCAAAGATGGAGGTTTCGGACGGCGTTATTTTTGCTTCGCCTAGCTACGCTTATCAGGTTTCAGCACGAATGAAGAATTTTTTAGACAGGCTTGCATTTATATTCCACAGGCCACGATTCTTTGGAAAGACTTTCACGGTCATTTTGACCCAGGGTGTTCCTGTCGGAGATAGCATTCGCAAATATCTTGAGGATTCAGGTGCAAACTTGGGATTTGAAGTAACAAAAGGTTGCTGCGTGTGGACGTTAGACCCAATGTCTGAAAGTCAAAGAAACAAGCTGGAGCAGAAAGTAAAAAAATGCTCGGAACGTTTCTATCAAAATCTACTTCTGGATAAACGCCCGGCACCATCCTTTTTCAGACTAATGCTGTTCAGAACCGCACGAAGCGGTTTGCAGTGCTCAGACAAAAAATATTATGATTGGAGTTATTATAAGGAGAA
>ENA-UOOM01000579-UOOM01000579.1-fermentation-metagenome-genome-assembly--contig:-NODE-579-length-41065-cov-19.684760_pt1 | contig 41065 bp, 28 predicted proteins | sample MGYA00245781_ERZ724031 | MGnify/ENA primary metagenome ERZ724031 (study PRJEB28704, sample SAMN03018317) | fermentation metagenome | biome: anthropogenic terrestrial biome; feature: soil; material... | reverse complement strand
ACAATATAAGTTATTCCCAAATAATTCTTAATTATTAACGCAACAGCAGTATATTCAGATAAATAGCTTTTTTACTCGCTCAACACCGGTTTATAATAACCTAAATCTTCGATGCGCGATTTAGTAACGAAGTTATAATTTTTAACTACTTCAATTTGTCCGTAATGAATGTAAACCTCGGCACTGCGGCGAAACATTTCGGGTTCTTTGTTAGCATCCTGTAAAAGAAGATGTCCCATAATTACGTGCCCTGCGCTTTCAACCAAACGACGAGCGTGAAAATCGAGATAATCTTCATCTTTGGGCGAAGTTACAATTTCAACCAGTTTTTCGTACATCTGTGCCATTTTCGATAACGTACGTTTCAGTGGTTCCAATTCCGGTATAACGGGCATAGTCTCATATTCTTTAATGCGATTCAGATAAGTTCCTGTTGTGACGTGGCGAATGGCAGCCACAACCTGTAATTGCGTGGTTCCCTCGTAAATATTGGTGATGCGGGCGTCGCGATACAAGCGCTCGCATTTGTAATCTTTCATATATCCCGAACCTCCGTGAATCTGTATGGCGTCATAAGCGTTTTGGTTGGCATATTCGCTGGTCATTCCTTTTCCGAGCGGGGTAAAAGCATCGGCAAGGCGAGAATAATATTTCATTTCGCCACGCTCTTCTGGAGTAAGCTTCCGCTCACGTGCAATGTCTTCCAATGTTTTGTACATATCCACAAACCGACACGTTTCGTAAAGAATAGTGCGCGATGCATCAGTTTTTGCACGCATGTTGGCCAACATTTCATAAACGGGTGGCATCTCGATAATGGCTTTTCCAAACTGACGGCGTTCCAACGCATAATCGTACGCTTCGCGACAAGCCGCTTCGGATATTCCTACCGATTGTGCCATAATCCCGAGACGGGCGCCGTTCATTAGCGACATCACGTACTTAATAAGTCCCATACGACGCGACCCAACTAATTCGGCCTTGGCATTTTTAAAAACCAATTCGCATGTAGGCGCGCCCTTAATTCCCATTTTGTTCTCGATACGGCGAACAGTCACGCCACCGCTGTTTTTATCATAAACATACATTGATAAACCGCGGGCATCTTTCGTTCCTTCTTCCGAACGTGCCAATACCAAGTGAATATCGGCATCGCCATTAGTGATAAATCGTTTCACGCCATTCAAATACCATTGGTCTTCCTTTTCGTTGTATGATGCTTTCAGCATAACGGCCTGCAAATCCGAACCGGCATCGGGTTCAGTTAAGTCCATCGACATGGTTTCACCTTTGGCAACTCTCGGCAAATATGCGTTTTTCTGCTCATCGGTGGCAAATTCGTAAATGGTTTCTCCACAATCCTGCAACATCCAGATATTCTGAAAACTGGCATCTGCACGGCTCACGATATCAGCCGATATCATATACGGCACCATTGGGAAATTCAACCCTCCAAATCGTCTTGGAAAAGCCATTCCCATTAGTTCGGCTTTATTTAATGCGTCTAAGTTTTCCTGTGTAGGAGAAGCATACGTTACACGTCCGTTTGCAACAGTCGGTCCATTATGGTCTACCGCTTCGGCGTTAGGTTCAATAATATCACCGCAGATTTCACCCACCACTTCCAGAATTTTGTCGTAGCTGTCCATCGCATCTTCAAAATCCATCGGAGCGTAATCATACGTATCTTTATCGGTGTAATTTCTTTCTTTCAGTTCCACAATTCGCTTCATCAGTGGATGATTCAGATAGTGCTTGAATTGCGGAGTATCGGTATAAAAGTTAGCCATGTTATTTACTGTTTTTTCTGTAATATTTAATTAGTTTCGGAATCACCTTTTCAATTTCACCGGTGATAACATAATCGGCGATGGAATTGATGGGCGCGTTAGGATCGCTATTGATGGATATTATCAACGAACTTTCCTGCATTCCGGCAATGTGTTGAATTTGCCCCGAAATACCGCAAGCGATATAAAGTTTAGGACGGACGGTAACTCCCGTTTGTCCGATTTGACGTTCATGCTCTGCATATCCGGCATCCACAGCAGCGCGCGATGCACCTACTTCGGCACCTAACACACCAGCCAAATCATACAGCAGTTGGAAATTTTCTTTCGATCCCACACCGTATCCTCCGGATATGATAATGGGTGAATTCTTGATGTTCACTTTCGATTTTTCCACGTGGCGATCGATGATGGATACAACAAAATCGTTTGCCGAAACAAATTCTTTCACATCATGCTCAATCACTTCACCTTTATAGCCGGCGTCAACAATTTCTTTTTTCATTACTCCTTCGCGAACGGTAGCCATTTGGGGGCGGCAATCGGGATTGATGATCCACGCCACGATATTTCCACCAAAGGCAGGACGAATCTGATAAAGCAGATTTTCATAAACTTTCCCTGCTTTTTTCTCTTCGTGGTTGCCGATTTCTAGCGAAGTACAATCGGCTGTTAAACCACTGCCAAGTGCCGATGAAACGCGCGGGCCTAGATCGCGTCCGATAATAGTTGCTCCCATCAAACAAATTTGCGGCTTCTCTTTTTTGAAAAGATTCACCAAAATGGATGTGTGTGGCAGCGTTGTATATGGCGATAAGCGTTTGTCTTTAAATATATGAAGTACATCAACACCGTAAGGAAAAATCTGCTTTTCAACTGTGTCAAGTTTAGCTCCTGCGGCAATGGCTTCGAGTTTGCAACCCAATTGGTTGGCAAGAGAGCGTCCTTTGGTCAGTAGTTCCTGGCTCACTTCGGCCACCATGCCGTCTTCTATTTCGAGATATACGAATACGTTATTCATTATTATTCTTTATAAGAAATTGGAAGTTAGAAATTAGAAGTTAGAAGTTTCAAAACTCATAACTTCAAACTCATAACTTTATCCAATTGTATGATTAGCAATTAATTCTTTTATCAAATCTTCCAGTTCGATATCATCGTCGGTTAAGCGCTTGCTTTCCTTTGCCTGAAACACCACGTTTTCGATTTTCTTTACTTTTGTAGGCGAACCCGACAAACCGCATTGAACGGGATCTGCATTCACATCGGCAACACTCCATTCGGTAAGATTCAGATATGGACGTGAACTGTATAAATCGATGTAATCAAGATTCTCTACCTGACGCTCAGTAACGGTTTTGGCGTGTTTGTACTTTTGCAAAAACTTCGCGTTCCGCGGACGACAAGTTCTGGCCGACCCGTTCACGGTAATCACAATAGGTAACGGAGCTTCCACCACTTCAACACCATTTTCGAGACGACGCTTCACGCGGATTTTCTTTTTATCAATACTTTCGATCGCCTCCGCATACGTAATTTGGGGAACCCCTAGTTTTTCTGCAACTTGCGGTCCAACCTGAGCCGTATCGCCATCGATGGCCTGACGGCCTGAAACAATAAGGTCAAAATCACCGATCTTTTTCACCGCCATAGACAAGGCGTAAGACGTAGCCAGTGTATCAGCTCCGGCAAAGGCGCGGTCGGTAAGCAGCACGCCATCATCAGCACCTCTGAATAATCCTTCGCGCAAGATTTCAGCAGCACGTCCGGGTCCCATGGTAAGCACAGTAATTTTCGATCCAGGATACTGATCTTTGATTCCAAGGGCTTGCTCCAGCGCATTTAAATCCTCCGGATTAAAAATAGCCGGTAATGCCCCTCTGTTAACTGTTCCGTCGGCTTTCATTGCATCTTTCCCCACGTTTCGTGTATCGGGAACCTGCTTTGCCAACACAATAATGTTAAATGCCATTTCTTATATGTTTAATTATGTTTTTTTGGAGACAGCAAAATTACTGAAAGAAATCAGCTTAACCAACAATTTTAGAAAGAACTATCAAAAATATTGCACAAATTTATTGTTTTTGTGTAAAATTCGAAGTTAAAACGGGTTTCATTAAACCTATTCGTTTCACTTACATCAAATAAATCGGGTTTAAACATAAACATTTGAATTTTTTAATCGTTTAATAAATAAATTCGTAATTTTGATTCGTAAAATCTCGACAAAATCAGACCAATTACATCTATGAAAAAATTATTATCCTTTGCCATAGTATTATTTTCAATACTGTTTTTCAGCAGTTGTGCCGGTATTCAGTATATGACTATCGAAACGCGTGAGCCGGCGCAGGTAACTCTTCCCACGGGAGTAAGATCCGTGTTGGTAGTGAACAATGTTGTTCAGCAACCTGATGAAATCGGACATAACATCAAGAGATTAGGGAAAAGTCAAACCGACAGGACAAAAGCATCTGCCGATAGCATAGCCATTTTTTACACCGAAGCGTTATCGCAGTTTTTAGGCGAAGAAGATTATTTTGATGCGGTAAAATATTACCAAAAACCGTTGAGAACCGATGACGATTTCTGGCAGGAAGTTCCCATTACGCCTGAAACGATGAACGAACTACGGACTTCTACTACTACAGATGCGATAATATCTCTCGACAAGCTGGTTTTACAAACCAACTGGACTGATTTCTTCCAGCAAGAAGGCTATAATTATGCCAGTATGACGGGTAAAATACATTCCGTGATTCGGGTATATCTTCCATCGATGGAAGGGAAAATCCCTGTAGTTCAGTTTACTGACAGCATGAAATGGGAAGGATACGATATTCGCGACGGACGTGCTTATGCCGATTTAATTATACCGTCACAAGAAGAAGCTATGAAACAGTTGGCCGTATTTTCGGCTGAGAAAATGACCAACGTATTTTCGCCGCACTGGGAAAACCAGGACAGGTGGTATTACACGCAAATGAACTCGAAAATGCGCGAAGGGGAAATGTTTGCCAAAAGCACCCAATGGTTTAACGCTATAGAGAAATGGAAAGAAGCGTATACAAAAGAAAAAAATAAACTCAACCAAGCGAAAGCTGCACACAATATAGCGTTGGGTTACGAAATGCTTGATGACATGAACAGCGCATACGAATGGGCAACTACCGCAGCCGATTTGTTTCAGCAATCAACAACAAGCGGTTCACTTGAGAGACGCAGATCGGTTTTGTTTAAAAATGAAATAGAGCGGCGAAGAGATACATCCAACAAGCTTAATATGCAGGTAAATTAAAAAAGTATTACCCGTTGGTATTCAAACCAACGGGATTTTTATAAAAATATCTTTTTTTTCCGTTTGTTTCCAAAAAAAACACTACCTTTGTACCAGAATCTTCAAAGATAAGTGAATACATACTGCTGATATTCACCCAAAATTTCAAAATAAAACCATATTGAGTTTTCAATCATTGTTCGGAATAACCTTGTTTCCATCAAACATTATACATTAGAAACTCAATTTCAATCATAAAATATAAAACCTAAACGTTTTTTTAACAAATAATTAAATGGCTTATAACATTATTGAGCTTAACGAAAAGCTAACAACCGAATTACGAGCTCTTGCCAAAGAAATGGGTATAAGAAGACCCGATGCTTACAAAAAAGAAGAGTTAATCTACAAAATCCTTGATGAGCAAGCTATTGCCGGAACCAAAAACCTGAGCACAACCCAACATCCCAGACATAACACCGGAAAAAAGCAATTTGAGAATAAAAATATTGCTCAAAAACAAGAACCAAAATCGGCAGCGGGCTCTCCTGACAAGGGCAAAAAGCCTGTAACCGAAAGTGAAAAAGATAAAGAACAAAATAGACCAAAGCCGGAAGTAAAAAAGGTAATTAAAGTTTCCAAAGTTGCGTCAGAGCCCGTTATCAAACAAGCTCAAACAACAAATAAAGTACAGGAAGTCAAAAAACAAGAAGCTAAACAGGAAAAAAAACCAGTGGCTTCCGCAGCTGTTGTGCACCCTGCAATAATTCCCGAAACAATTGTAACGGAAAATATCCCCGTGAAACAACCCCAAAAAACTGAAACCACTCCGGTATCGGCTCCAGCTCCAAAAGAAGAGGCGATACCTGCAGCAGCTGTGCCGGAACCAACACCTGCACCTGCACCAGCAAAACCAACACAACTTGTTTTCCGCTCTACAAAACATCGCGAAAGAGAAAGAACTTCGCAGGTCCCGCCTGTGACTTTACCTCCGGTAGTTGCCGAAGATCCTATTGAAGATACCCCGGCACCCGAAGTAGTAGAAAAACATGCTATCGTTGAAAAGAAACCATCTCTTTTACAAGAACTTATTACGCCATCACCCATACAACCGCGTCCTCAACCACAACAACCTAAAACTCCGGTTCAGCAACAAAACATTGTTCAGCAAAAAGAAAAAGAACCTGTATATGAATTTGAAGGAATTCTGAATGCATCAGGAGTACTGGAAATAATGGCCGATGGTTATGGGTTTCTGCGTTCGTCGGATTATAATTATATGTCTTCGCCCGATGATATTTATGTCTCGCAATCACAAATTCGTTTGTTCGGCTTAAAAACCGGCGATGTGGTAGAAGGCCCGATCCGTCCGCCGAAAGAAGGAGAAAAATTCTTCCCACTGGTAAAGGTAGATAAAATAAACGGCCGCAAACCCGAAGAAGTACGCGATCGAGTGCCTTTCGATCACCTGAAACCGTTGTTCCCCGATCAGAAGTTCAACCTTACCAAAGGTTACAACGATAATTTATCGTGTCGTGTGGTAGATATGTTCTCGCCTATCGGCAAGGGACAGCGCGGACTCATCGTGGCTCAGCCCAAAACGGGTAAAACAATGCTACTCAAAGATATTGCTAACGCAATAGCAGCCAATCATCCTGAAGTGTATATGATTATCCTGCTCATCGACGAACGTCCCGAAGAGGTTACAGATATGGAACGTAGTGTAAATGCTGAAGTAATTGCCTCAACGTTTGACGAACCGGCAGAACGCCACGTAAAAATCGCCGATATCGTTCTCAACAAAGCTCGTCGTTTGGTAGAATGCGGTCACGATGTAGTAATTCTTCTCGACTCCATCACACGTCTTGCACGTGCTTACAACACAGTGCAACCCGCATCGGGGAAAGTACTTTCGGGTGGTGTAGATGCTAACGCATTGCAAAAACCCAAACGGTTTTTCGGAGCAGCAAGAAATATCGAAAATGGCGGTTCGCTCACGATTATCGCTACCGCTCTTACGGAAACCGGTTCGAAAATGGACGATGTTATTTTCGAAGAATTCAAGGGAACAGGAAATATGGAACTTCAGCTCGACAGAAAGTTGTCCAACAAACGGGTTTTCCCGGCTGTGGATATTATTGCTTCCAGCACTCGTCGAGACGACTTGTTGCTTTCGGAAGAAACGCTCAACCGCATGTGGGTACTGCGTAACTTCTTATCCGATATGAATTCGGTGGAAGCAATGGAATTCCTTCTCAACCGACTGAGAAGAACCTCGAACAACGAAGAATTTTTGATTTCGATGAATGATTAACAACATCGTTCTCCAACAAATAATAGAAAAAACAGCAAAACAAACTTGCTGTTTTTTTGTTTTGAATGGAACTATTATCAAATCATCCAATATGAAAATTATTCTATTAATCCTCATAAGTTTGCTTGCTTCTTGCACACACTCCGTAAAAGATGAATCTTTGAAAAGTACAGAAGTCAAAGACATAAAACAACATAAGTACTACAACTTTGACATAATTATTAATACAGAAGATTTACAAAGAAATGATGAATTCAACTATAAGTATTTGATCAATGTCAAGCATTCACGTAACGACGAAGGAGTTTTAACTTTTCACAAACATAACTTGCTTCAATACGTAACTTATCATTATCAAAAAAATGAGAAGAAGGGATTTGATGTATATGACCGAATTCCGGTGGATACAAATAAATATTTATTAAATAGCCAACAATTAGATTCTATTTATTTGCTGACAAGTATATTGTTTCAGATTGACACACTGAATCTATCTGATAAAATTGCAGAAGATCAAATAAACTATGATGGTTCTGTAACCGAGGTCGAATTAAATAACTCATTAAATGACACTAAATATAAAGTTACATTCACAGAAATAAGTGATGAAAAACTAAACAAAAACTTTGAAAAGCTATTGAAATACATAGAATGTATTAAAAATAAAACGCCTTAAGGAATTGTCAACATGTTCAACGAAAACAATTACGAAAAAGTCCTCAAAACCATCAGTATCGAAAAAGCCAACCGATGGGGATTAATATTGATGATTCCCGTTTTCTTTATTTTCACCGCACTCCATATCTTCTTATGGAGAAATAGTATGCTCGAATACTTTCGGGAAGATTTTACATTGATGAAAGTTATGAAAGACGGCTTTCTGTTTTTCATAGCCTTTCTTATTGGAATTGTGCTTCACGAACTTATTCACGGTATTTCGTTCGCCCTGTTTGCCAAACGCGGATTTCGCTCTATTCGTTTCGGCGTTCTGTGGAAATACCTTACCCCTTATTGCCATTGCACCGAACCACTTAAAATCCGACATTATATTTTTGGTGCTCTCACACCATCCGTTCTTCTTGGTCTCACTCCCGCAATCATCGGTTTGATTATTGGAAAGTACCTGGTAACATTTTTCGGAATCATTTTTATTATAGCTGCCATTGGTGATTTTATGGTTGTGCATTTGCTTTGGAATGAAAAACCAACTGATTACGCGCAAGACCACTCTTTGGAAGCCGGATGTTTTGTTTTCAGAAAAAAGCAACTTGACTTTTAAAGAAATCAATTTGCTATAGGATTTTGAGTATATTTGCGCATTAAATCATTCCTGAATGAAAAAATTACATTTTCCTGTTATTTTTATCTTATTTTTCAGTCTTATCATCGCCTGCAACAGTAATTCAGGTTCCTCAACTAAAAGTGATAATGATTCTATTCCGTCTACTGAAGAAAACGTAAAAAAGGAAGAAGTAAAAATCCGAAAACCGGTAGATCAGGCCGAGTACGACAGTTTATTGAAATACGTTGCCAACGGCGATACTACCGGATTATGGCCTGTTGCAAATCAACCATTACCGCTGGAAGGCGCCATTTTACCGTATAATCGGGTTGTGGCTTATTATGGAAATCTGTATTCGAAAAATATGGGAGTTTTGGGAGAATATCCACCCGAGGAAATGTGGCGTCGATTGAACAAAGAAGTGGAAGCATGGAAAATTGCCGATCCCAACACACCGGTTTTGCCTGCAATTCACTACATTGCGGTTGTGGCACAAGGATCGCCATGGAGCGACGGAAAATATCGTTATCGAATGCCCGGACATCAGATCGATTCTGCTCTGGCAATCGCCAAAATGCACGATGCTTTGGTTTTTCTCGATGTTCAGGTTGGATTAAGCACCGTTGAACAGGAAGTCCCATTATTGGAGAAATACCTGTTGATGCCGCGCGTGCATTTGGGAATAGATCCCGAGTTTTCGATGAAAGACGGTACCCCTCCCGGAAAAAAAATCGGAACTTATGATGCCGAAGACATTAATTTCTGTTCCGAATACCTTGCAAAGCTCGTCAGGGACAACAATCTTCCGCCCAAAATGCTGATCGTGCATCGATTCACTAAAGGAATGATAACCAATTACAAAAACATCAAACTTCGCCCCGAAGTACAAATCGTAATTGATATGGACGGTTTCGGACGTCCCGAACTGAAATACAGTACACACAGCAGATTTATCCACCCTGAACCGGTTCAATTTACAGGTTTCAAGCTTTTCTATAAAAACGATATCAAACAATACCCGAATCACATGCTGACTCCGGAAGAATTGATGAAACTAAAACCAAGGCCGGTGTATATTCAGTTTCAGTGAAATAATGCGGGGTGTTGGAAGTTGAAAAATAATGATTTCTCGGGAAAGTAGGAAAAAAAAGTGGCAAGGCATAAAATATTAAAAATGTCAGATTATGAATGATGATTTTGTAGAAATAAGAAGAGAGTTCGATGAAGATGGAAAAGAGATAATCAGAGAACCCATAATTTTTGAAGAACTGGAACCAATAGCGGAAATTGGAGGAGATTTTGAGGAATTCAGTGTTGGACTAAACTTTTATTCTGAAAATTTGGACAAAGAAGAAATAACATTTTTCTTAGGACATAAACCAACAAATACCTGGAATGCAGGCGAAAGACGCCCAGTAGGTCATACAAAAAAAACACAAATAACCAATTGGGGCAAATGGTATTTGACGTCAGAACGAGATGCTATTGACTTGAATATTAAGCTAAGAAACTTATTTGAAAAACTGACTGATGATTTTGATAAATGGCGAATATTGACTTCTAAATATGAAAGTTGGGTAGATGTTGCAGGATATATGGATAATTGGAATAGAGGTTTTACTGTCGAAACCGATGTCTTGAAATTACTGTCAGACAGAAATTTGAAAATTTATTTCGATATTTATTTTTATTCCGACGAGAGCGAAGATGGTGAATAACACCATGCTAAACACAATTACAAATCCGCGGAAACGAGTCTTTACTCTAAAAGTCTAATCATCTATCATTTAAAAATCTAAACTTTAATATGAACTACTCAAACATATTCCACGAAATCTACAACGAACTTCAAAACATTGAAGACCCCGGCCAGGTAGCCGATTATATTCCCGAACTGGCACACGTTGAGCCCAATCAATTTGGGGTACATTTAACTACTATCAATGGTGAACATTCTGCCTTCGGCGATTCCGAAAAAAGATTTTCCATTCAAAGTATTGCCAAAGTATTTTCGTTTGTTCTAGCTTATTCGCGTGTAAAAAGCAATATATGGGAACGAATGGATCTGGAACCTGCCGGAACGCCGTTCAACTCGCTTGTGCAATTGGAATACGATAAGGGAATTCCCCGAAACCCGTTTATCAACGCAGGAGCCATTGTAGTATGTGATATTCTGGTGGATGAACTTGCTTCGCCCAAAGAAAATGTGCTCTCGTTTATCCGTAGTCTGTCCAAAAACAATACTATCAATTATAATCCCATCGTGGCACATTCTGAAAAAAAATCCGGTTTTCGAAACTACGCGCTCGTGAACCTGATGAAATCATTCGGAAACATTAAAAACGATATAGATAAGGTGATGGATCTTTATTTTAGCATTTGCTCCATCGAAATGAGTTGCAAAGAATTATCGGAATCGTTTTTGTTTCTCGCCAACAACGGCGTTGTCCCCTACTCCGGCGAAAGAATTTTATCCCCCAGCCGCACCAAACGCACCAATGCATTGATGCAAACCTGCGGTTTTTACGACGAAGCCGGACAATTCACCTTCAAGGTAGGACTTCCGGGCAAAAGCGGCGTAGGAGGCGGAATCGTGGCCGTACACCCCGAAAAATACAGTATCGCCGTTTGGAGTCCGCGTCTTAACAAAAAAGGAAATTCATATAAAGGAATGTTATTTCTGGAGGAATTCACAACAAAAACAAAATTATCGATTTTCTAACAAAGGCACGAAGCCGATACGGGGGAATAATTCTTAAATTAATAAAAATCACTCTTTAACAATTGCCTTTTTGTGCGAAAAGGCGTATTTTTGCGTGCAAATAATTGAACGCTTCTATCGTATGAAAATAGATTTTAAAGAACGTACTCCGCAATTAATTGCCATCATCGGGGTTTTATTACTGGTTTTAGCTGTTGCCGTTGTTTACATTGTCAGCAAAAATAAACAGATAAATACGATGGAACAACAATTCAGTATAGATAAACAGGAACTCGAAGACGAGTACGAAGCTATTTCCATGCAATACGAAGGCTTCAAATTCAGCGTTCAGAACGATTCGCTGCTTTATAAACTGGAGAACGAGCAAGCTAAAGTGCAGCGCTTGCAAGAGCAACTGCGAATGACCGATGCCGCCAACAAAGCCGAAATTAAACGCTTGAAAGACGAGTTAGCCACCTTGCGGAAAGTGCTGAAATCCTATGTTCAGCAAATCGACTCGTTGCATCGCCTGAATACCGAATTGCAAGCCAAAAACGAACAGATAACCCAACAATATCAGCAAACCAGCCGTACGCTTAACCAGGTTTCGCAGGAAAAAGCACAGTTGAGCGAGAAAGTCACATTAGCTTCTAAGCTTGATGCCACGGGCATAACCGTGAAAGCAGTGAACGACCGGGGACGCGATCAAAAACGGCTGAGCCGCAGTTCACAGTTCGTGGTTTCGTTTCTTATTACCAAAAACATTACTGCCGAACCCGGCGAAAGAACCATTTTTGTTCGCATTATGTCGCCCGATGGCGGCGTTTTAACCAAGAATCCCGGCAGCACATTTCCTTTCGAAAACGGCAACTTACAATACTCCATTAAACGAATAGTTGAATACGGAGGCGAAGAAATTCCCGTTACCATGTATTGGGATATCGAAGAATTTTTAATGCCGGGAACTTACAAAGCCGATATTTTTGCCGATGGCAGCCTGATCGGTTCCCGAAGCTTTTCGATGGAAGAATAAATTGCAATCGAGGAACTTGTCAAAAATTAACGTTTCAAGATAAAACCTTAACAATTCTTGTGCAGCGTTTTTTACGAAACTGCATCTATACTATATGTAGAACCAACTTCAAACTATCACATCGGACAAGAAACGAAAATATCGATTCTGTTTTTTGTGTGCATTGTAACCGCAACTTTTGTTTCGGAACTTCAAGCACAGGAATTTAACGACGAAATGAAGAAAAAGCTTCGTCAATCACTCATCGTGCCCGAGCAGAACCCCTTAGAGTATAAAAATCCGCAAACCCCACAAATACATCCTCTGCAAAATCCGGAAGTACTGAAAGTTTCTCCTACTACAAAACTACCCACCAAATTTGATAGAATTCAAATACTGCATCCGCCGGAAAAATACGAAATTCATCTTAATCTGAATGTTACAAACGCAGGCGAGAGTCAATTAGATCGTGCGACAATAGATTATTCCACCGGAAAGTTCAATGCCGTGCCCGATGCACGCAGCATCACGCAATGGGTGCAATACACACGTGGAGATTACGGTTTGGGAGTTTATGTCGGCGAAGGCTCAGCAGACTGGGTGTATAAAGTGAGCAAATTTACTACTCCACCCTATTCCGGATTCGATGCAGATCCGGTTCGAGCCATTAAAAGTCACAAAGCCCGCAAACGAAAAGTAAAAGTGGACAGAATAAAGAAAGCATACGGGATGGATTGAGTCAATATTGATTTAAGGTGATTTGCTCCACGAGGCTATTCATGTAAACTTCGATATTATCGTAAGCTGTACTTAAATTTCTACCATTCGCATCATCTTTATTGGGATTTAATCCGTGTTTTATTTCCCAATCATCGGGAATTCCATCGCCATCTGTATCTTTTTGTGACTGATCAGACTTTAAAAAAGTCCATGCGTTCCAATTGGACTCTGCATCATCGGGTTTTAAATCGTTTTGACTATCAATGATACCCGATTTAGGATAGTTCAAACTTTTCCAATCAATACCATCAACCACACCTTTTCCATTATACGGACTCAGACCTTTGAATTGTGCAGTACCTGATTTTACTTCCTCTATGATGCGCACATCGATATTGTCACGTTTTTTACTGCATCCTGCATAAGTCAATACTTTTTCATAAGCTATCTGTGATTCATGTGTATATATCTCAGGTACACTAAATTCAGAATCAGAAAGCACATTGCTTTTGATTATTGCAGGTGCATAAGTAGAAAAAGTGGAGTGCAGATGGACACCCTGAGTGTTATCATTTGTTACCGATGCACTACCCACAACATTGTTCCCTTTCACATAAAAACGTCCGAATGTACCTGCAGGTTGAGCATTTTTCCCATCATCGGCATATACCTGAATAATTCTGTAAAGATTACTTGAAGCCGGGCCGAATTTATAATAATTGTTCACGATATTATAGCTTCCTCCTTCGGCTCCATAAACATTATTAGCGCCCCAATTGAAAAGGACATTATTTCTAAAATCAACCTTCTCTTGCGATGGTTTGTTTGAATACCTGCTCCCCGCAAAGCGAGGAGTTCTGCTGTCGTGATGAGCAATAAGATTGTGGTGGAAAGATGCGTTTATCCCACCCCATATTCCGCCATAACCATGTGGTCCCTTTGAATGTGCTGAGAGCCTGAGACTTTCCGAAATAATACACCATTGCATAGTGAAGTTCTCATTGTCGTAGAAAGATGAACATTCATCTGTTGACCAACTCACGGAACAATGGTCGATCATTATACCTTTTTGTTTTCTTCCTCCCAATGCATCTGCTCCATCAGCTCCGCTTATGAGTTTATCGCCCATCCTGAATCTCAAAAACCGGACAATGACATTGTCAGCATTTATTTCTACCGGATAATTGGCTATACAAATACCATCTCCGGGAGCAGATTGTCCTGCAATGGTAAGATCGCCGATGTTAATATTCAACTTCGAAGTAAGGTATATCGTACCTGACAGTTCAAAGATAATTATCCTCGGGCCTTGCTGATTCAAAGCGTATCTTAACGTTCCCGGAGTGTTTGTGTCTTCGAGCAAGGTCACTTTATACACTTTTCCACCCCTGCCGCCTGTTACTTCCCTTCCTCCGCCATAGGCTCCGGGAAAGGCTAAGGCCGGTTCCGACTTGGGCGTTGGGTACACGTGAGAATCAGCACCATCAGGTACTTCAGGTTGTACTTCTTTAGGAATCTCCTCATTACACCCAAAGAGAACTAAAAGAAAAATACAGATAAATGATATGTAACAATACTTAGTCATAGGAGTGTGTGAAAAAATCAGTTGTTGTCGGGAGTTTTATCGAAAATGTGAAAAAAGTATTCTCCCAATACGCTTTCTTTGCTGTATTCTATTACTTGTTCTTCGCTGAGTTCATGCGACCACGAAACTCTGTTTTCCGAAGATGCCCCATCCCCGGAATTGGCAAATTCTACGAACTTCGCCGTTTCTTCGTTCGATACTTTCCCCCAGTTGTTCCAGCCTTCAGGTTTTATAACCTTGCTCATTTCGCATTCTATAAAAGCTACATGAGCAAAAGGTCTCCACGGACGTCCAAGATAAAAACTCCTGTTTTTGTCACCCGATATCCGGCACTTGTAAAACACGTAACCGAAATTAACCGTCTGAGGTGTGGAGGCTGCGGTAATATATCCGTTATTTTTGCAATAAATATCACAATTTTCAAAATATGCAGTAGAAGCGCCAAAAATAAAATCAACTGTTCCCTCAACATAACAATCTTTGTAATATTGTTTGCTCCCAACTTTATGTGTGTAAAGAGTGTCCTGAAAACCAATAAAGCGACAGTTAATGAATTGTACATGATCACTTCTTACAATAACCGCCACAGCTTGGCCGACAGGTCCTGCTTCATTTTCAAAAGTAAGATTCTCAGTTGTAAAATTATCGGGACTAATATAAACCGATGCCGAACCCGATGTTCCTATTTCATCTCCGAACAAACTTTTTTTAGAAGCATAGTCGTTGTACGAAAGTACAGTCTTATATTTATCTTCTCCTACCAGTGCAAGTGAATGTTTTGTATCAGGAATAATGATCTTTTCTCGATACACACCGTTTCGGATGAAAATGCGAGTTGGCTTCTTACGAAAATCGGGTACAGCATTAATAGCTTCCTGTACAGTTGAAAAATCTCCACTTCCGTCCTGGGCAACTACCAGATCAAAACTGTCAGCGTCAATTACAGTTGGAGTGTCAAATATTTTCCATAAAAAATTGGCAACATAATTTACCGTAGAAAGATGCCATGGATGAAAATGCCAGAACGTGTGTGGGCTTTTGTCAAATGCGTGCACTTCGGAATAAATTCCCAGGCTATCAAGTTTCTTCACATGTTCATCACGTCCGTTGTGAAAACGGGGTATTGAACTATTAATAAAACACACCGACGCTGATTTTTCACTTACCCAATACAAAGCCGAAGCATCTTTCCACGTTTCAGATTTTTCTGAATATGTTCCTCCCAACCATAGAGCATCAACCGGCATCGCACTCTTTTCGGCTCTGGCCTTTTCCGCACGATTAACGGTCTCAGGCTCAATAAACGTTGAAATTCCGTCAATATTAATAATGGCTTTGATAAGACCATCTCTGTTTTTTGTCCCGATAAGAGCAGCCAATTGTCCTCCCGCAGAACATCCGGATACGGCTATTTTATTTCTATCAAAATTATATATATCCGCATTTTCATAAAGCCATTTAACAGCATCATTCAAATCCTCCACACCAGCCGGAAATAATTCTTCCGGGATTAAGCGATATTCAACCGTTACAGTTACGAAGCCTTTTCCGGCCAGGTTTAATGCCAATGCTTTCTGCATGTCGGGAGAACCCGAGTTCCATCCGCCACCATGAATCATTAAAACAATGGGATAAGATAATTCATCGTTGGGACGATAAATAGATAGGGCCAAATTACGATTGCCGTATCGTAACTTATTTATTGTTTTGTATATCTGGCCTTCTATCGCTACAATCTCATCCGGTATTGTTGTGTTAACAGTCGTTATATACGGAAAATACTTCTTCTCTTTGATAAAGGAGCTGTAAACTGTGTAACTTGTATCGCGTGGAATACCATCCACGATAATAGTTTGTGCCGGTAAAGAAGAAACAGACAGAAAACAACAAACAATTAAATATAAATAACTATACTTTTTTTTCATTTTAGGGTTACTGTTTTCATTAGAGATTGGCCTCAAGCATCGATAACTATGATAAAACTATTCTCCCATTCCAAACAGTCTTTTGTACCAAGGTTTGTTGCTCTTTCCAGGTACCGGATATAAATTCCCGTCATTGATAATATGTGAAACTAAACTGTTTAAGTAAACTTCAAGATATGTATATCCTTGTAAATTTAAATCGATAGATTTTTTATTCGGATAATTATTCTTTAACCATCCATCCGGAATTCCATCCTCATCGGTATCTTTATATTTGGCATAAGTTCTATACTTAGGCCAGCCGCCTACGTCATTTTGACTATCAACCAATCCATTCTTACTTCCATTTGATCCTTCATAACGAAAAGTCCCTTTCTTTACATCATCAACGAACCTTCGGTCATGAACATCACGTACCTGAGAACATCCGGCGAACTGAAGTACTTTTTCGTATGCTTCTTCTGCTGAATGTGTTGTAACCGGCTGAAAAGAAAATTCGCTATTTACCAAAATATCATTTTTTGTAACACCGGGAGCATATTTGTCAAAAGTAGAGCCTAACTCCACACCCAATGAATTGTCATTTGTAACCTTATCGTTCCCAAATAAATAATTTCCATTTACATAGAATTTCCCGAAAACACCTTCCGCTTGCTGGTTAGCTCCATTATCAGCATCGGGGTTTAATATACGTTTGCTCGATCCGGATGAAGAAGCAGGGCCGGGTTTATAATAATTATTCACAATATTGTAGCTTCCACCCTCGGCACCATACGAGTTGTTTGAGCCCCAGTTGTAAATAACGTTATTTCTGAAATCTACTCTCTCAAGTTCCGGTTGATTTGAATATCTGCTGCCACAAAAACGAGGATTTCTACTATCGTGATGACCAAAGAGGTTGTGGTGAAACGAAACATTTTTTCCTCCCCAGATTCCGCCATATCCGTGGTTTCCTTTTCCATGAACTGAATTCCGAAGACTTTCTGCAATCAGACACCATTGCATAGTAAAATTTTCTACGTCGTAGAACGATGATGATTCATCAATTGACCAACTCATGCTACAATGATCAATAATTATGTTTTTCTGGTCTTTACCCGAAAAAGCATCTACAGCTTGTTTTGTTTCATCCCCCAATCGAAAACGAATAAAACGGATAATTACGTTATCTGCACTGATTATAGTTTCATAATCGCGGAGGCAAATTCCATCTCCCGGAGCAGATTGACCGGCAATGGTGAGATCTCCGTTGTTAATTTTCAATGGGCTTTTAAGTCGAATAATTCCAGAGATTTTAAACAGAACGGTTCTCGGGCCCTTTTGTCTTATTGCCCATCGAAGTGTTCCGGGTTCTTCGGAGTCTTCCAGTGATGTTACATAAAGCACTTTTCCTCCTCTCCCACCCGTGGTATACATTCCTTCGCCCTCCGCACCGGGGAAAGCAGGAGTTTGGGCGTTCGTTTTTAAAAAAGAGAGCAATAACAAAGTTATTATCGCTGATATTTTTATTATCCTGGAAATCATTTTATAAACAATTTAAATGGGGACTTACCTGTCAAGCAAAATACTTGTCATGATAAACGGACCAACAGCTTTGGGATCATTATCTCTTGTGGGTTCTGAAATATAGTATTCAAAACTACCGTCACGATACACTTTTTCACCTCCCAAACCTGCAACAGAACAGACATCCGTAACAGAGATTGTTCCATCTTCATTCTCTTTAATAAACTGCTTCAAAAATTGTTCAAGTGCATTTTGTCCTTTTTCATTAAATTCCCTTGGAAGATATCCTTTTTGAGCCCCTTTAACCCACGTGTAAATAAACATTATTGAACCGGACGATTCAAGGTAATTTCCTTCTCTATCACCCTGGTCAGTTACCTGATACCACATGCCGGAATTAGGTTCTCTGAATTTTTCGATTGTTGTAGATATTTCATTGAGAATACGGATTATCTCCGGGCGTTGCGGATGGCTCTCGGGCATAAAATCCAATACATCAACCAGTGCCATCATATACCAACCTATACTTCTCGACCAGAAATTGGGAGATTTTCCAGTTATTGGATCTGCCCAACGTTGATTTTTACTTTCGTCCCATCCGTGATAAAGAAGACCTGTCTTCTCGTCAATCAAATCTGCATAAGCAGTGGTTAGTTGTAATGCAACTTCATTGAAAAGAGAGGGCACGTTGAATGTTGCTCCATATTCTGCTAAAAATGGACAAGCCATATATAAACCATCCAGCCAAACCTGATGTGGATAGATAAGCTTGTGCCAGTATCCTCCATTAGAAATACGAGGATGTGTATCCATCTGACTTTTCAGCGTATCTAACGCTTTTTTATATTTGGGATTTTGGTCTTTTGCGTAAATTGGAAACAGGATCTTTCCGGGGTTAATATGATCAATGTTGTACCTTTCTAAATTATATGTTTTAATACTTCCATCCTCATTTACCATTTTATCGGCATAAGCTTCCACATATTTATAATATTTGTCATCACCGGTCTTTTTTGCTACCTGTAAAATAGATTGTAATTCCAATCCGTGTGTGTAATTCCATTTTATTTTATCGGAAAAGTCCACCATCCAACTTTCGGGATATCTTTTCATTTCCGAGTCTGCCATACGCACATAGTATTTTTTCGAATCACTTTTTGGAACACAGCCCGCCAATAAAAAAGTGACACTAAGTGCGAGAAGGATATTCATTTTTATTTTCATCAAATCCATTTTATTTTTATGCGTATCCGTCAATTAAACTTAACTTCATTCCTGTCTACCTCAGTATTTATCTCTACCACATTCTGTTGCTCGAATGAAGGAAGTTCAATAGAAGCTGAATTTCTCCCTTTTATCTGAATTGCATTCTGAGGTTTAGCATTGTTGAACATTAATTTATCGGCCGTGAAGTTTTTCACGTTGTTCAATATGTAAGCGGGGCCATCGTCGGGTATTACTGTTACGTTTTCGAATACAATATCCGTTGATTCAGAGATCTCGGCACCAATTTCAGCAGTAATAAAAGCATTTTTTAAACGGATATTCGATATATTCATCTCGGGCAAACCGTTAAACAACAAAGCCCTGCGAGCATTTCTGGAAACCAGGTTTTCCACAAAAATATTTCTAAACATCGGCGTTTCGTCCGTTACCGCAGGCAATTCTTCTTCAACGGGTATACTATCACCATCCTCAAGCGATTCTGAAGCAGACTTTCCTCCATAATACAAATCGAACAGGAACGACTCCGTAACTATATTGTACATATAAATATCCGATATGTAAATATTTTCAACTACACCACCCCGGCCACGATTACTCTTAAAGCGAAGCCCGACATCGGTACCCAGAAACTGGCAGTTCTTAACAGAGATATTTCTTACATCTCCCGACATTTCGCTGCCAACAATAAAACCGCCGTGTCCGTGAAAAACTTTGCAATTATCCACAATTAAGTTTTCGGTTGGACGCGCTCTTCGACGACCATCTTCATCTTTTCCCGATTTAATACAAATCGCATCATCTCCTACATCAAAAACAGAGTTAACAATAATTGAGTTCACACACGACTCTAAATCTATTCCGTCTCCATTCTGCGAATAACTGGGATTTCGAACTAATATTCCATCTATTATTACATTCTCGCACATGAGCGGATGGATGTTCCAGGCTGGTGAATTTTCAAACAAAACTCCATTCAAATAAACATTCTTGCACTCTATGAAACTCACCATCACAGGACGGAGAAAATCTCTAATTTCATTCAATTGTTCATCGGACAAATCTTTTGGAGGAACATTCATATCGCTAATCTCAAATCCCTTGAGGGAACTTTCGGAAGGAAACCAATAGTTATCTCCCCTGACAACGCCTCCGGATTTTATTACATTTTTCCAATGTCGTTCAGTGACTTTCTCTTTTTTTAAAGGACGCCAAGCCTCTCCATATCCATTTATTGTGCCTTCCCCGGTAATTGCAATATTTTCCAGATTTCTGCCGGAGATAGGCGATTGGCACCGGTGTGTATCCAATCCTTCAAATATAGTTTCAATAATTGGATACAAATCAAAATCGGGTGAAAATAATACCAATGCTCCTTTTTCCAGATGCAGGTTTATGTTTGAACGAAAAACTATTGGCCCTGTGAACCAAACACCTTTCGGAACAATAAGTTTACCGCCTCCTTTATCCGATAGGTCGGTCATTGCCTTATCAAAGGCATCGGTATTCAACGAAATTCCATCCGGATTTCCTCCGTATTCCAGCAAATTGACTTCATTTGCCGGAAATACAGGAGGGTGAATCTTAGGCATTTCAAAAGGAAGATCTTTGAATAAGTAGTCGTATTTATAATCGCTCACTTTTTCATTAGCTCTGCATGAAATACCCATTACCACTATAATGAATAGAGGTACAATCTTCTTTACCATATAAATTATATTATGCTGATTTTATTCTAAACTATTATTTATTATCTCCAGCGAGGATCTCCAATTCCTTTTTCTATGATCAAATCATTACCTACTTTGAAGTTTCCGCCGGCCGGATTTTCAAACTGTGGATCCTCTTGTAATCCGGTATCATCGAAAAAGCGTGCACCCGACGCATCAAGCCCACCTGAATGCAATCCCGGGGCATTGTGATAATTGTTGTTTTCGAATGTAGGAATTGCTGTCGATCCCTGATTAGAGAACTGTGCAAGAGTTTCCGCTACAATATTATTGGTAAATATTATGGAATGACCTGTATATCTAACGTACAGTAATCTTCTGTTAGCTCCGTTGGAAACGTTGTAAATAGTGTTTTTATCGACAATAATCTGTGGAGATACTCCCGGGAAGTTAGCCGAGGCATTATCCATACGTATCATATCACGCGCAGTAACACTGTTGTATATGGTGCTATTAGATAACGTGAGTTTCTTTATAGCTCCCGTTCTACTGTCCATGAAGTCACCACCAGAACTTACAATATCGTGAATCAAACAGTTGTTTATTGTAATGGATTCCACTAATGAAACAACGTTCAGATAATACAATCCTTTTACGTGATTGCGGATTTCACATCCTTCCAGCGTTATATTCCCATAAGTAGCTTGAGCAGTTGCAAAAACAATCGCTTGATTTCCGTCCGGTAATCCGACACCATCAAGTACCACACTTTGCAAAAGCAATGAGGAATTTCCTTCCAATGCAAAGTAACCTTTCAGGATAGGTTTATCGTACGGATAAACTGCCTTGATCTCAACTTGTTTGTTGACAACAAATTTAGAAGCGTCTCCATATTCTCCCGGGAAAAGAGCGAAAGCGTCTCCATCTGATGCCGAAGCCAGCATGGCTATAAAATCATCTTCAGGGTAAACCGCAATAGCATCGCCTATGTCAACTAATGTAGTGAACGTTGTGATAGCACGAACTTTGGCATCATTCATTAATCTGGCTCCATAGGTAGTTTCACCTGTGAGTCCTTCCACTATGGCCACTCCTGCAGCTACTTCAGCAGCTGTAACCGGTCTGTTTATTGAACCCGGTTCAAGAGTAATATGTGTTACTTGCTGTCCTGCCGGCCAACGGAAAGTTACACTTGTAGCCTGAATATCGCCATCCTGAAATGGCAAAAGAATATTTTCCGCACCTGTAAGAAATGTCACACCTGTCCATTTGGAATCATTAGTAGTGCTGTTAACAGATTTCATACGAGCCGAATACCTTGTTTCGCCTGCCAATCCCTCAATCAAATATGGAATTTGTGCTGACGTAATTCCCTCGATCGTTTTAACAGGATTTCCAGCAAAAGAGAGACTGTCGTCTGCAAAAAGTTCAACAGTATAGCTTTCTGCACTACTGTTTCTTGTCCATCTCAAACGAACATTGGTATTGTTTACAACAGTTGCTTCAAGATTTGTTGGAGAGAAAACACGATCGTAATTAATTTCTTTTATTTCAGTCAAATCATCTGAGCAACCGGCTTGAAATATTATTACAACTGTTGCGATGACGATGAATAATATTGATTTTATGATTTTCATACGTTTCTATTAAATTTAGTTAGACAATACTCCGTTACTCTTATCTATGAAAGTTTGCCATATCGGCCAAAACTGATTTTCATCCGGATTTTTTTGATACAAAGCATCAATTAGAGGCTCTGGCAACTTATCTGGCGCAAGCCAAACCGTGTTACTCTCGTAATTAAGACTTTTTCCTGTCTCATCCGTATCTCCGTGATTGAGACCATATATTACAATCTTTTCACTATCGGCAGCAGTTTGATAATAAACTCTTTCAGGTAAATCAGCGTAAACCCCTTCTCTGTTAGCCAATTGTCGCATTTTATTCTTCGCTTCGTCTAATTTCACTTTAAGCAAATTCCATCTGATGAGGTCGGCTTTCCTAAGAGACTCTCCTGCAAACTCAAATGCACGCTGATCTACAATTGCTTTAAAAAATGCTTCCTTACTTGCCGTTGTGCTTGTTAAGTAATCGGTAACTTTTCCGGAAGGCAATGCTCTGTCAAGAATTGGCTTCAAGTATGGAGAAGCAGCTGCCGGCCCATCAAGTTCGTTGATTGCTTCAGCGGCCATCAGATATACATCAGCAAGACGCATATACTGCCAATTAATACCGTCGTCGTTGGTTGAAGTAACCCGACGATTCATCCACTCATAACGTAATTTACCAAAGTTCCATGATTTCACACTTCTAATGACTTGTACTGCAGGATTTCCATTCCATTCGTATGGAATACAGGTAATATCACGGCGGATATCATCAACATCGAAATCGTAAAACAAGTTTGGAACCGGCCCATTTATGCCGCCCTGAGCTTGTCCTGTGTATTGATTCACAACTCTGTGCTTAATTCCAAACGTATAAAGCACACGTCCGCGTCCATCGGAAAAGGGAATTTCCCAAAGAGATTCTTTTCCGGCCTGTACATTATCCTGACACAAGAGACGGAAATTTTGTTCAAAAGAACCCAAAGTGTTAGCACCACTATTGATTACTTCCAAGCTTTTGTCTTTTGCTAATTTATACATATTGGCAACACTTAATTCAGGGTCGCTGCTCCTGCGAACACCATCTGCCCGTTGACTATAACCTGACGCGTAAAGAGCAATTCGTGCCATTAACCCTTTCACAAATGCTTTATTAACACGCTCAGTTGAAGTGGTAATGGATGAACCATTGGGCCATGCAACCAGATTTTCTGCTTCACCAAGATCTGCCAGCATCTGCTTGTAGATAATATCTCTATCGGTTCTTGGTAAATTAATGGTTTCTGAGGATATAGGCTCCAGACGTAAAGGAACATCTCCCCATCCTTTAATTAGATCTAAATAAATCACCGTCCTTAATGTTAAAGCTTCCCCTAAAAGCTGAGCCATTGCCGGAGAGTTCTCAATATCTCCGAACTTTCTGAGTCCGTCAATCGCCAAATTGGCTCTCTCTATACCCTCATAAAATTTTGCCCATGCGTTGTTATCTGTATTCATTTGTGTATTAGTAGGGCTTGTTGCATATCCGGTAAGAGCATACTTTCCATCATCATTAATTTGCGCAGGAGAAATGTTATTTATCCATTCTATATCTGAATTAATTCCATAAAAAGGGAGAAAACGACCTCTATACGAGTTTGTTTCAGCAAATGACTGATGAATTCCCATAACCAATCCTTCGGCAAGAGCATACGATGATAAAACTACCTTGCTTTCTGCAGAAGATTGCGATGGCGCATCTAAATCACAAGAAGTAAATAATACCGCAAGTGAAATAAAAATCGTAAGTGATATATTAATTATCTTTTTCATATTTATGATTTTTAATTTTAAAAGTTTAGGTTAACTCCAACTACAAATTGACGACTTTTCGGATAACCTGAATAATCAACACCGGGAGTCAGGTTTGTCCTGCGCATAGTTGATACTTCAGGATCATAGCCCGAATAGTTTGTCCACACAAAAAGATTATAACCCGATGCATATAATCTCAGGTTTTCTAATTTCAACTTATGAATCAGCGTCTTAGGCAATGTATAGCCGAGAGTCAGCGTATTTAGACGCAAGAAACTGCCATCTTCAACTGCCCAGTCGCTGAAAACCATCCGTGCAGTAAATGGCGACCACAATGTTGTGTTTGCATTCATAGCCTGCAATTCTGTCGGATCGTTGCTGATTGTTCCGTCTTCACGAAGATTGGTCCATCTGGCCCCTTCCTGCATGGTGGATATCATATTACGGAACTGATATTTTCCGGTTTGTGTAAATTCAATTTTATTGGCATTATAAATATCATTGCCATAACTCCAGTTGAAATTAGCAGTAAGGTCGAAATTAAAAAATGTTGAATTTATGGCAAACCCTCCTGTATGCAAAGGATTTGCATCTCCAATAACTTCACGGTCTGCTACAGTAACATCATCGTTTCCATCTAAACTTTTCAATTTCATAGAACCCGGCCGAATTGTCCCGACAACAGCAGATGCATTTGGAACACCATTTTTTAATATCCAGGTAGCGGTTTCATCATTATAGCCTTCGAAATCAGACACCTCATAACGTCCGGCAGATCGATATCCGTACACTTTTCCAACTGATCCGCCTTTAGCAATCCAATAATCAAATCCTACCTCTGTAGATGCCCAGTACGAATCAAATCCAAAGTCTGACATTTCTCCCAAATCAATAATTTCCGATTTGTTGAAACCTATATTTCCACTAAAAGTCAATGAAAAATCTTTTTTGTTTATTGCATACCAATTCAAAGTAAGTTCAACTCCTTTGTTCTGATTTTCACCCATATTACGGTACTGCGTATCGTAGCCTGTACCAGGAATCGGGAAATTTATCAGAAGATCTTTGGTGGAATTAATGTAGCCTTCAACACTACCGCCTAACCTGCCTCCCATAGTGGTAAAGTCTAATCCCACATTTCGGGTTACGGTAGTCTCCCACTTCAGGTTCGGATTGGCCATCGTTTTAGATGGAGCCCAGTAATTATTATATCCGTTTATCCACGAAGTAACGCTTGAATTAAACATTTGAGTCAATTGTCCCGATGGAATATTATTATTACCTGCAGTTCCATAGCTCAAACGTAGTTTTAAATCATCGAGCCACGATTTTGCTCCTTCCATAAAAGGCTCTGAAGAAATACGCCATGCAGCGGCAGCTGACGGGAAGTATCCCCAGCGATTGTCTTTACTGAATCGTGAGGAAGCATCCGCACGGAAAGTAGCACTCAGCAGATACTTGCCCAGATAATCGTAGTTGGCTCTTCCGAAGAAAGAAAGCAGTTTATCATCAACATTATAGAAGTTCTCAACAGAAAATGGCACTCCTTGCGTGGATAAACGCCATGCATCTTGTGCAGTAAACGACTCGGGAAATCCATGCACAATATTTGTAGCAGTTTTTCCTTTTGTTATCATATATTCGTGACCAGCCAAAAGGTTCAGACTGTGATCTTTTGCCAAGAATTCAGAGAAATCATAATTAATTGTGTTGGTATTCCTCAACGTATTTCTATTAAGGCTTTCCAGTTGAATAGCCGGTTTATTCTGATTATCTCTTTCGGGAACGTTTTTGATATAATAAGTGGTTAATCCCCAAAAGCGCTGATCTGAATTTATATTATTATCTAAACCAACTTCCGATTTGAGGGTAAGATTTTTTACAGGCTTATAAGAAATACTTCCACCGAGATTGAGAGTTTTACGATTTCGTTCACGATCGTTATCATCGATAGAAACAAGAGGGTGATAAAGATTTCCAAGATCATCATCTTCTGCTCCAACAGTTGCATCCAGGTTTTTCAAGGGAATTGGAGTGTAGATGACCGAGTATTTTAATCGTCTGTCAGAGTCATATGGGCTTTGGGTATCGATTGCACCACCTCCGAGAATATCGGTATCAGAATATCTGGCAGAAAAGTCGAGTGATATCTGATCATTAACCTTATTGTTAAGTTTTAAACTTAAGTTATTACGTTTAAAACTCGATTTCTGCATTATTGCCTTATCATTAATGTGGGAGAAGTTGAATGAATAGCGCATCTTTTCACTACCGCCTGTAATACTCAAACTGTGATTAAAAGTAGATCCTGTTCTTCCAAAAGTCAGATTTTGCCAGTCGTTCGCGGGAATATTTTGATATAAGTCTAAATCCTGATAATTCCCGAAAAATGATATATATTGATTCATTGTATTTGAACTCTGCAGGGCTGCCAGTTCATATTGCCATTTGGCATAATCATAAGGAGTAAGCACATCGAGTGTTTTAGCAATCTCTTTGGTCGTGTAATATGCATTATAACTCACACTCACTTTTCCCGCTTTACCCGATTTTGTTGTAACTATTACAACACCATTTGCCCCGCGAGATCCATAAATAGCTGTCGAAGATGCATCTTTCAATACGTCGATTGACTCAATATCCGATGCCGGAATATCAGAAATGGAAGCAACCGGAAATCCATCAACGATGAATAAAGGTTCGTTACTTTGTGTGATTGATCCGCCCCCGCGAACCCGGATTTTCATTTCGGCATCGGGAGAACCTTCGGTTGTTGTTATTTGAACACCTGCCATTTTCCCTGTCAATGCCTCTGTCACTGATGCAACCGGGACAGCAGCTATCGTTTCGGCGCTAACAGAAGATACAGATCCTGTCAGATCCCTTCTCCTCAGCGTTCCATACCCAACAACCACAATTTCATCCAGGCTGGCAACATCTTCCTCCATAACAATTGTTATATTGTTGCCAACAATAGGCACTTCGGCATTTTTCATTCCAAGATAAGATACTTGTAAGGTTGTTCCCGAAGCTGGTATTGTCATGGTAAACTTTCCGTCGATGTCCGTTGCTGCACCAATATTCGTGCCTTTCAACATGACATTTGCACCAATAACCGGTTCATTCTGTGCATCCATCACCACTCCTGTTATTTTTCTGTCTTGAGCAAATGCAAAGACTGAGCAAAATAACAATAGTAGAAGGCTAAACGAAAATCTGTGTTCCTTCATTCTCATTTTTTTCATACTCTTTAGATAATAAAATTTATTAATTCCTTATTTAATAATAGTGTCGTCAATTTGGTTTTTGACTTCAAATGTGTCGAGTTAAATCTGTATATTTCGGTATAAGTAAAGATATGCTAAACTCCAAGAGTTATTTCGTACTGGTATTGTCTTACTTTCAATGATAGATTTACTCCAACAATGTTCTCAAGCACAATATTACTATATATCAGTTTTACACAAGGTAGATTATCTGGTTTTTAAAGGTAGACAAATTGGTTTTAACAAAAAAATCAGGAAGAAGATTTGAAAATCTTATTTATATTTGTAACAATATAAAAACAAGAAAAGCATATTGATCTTTTTTCTATTGTTTTTGACCCTACTGCCGAAAGCAGAATCAAATGAGAATTTTAAGAGACATATCGATCAAGTTAGCATTTTTATTTTCGTTTGTAATTTTACTTCACATTGAAAAGATAGCTGCTCAGCCCGAATGTTATTTTGAACATTACGGAGCCGAGAATGGATTGCCTCAACAAACCATTATGGATATTCTTCAAGACCAAAAAGGATTTATTTGGCTTAGCACCTGGGATGGTTTGAGTAAATTTGATGGACATAACTTTAAGACATTTAGAATTCCGCATACTGGCAATTTTCAGGTAAGAAGCAATAGAATTGATAATATTTTCGAAGATAAATACGGAAATATCTGGACATTATCCTACGACAACAGAGCACACCGGTTTAATCCGCTCACAGAAAGGTTTACAGACATCCACTCTCTTGATTACTACAAAGATAAAGATTTTTTCACTACTGCAATTATTCCTCAAAAAAGTGGAAAAGTATGGCTTTTATCTGAAAATAATGGATGTATAAGCATCACTGACTCAATCTTTAGCGCCGAAATATACAACATCCAAAATGGGAGATTAGCCGGTAATACAGTTCATATTGTTTATGAAGACAAAGAGCTAAATTCATGGATTTTAACAAACAAAGGAATTCTTCATGTACCGTACATCAAAACTGATTCTGCACAACATCTTTTTAATAAAATGTCTGCGGTGAACGACGCAGAAATTCCTTTTTACAGCATATTAGAAGTTGATGAGCAGATATGGTTTGGAAGTGAAAATGGTGTTATTTGGATATTTAACAAAAAAAACAAAGAATATTTAAATATTGATGCAACAACAGATTCAGACATTATTTCGTTAATGGAGCTTTCTTCAGAAAAAATATTAGCTGTTACCCGAGACGATGGGTTTCTTATATACAATACACACAGCGGCGATTGGAATACATACAATACAAGGACCCTGGCTCAAATGGCTTCAAATGAAATTTTCAATTGTTATGTTGACCGGTCCCGAAACATTTGGTTAGAGACAAACACCCTTGGTGTATCAAAATTCAATCCTTATACCGAAAGTTTTATTCATTTTACACCCACATTAGAAAGCACAGAATCAAGTGTGTTCCCTCCAAATTATTTTATTTTCGAAGACAAAGAAAACAGATTATGGGTGCATCCCAGAGGTGGTGGATTTTCGCTTTTTGATAAAGAGAGGGACAAACTAATTCCGTTTTATAATGAGCCGTTTTCACCTGACTGGAGGTTTTCAAATATGCTCCACTCGGCCTATTCCGACAGGCAAGGAAATTTGTGGATGTGCACCCGGTCACACGGCTTGGAGAAAATTATTTTTTACGAGAATGACTTTAAAACTTTTCTTATTGATAATAATATTCATTCCACAGTCAGCAACGATGTAAGGCCCATCTTTCAAGATTCAAAAAAGAATATCTGGGTTGCAACCAAAGATGGACGAATATACATGTATGATCAGAATTTTCAAAAAAAAGGTCACCTCGGAGAAAATGGCGCAATTGGAAATTCCAATCCTTTAAAAGGAATTGCATATTGCTTTATGGAAGATTCTTCTCAGCAAATTTGGATAGGTACCAAAGGTGAGGGTGTGTATAAACTTACCAGAACTAATGATTCGGATCAGTTTAGAATTGAAAATTACAAACATATCCTTTCTGATCCACAGAGTTTAAGTAACAACAATGTTTATTCTATATATCAGGATAAAAACGGCCAAATATGGATTGGAACTTACGGGGGTGGAATAAATTTACTGTATGAAACTTCTTCGGGTGTGAAATTCATTCATTCACAAAATGATTTAACCAATTATCCTTATCAATCAGGATCTCAGGTGCGCATTATTTCTGAAGATAAATTCGGGAATGTTTGTGTAGGCACAACGCTGGGACTTATAATGTTCTCACCCGATTCACATTACAGAAACATTCAATATCACCTGATCCTCAAAGAAAGTTTTGAAAACTCAATTAAGGCAAACGATATTTTCGATATATGCACAACTGCAAAAGGAGAGACCTATATTGGCACCTTCGGGGGCGGAATAAGTAAAATTGAGGAGACCGATGAATATGGTTTTCCACTCAGTTTTAAGACCTATGATATAAACGATGGATTACCGTCAAATATCACCCTTTCAGTTCTGGAAGATGATTCCGGGAATCTGTGGATTTCCACCGAAGGAAACCTCACCAAGTTTAATCCCCAAAAGGAGTCTTTCGAAAATTTCAGTGAAGTAAAAAGATTGATGAAGAGACAAGCTTTTTCTGAAAACTCGAGAAACAAAACTATAGACGGGAAAATTCTCTTTGGGTACTCAAATGGAATAATGATATTTTCTCCAAAGAATTTAAAAAATAACACCTATGTACCATACTTATCATTATCGCAATTTAAAATTTTCAATAAGGAGATTCTCATCAATGAAAACACAGTTTTAAAAAACAATATAGACGACGTTAATCAACTCATATTAAAGCACAATCAGAATTTTTTCAGTATAGATTTTGCTGCCTTAGATTATGTGGAACCAAACAACATATTATACGCGTACAGATTGGATGGATTTGATAAAGACTGGATATATTCGGGTACACAACGTACTGCAAATTATACTAATCTGTCAAAAGGGAAATATACATTCAGAGTAAAATCGACAAACAGCGATGGTGTTTGGATAGATAACGAGAGAGTTTTACCTATTGAAATCAGACCGCCTTATTGGGCAACGACCTGGGCGTACTTAATTTACTTTATCTTAATAGCAACCTTGATATACTACGTTACGAAGATCTTATATGCATTTTATCGGATGCGAAACAAAATAATACTCGAAGAACGGGAATCTGAAATAAAAACAAGGTTTTTCACCGATATTTCACACGAGATACGAACACCCCTAACGATGATTGTTTCGCCTATCGATAATATCCTACAAAACACAGGCACACCGGAAAACATAAAGAAACAATTAAATTTAGTGTCGAAAAATACAACAAGATTGCTGAACATGGTTAATCAGATACTTGATTTTCAAAAAATTCAGCAAAAGACACTTCATATTGAAAAAATAGAAATTGGTAAATTAGTTGAGGAAATTTCTAACGGATTCGCAAAAAATGCAGAAGCTAACAATATTAATTTTATTGTTGAAAATAAATTTGATGAACAAACTATCTGGGCAGACTCAGAATCGGTCGAAAAAATTGTTATAAACCTGTTATCCAATGCCTTTAAGTACACGGCTCCCGGTAAAAAAATAAAAATATCTGTATTTGACAACAATAACTCTGTTGCATTAAAGGTAGAAGATGAAGGAAAGGGAATTGCACCAGATAAGCAAGAACGAATTTTCAAGCGATTTGAATCATTCAATGAAGACAAAAGTAAACCAAGTACGGGCATAGGCCTTTCCATTATTAAGGAGCTTGCAGACAAACACAAAGCAAAAATTCAAATACAAAGTGAGCTTAATAAAGGAAGCACATTTACTGTACTGTTCCAAAAGGGATTTGAGCACTTTGGCGCAGATACGGTCATTCATAGTCAGAAAAAAACAGAGAACAAAGTTATCACTGTTAATCAGGAAAACAATAGTATTTACACACCCGATATCACCGGGGAAATTGGGAAACCCAGCATACTGGTAGTGGAAGATGATGATGATTTGAGAACTTTTATTTGTTCCATCCTCGAAAATGACTACGAAGTATCCGAAGCATCTGATGGGAGACAAGGTCTTGAAAAGGCAAAAGAAATCATTCCCGATTTTATCGTAAGTGACATAATGATGCCTGAAGTGGATGGTATTGGATTCCTGAAAAGTGTTCGAAGCAACATAAATACCAGCCACATTCTCTTTTTGCTACTAACTGCAAAAACTACGTTGGATAGCAAATTAGAAGGTTTTGAGCACGGAGCAGATGAATACATAACCAAGCCATTTAGTGTTTCGTATTTTAAAGCCAGAGTGAAAAATCTGCTTGAAAGAAGAGAGCAACTGCAAAAATTCTATCGCAATAGTGGAGTTCTTCTAAAAAATGAAGAGATCATATTGGAAGACTCAGCCATAAGCAGCTTAATAAATAAGCAGGATGCAGAATTTTTAAAAGCTGTAAACACAATTATCGAAAAGAATATAGACAATAGCGATTTCGTAGTCGAAGATTTAGCCAATGAAGTTGCAATGAGCAGAACAGTTTTTTTCAAAAAGCTTAAAGGGTTGACCGGACAGTCACCTATAGAATATATCCGCAACATCGTTATGCAACAGGCGGCCAGGCTGTTGATAAGTGGCAAATATACCGTCAAAGAAGTATCATATATGGTGGGGATATCAGATCCTAAATATTTTACTAAATGCTTCAAAAAACAATTCCGGACAACTCCATCTGAATACAAGAATAACGCAAAGAAATATCAAACACAACTACAATAATGAAAAAAGTATTATCCTCAAAGCAATTATTCGCTGTTACTTTGCTATTTTTATTCCTAATAACATACAAAGTCAACGGACAAACAATAACTGTAACGAATAATTCGAACAAACTGCTAAGAGATTGTATCGTTGAAATTCCCGTTGAAGATCTATCCTTATTATTAGGGAGTTACGTTGTTTTAGATACTGAGAATAAGGAGTTTCCTTTGGAAATTACAACCGATTTGAGAGGCGATCAAAAAGCTATTTTTCCAATTTCAAAATTTCCTCCAAACACAACTAAAATATTCCATCTAAGAAAAGGTTCAGCCAAAAACTACCCCAAACGCACATATGCAGAATTAGCACATAAAATTGGAGGTAAGTTCGTAGGAAATAAATATGAAGGTGGTTTTTCATGGGTAAAACCCAATTTTCTCTCGGTAGATGGTAATTTCAGAGATCACGCTTACTTCATCAAATACGAAGGTCCGGGATGGGAAAGTGACAAAGTTGGATTCCGTTTTTATCTCGATCAAAGAAATGCTATTGATGTTTTCGGCAAGAAAACTTCCGACATAGTACTACCATTCGTTGGTGTTGATGGTTACGATAATTACCATGCCATGGCAGATTGGGGAATGGACAACATGAAGGTTGGAAAATCACTTGGTTTAGGCTCCATCGGTATCTGGAACGGCGATAAAGCCGTCAGAGTGGAAGAAAGAGACAGCGCTCTTTGCTATATACCGACTGATGGGAAAATACGTTCACAGGTTATGACGACTTTTTTTGGTTGGAATGCAAATGGTATAAAGTGTAATCTGGAATCACTCATTTCTATAGATGCCGGCAGCCGGGCGTCAAAAATGGAACTGTTTGTCGATAAACAAATAGACAATATCGCTACAGGGATAATTAAAGCTGAAAATACAGAGTTTATCCACTACAACAATCCTGATTCAAAATGGTCATATATAGCAACTTTCGGTAAGCAAAGTCTTAACGATGATATGCTGGGATTAGTAGTTTTTTATAAAACAAGACAATTAAGACAAATTACACAAGATGATTTAAATCACGTTATTGTACTAACACCCGAAAACGGTTACGTAGAATATTATTTTATGCCAACATGGGAACTGGATTGGGAACCGGTTAACAATAAAGAGACTTTTATACAGTGTATCGATGAAGTAATGAATAAATTAAATCATCCTTTATCTTTTCACTTTAAAAATAAATGATTACTTTTGGGTTTTGTAGTCTCTTCTATGAGATTGACTGTGCACGTAAACAATTATAATATCTCAATATCAAAAAATATAATCGTATGAAAAATTTTATTCATAAAAATTTTCTATTGCAAACCGACACTGCAAGAGAATTATACCATGAACACGCGAAAAAACAACCCATTATCGATTACCATTGCCATCTGGATCCGGCGCAAATTGCTTCTGACCGAAAATTCGATAATCTGGGACAAATTTGGCTCGAGGGTGATCATTATAAATGGCGTGCCATGCGAACAAACGGGATTGATGAGCGCTACTGCACGGGAAAAGACACATCGGATTGGGAAAAGTTCGAGAAATGGGCTGAAACTGTTCCTTACACTATGCGCAATCCACTCTACCACTGGACTCATTTAGAATTAAAAACGGCTTTCGATGTTGAGGAGTTGCTCAATCCGAAAACGGCAAAAAAAATATACGATGTTTGTACAGAAAAACTAAGAACACCTGAATTTTCTGCACGCAGCCTGATGAAAAAATACAACGTGAAGGTTGTTTGCACAACCGATGATCCTGCAGATTCACTGGAACATCACGTCGCGTTAAAGAATGAAGGTTTTGAGATTAAAGTTCTCCCTACATGGCGACCAGACAGAGCCATGGCAGTAGAAAATCCGGCTGCCTACCGCGCTTATTTGGAAAAATTGTCTGAGATATCGGGAGTTACTATTAATAAATTTAACGATTTAGTTGAAGCCTTACGCAACCGTCACGATTTTTTTGCTTCTGTTGGCTGCAAGCTATCCGACCACGGAGTGGAAGAGTTCTATGCCGAACCATACACTCAAACCGAAATTGAAAATATTTTCAACAAGGTTTACGGAGGAAATGAGTTATCGAAAGAAGAAATTCTAAAATTTAAATCGGCAATGCTCTATGAGGGTGCCATAATGGATTGGGAAAAAGGATGGACACAACAGTTTCACTATGGCGCTATTCGCAATAACAACACAAGATTATTCAATCAATTAGGCGCAGATACCGGTTTCGATTCCATTGGAGACTTCACTGTAGCAAAGGCTATGAGCCATTTCTTCGATCAACTTGATAAAGACAACAAATTAGCTAAAACCATTATTTACAACCTCAATCCAAAGGATAACGACATGGTTGCCACTATGATTGGGAACTTTCAGGACGGATCGATAGCCGGAAAAATACAATTCGGTTCCGGCTGGTGGTTTCTCGACCAAAAAACCGGAATGGAAGCACAAATGAACTCGTTATCAAACCTAGGCCTTTTAAGTAGATTTGTAGGAATGCTTACAGACTCACGAAGTTTCCTCTCCTACCCTCGTCATGAATATTTTCGCCGCATACTCTGCAATCTGCTCGGGAACGACATCGAAAACGGACTTCTACCCGCATCCGAAATGAAATTCATCGGTGAAATGGTAGAAAATATATCATATAATAATGCAAAAAAATTCTTCAACTTTTAATAATTAAACATGAAATTAGAAAAATTCAGTATCGGAACCGGAGACCGGTTTTCACATCAAGGTGAAGCACAATTAAGAGCTATTATCAAAGCAAACAGAAAAGGAGTTAACATAAGTCCCGTATGGAATAAATCAAACAGAGAGCACATTTATGTAAATTCAAAACCGGAAGACGTTAGGATAGAAGCTGATTCAGCTGTAAAGAATCTTGATTTTAAAGGTAAATATTTTGTTGATGCCGATCATATTAATCTTAATACTGTAGAGCCATTTGTGGCCACTGCCGATTTCTTCACACTGGATGTTGCATCGTTTATCGGAAAAGAAAGTTCGGAAGAAGATGTGAACAAATTTCTATCCTCTTGTGAAAAATATCTGGGAGAATTAAATATCCCCGGCATTACTGAACCTATTCACGTAACAAAAGATCTGCTGAAAAATATTACCGACAAATTCTTAGCTGCAACTCAGCAAGCAGCAGACATTTATGCTTATTTGAAAAAAGAAAAAGGAGAGAACAATTTCGTCACCGAGGTATCGATGGACGAAGTGGAATCGCCACAAACACCGGTAGAAATGCTTTTTATCCTTAAAATGCTGGCTGATAAAGGTGTTCCCGCACAGACAATTGCTCCAAAATTCACCGGACGATTTAACAAAGGAGTTGATTATGTAGGAGATCTGGCTCAATTCGAAAAAGAATTCGAAGAAGACGTGCTGGTAATCGATTTCGCAGTAAAAGAATTCGGACTTCCCGAAGAACTGAAGTTGAGCGTTCATTCCGGCAGCGATAAGTTCTCCATTTATCCTATCATGGCAAAAATAATTAAGAAGTACGACAAAGGATTACACCTGAAAACTGCCGGTACAACATGGCTTGAAGAGGTTATTGGCCTCGCTGTAGCGGGAGGTGAAGCATTGGCGCTGGCTAAGAAGATCTATGCCAACTCATACAACAGAAAAGATGAATTGTGCGCTCCGTATGCCGATGTCATTGATATTGACAGTTCCAAATTGCCATCGGTTGATGAAGTTAACGGATGGTCAAGTGAGAAATATGCCAATACGCTGCGACATATTCCCGGACATCCCGATTACAATTCAAATTTTCGCCAGCTAATTCACGTGGCTTACAAAGTCGCAGCCGAATTGGGAACAGAATATACCGATGCACTCAAAAAATACAATGACATAATTGGTTCATGTGTAGAAGAAAACATCTACGACAGACACCTAAAAAGACTCTTTAACTTATAAACTATGCAAAAAGTAGTTACTTTCGGAGAAATCATGTTGCGCTTAGCAACTCCCGGATACCTGCGATTTGTCCAATCAAATAATCTCACCGCCACATTCGGAGGAGGAGAAGCCAACGTGGCCGTATCACTTGCCAATTACGGAATTCCGGTTGAATATGTCACCCGGTTACCGCAGAATGATATTGCTGATTGGTGTATTTCCGAATTAAGGAAACACAACGTCGGCACACAAAATATAATTCGTGGCGGAGATAGGGTTGGTATTTATTTTCTGGAAACAGGTGCTGTTGCAAGGCCTTCTAAAGTGGTTTACGATCGTTCCGGTTCATCCATCGCGGAAATTTCTCCCGGTATGATCAACTGGAAAGAAGTACTGAAAGACGCTCAATGGTTTCATTGGACAGGAATAACTCCAGCACTTTCTCAGGGTGCAGCCAATGCTTGCTTAGAGGCTATCCGAGCCGCCAACGAATTGGGTGTAACCGTTTCCTGCGACCTCAACTATCGAAAAAATCTTTGGAAGTATGGAAAATCAGCTTCGGAAGTTATGCCGGAATTGGTTGAAGGCTGTGATGTTATCCTTGGAAACGAGGAAGATGCCGAAAAAGTCTTTGGAATTAAACCGGAAGGATTTCAGGCAGAGCATACCGGAGGTGAAGTTGATGCAGCCGAGTTTGAATCAGTTTGCAAACAATTGATGAAACGTTTCCCAAGAGCTAAAAAAACGATAATAACGCTTCGCGGTTCCATTAATGCCAACCACAACACCTGGGGCGGATGCCTTTATTCTGACAAATTGTATCAATCTCGCCGATACGACATAACGCACATTGTGGACAGAGTTGGCGGCGGAGATTCATTCATGGGTGGTTTAATCTATGGATTACTTTCCTATCCGCAGGATGATCAAAAAGCGCTTGATTTTGCGGTAGCTGCATCGTGTCTAAAACATACCGTTTACGGTGATTTCAATCTCATGTCTGTTGCCGAAGTGGAAAATCTGATGAAAGGTGATGGAAGTGGCCGCGTGGTCAGATAAATCAATAATAAGAAATTAAAATGGCTAAATTTTCAAGAATAGAAGTTTATCAGGTGATGATAAATACCGGGGCAGTTCCTGTTTTTTATCATGCCGATATTGAAATTGCAAAACAGGTTGTGAAAGCATGTTATGATGGAGGAATGCGGGTTTTCGAATTTACAAACAGAGGCGATTTTGCCCATGAAGTGTTTACTGAACTGATAAAATGGACAGACAAAGAGTGTCCCGAAATGATTTTAGGAATCGGGTCCATCGTTGATGCTCCAACTGCAGCTTTGTACATACAATTAGGAGCCAATTTTGTTGTGGGACCGCTGTTAAATCCGGAAATATTCAGAGTATGCAATCGAAGGCAAATTGCCTACTCTCCGGGATGCGCAACGACCTCCGAAATCGGATATGCTCAGGAATTGGGAGCCGAGATCGTAAAAGTTTTCCCGGGTGGAAACATCGGAGGGCCATCGTTCGTAAAAAACATAAAAGGCCCGATGCCGTGGTCAAAGATCATGGTTACCGGTGGCGTTGAACCTACTGAAGAGAATCTTTCTGCCTGGTTTAAAGCAGGTGTAACGTGCGTGGGTATGGGTTCTAATTTATTCCCAAAAGAGGTGTTAAAAAACCGGGAATGGGCAAAAATAACCGAATTGTGTCAAGAAAGCTTGTCCATCATTGCAAAGTACAAACAATAACATACATTTAAAACAAAAATAAATATGATTCAAGTACAACAACAAACCGGAAAAATGACAAGTTTCCGATGGACTATTGTTGCAATGTTTTTCTTTGCAACTACAATCAACTATCTCGATCGACAAGTTTTATCACTCACGTGGGATGAATTTATAAAACCTGAATTTCACTGGAACGAGTCGCATTACGGGACTATTACTTCTTTCTTTTCTATTTTTTACGCCATTTGTATGCTCTTCGCAGGCCGATTCATTGAATGGATGGGAACTAAAAAAGGGTTCCTGTGGGCTATTGGCGTGTGGAGTGTGGGCGCTTGCTTGCACGCTGTTTGTGGAGTAATAACACAAAAAGTTGTTGGATTACATAGTGTACCGGAATTGATAGCAGCAACAGGTGATGTGGCAGTTGTGATAGCTACTGTAAGTATGTGGAGTTTTCTGGTTGCGCGCGGTATTCTTGCTCTTGGTGAAGCAGGAAACTTTCCTGCTGCCATAAAAGGGACTGCCGAATATTTTCCTAAAAAAGACCGTGCTTACGCCACTTCTATTTTCAATGCTGGCGCATCAATCGGAGCATTGTTTGCACCATTGACAATTCCACCGCTTGCAAAGCATTTTGGATGGGAAATGGCATTTATTATAATCGGAGTATTAGGCTTTATCTGGATGGGATTTTGGGTTTTTCTTTATGATAAACCGGCAAAAAGTAAACGCGTAAACGCACTTGAACTCGAATATATTGAACAGGATAAGCACGAAAAAACGGAAGAGGAAAATAAAAAGAACGAAGAAAAAATGCCTTTCTGGAAATGTTTTTCATACAAACAAACCTGGGCTTTTGCGGTAGGAAAATTCATGACCGACGGAGTTTGGTGGTTTTTCCTATTCTGGACACCATCGTACTTAAACACCCAATTTGGCATAAAAACATCGGAAGGATTGGGTATGGCATTAATTTTCACCTTATATGCGATTGTTACGGTACTTTCAATTTTTGGAGGGAAATTACCTACTATTTTCATCAACCGAAGTGGGCAGAACCCTTATGCAGCCCGAATGAAAGCTATGCTTATATTTGCTTTTTTCCCGTTAGTAGTTCTCCTTGCCCAACCACTTGGAATGGAATTCTCATATCTTGGAAGAAATGCCGCATGGATCCCCGTATTACTTATCTCTATCGGATGTGCAGCGCATCAGGCATGGAGTGCTAACTTGTTCTCTACCATTGGTGATATGTTTCCACAGGGAGCAATTGCAACCGTTACTGGAATCGGTGGTATGGCAGGTGGAATTGGCTCAATGATCCTCCAAAAAGGCGCCGGGAATTTATTCGTTTACGCCGGAGAAACCAATATGACTTTTCTAAATTTTGAGGGAAAACCTGCAGGATACTTCATTATCTTCTGTATTTGTGCGGTAGCCTATTTGATTGGTTGGTCTATCATGAAAGCTTTGGTTCCTAAATATAAATTGATTACAGATTAGTACATCTCAGTTAGTCTTTTTCAACTTTGTCAAATTCCAGTACTTTGGCAAAGTTTTTTTATTTCCTTTCCACATTTCCCCGTGTAAACGAAAAATAAATTCCAACAACGCTAATCAGCGCAAATGTTACAAAGCCCCATTTCATGGCAACAAGAAATATATTATCGTTTACTTCCGTAACTGCGTTACTTCCGAAGTGGAAAGCGAAGAAAAATGTCACGATCGTCATCCCGACGATTTGTCCGAAAATACGCATCGAAGAAGCAATACCCGATGCCTGTCCGTAACGGTTTTTATCAACTGAACCCATAATAGTGCTCATGTTGGGTGACGAGAAAAAAGCAAATCCCAATCCCTCCCATACCAACACTAAAACAATTACCCACAACGGAGTAGCGGCAGTGAAGAAAGACATGGCAAACAAGCCTATCGAACACATTGCCATTCCCAATGTGGCAAAATAACGAGGCTGTATTCTATCGGAAAGTTTCCCGACAACAGGCGAAAACAGCGCCATCATTACCGGTTGGGCAATAATAACAGCTCCCGCTTCACGAGGTGGTAATCCTTGAATCTTCTGCAAGTACAAACTCAAGAAAAAAACGATGGCAGACGTAGCTGTATAATTGATAAGAGCAGCTAAATTGGAAAAACTGAAAAGTTTGTTTTGTGTAAAAAGGCGTGTTTCGAACATCGGATTAGCCAACCGACTTTCAACGATCCAAAACAGTACCAGCATCGCAACCCCAAATGACATAAGTCCCCAACCAAAAGCATCCGGAATGTGCGACGAACCGTAAACTAAAGCTACCAATCCAAATACGAAAAACAAGGTACCGCGCAAGTCAACCTTCTTATCGATATCTGTTTTCGCAACATCTTTTTCGAGAAAAGCAAAGGCTATGATGGTGGACAACACTCCCAGCACCGTTGCCACGTAAAACAACGAGTGCCAACCTAGTAACTGCGTTAGAAAACCTCCGATGAACGGCCCGGTTGCCAACCCTGTATAAACCGATGCGACTGAAATTCCGAGTACTTGTCCGCGATTTCGAGGCGGAAAGTTTGCCACCAAAATAGCTTGTCCGGTGGTGTTTGTGAAAGCCGCGCCCACGCCTTGCACAAAACGTGCAACAATGAGCCAAGCTCCCGACGGCGACACGGCGCACAGCAACGATGAGAGCGTAAAAATAATTAATCCGATCTTAAACAACTTCACATTTCCCGAAATGTCTCCCCATTTGCCCACAGGCAAAAGAAAAATACCGGTGGCCACCAAAAACGAGGTAATAACCCAACTCAAAGAAATCGCGTTGAGTCCAAAGCTTGTTTCAATGGCAGGCAATGCGATGTTGATGGATGATATTAAAAATGTTCCCATAAACGATGATATGGAAAC
>ENA-UOOM01000574-UOOM01000574.1-fermentation-metagenome-genome-assembly--contig:-NODE-574-length-41259-cov-8.185152_pt1 | contig 41259 bp, 39 predicted proteins | sample MGYA00245781_ERZ724031 | MGnify/ENA primary metagenome ERZ724031 (study PRJEB28704, sample SAMN03018317) | fermentation metagenome | biome: anthropogenic terrestrial biome; feature: soil; material... | reverse complement strand
AGAGTTGTCGCTCTTGAGCTTGTCGTGCAGGGTACTCCAATAGGGATAGACATCGTCACAGAGAACCGACCGGTATTGCAGGATCAGAAGCGCCCGATATCTGATGTCATCATCTTTCAAGGCCAACCATTCGACAAGACTGGCAATATCATCGCCGTTTAAATCCCTGGCGGCTTCCTGTAACGCATCTTTGTCAATGGCCATGACGCTTTCAAAGGTGATCATATCTTGCCCCCCGTGTTAATTTCCATATTGCTTAGGAACATACGGCAAAATTGCCCACGTAACATCATCAGCAAGCATGGTTTTCGCTTCGATTTTTGAACTTGCGGCTGTAGCATTGGAGCAGGGGTATTCTATACAAGACACGCAAGCATCATAACCATTTTCTTCTGCACATTTAAGTTGAGAACACAGTTCGTCTTTGGTGTGACACCCCGCAGTACCACACCCCGAACATCGCATTGACCAGTCGTTTTTATTCCACACTCGAGTTAACCGCTCTTCTAATTCTTTTCTAAACTCGTCGCTGATTGTACCACCCGAAAAATGAATACATAAGTCGCATCTATGACCACATTTTCCGTATACTGCGCTCTCTTTGGGAAATGGCTTACGGTTGGGCTTTTTCTTGATGATTATTAGGCGTTTTATATCATCCAAAACATCTAAGGATGTGACATCAATGAACATCCACTTTCCGTCATGGTATGTCTTGGAATTATCATAATAGTCCTGAATGTATTTTGTGAAACTTTGTCTTTCCTGATCGAACTTTTCCCGTTCTGCTTTTCCAAATATGATAAGGAGAGTATATTTATCGTCATGAATGTTGATGGTAAGAACTGTCTTTTTGCCTTGGCGAAATTTTAGCTCGTTCTTGCCATCTGATAACTCATCCAAGCGATATTTGCCACGCATAAAACACATGATTTCCTCACTAATTCTATTAAGCGTTTCTCTTTTGTCCATACTAGCCGCCCCCCCATTATTCTCAATTATACAGTGATGGCTTGACAGCATCATGTCATGTTTTGGCAGTCACTCCCAAATCTTATCTTGATACGCCACTCTTGTGAAGAAGTATTGATTGTCTTTATTGGACAAATAAATTCGCCGCTGCACAAATCCGTAAGGCATGTCACAATCGAAAAACCCAAAAGCCGCAAAAGAGTTGATCATAGTTTCCCCCGGTCTTTCGAAACAGCGGAACGGCTCGCCCAAAGGAAAGAACAATGACTTTTGTATATCAGCCAATCCTATGACAACCACTCTGACATAGAGGGGATGTGAGGATTATACTTCCAATATTTCTTGACATTTTTGCTTCGATTAATTATAATCAAAGCATAAATGTCAAGCAAGGAGTGATTTGATGACCGGAATTAATAAGCTGGAAACCTTGCTGAAAAGTAGCAAGGGGGTAATCACTGCCAAGCTTGCAGATGCTCATGGTGTCCATAGAGAATACCTAAGCGAATTTGTAAGACAGGGTAAGCTTGAACGGATTGCTCACGGCATCTACATCATGCCCGAGGTATGGGCGGACAAAATGCTGCTCCTCCAGCTACGAAAGGGCAAAATGGTATACTCCCATGAAACGGCTTTATTTCTACACGATTTAACAGATAGAGATCCGGTTGCTTATTGTGTGACAGTTCCGGCAGGGTATAACACCAGCAAGCTAAATCAAGAGGGACTGGTCGTTCATACGGTTAAAAAGGAATTGCTTGACCTGGGTATCTGCATCAAGCAAACCACCTTTGGAAATGACATCAGGACATATGATATGGAGCGCACCATTTGCGATATCCTTCGGGATAGAAATAAGCAGGATTTTGCAATTGTATCAGATGCGCTTAAGAGATACGTCCGCAGAGCAGACAAGGATCTTCATAAGCTGATGAAATATGCCGGTAATTTAAGAATTGAAAAGGTTTTAAGAAATTACCTGGAGGTAATGCTTTGAAGACATCAACTCAATTGAAGGCCTTGATACGGAATTTGTCAAAGAAAAAAAGCGTACAGGCCGAAATTATATTAAGAAACTTCATGCTTGAGCGGTTATTGGAGAGGATTTCACTATCCTCGTTTAGAGATAAGTTTATATTAAAGGGTGGTATGCTAATAGCGGCAATGGTTGGCATAGATACCCGCTCTACATTGGATATGGACGCAACCATTAAGGGGATTGCTTTTTCCGAGGAAGCTCTGGGGGAAGCAATGAGGGTAATTTTGAGCAGCCCCATAGAGGACGGTGTAGAAATGACCATGAAGGGCTTTGAGAATATCCGGGATGATTCAGAATATCCTGGAATCCGTGTTTCTATTGAGGCTGTGCTTGATAGGACAAGGCAGGTCATGAGAGTGGATGTTACGACCGGCGATAAGATTACTCCGCGGGCAGTAGAATATTCCTTTAAGCTGCTGTTTGAAAACAGGAGCATCAGCATTCTGGCCTATAATCTTGAAACTGTGCTGGCTGAAAAGCTTGAAACCATTTTATCAAGAAGCACTGCCAGCACAAGAATGCGTGATTATTATGATGTCTATATACTGACTACGCTCAGGAGGCCGGATATCAATTGGGACTTATTTTCTGAAGCCTTCAAGAATACAGCAGAAAAAAGAGGCAGCCTTAGCCGTCTCTTAGAAACTGGCCAGGAGCGCATGGGAGAAATTGAGCAATCACAGATCCTTTCTGACCTGTGGTGCCGATATCAGCAGAAAAATAGCTATGCTGCTGATTTAACCTGGGCGCAGGCGATAATAAGCGTTAAGGAGCTATACTTCAAAGCCTTTGGTAGAGATACAAATAAATAAGCTGTCATAGATGAGGGAGATGAAGCCATGTTCAATAACAACCTGCATCTTAATATTTTCGAGCATTACACGCAAAAGGGGTCCTTACCAGTAGAAAACAATGTATCCAGGGGACTGGCCATCTATGACAACTATTCTGACACAGGGGGCTCGTTCAATGGATAAACATTGCTTCTGTTAGATTGTTTTCGTTCCCCTGAATGTACGCCTTGAAAATGACTGTTTAAAACTCATATACCTTGTCTGCAATTGAACTAATCCTTGCATCATGAGAAATGATGATTATGATGTGCTCACGCTTAATTTGCATAATTTCTAGCATGAATGAGTGTATGCTTTCTTGATCAAGAGCGCTTGTAGGTTCATCAAAAAGCATTAATTCTGAGTTTTTAATTAGTGCCCTGCATATAGCGACTTTTTGCTTTTCTCCTCCGGATAAATTTGTCTTTTTGGATTTCAACTGCGTTTCAAGGCCGCAAGATAATTCCTTGGAGAATTCAAGCAATGGCATACTATTAATCTTTCGAAAGATCTCTTCTTTACGTTTGATGTCAATCCCGTAAGTCAAATTCTCAAGGATAGTTCCTTCTTGCATATATGGTTCTTGTTCCGTAAATGATATAAGCTCTTTTCTGATTTGGTATAAATCCAGACTCCCTATATGCTCTCCGTTGTAATAAATGTCCCCGTTGCAGGGCTTAATGATCCCAAGCAAGCAATTTACAAATGTTGACTTTCCGGAACCATTTTCGCCTTTTATTAAGTATACTTTACCTTTCTCAAATTCCAAAGTTTTATCTGTAAATATAGTCTGGTCTCCTATGTTGACAGCGAGTTCTTGGGCCGATAGAAAATCAATGGTTGATAATTTCTTGAATCCATTATTCTCATATTCCATGTTAAATAATTCCTTAATCCTGTCTCTAGCCACTTGATGAAGCTGCAAATTCTTACTGAATTCTGTTAGCTTATGTGTTGATGATAATAATAACTGTATATAAATTATTACTACCGCGAGACTACCGATAGTAACGCTTCCTTTGCCAATGGCTCTGGCAATTATAATGATGGATGAGCCATAAGCTAACCTACTCAATAATGAGGCAACCGTTGTAATTGAAAAATCTACTCGCAGAAATTTCACAGACTTGTGAAAAAACTTCGAAACAGCTTTTACAAACTCGTTATCAGTTTCTGTATACCATGAATTGATTTTTATGGTCAGCATATTGAAGATTTGGTTGCTTAGCATCGCAAAAAAATCGCCCTGGGTTTCTAGCATTTCTTTATTATGATGATAATAAATCCTTCTGCTCAAAAAGTAGATCAGAAATAATACAGCTATAACTGCTGTCAAAAGTGCGCCCAAGAAAACATCAATCACAAACAACAATGGTATTATTGCAAGCACCAGAGCTAGATTTGCAAAAAACTCCGGAAGCTTCTCAACCACAAAATCGCCAATACAAACAGCGTCATTATTTATTCTTTGCGTTAGATAAGCATCATTGTATTTGCGGATCGAGTCATATCTCACAAATTTGATGTATCTTAAAGTATCAAACTCCAGCTGAAAAGCGATCTTGTTTGATAAGCGTATGTTTAGATCATTCACGCACCACGAGACAACAAATTCAGCAAAAGCCATCAGAATAAAGAGTATAAAGGATCTTGAAATTACATCAAAACATTTCGTAGAAATCTGATCAATGGATGCGCTTAAAAAGAACGGAATATAAAGTGCCAGGATGATATATGCCAATCTAAATAGTACATAGATTGAATACTGTAATATGTTTTCGTTTAGGTAGTTATATACAGAATACTTGTTGCGTCTGGCCGCCGTGTTTATCATCGCTTTGCCTCCAATTCCTTTATAAATGCAGCCAAATTTACATGAGATGATCGAGACTCATAGGTTATTGCATTATCCATGACGTTCACGCTATAGTGTTTATCAGCAGCGATATTGTCCGCCCAATCCTTGTTTTTCGATATGAAAAATTCTATGAGCTCCACATATCCTTCAATATCCTGAATTGGATCTTTGGCTTTTATTATACCAGCCATTCTTCGTGTCCGCTATTTCCAGTACGGTTCATTATAAAGCCGAACCAAGCTTAACATAATAAAATGGTGGCACTATCTCACTACAAAAATTAATCGTTTTTTTCTTTAGCATAGGGATTAAATGTTCTTCAATTACCAACTTATCCATTTTATATGAGCTTATAATATAAATATTCCCGTCATGACGCAATACTCTCTGACATTCCTCCAGAATATTCTCAAGACTATACTCGATATGCCCAACGGCATTATATATTATAACAGTATCAAATGTGTTCGCCTCAAAGGGCATGTTTTCAGCATTTATTATGTCAAAGTGCAAATTTGTAATTGTTTTCCACATCGAGGGAAGTCTTTTGCTATCAATATCAATGCAATAAATTCGTTTTGCATATCTTGATGCGTAAATTGAGAATTCAGCACTGCCACATGCGACTTCCAATATGGTTTTTTGATCAATAGATTTCATAATGTGCGTGATGGCATGAACAACCCTTTTCATATGATCACCTCATAAATACTAGTAGTGGACAATCTAAACTCGGATTTAGAAACCCAGAAGCCATTGATGGGTGCTGCAAAATATGGATTAGACACAGCAGACCGCCAGTGAACGCAGATTATAAGCGGGTTAAAGCGAGCGAAATATCGAACGTACGAGTCAGACGCTTCTATATTCCGGTTATCTTGAAAGTGTTGGACTGCCCGTCATTTAAATATTTCATCGTCTGGACCGAGACGGTGCTGCTGAAAACTCGCCTTGTGCAGTGCCAAGTAACTTTGCAGTACCGCGGTATCGATTTTGATTTTTTCTGGCATGGTTGCCCCCCATTATGACGATCTGCAGATGTTCTTTCAATGTAAGTTAAATATTCTGTAATCAATTTTCTACCATCGCCATTGTTCTCCTGCTATTGACAGACAAGATAAGGCGCGGAGACGGGTCATTCCGCTTCCCTCAACCGCTCTGCCAAGGTCATCCGGCTGATGCCCCGATAAATCAACCCCGGGGTGATCAAGCAAATTGCGATGATGACTGCGTACATGATCAAAACAGGAATTAAAGGATAAGTGAACCGGGCATATTCCGCCATATTCCTGAACAGGATGAATAGGCCGTAAGCAATTAAATTGCCAACGGTTATGGCACATAGAATTACGATAATCGCATAGCCAGCCCCTTCATTTTTGAGCATCCGGTGCATTTGGTTTTTGCTCATGCCCACACTTTCGAGGGCGGCAAACTCACGTTTGCGCGTCATGATGCTGACCGACATGACATTGACAAAGTTAAGTACACCAATCAACCCCAGTATTAAGGAAACACCAGTTCCCAGCACCATCATGATCGTCTTTGAGTCCTGCATAGCCTGCCGTGCCGCATAACGCGAATTTATCTCAACATTAGTCGGACTTGTCAAAGTGTTGATCTCATGGTAAATCTGCTCATCCAATGCGTCTTCCACATTCATGGCGAAGTAGACAACGCCCGGCACAGGAAAATACTTGCGCAGGAAGGAGTTTGAGACCAAAAACTCCGGACCACCGAGAGCATAGTGTAGGTTAATATTACGCTCTCTATAGAAAACGCTGCCCCCATTTATGATTTGAAAAGTACCCAACTTACCGCCGCATTTGATATCAAAGGCCGCTACATCCGACAGACTATCCGCCATGGCAATGAACCTCTCCTGATTAGCGTTGGCTGAGTTGAGTAACGCAAATTCCCCCCGCTCAAACGCCTCCTCATCAATAGGTGTCAGCAGTGTCTTGTTTATTGTGCGGAGCTGCAAAGGATCGATCCCCCTAAACCCACAGCCAAGCAAGCGTGTAATAATATACTCCTTGCTCATACTCTCTGTGCGGCTAAGCCAATCGACATATTTGGCCAGGTTTTCCGAGTAGATCAGCTCCCCAAACTCAAGGGTGGTCATCCCTGTTTCGATGATACCCGGCAGGCTCTTAATAGTACTGATCAGATCGCCGCTCATACCGCGGCTGTAACCGTGATCAATCTCAAAGATTTTGGTACCAAGGATATAATCATAATCATGCTCCATGTTGATCAGATAATCAACATCGATGCTGCTGACAATCGCCATGATCGACGAGAAAACTGTTGTGCTTGAAAACAGGCTTAGCATCACAATAACCGCCCGTTTTCTGTTGCGGAAGATATTGCGGAAAGCCATTTTATAAGGTTTGCCATTGGCGGAAGACCGATATTGTGTTTTGTTACTGTATTCTGCTGTAAATTTCAAGGCCTCGATAGGGGCAATCTGTGCTGCCTTTCGAGCTGGCGTAATGGCACCCAACAACGCGGTCAAAGCGGCAAATGTGGCAGCACCGATGAAAATCAGAGGTGAAAATGAAATGACCGGCCCGGTATCAATGCCACTGTTTGAGATAACCGCCGGAACAACCGCCAGCGAAATCGCTGCCGCTAGCAAACAACCGATGGGCAGGGCAACCCCACATAAGCACAGTATCTGTCCAATTACAATCCGCTGTATCTGCTCCGGCGTTGTGCCAAGCGTTTTCAGCATACCATAAAACCGCACATCTCTTGAGACAGAGATATACATGGTATTATAGATGAGCAGGTACCCCGTAAGCATCAAAAACGCGATTATCGCCAGTATTGCCAAATAGGTGGTACCATTCCCCCGGGCTTGGTTAAACGCCGGAGATTGAACATATCGCTGGTCACTCGGGAACGCCAAGTCAGTTTTGAGCTTTTCAATATACTGACTAATATGATTAGCGTTAGCGTCTTTGAAGATAATGTTCACCATCAGGTTGTCTACGCCGGTCCTGCCGTATTTCTCGGCAAGGGCTTCGGAAACATAGATCACCACAAAACCGCTATGTCTACTGTGGGCGTATTCTGTATAGATGCAGGATAAGGTGAAAACCTTGCGGATAGCTGCATCCGTGCCATAAACTGTGAATGACAGAGGAATTTCCATGCCTATCTTGGGTTCGGTGATGCCCATCGCGTCCAAAATATAGCGCGATAGCATTACCTCATTTTCCCCTAGCGCGTAATGCCCGACAATATTGGTAAAGGTCGGGCAGAACATCTGATCCCACTGGGTTTGATCAACAAAGCCGATTTGGAGGTTTTCCAATTTGGGTACATCATTTGTTTCAGCAACATAAGCACCTATGCCAACCGTTTTTACATAATCCAGGGTGGAGAGTTTCGCCAGCTGCTCCGCGGTGGGATTGGCAAAGGCCATCTGAGAAATGGAGCCCTCCATACGTTTGCCATGCATATTGACTGATTCAAAAAAACTAATCCCGATACTGAAGACCGTGGCGATCATCAGGGTCGTAAGGGCAATTGCGGCGGCAATGAAAAGATTACGCTTTTTATCCGCTGTCAAAGCACGCCTGATCAGCTTGTTAATAATTGGAGTATTATTGTTACGCATGGCTCAACCCACCTTACCTACGATTTTGCCATCCTCCAGATGGATCACGCGGTCAGCAAGCTGGGCGAAATGTTCGTTATGGGTGATCATGATAATTGTTTGGTGAAACCGGGTGGAGGTCATTTTCAGAACGCTGAGTACATCCTGGCTGGTCTTGCTGTCCAGGTTGCCGGTAGGTTCATCAGCTAATAGGATAGTCGGCTTGGCAGCGAGCGCGCGGGCAATCGCCACCCGTTGCTGCTGCCCCCCGGAAAGCATATTTGGCATAGCGTCCCGTTTCTCGCCAAGCCCCAAGGTGTCAATAATTTCATCAATATAGGTTTGATCAACCTTATTGCCATCCAGCTCGATGGGCAGCACGATGTTTTCATAGACACTTAAAATGGGCACCAGATTATAGCTTTGAAAGACGAAACCGACATTGCGCCGGCGGAAGATGGTAAGCTGCTCGTCCGATAATTGGGCGAGTTCGTGCCCATCGACAACCACTTTCCCATCCGACGGCCGATCAAGGCCACCCAGCATATGCAGTAAAGTGCTCTTGCCGGAGCCGGAGGTGCCGACTACCGCCACAAATTCTCCGGCCCCCACGATCACATTTACCCCGTCAAGGGCACGGACGACATTGGGTGCTATGCCATAATGCTTTTTCAATCCATAAGCTGATAAGACTGGCATGTGCTCACTCCCCTCACGCTCATGCATTCATCATAAACGACAGTTCTGACAAGCTTATGACAAAATCACCCTAGCTTCTTACAGTTTTGTAAGAAGAGCGCGAAAGATGTGTATTCAGATGGTTTGGAGTCAACCATGATATAGCCGCCTTGTTTTTCCATGATCAGCCTGGCAAAGTAAAGGCCGAGTCCGGCTCCTTCCTGGCCTGCGACATTTTGTCCCCGGTAAAATCGCTTGAATAGCAGGTTATAATCCTTTTCATCGATGCCAATCCCGCGGTCGGTGATGATGATTTTTGTGTAAAGGGGCAACTGCTCCATAGTCACTGCAATAGTGCTGTTGGCCGGTGAATATTTGACAGCGTTTTCAAGGATGTTATTGAGCGCTTCCCTGGTCCACTTGCGGTCATGATAAAGCTCAATATCATTGAGTGCGGTGGTCATAATGCTGATGTTTTTTCTGGTTGCTAAAGCAACAACACCGCTGATGCTTTCGGAGATTGTTTGCCGGATGCCGGTCGGCGCGGGGGTCAGCTGGATAGCACCGATTTCCAGTCGCGACATTTTAATCAGGCTGTCCATCATCCATTGCAGTTTTTCTGTTCCGGATTTAATGCGGTTCAGGAATTCCCGTTGTTCCGCCGCCCCCAGATTGCCTTCGATTAGTAAATCGGAGTACATGGAGATACTGGCTAAAGGGGTTTTCATTTGGTGGGACATGTCGGAGATGAAGCTATGGAGGGTTTCTTTTTCTGCCTGCGCTTGATTGATGTCGGAAGCACATAAATCGATAATGCGGTTGGTTTTATGGGCCAGTTTGGAGAGACGGCTATCGGAGGTTGTCAGCCGCACATCATAATTTCTCGTTAAGATGCGATTCAGGACCTGATCGATAGCATTGAACGTATTGGCGATGTACCTGCGACATCCAAGAGCGGTGCACACGAGCAGGAGGATTGCAATTACAGCACAGATATGGGGCCAGTAAGACAAGGCGATCATGCCTTTACCCATACATAGCCCATCCCATGGATGGTTTTTATGGTTTTGGGGTTTCTGGGGTCCTCCTCGATTTTCGCACGCAAGCGGCTGATGTTCACCGATAAGGTGTTCTCATCGACAAAGCTGCCATGCAGATCCCAGATAGCGAGGATTTGTTCTTTGGTCAGGATTTGCCCGGCGTTGCTCATCAGTTGATTGAGTAGCCGAAATTCGGTTACGCTGATGGGTATCTCCGCGTCGCCACGGTAAAGTTTGCAGAGGTGGGTGTCCAGCCTGAACTGACCGGATTGGAGGATAGGATGATGATTAGTTTCCATGCGTCGGAATAGGGCTTCGACACGGGCGCGCAAAACTGAGAGGGTAAACGGTTTGGTAATATAATCGTCTGCGCCAGACATGAGACCCTGTACCTCGTCTGTCTCGAGATCGCAGGCGGTCAGCATGATGATGGGAACCTGGGAATGAGCCCTGATTTCTCTGCATAAATCCATCCCGTTCCCGTCTGGGAGTCCCAAATCAAGAATGATCAGATCAGCCCCCTGTTGTTCCAACAGCCGTTTCCCCTCGGTGATACTGCGCGCTGAAACAGGGCGATAACCGTTTTTTTCAAAAGTAAACGCAATCCCCCGGCTTAAATTCTCATCATCTTCAATCAGTAATATGGTTCGCATGGAGGTCCTCCTTTGGCAGAGGTGGGTGGTTGGCAAGCGAAGATCTATGTTGTGGATTTTAATGTTTTAGATTCGATGGTGCTTTACCAACTTCCTCCAATGGAAATGGCAAGGTTAGCCTGTAAAAAAGGCACTCTTACAGAAGCTGCCCCTGCTAGAATCATCTAGTAGGGGCAGCTTATTGAAAAATGCGATACCGACCTACTCTGTTCTCCCCTGTTCAATTTGTTTTATGATATGAATCCGTTCGTCAACCATAACTGTAAACTCAATGTTTTCGACCGCATCCGGAGGCAACTCTACCTCGAACATCATTTCATCTGATCAGGCCAGCATAGCCGACTCTTTTTTCTCTCTCAGGTCACCTCAGCCAAGCGCTTAGCAGCTTCCTTACACGGCATATCCGAAAGTTAGGCTGCCAACGAAAATTACCACCCAGGCCATCAACATATGTGATGTTGCGTTTATATTTGTGATTACCTCATCGAAAATAGACGCGCGTGCTTCCCGCCAGTCGCCAGATATGGTGACCAAGTCATTATGAAAGAAAGGGACACCCCCATTAGGGTGCTACCTGTTCCGGATTAGCAGAAGTTTTTTAATTCTATCTTCCGCATCAATGCCATTATTGTCTTGCGCGATAGCTATCCTTTTAACTTCCATAGTTGTATCGGTGCTCATTACAACATAGGCAGAGTTTTCGCAAACAATAAAATTACTGCCATCAATGGCACGTTGCCCATAATGGTCTTTCGATAGCCTATTATTATAAACTGCCTTTAGAAACGGCTGGTATGTGTTTTCAGAAATCTTTGACTCTGTTAACATAACGGAAAACTCGTATGGCCGCTTCTCAAAATCGCCCCAGTCATATTTTCCAAAGCTTCCCGGTCTGAAAAGGTCATATTTAATGTAGTAATATCGCCACTCATAGTTATTGTTGGTTTCGCAATCGTTGGTATAAGTGTTGATAATACCGGACAAAAGTTCGTCGGTAAATGAATCAGCACGAGACAGCAACTGCACGAGGATATCCTTTGTTCTTTCAAAACCGTCGTTACTGCTCTTGTGAAACAGATTTCGCCAAGCTTTAATGTTTTTTTTAGATCCTAATTGATATCTCCGTCCGTTTTTCTCCCTTTGCCCGTAGTTCCCGATGGACATAAGTGCGCAATCAACAAGGTCTTCCTTGCAGGAAAATAACGATTGAAAACGCGAGAAGTAATCACTGTGCTCCAAGCCAACAATGCTGATCTGTCCCTGAAGCAAATCATGATCCTCTAATTCAAATAACGCTTCTGCCTTGTCCGGATTGTTTTCGACCCACGAAATCTTTAAGGCTTCCTCAGTTAATTGAGTCGAGTTCAAGTTTTTCTCTATGGTGTCATCAATTGTCCCGGTTTTTATAATTGCATCAACTTGCTTCAAGATAGCTGGCATTCTATTGCCACTTGTTCTGAGCTCACTATCGCTGAGCTCATCTTCGGAATTTTGTATTAGGTTGTTTACGATTCTTAGTCTTCGTGAGAATTCATCATTGGATATTGTGTCTTTGTTCAGGAGATAGGAGATAACAGCATATAAAAGAACGATCCTGTTCAACGGGAACAGTCTATTACCATTACCGGATATATCAGCATAATTACGCACACAGTCTTTGAAAATGTTAACTCCGTACCTTTTTTCAACTTTTATTTTCCCGGCTTGACGTTCGTGTGAAATAAATCGTTCCAAAAATTCGTCCGGAGTGTTATCGTCTTGAAGAAAGCACCAACAATCGAAATAGTCTTCCAGCATTTGAATATTAGCCATCGCGTTTTCATTTTGCCCGGAAAAATACTCTTTCAGGAGATCAAATTCATCATTGCTCTTGCCTTGAGTTGTCCCACCGTTCTGATAACAAATGATGTCACAAATGAACCTGAAGTAACGCAGGAACTCATCATCAATCACATTATCGTCGCCGCGATACCGCCAGAGCATATCCGTCCAATCAAGATCGATCTTTTTGATGATATGTTTTGCCATAGGTTCATCGATCTTCCGAAGTTCACGTTCCAATTCGGCTTTGAAGTGCTCAAATTGCGTTAGCGGCTTTCCGCGCGAATTCATCTTGATATACAATTCATCGGTGAGACCCATATCTTTGATAGGGAGAAAGTAGAAGGTTATTGCTTTATCCTTAAGCTTTGTCCAAATTCCCTGGGTCTCCGCGAATTCATCCTGAATCGCATCAAGCATCACCAGCATTGAGCTAATCGTCGGATCTTTTTTCCAATCTAGTGGAAACCATGCCTGATCAACGATTTCCTCTGACAGCTTTTTTGTAAATGAGGGATTAAACTTGATTAGAAAAGAGCAGAAATCACGTGCGCTATATCGTGTTTCATAACTGAAGTTTCCTAAACAAAGATGCTCTGTGGCATCTATTTCTTCTTTCTTCGCAGCGTACCAATGGAGCAGAAAGAGTGCTGTAAGGCGTTGCTGGCCATCCAACGGTGTCATAACGCCGTCTGCATTAATGTCTCCGTAAACGAAATCCAAGGTGATGGGATCATCCATTATGGCTCGGTGCAAAGAGTCTAAAAAACGCGCCCGTATACGATTAACTTCTGCATCCATACGGCCTTGGGCATAGTCGCGCTGAATAATGGGGATTACTATTTTTTTTAGCTGGACAGTTTCTGCGTCAACTTCAAAACCGGTATTAAATATTTCGATATAGGTATTAAGAGATGTTCCCATATTATTCAGCCTCCTTTTCAATTGAAATTTCTTCGGCCTGGTAATTTTTGAGTGTACTATTGATCGCTTTTATGTATGCGATTCGGTCTTGCTGTCCCCAAAAATGCAGCTGATTGCTTGCAGATGGCGTATAGTATTTCAAAAAGACCATCTTTGTGCAAAACGGAATAAATTGACCCCTTTTATCCATTTCAATAATTGCATTTCGTTTTACATCAAATGTGGAATTATTTAGAGCCGCGTTATCACTCATATTAAGCAAAGCCAAATTTGCAATGGAATGCATATACTCAATGTTGCCCTGTGCTGATAATTTTTGTATTACCTTTTGCTGGATGTCTTCAAATTCCAGACGTTCCAGACGTTCCTTATCACAGGCGTTTTTCATTTCCTCGATCAGTTCGTCGTTCCCATCGCCCAGAGACACAAGAGAAGGGGTATGCAATCTCAGCCATTCTTTCCAATCCCCCTGCTTTTGCATGCCTTCTGACTGTTGCGCATGTATATGCTCCAGACTCCAGGAGACTTTACCTGTTTTTTTGAACTTGAGTTTTTCAAAGGGAAACCAATTGGTCTGCTCGCCGTTTTGCCGAACGGATTCAACATTGAACAGCAGCAATAGCCTACTGATTATGGTGTAATCTGTAGTTTTCTCATAGCTTAGTTCAGAATAATTTGTTGTTGTGGCAATACTTTTCTTAATATGCGCGTCTAATTCCGATTTGAACTGGTTTTTTGTTATTCCCCTTCCGCCTATTTCGCGCTTTGATAAGTCGAAGATATCCTGCAAAGACTCAGTGTATGAAGCAATCAAGTAGCCAATTTTGTGGTAGAGCTCGTGATCTTCATACCAGTCTTTGAGGATCAAAAATGTATGCTGAATTTCTTTCCAGATCTCGTTTAGCTTTTCCTTTTGATTCAAGTCATCAAAATAGAAGAATGTGTAGTATTTTTCCTTATTGTCCGCCGGCTTGCGCGAAATTAAATCTAGGATCAAGTCAATGCGTGTTTGATACTTTGCATTTGAGCGATTGGTAAGAAAATACCATAAAGAGTTGTTATGCAACTCCTTCTCAATATTATCCCACTGCAGAGAAATCTCTTCCTGCTTCTCCCGATCCATATCGGAATTATTATCACGGCTCAGGAACATCGCTTTGACCAGTTCTGCACTCGTCAGTGGTATTTTCCCAATATTGAGGCGTGTAAAGAGTGCTATGGCATCTTCAGACTCATCTACCTCATACCAGATGATTTTGACATTTTCATCGAAGTACTTGTTGATGTTGGTCAGCGTTGATTTCTTATCCTTATTGGCAAACCACTTTTCAATCGTCTCATAGGCGTCGCATATAAACCAATAATCTATATTCTCTTCCTTTTTTGAGCGGTCAATGGATGCCAGGAATTCTTTTGATTTCTCTCTTGTTTCATAAACCAAGGAAAACTTTGGCTCATCGAGGAAGCCGGAACTGGAAATGTACATGTACTTATAGATAAGGAATAACGTTGTTAATCGTTGTTGTCCATCAATCAGTTCAAAGGAATCCTCTCTTCTTCGAACAACAACCGGCTGCAAACAATAATTTTTCGTCCCATTGGAATTCACATCGTCAAGTAGCCGGGTTACCTCATCTTGCCCCCATCTATATCCACGTTGAAATGACGGAATATAGAACTTCCCTTCTATGAAACCAACCAGCTTCGTTTCGAGCTTTATATCAGCTTTTGCTAAAGTCATCTTCTAATTCTCCTTGTTCGATATTTGGAAGCGCTGGAAGGTATCTTCCATTATTCCACGCCCAACGCCTTAAACACGGCTTCCTGCGGGGAGTTGTAAAATATCAGGCTAAACGCGCCGATGAGGTCTAACGGAACAGTGCCAAGTTCGGCGGCGAACGTCATCGGTATCAGCGCCTTCTTAGCTCCGGCATCGAGGCAGATTCTGTCACTTGATTTCTATTATTACAGCGGGATTCCCTCCTTTTGGAAAGGCACCCGGGCAAGTAAAAGATCCCGGCAACTATAATGCTCCCAAGAGGTGAGACACAAAACCGAAATTTTCGAGTATCATGCGAATATAAATGCCACTCTCTATAATGCTCCCATAGGGTGAGACACAAAACCTAAAAAATAAGTTATACTTGGAGCATGAACAAGAGAAACAAATACTCTGCGGAGTTCAAAACCAAGGCAGTGCTGGAAATCCTCTCAGAGGCATTCACGGTTAACGAGATCGCTGCCAAGTACGAAGTAAGTCCAGTCGTGTTAGCTCGCTGGAAGAAGGAGTTCCTGGAGCGAGCCCCTGATGTTTTCAAGAAAGGCCCTTCAGAGAACGAAAAGGAATTGGAAGAAAGCCATCAGCGCATCGCCGAACTGGAGCGCAAAGTGGGCCAGCTCACCTATGAAGTGGACTGGATGAAAAAAAAATCTGAGCAAATCCTCGGACCCGGTTGGCAGAAAAAACCTCGTTGATTTCAGCGATCAGAGGCTCAACATCAGCAGACGGGCTGAATTGCTTGGTTTGAATCGTTCCAGCCTGTACTGAAATCCTCCAAAAGCGAAGACCATCTCTGATGAGGATTTGTTAGTCATGCGCCGCATCGACGAACTGCACACGGGCCATCCTACTTGGGGTTATCGAACTATTGCCAAAATCATCCGAAGAGATGATGGTCTTTGCATCAATCGCAAGAAAATCCGTAGAATGATGCGCGATATGGGGGTTTATATCATCTACCCAAAACCTAATCTAAGCAAGCGATACCATGCGCAGTACATACGACCCTATCTACTGAGGAACTTGAGCATCACGTAGCCCGATCAAGTCTGGGGTATTGATATCACCTACATTCGGATGGCAAAAGGCTTCCTTTATCTATTCGTCATCATTGACTGGTATAGCAGACGAGTCATCGACTTTGAACTCTCAAACACCTTAGAAAAGGGCTTCGTTTTGAACTGCCTGAAAAGAGCATTCACAAAAAGAAAACCGCAAATCATCAACAGTGATCAAGGCAGCCATTTCACGAATCAAGACTATATCGACCTCTTAGAGAAAGCCGAGATTAAAATCTCCATGGATGGCAAAGGACAAGCCCTTGATAATGTAAGAACAGAAAGGTTCTTCAGGACGCTGAAGTATGATCTAATCTATATAAACGAGTTCAACTCGCCCCGTGAATTGCGCCAGTCACTCAACCACTATATCCATGAATACAAAGCCTATAGGCCCCACTCTTCTCTCGATGGACGCTGCCCTGATGAGTCGTACTATGAAAACCTGAGAATAGTAGCCTGATGATCAAGACAAAAAAGGGGACAACTTAATTTTTTAAATTTGTGTCTTGACAATGGGGGGCATTATATTAGGCTTCTGGAGGAACGTTGCGGGAATCCAGGCTTTAATGAACGCCCGTAGACATCCTTGGATATTGCACGCTCATCATCTTTCTTGACCATGTGCTCATCCGCCTTTCCTTTTCCATTATACGGGTTATTATTACGGAAAGGCTAAAAGCACAAATTATTTTACACACTCATTTTGATTGCCGAATGCCAATCACAGTTATGATCCGCATTCTCATAAGTAATATGGCATTACTTGGTGATATTTATATTATTTTGCCACTCTCTTCAGCCCATTTAAGAAAGTCTCATTCTTGCAGTCTGTTAACAGCTGTTTTAAGCTACTCCAGTATTCATCTGTCACAGCACCCGCAATTCCTGAACAAATAATAAATGAAAGGTCCTCTTCAAACTTAATCCATTTATCACTCATGATAACTTGTGTTCTTGACGAATTTAGATCAAGATCGTTTCTACTGCAAATATCAACGACTAACAATAAGGGAAATGGCCATAATAACTTAACTTGAGACTTATGCCTTTCCCAAAAATCTGGGAATAGTGATGTTGGTACTTCAATGCCATGTAATGATAATCTAGCTTCTGATTTGGCTAAATCTCTTGTATGAGATTCTGAAGTAATATCATTATCAACGTCAATAGATATTGATGTAAAACTTAACTCGATTGAATTCTCAGCCAGTACAATGGTTTTATCTAATTCGAATGATTCCCCGTCTACTTCAACATTTTTGGAAGTAACATCAATTCTTTTTACAGGCATACTATGCTCTTCCAAAATACCAACAATTGCGGAACCGATAATACCCATATCTTTACGGTCAAAAGATAACTCAATTTCTCTTATATATTCATGAGGTGCCCATGAGTAATCCCTAAGTGAATCCGCAGTAAATGATTTGAAACTATTTTCATCGTGGATCTTTTTATTGGAATTAGTATTAATAGATATTTTAAAAGGAGGATTTGGTATTACATTTTCAACAGACTTAATGAATTGCTCCTGCGTCATTTTCCCCCAAGGGTTCTTGTTCTTTCGGAGAATTAGTTTTGTTGAAGTTCCAGGGGTTTTCCGTTCTCCATCTTTTATCCAAAATATACTTTCTTGACCTTCAACGGTAATATTAAGTGGCTCGCTTGATTTATGAGGTTCATATACCCTCCGTGTATCCACAACCAACTCATCAGCTACCATAAAACATGAAAGAATGCCAATTCCGAATCTAGATGTCGGAATAAAGTCTACATTTGCTTCCGATTTTAGGTCGTAAAATTCAGCAGATGTATAAAAAGACGAACCGACTTTTGAATAAAAATTATCAATTATGTATTGATCCATACCCGTTCCATTATCAATAATTTCCAAAATATCTTCTCCCTTAGAAGTATAGTAATTTACGGCAATTTCAGGGGAAAAGGGATTCCCCCACTTATTTTCTAATGCTTGCCTTAGCAAACAGGCATCTATCGAGTTTTGTAATAATTCCCTTAATGCCACTTCAGGGTTGCCATATAATTTTGTACCCATAAGAAGATCTACAACTTGTCTCTTACTCAAATTGAATTGCGTTTCCTTATACAAGTAGGCGGGTTTACCGAAAACATTTCTCTTTGTTTCAATCCTGTCTCTATTTACCTTCAGCGGAAGCTTAAGACATATGTCCCTCCCTATTGTACTGTTAAAATCATTTATGGAAGCAATTACATTATTAGCTATGCTTAACTCTTTATCAATTAAATCACAAAAAGAGCGAATGGCAGACTCAATTGCTGGATGGTTGCATTTCGCTTGAAAACCAATTTCTTTATGACTTATGTTCCAAGCTTCTATTGCTCTATGTTTGTTCCATTCACGGATTGATACGGGATTACGGACTGCCAAATGAGAAAACAGAATTGACGGGGTTCGTTTGGCATCAAAATCTAAAATATCGGCCAATCTTAATATAACTGCTATAAGAGGTAAACAAGCATATGTATCTTGGCCACAAAGAAAGCTTTTATCAAAATCAAGCAAAGCCAAAGCATCCTCATTATGACTAAAGCATATTTCTGCAAATTCTACTGTTAAATCGGTATCTTTATATTTAATCTTTCCAGACCAATGCTCCTGAATAACTTCTTTCGCTCTTATTGCATGGGTATTTCTAATATAATCGCTTACTAGATAACCTTTTAGGATATCAGCCGTGCTGTTATTTCCTTCATTTACTAAACAATCTATTTTATCTAATTCATTAGGTCTTGCCGAACAATACCGTTTGAATTTCCCGTATTCATTTTCCTCATTTTGTGAGTCAAAAGAAGGTGCAGAATCCCATATTTTCTTCCATGACTTTACTTCGCCTTCTGATGGTGCCATGCCAATATCATGAAAGAATGCACTTAAAACTAAAAGCATTAATTCGGGTGTAGATAACTGTATTAGTATTGATTCAGGAAGCAATCTCTCCATTAGCTTTAATACCCTAAATAAGTGTTCTCCGTCATGTAAGGTAAATTCGCCCATATGACGCAAAACTATTTTTGTTCTATGGTAAGCATAATACGTAGCTTCGTCAACAAGTGATAGTACGTGAGATCCAGCCGCATCACTACATTTTGACTTAAGAACCTGATAGATTTTACTTCTGTCAAGTCTTGTTTGAGTTTCATCTCTCCAGTCATCACACATTAAATTCAACTCCTATAGCCGTTTTCTACCTGATAGCATGAACATGGCGCGTGACTCTCTATAGTCTGCGACGATCATCCGGCATAATGACGAAGCCGATTAATACCGGTTTTCACCACCTCAAAATAACTCAAACATCATGGATCATTGCGACTGTCAACGCCGGATTAAATTTGACCACTACCGCCGGGCGAAAATTGAACATTTACAGCCGGTCAGGAATTGACCACCCCGTTGGTTAAGTCTCCCGGTAATTGCTGCGGGATAGCATTTGTGCCAGCTTTAATCCTGGACTTCATCCTGTAACTCTGACCACGGATATTAACGACATGAGCATGGTGCAGCAACCGATCCAGAATGGCGGTTGCCAGCGGAACATCTCCCACTAATTCACCCCACTCTCCGAATCCTTTGTTGCTGGTAAGAATCATGCTGCCCTTTTCGTACCTGGAGCAGACCAACTGAAAAAACAGGCTCCCTGAAATTCTGTCTAACTGTGCATATCCAATCTCGTCAATAACCAGCAAACCGGGGCGTTGATACACCTTCCAGCGATGCTGGAGTTTACCTTCGTTGTTCGCCCTCCGTAGATCGTCTAGCAGTCGTTCCATGCTGACGAAGTAAACAGATAATCCTTGATGAATGGCTTCTACGGCCAAACTGATGGCAATGTGGCTTTTCCCGACCCCAGGAGGGCCTAGTAAAGTAACATTTTCCTGTCGATGAACAAAGCTCAATGTAGCTAATTCACGTATCTGGCGCTCATCAATGCCGGGTTGGAACTTGAAGTCAAACTCTTCAAGCGTCTTCTTCTGAGGAAGCCGGGATAGCTTAAGCCTGGTTTCTTCGCTTCTTTTGTGTCTGAATTCAGCTTCATCCTTTAACAGCCGGTTTAGAAAGTTCAAATATGTAGTCTCTGTACGGGAAGCATGCTCTAACTGTGCATCCAACGTTATGGCTGCTTGCACAAGACCGAGGTTTTCAAGTATCATGCGGGTTTGCTCAAGCTCAACCATCTCAAACCACCCCCGCCAGGTTTTCATAGACTGTTAATGGCCTGATTTCCACTTCATCTACTGGAACCTGTAGTCCGTAGGGCTCTTCGTAGGGCTTTCCTTCCTGTATCTCAAGCCCATCATACTGTCCTTTAGCCCAGACGTGCTTGCGGGACTGATGGCAGACATCATGGATGTATAATATCTCGCCATTTTCAGATACAATTGTGAGCATGTTGTCTTTTTGAAGCACCCTGACAGCTTGTCCGCAGTAATTCCAGTTCACACCGTAGCGGGTTCCATTGAAACTGATAAAGCAATCTCGTGCAACCTTACGTTCTTCCCACTGATATCGGTTGAGGATAGAAACCGCCGGTAGCGCCTTGAGCTTCTCATCCCTTAGCAGATCTACAGGACGCTCTCCTGTTGTCCCATGGATTCTGCGGTTGACTTTATCACACCATGCAATCGCCTGTGCCTGCAGGTCACCGAAATCTGTAAATTGCCTGCCAGCCATGAAACTGTCGCGTACAAAATACACAAGCCTTTCGACTTTCCCTTTGGTCTGCGGGCGGCGAACCCGGCAGAGTTTGGGGACAAATCCGAACTCGGTGGCGAATCGCTCAAAATCTGTCTGCCATACAGGTCTTCCATGATCGCTGGATACAACTACAGTCTTCATTCTGTCTGTTAACACGGTATCTGGTACGCCATTGAAATATTCAAAGGCATTCACTATACAGCGCAAAAGACTGGCTTCATCACATCTGCGACTGAACTCTACATAACGCATCCGGCTATACCCCAAGACCATGACAAAACATGCGATTTTGCAGACTTTTCCTTTTTGATCACGGTATTTCAGGATGCCCCAATCCATCTGGGCTTGCTTTCCGGGTTTGGTTTCGTATCTTTTGATAGCGGCTCCAGTCCTTATTGCAGGAGGTCGCAGTGGATTCATGTAATCTTTTACGATTGTAATTCCACCAGCATAACCGAGTCCCTGAATACGCTCCAAGATGGTATTAGCATTGTAAATGCCCATTTTCATTAACTCGTCGATTTTTGTCTTGAACGGATCCAGTTTGGATGACTTCTTCCGTCCCTTTGCCTTGTGTGCTTGGTCACCCTTACGAAGATATTTCTTAATGGTGTTACGTGACATTCCGGTCTCTCGGGCAATCTCGGATATCTTTTTCCCTTGAATTTTGACTCTGTTCATATAGCATAATATAAGTGCCACTCTCCTTCATGAGGCCACCTCCTAAGTCTTCAACTTAAAGGTAGCCGATTTCGGGAGGGTGGTCAATTTTAGTCCGGCACGACTTAGTCATTTATCTCCCGGCGGTCTTGATCAATTATATCCCGGCGTTAACACGACCAACCCGCTGGTTTAGGCTTTGCTCGAATTAAGCTGCTAGCCGCTTGACTGAAATGACCTCAATGATGTCTTTTTTGTTCAAGGTGGGTAGATCACATTTGAAGTAGATAAATCAATTTCAACAAACGCAACCTGGCAATTGTTATCATCTCTTTCAGAAAAGACTATTTTTCCCCCGAAATCTTGAATAACTTGACTTGCATAAATACCTGAATATGCTCCATCTCGACCCATCAAGATTGCTTTACTTATCCTTGAACAACAATCACTCATATTTGATAAACGTCTACCTAAGGGACAGTTTGTTCTTTCATGACCGTTTTGGCTCCCATGATGCGAAATGCAATAGAATTTAGCATTATTTAAATATCCCTTACATTTGGTAATTCGGTTAAGACCTGATGTTTCAATATCACCAGGAAATACGATTGACTGATTTTTTGTGCCAAGTTGTATGACTGCCGATGAATTGTTAGGATTGTTTTCTTGACGTATATTTCGTAAGTTAAAATATTTCTGTGTGAGACTACGCACAATTGTTTCAGTTGGATACCAAATATTAATTACATTAGTGGAATTGGATACTTTGGGTTCACGAAACAAGCATTTCAAACTATTTAGGCTTTTTAATAAACGGATAAACTTTGGTTCCGGCCATGAATAATGAAAATTCATCCAAATTTCTGCATTGGACAAGTAATCATGGCTCATAAGCCAATTGATGCCGCTGTAGTGGTCGTAATGATAATGAGTGAGAAAAAATTTCGCGATTTTAAAATTTGGGAGTTTAAATTTTGATACTATATAACTAATTGCCTTTTCAATGTTTGGTGTATATTCCTGCCTGTTTAGATAATCGTAGTTAGAGCAATCGATCATCCAAATTTGGTATTGCTCTTCGGATTTCGCAACTACGATTGAGCAATTCCCATGTCCAACGTTCACATGATAGCTATATTTAATCGATATTCCTTGTTTCATATCGGTTTCATTTTCTTCATAGCGGTTCAGTAATTTACCACGATAAATATTACTCAAGAAAAATGCTTTCTTTGCTAATGGGTAAGTATTAGCGGGTACCATATCATTATTCTCGATTTTCACAAAGGTCCCAACGCATTTATCATAGCCTTTAGAAACCTCTGTAAATAATGTTTTAACTATAGATTCTTGGCCATCATATAAGTCAGTCTCTTGAACATAGAAAAGCCTGGCAAGATCAGTTTTCTCATTGAGCGGAACAATATCATGAACAAACCAGATTTTATCCATTCTTTTTCCCTTGCGCTTCGCGATGCATTTCTATTTTAGGGTATTCTCTTTATCTTTCTTCATATTTGCCCCCAAAATGACCGTGCCCACGAAAGGCCAGCCACGAGAACGCATTTCTTATGACGTCAGCGGGTTGTCGACGTCCGTCCGGCTTAGTGGCAACGCCGACTTAGTCGGGCAGATGTAGGTCGGAGCGCCGCATACCCAGATGATTTACTATCCGACGTGGAGGCGTCAACTCATTTTTTCCTGCATATTCTTTATGCAATATCCTTCATGTAAAGCATCAACCTCTTCTATCCTCTGAAGAAGATCCCTTAAAAACATTTGCAGTTTTTGTTTTTCTAGGCATTCATGAATAAAATCATCTAAATATTGAAGAATAGTTCCTCCAATCATGACCCCTAATGATAACAACGCTTGAGGCCTCGGTCTGCCCCAGGATGTTTTTGGTGCGAAAAGTCCACCCTGATATTCGAGATGTTTCATCATTATTTCTTGCCAATTTCCGTGAACGGAATGACTTCTCAAACCAAATATTCCGATATAAGTTTTTTCTAGCCCAAGCTTTTCAAATCTTTTGTAGATACTACCGCCCCATACTGAATGACAAGATGTGTCAATTTCTTCAGGTGAGACACCTGATTTTTGAAATGAATCAAAAATAGACTTCTTCATGCGAGTCTCTATTGGAATTTCATGCCCTCGTTCAGAAATATTGGCCTCAATCTCCTCTAAAAACTTCTTTTCGCTTCTCAAGGAGTAGTTGACAAACTCATCAAATAATTCCGGCATAGAAAAAGTTAGTAGATATTTCAAATTTACTAATGTCTCAACTAATGGTCGCTGAATTATATTTGCAATATCCATCCTCTTTTGACAAATATTATCTAGATAGCCTACCATTAGCTTAGAGCACCGGATCATTAAGCCACCAAGAATAGCTTCGTTTCTTGTCCATAGTCGAGGGTTGTTATTTGAATCAATCTTATACGTACTTCCTAGAATACTAGCTAACTTGCACAAATCTTTAAAAAACTCTACCCCCAAGTGCATAAAGGGATTCTCATCTTCAGCGCCTATAAGCTTATCTCTATCATAGATCGTTTTAGCAAAATCAAAATCTTTAAGTGTACGCATCAATAACATCTCCGCAATGCATTTTATATGTCTGCGACGATGGCGGGCTCAATGGTAACCATGTCGTGTAACGGGCATCGTGCGATCAGTATCAAATCCGGTAAAAGTGTCTCTTTCAAAGCGCGCCCATTGATCAGCGGTCATGGTGCTTTCATACTTTCCCCTGATATACTCAGCTGCAGATACCAGAAAACCGGCTGTACCGCAAGCCGGATCACAGATCCGATCATCAGGAGTCGGTGCCACTAATTGCACCATCATATCGCGAATATGCTTCGGCGTCCGGAACTGGCCATTCTGGCCGGCCACCGACAGCTTACTGAGCATATATTCGTAAAGGTCCCCCTGCATGTCGCGGTCCTTGATATCATACTCGTAGAGCTCTTCCAGCCTAGTGATTACCTTCTGCAACACCTGGGGCGTTGGCAACAGAAACATGGCATCTTCCATATACCTTGAAAAGGCCGAAGTGGCATTACCGTTCAGCGACTTAATGAAAGGAAAAACCTGCTGGCCGATGAGGTTATAGATCTCGCGGGCATCGCGATCCTTGAATTTGGACCACCGCAGCGCCTGTCCCTCGGGAGTCTGCGGGAAGATCTTCTTTGGCGGCTTTCCGCCCAGTCTCTCGATGCTCTCGTTCTCGATTTCTTTCTCATCCAGCGAGCGAATAAACATCAAATATGTCAACTGCTCGATGACCGTCAAGGGCTGCGTAATGCCACCGGCCCAGATATCAAGCCAAATCTTATCAACCTTATTCTTAATCTCGCCGGTGATCATTTGTGACCGCTCCTCATGCTGCATTTTCTGTTACATTTCAGCTGAAACATAGTAATTCCTTATTCTTCTACTAACGCCAGCGTTTTCCTGCTGTTACCATAACAAAAACCGCCGTTTCATGGCGGTTCTTCCTGTTTTGATTCCGGCGATCAGTTATGATCTTCGGTGACCTAACTTTCCTGACAGGAAAATATAGGGTATTTATGGAAGTACATCATAATAAGTCACAAATTAAGTAAACCACCATCTTTTGCCGGTATCAAATGATACCAATTTCATTGACGACCTTATAACGAGGTGTTATACTAAACATGAGAAATCCCTATGAAACTAAGAAAACCGAGAACATTGCGGATGTATCCACCTTTTTGGATCGCCTGAAGTATGCCATTGAATGTGGTAACCCAACCATAGACTTTCAGGAAGTGCGTCAAAGTGATAATAAGAGAGACATTAAATTTACGAATATGTACACTATGCTTACTCTATTCCCAGGCGAAGACATACAAGAAGTCCTAAAAAGTGAATTGCCGATTCTTACTACTCATGATTATATTGAAACCGTCAAAGACATCCGCTTTCCAAAGAGGTCAGATATGCGTGTCTTTGGGAAAAAGTATTCAGATGAGGATGTATACATCAAAATTCGTGTTGAGCTTCTAAATCCGAGTGGTAATACTGATCTTATTTATGTTTTGTCTTTTCACTTTGCAGAACATGCATTTGCTGACGCTGATTTTCCTTACGGGAAATGAAGTACGTGAGAGGTGCTTAAATTGAAAACCATAAAAAGCGAGCTGAAGCTTTGTCACGGTTGTATGGAAGAGCATGTTGTTAACACTATTGAAGTAATGAACCAACAGATATTTAAAGATATTGAAGTTGATTATCCGGCTATTTATGAATATTGCTCCAACTCAGATGAGTATTTTGCCAGTGGAGATATGATCAATAAAAATGCTCTCGCTATCAAAGATGCCTATCGAGAGAAAGTCGGTCTTTTGACATCTAATGAGATTATTCGTCTACGGGAAAAGTACGGGGTTAGCCAAAAGGACCTTTCCGAAATTCTTGATTGGGGTAAGGCGACAATAACCCGGTATGAAAATCACCAGGTGCAGGATCGAGCCCACGATGATATCTTACGAAAGATAGATTCCGACCCGGAATGGTTTATTGAAATGCTGAATCGCGCAAAGGGAAAGCTCGATAACAAAACCTTTAATAGATATGTTCAAAAAGCAAACGAGTACTACCATAGTCAATCGAACCATTACCTTATTGCCTCTATTCAGGCAGTATACGCAAAGTTTGTAGAAAAGGATTTTACAGGCGATGCCGACTTGAACCTCGAAAAAGTTGTGGAAGTCATTAACTACCTCGCTTCAAAGATTAGTGATCTTTATAAAGTAAAGCTGATGAAATTATTGTGGTACTCTGACATGCTGAATTTTAAAAGATACGGACAGTCAATCACCGGCCTGGCTTATTGCGCCTTACCGATGGGAGCTGTACCGGAAGGCCATGAACAAATAATGATGCTAGATGGAGTAAGTTGTGAAATTAAAGTATTCGATAATATTGCGTACGAATTCAAACCCACACCTGGATTTAAAGCTAAATTATTATCAAGCAGCGAACTGGAAGTAATTGATAAAGTAATTAGTGCTTGCGGGAGCCTGAACACGACACAGATTATTGATAAGATGCATGACGAAGTGGCATATAAACATACGCCAGACAACTGCGTTATTCGTTATTCTCTTGCTGCGGAACTTTCGATTGAATGAAATCGGTCTAATGTTAATTTGCGTCAACGGATGCATTTCAGCGAACACCCGTCGTTTTCATTTGTCATTCTCACACTGTATGCATTCATACCCTTATGACCCTGGGACGGCTTTGCCACTCATAGGGTTCCACAGTCCAATACTTTGCCCATTCCCTCATTGCCTTATATTCCGAATGGCCGGGGTTCAGCATGATTTCACGGAAATCTATAAATCCCCCGACGCCACCCACATCCTCTGGTGGCGTTTGACCCTTTGCTTCAAGTAGATAGGGCGATTCTTGGTCGTAATCCTCGATCATACGCATCAGTTGAATCTCATGTTCCCAATTATCCCCAAAGTCATAAGTATAGCGCATGTGTTGATATTCAGGTAAAAACTCCGACAAGGTATGGCCTTCCATCAAAATTGCATCTTCATCGAACCCCAGGTCATCCTCAAAAGGCACAATCCTGGCAACCGGATCATGCTTATTAATGCCGAAGAAGGTAAAGTCATACAGGTGGTAGTTTTTCCAGCCAAACACGGACTGCAGCACCTTGTGCAAGAGTGAAAACTCCAAGTCAGCAGGTACAATGATTCTCCGCATCGCCTGATAGATCTCCAAATCAAGTGTGACCAGCAATTCAAAAGCCCGATATTTGTAAGGTTGCTTCCCTGTAAGCTCAGTTAGAGCCTTAATCATTGCTTGGTCAGGGCTAAAATCCACATTATGGACAGGGTCACTGACATAATAATGGTTTGTAGAAGCTCCTATTGTATCACTGAACATTTTCGCAATGTCGTTATATTCTCTTCCAACGTGTAAAGCACATTCCAGCCCCGCTTTTGTTACCCACGCAGCTGTCTGCCGGTTATGGTTACGGGCAAACTCCACATTGCCCGCCAGACGCATATATTCCTCTACCATCTCGGGATTGAGACTCATTGCCAGCAGTGTGTTCGAAATAGACGCTCTCATCATTTCTGCTACATTTTTCAGATCCTTCCGCTTGACTTGGTAAAGCGCAGCAGCAAAGCGGGTCGCATTATTCACCAGGACAAGCATGTCCTCCGCACTGCGATTGTCCCAGACTTTAGTCCAATTTGCGGTCCAGGAAAACAGCGGATTTTCAGCTTCCTGTGCGGGCGGGGGATTTATTCCCATGGCATCCGCCAGTTTTTTAGTTAGTGCAATTTGCATATGCCGCACTCCCTTTTCAAAGTTCGAAGCGATAGTCCTATTCGCGAGCTTTCCGTGTATACCCTCCGTGATACAGCGTGAGGGTGGTGTCAGACAAAGCCAAATGCACGGCTTCTTAATGCATCTAGTGCTTTCTTTTCAGTCACTATTATAGGGTTACTGAAATCATTATTGTCAATTACTATATCTGCATTACTAAATGGATTTGCTTCACGTAAATAGATCTGCTGTCCCCGGATATATTTGCTTCTGTATCTTTTTTCAACGTCTTCTGCTGCTCCGAAAAGATACTGATCTCTAGCCTTGGCGCGGGAAATTACCTGTTCAAAGTCTGTATGCAGAAAAATACTGTAATCCCAGAAGCACCGGAGCTCAGGACGCAATAAAAAAACGCCTTCCATAATCAATATAGAATCTCTGGCCGCTTTCCTTGGTTCCTGATGCACTGCTGATTCTGTGCTAAAATCATACACAGCGGTGCGGTATTCCAAGTTCGATCCATCCTTGAGAGGTTCCAGTAAACAACGCTGCAAAGAGTCGTAATCAAATGAATCTCCATAATAGCCTTCGGGAGATTTTGAACCGAGCCTGTACCTTTTCTCAGCTGAATTATGAAAGCCATCAATGGATGCTTGAATAGTAGAATGGCCTCTTTTGGTCAAGAGTTCTGCCAAACTTCTGGAAAACGTTGTTTTGCCTGAGGTATCAACCCCGTCTATAGAAATCAACAACGGATGATCACTCTTTTTGATCTTTTCAATTTGGAGGGCTATATACTCTAATAACCCTGGTACTGACAACTTAATAGCCTCAAACTTTCATCGTATTTGATTCAGCCGAACTCTTGGCGTCTGCGCGGTCGTCGATTCGATTAGTCTCATATCTTTCTGCCTTCGCCCCCGATCTCCTGCTATTGCCATGCCAAAAACCGCCACCACTCCTCACAGCCACGAATTGGCATGAAAAACCCGCCGGACAAGCGATAGACTGCCCTGGGCGGGTTTCTGTGCTTTACTGCGTAATTCTCTTTTCATATAGATACTGACCATCACCGTCATCACCGGTACGCATATACCCCAGTTTTTCGTAAAAATGATGATTGCGGGTTGCCACTACAGGTGTATCCAAATTCCAGGTTTGAGCATCAGGAAATTCATTCTCCATGAAGCTGATTGCCTTGGTGCCGACTCCCTTGTCTTGATAATCTGGATCGACATACAACCTTCTGAGTTTGTATTGTCCTGGCTTTAGTCTGGAAATTACCATCCCACCGATAATCATGTCCTTGTCGAGAATTTTGTAATAGATCCCCGATTGCATCATGTCCAGCTGCCATTTGACAGAGTCATAGCCAGAAGGACCTCCAATTGGCTTATCGAAGAACTTTCTGGCATCGTCATCGAAGGTTTTGATTTGAACCTCGGTTAGTTGTTGTGCATCCTCACATGTCGCTTTTGCGAATTTAATCATCGGAGCCTTCATCCTTTCCCTGCAATAGCAAAGACATGAGTGCATTACCAGGCAGTACTCTCGGATATACCCTCTCAAATACTCCCTGTGGCAATGATACTGTCTCTCTGCTTTTCTAAAATGTCTGCCTGACGTTATAAAATATAGCACAAATCATGCCAGGATAGTTGACACTTCTGCCGTTTCCTTAATTTCCTTGTTTATTCAGTGGTTTAACTGGCGAAGATAACCTCCGTACGGGGATTTATCAACTTCTGAAAAATTCTCAAGTACTTTAAAAAGGAGGCTCTGTTCATGCAAAATAACCAGGAGATCCAGCAATGCATTGACCAATGTACCCAGTTGGCCAACCAACTTCGCTCATTGTCCAAAAACAGTCAAAACCAAATGATGAGCGATCATCTGTTCGAAGGAGCGCACCATATTGACCTCTGTGTCACCGAATGCAGTTACCCCGTTCAGAAAGCCAATCAGTAAACTGGGACGCCAGCCATGTCAATAAAAGATTTTTCCAACGATCGGGAGGTAGACAACGTAAATATGAATATGAATCAGGATATCAAACAATGCCGGGATCATTGCGAGCAACTGGCCAATCAGATTCGCGGTATTGCCAATAAAACAACCGACCAGCGTTCACGGGAGATGCTGACTTTGGGAGCTGGTCATCTGGAGATGTGTATCCACAGTTGTGACCAGTCTTTGAAAATGCCCAATATGTAGAAAACTACTTTGGCATGAAGACAGGCAATACCCTATCCATAATTCATTTATGGTCGGTATTGCCATTATCATTCTGGGGTTGTAGTTGTACTGGGCCGGCTGCTGGGTTAGGAGGTTGTTCGGACTTGTCTCTCTTACAGGGATTTTTTAATGGCAGCAAAGATCTGCCCTTTTGGATTTTGGCCATCCGCGCGGTTTTTCTGTATATTGCCCTGATTATCGCCACCCGGTTGATGGGACACCGCCAGGTTGGGATTCTTACCGGCCACAACTACCTTGTGGCGGCGGGGATCGTCAGCCTTGCGGCTATACGGATGATTAACCCTGAATCTTCCTTTACTTCCGGTTTGGTAATTGTCTTTGTTTATGCCGCAGTCAATATTTTACTGTCTTATCTGGATATTAAGTTTCCCAATCTGATTGACCGGCGGCCGGTGGTGCTGATGCAAGGCGGGATTTTAAATAAGCAACATCTGTTCGATTGCCATGTCACCTTGGATAACCTGCTGGGGCAACTGCGTTTGAAAGGCGCAGCCAATCTTTCGGAGATCGATTCGTTGGTACTGGAACCTACCGGTAAAATCTCGGTGATTAAAAAGCCTGAATTCCTGCCTGTAAACCGGAAGCAGATGAACCTTCCGTCAAAGTACGTGGGTTTGCCCGCCATTCTGGTCTATGACGGACAGATACAGCAGGCTAATTTAAATGACCTGGGTCTGGATCTGAACTGGCTAAACAGTCAACTTAACCAGCAAGGTTTTGCCGGACCGAAACATGTTTTCCTGGCATTGCTGGAACCGGACGGAACCTTGTTTGCCAGCGCCTGAAGCAAGGAGGAGGGCTATGGAATTTATCAATAGTATTTTTAGTTCAGTAAAGGAGCTTAGCCCTTTTGGATTCGCCATTCGTGCCGTTTTCGTCGGCTTCCTCCTCTGGGCGGAAGGAAAAGTATTGCCGTACCGGTCGGGTGGCCAGTTTGCTGGTTATGACTTCGCCTTTTTCTGGATGATGGGCGGTATCACTGCAGCTCCGCTCTTTGAACCTAAAATCAGCTTTATTAATGTCGTAGTGATCATCATTGTCATCTACTTACTCCATTATCTATTTTCTTACCTGGCGGTGAAAAACCGTACCTTTGCCCGGATTGTTTTAGGCCAATCGATAATACTTATTAGCGGAGGGAAACTGCTACGGAAGAATATGAGGAAAGGGTTATTCCCTCTCGAATTGCTTTTCTCGGAATTACGGACGGTTGACGCGCCGAATATTGTAGATGTCTATCTGGCCTCTATCGACCCTGCTGGGAACTTTTATTGGTCTGTCAAATAAGTCGAAGGCAAAAAATAAAGATCGAAAGACTGTTCATTGAACGACATCAGACTTTCGACCTTGGACTTTAGATTGAATTGTTGGGAGGCAAGGGCAGGTAATGACAGCCAAGATTACATGCTTCATTTTACATCGCAATCTTCTTGTTGTTGAGTGGTATCAAAATAGCCAATATTGTGCGCGCTCAGATATTCCAGCCATTCCCTCTCCAGTGGCCTATCCGTAATCAAATCGCTAATTTTGCTTAGATCACAAATTTTTGTAAAGGAGGCTTTGTTGAATTTGGAATGATCAGCCATCAAGATCAAACGTTTCGTTCGTTCGCCGGCCACTCGTTTAATCTCAGCTTCATCATCATTTGAATCGGTGATTCCGTAATCTAGACTTAATGTACGGCATGAAAACAAAACAATATCAAAATAGGTATCCTGTAATATTTTGAGCGTATTTCTGCCAACAAAGCACCTTCTTTTTTGTAAGAAAGTACCTCCGATCGCAATCAGATTAATATTGGAGCGATTACTCATGTTACTAAGTATATCTAAGGAATTCGTCGCAATTGTTAACTGTAAATCCTTTAATTCATCGCTGACATAATAAGATGTAGTTGAAGAATCTAAAAAAATACAATCGCCCTTTTTAATTAAAGGTCGCACTAAACTGGAAATCACTCTTTTGCTTTCCACAAAAACATTCTTTAAATCTTTGCTGCTAACCGAACTCAAGACTCTTTCGGCTAAAACTGCTCCTCCATGCGTTCTTTCAATGAAACCACTGTCCTCCAGTAGTTTTAAATCCCGGCGAATAGTCTCCTCACTTACCGAAAAAGCATTCGCCAATTCAGCGACAGTTACATCTTTTTTTTCTAGAACTAACTGCTTAATTTTATTTTTTCTAACTGCTGGCAGCAACCTATTTACCTCGCTGTTCCATTTAAATCGCCACAAAACCCCATGATACATGTCAATGCATGTGTCTATAGTTTACCATAAACATCAAATACATCAAATAGTCAAGATGCTTGATAATACCTTTTTAAAGCAAATGGAGCAAAAATGCCTCGATCAGTAATCACACCACTACATAAGCTTGGAGGTGTAATGTCAAAAGCGGGATAATAGCCTTTTACGCCCTCCATGGTTGTCCTTTTCCCCATAAACTCCAATACTTCTTGCGGATTTCTTTCTTCTATTTTAACCGAAGCAATGGTTTGGTGTTTGGAGTTTGGGTTTCCTGTAACGAAATATGGAATCCCATAATAATTGCAGAGCAATGCAATCTGGAAAGTGCCGATTTTATTAACAACATGACCGTCCATTGTTATCATATCTGCAGCTGAAGTAAATAAATCAACTTTTTTCTCCTTCAAAACATAGCCAGGCATGTTATCAGTAATAACCGTTACTTCAAAACCCATATCTCTGATAACACTTGCCGTAAGCCGGGCACCTTGTAAATAAGGGCGGGTCTCAGGGCAGATGAATTTGACGCGTACATTTCCCAGTTCTCTAAGGCGCAGCAAAATCATACCGATAACGGTTTCAGCAAAACACTGCGTCATTACTGTTCCGTTTTCGGGTATCAATTCCGCCAATTGTGTTCCAATTTTCTTGACACTCATGTACCGAGTGGTTACTTCATCAATGGCATATTCCTGAAGCTTTTCAACCATCACGGAGCGCTGGTGAAGATTAGCTTCGACCACTTGCAGAGCGTTTTCGACAATTCTGGCCATCCGGGCTGAAGTGGTGGGGCGGGCATGAGCCAAATCATTGGCCGCTTGCTTCATAAAAGCGCTAAACTGTTCTTGAGCTAAATCTCTAGCTTCGTAAGCCGCTAACACCATTCCCATCGAGGCTGCCAAATAAGGGCCACCACTTTGTGTCACCATCTTTTTGATCGCCTCAACCACTTCATGATAACTGTGGCATTCAACAAATTCAGTTTTGATCGGATATATTCTGCGATCTAAAATGCGTACTATTCCTTGATCATACCAAGCGACATTTTCCAATCTAAGCAAAAATGCCAAATCTTGATCTATTCGTGCCAGCATATTGGCAGCCTCCCTATTTAATAACTGAAAGATGCCGGTTGACAAGGTCAACAAAAGCTTGTCCGCATGTAAGGTTATTCCTGTTGAGAATAAATTCTTGACCGATTTTAATCAAAACTCTCTCCAATTGAGGTTTGATGATATCATCATTGATAGCCTGAATTTCCTTTACCTTGGCAACACCTACTGTCCGGCGAATAATTTCTGTCCCGGCATACCCTGAGGTATCGCCTAGAATTGTCTGCAAATAGTAATGCTTAAAGGCATCGCTTTTTAGCATTGGATCATTTACATTCTCATCATAATTGCTGTTATATTTGCTGATAAATAAGTCAATAGTTCCTTTGACCGCACTTTCAATCCATTCCAGATAGGCCTGCTGCCGTAAACTGGCTGTAAGCTTTACCGGTACCCATGATAAAATCAGGTTTCCGATTACATTGCCAATATCATATCCCATTGGCCCAAAAAACGAGAATTCCGGATCAAAGACGCGAGTATCTTTTGGATTTACAAAAATCGAACCGGTATGCAAGTCACCGTGAAGCATCGACTGAGCCACATTCTTAAAGCGGTTTTTTAATATGCCTACTTCAAAAATAAGAGCTTCATTTTGATACAGTGTCTGCTGAACAAATTGATTGTTTTTCTGATGATAACTATTTAATCCTTGCCGATTTTTGTATGGCTCTGTAAATACTAAGCGCTCCGAAATTTCGCACATGTCGGCATTAATAAGCTTACCGGCAAGTTCTTTTTTCTCATCGGGAGCCATCACCAAATCAGTTGTTTTAAATAAGGTTTGCAGCAAAAACTCTGAAATGTGCTCAGCAAACAAGGGAAAGATTTGGTGTTCCATCAAAGCCGTCCGCATAATAATGTAGTTCTTAAGGTCTTCCATTATAATACAATGTAACTCGCGGTCAAAATAGTAAACCTCAGGAACAGAATGAGGACAGAGTTGGTTTTGAAGCTTTAGAATCTCATTTTCAATCGTACTTCTTTTAGTCGATAATTTACGAGTTTTCGAATTGCGAATAAACCCATCAGCATATTTGACAATTACCGATTGGTTATTCTGATCGGTCACTCGAAAGACATAGTTAACGTTGCCATCGCTAATCTCTTGACACTGTAAGGTATCACTGTCGCGCAAAAAGCTAATTTTGCTTTTTACCAAGCTGATGACAGCATCCGAACTTATTCTCTCACATATATTACTCATCATCGCACCCTATTTCGTATATAATAATGGTTCGTTATTAATAAAACGCTTGATTTCATCGACTAACATCACAGTCCCGTTGACAATTGCATCCGGTGAGGCCCCACTGATATGCGGAGTCAAAAGTAAATTGTCCAATCCCCCGCTGATAAAAGGATGGCCTTTATATAGCGGTTCATATTCGAACACATCCAAAGCAGCCCCGGCAATTTGACGCTCCTTTAAAGCTCTTACCAGATCCTCTTCAACCACTACTGCCCCTCGCGAATTATTAACAAAGTAAGCGGATTTCTTCATCTTCCTAAAGGTATCGTAATTAAATAACCCTCTTGTTTCAGGTGTTATTTTTATGTGACATGAAATAAAGTCCGCTTCGGCGACCAGTTCCTCAAAATCCACTTTGCGCATCGAAGGGCAGTCAATCTCGACCCGCGAAATATACGGATCATAAACTAGAATATAGGCACCAAATCCTTCTAGAATTTTGGCGACACGTCTACCAATACTTCCGTACCCAACAATACCGACGTTCTTATTCTTAATTTGAACCCCCTGAAATCTATGGTATGGCCGAACGTTTTTTACCATACCCCAGGTTACATCGGTTTTCTTTATTGCGGGCGCCTGTTCGTTATCGGTGATAACATCAGCGTTCATAATCGCCCGGTTGGCAAAGGTGACATTTCTGGCAATATTCAAAAGCAAGGCCACTGCAAACTCCGCTGTTGCATCCGAGTTTCTTCCGGGCGTATAAACCACTTTAATTCCAAATTCCTTCGCTGCTTCAACATCAATATTCACCGGATTAGAACGGGTACAGGCGATCAATTTTAAACTTCTGCAACTCTCAATAACCTTTCTCGAAACCACGTCATAGCTTGTCACAAAAATGTCTTTCTGCTGCAACTTGCTGATTAGCTGGTCTTCACTGAACGTGATACCTTTAGTTTTCCATCCGTCCTCTTCGACATCACAAACCTCATATAAGCGTTTTAGAATATTGTCGTCCGCTTCAGCGGTTAGTAGCACTTTATATCTTTCCATCGCCATTTTCATCCTGCCTCCCTTAAAACCGACTTAATTGCTCAAAGCGCCAGTCCCAAAAGTCCTGCAGCTGCAGTTGGGTTTTTTTGTATATTTCAAACAGCTCTTGATACTTTTCAGCATTGTCGCTTTTTGGTTTAACAACTTTTTTAATCTTGCTGAAGTGCTGATCGATATGATTTAGATCTTTGATGAGGCCGGTCATAATGCCGGCAGAAAGAGCAGCTCCTTTGGCAGCAAGTTCAGTCGCATCGGCAATAAGAATTTCCGCATTTAAAACATCACTAATCATTTGCACCCAAACTGTATTTTTCGCTCCGCCACCCGACAGATAAACCTTATTTTTATTCGTCATGCCATGCAAGCAGTCTTTGATTGATAGGGCGACACCTTCCATGACAGCGTGAACCATATCGTATTTGGTTGTATTGGCCCGAATCCCCAAAAATTGCGCTGTTGCTTTGGGGTTAAAGAATGGAGCCCTTTCGCCGGCATTACTAATGTGAGGATGGTAAATCAGCCCGCTCTCAAATGGCTTTCTATTAGCAAGATTTTTAGTAATCTCTTCATAGGTTTCTGTTTTGTTTTTGTCGCCAAAAAGCATCTTAACCGCCCAATCCAAGTTGGGCGTGGCCGCCATAGTCCCCATCCCTTTGACGTAAGAATGCCCGTCCATATGAATTTCCCAACCATTAAACTCATAGTCGCTTTCATATTTTGGCAATACGGAAAAAGTCATCCCAGTGGTTCCTAAAATAATGCAGACATCATGCTCTTTGACGGCACCTAATCCGGCAGCAGTAGAAACTATGTCTAACATGCCGCCACTGACCGGGAGACCGGCTTTCAAACCAATCTTGTCCGCAACTTCCTTTTGCAGCAACCCTGCCCGATCAGTTGCGCTGATCAATCTGGGAAGTTTATTAACCGCATCTGCAATACCCAATTTCTCAAAAATGGGCACGGCATATTCGTTTTTCGCCAAATCAACACAAGAACAACTGGCATCACTTAGTTCCCAATAAATATTACCGGTCAGTTTGTAACGAATCCAGTCTTTGCACGTGAAAATGGTCTTTATTTTACTATAGATTTCCGGGCGATTTTCTTTTAGCCATTTAATGAGCGTTAGAGTTGAACCGGGTCTGATATAGGAAGCAACCACTTTCTTTATTTCTTTATAAAGGGTATCGTTTTTCTTAAGTTGATTTACTAAATCCAGGGCTCGACCATCATTCCAAAGTATGGCGTTGCTTACCGGTTCGCCGTTCTCATCAATCGCCCATAAGCCTTCTCCCTGACCGGTAACCCCAATCCCCGCGATGCTATCGACATCAATTTTTGTCGTATTGATCAAATTCTGCAGACAGGTTAAAACATTATGCCACAACTTGTTCATGTCCTGTTCGGAGCATGTATTATCAGCATATACTTCATTGTCTACCGAAGAACAAGTTACCTCCTGACCATCAATATCATAGAGTAGCACCTTTACATTTGTTGTTCCGGTATCGATTCCAATCAAATACTTCTGACTCATCATAACCCCTCCCTAGTTCTTGCATTTTCAAAACCTTCAATTTCATCCAGGTGATTCCGGCGCGATTATTGCGATCTTTTCTCCTCAGTAAGCACTTTTAAATATCGCAATCACGTCATCCAGCGAGGGCATAATCGGATTTTTATGGATATTGCCGTCAGCCAATGATTTCTCTGCAAGCAATTGATAGTCACTTTCTTTAATGCCAAGATCTCCTAGGCGCACAGCTGTTCCTACATCATTAGATAACCTCATAACTTCCTGAATCATAAGATCAGCGCATTCCGAAGTGGATTTATCCTTGCATTTTTCAGCGAATAATCTGCGTGCAAGTTGCGCATATTCTACTTCGCAGACTTGGCGGTTGTACCGCATGACATAAGGTAGCAAAACGGCATTACATAAGCCATGTGGCAAATTATAGACCGCGCCCAATTGATGGGCCATCGCATGAACAAGTCCAACACCACTATTGCAAAATGCCATCCCGGCCAATGATTGAGCATAAATCATATTTTCCCGCAATTTAAGATCAGATGGATGGGCAATAACCTCCCGCAAATTATCAAACACCAGCTCAATCGCTGCCATTGCCAGCTTTTGAGTCAAAGCATATTTGCCGGTACAGACGTAGCTTTCCAGTGCATGCGTCAGGGCATCCATACCTGTAGCGGCGGTTATTTTGGCAGGTAAACCGACCATTAATTCTGGATCATTGAAAGTACAATACGGTAAAGCATGAAGATCCTTAAAAATTAGTTTTTCTTGCTTTATTTCGTCCGAAATCAAATAGGCACGTGAAATTTCACTGGCCGTCCCTGCCGTTGTATTTACCAACATCATCAGGGGAGCCGCTTTCCTGGATTTATTCAGCCCGACATAGTCTTCCAGTTGTCCACCATTTGCGGCCAAAATGCCAACTGCCTTTGCGCAGTCATTGGAGGAACCCCCCCCAAGCCCAATAATAAAATCGCTATGCTCCTTTTTATACAGCGCAAGTGCTTCATAAACATTGCTCTTGGTAGGATTTGGCCGAACACTCGCATAAGTCGCAAATTGCAGGCCGGCATCACAAAGTATCTGCTCTATTTTGCCGGAGACGCCAATTTCCTGTAAGTTGCGATCGGTTATAATAAGGGCCTTTTTCAAATGATGTTCAAGAGCTATACTGGCAATTCCGGCGATACAATTAGCCCCAAAATTGTTCCTATGGGGAATAACAAATTCTCTCATGCTTTTTCACCTCACATAGAAACATAACCGTATTTCTGAATCAAAATACGGTTATGTTTCTTTCCCATTATTACTTCAAATTGTATTTTTTCTTAAGAACTGCAACGGCCTCTTCTGGAATTAACTGTGGTGCCGCCAATTGCCTGGCATGGTGATAGATTTTGGACGCATCTTCCACATAAACAGCTCTGATATAAGCTTGCGCCAAATTTTTCCCTATCACAAGCACCCCATGATTAGCCAGTAAACAAGAGTTTCTGTTTTCAAGGGCTTTAACAGCCTCTACCCCTAATTCGAAAGAACCGGGAAGCGCGAATTGGGCTAGAGGAATATCTCCACCCAGAAAAGGCAACATTTCAACCAAAATTAACGGAATAGTCTCATGAACTACGGCAAAACTGGTGGCAAACGGTGAATGGGTGTGCATAATTGCATTTACATAATCGAGCTGTTCATAAACTTTGGCATGCATTCTCCATTCCGATGATGGTTTGAGCTCACCCTCAACAATTTCCCCGTCCAGCTTCATTAAAACTACATTTTCCGGTGTCAAAACCCTATAATCAACGTTGGTTGGAGTGATCGCCATAATACCTGTATCATGATCAAACTCACTTACATTGCCGCTGGTTCCGGCCACCAACCCCTCGTTATAAGATTTTAGAGCGGTTTCCTGAACATGTTTCCGCATTTCACCATAATTACTCAATGTCGCTTACCTCTCTGCCTTTAATAAAACGCAATAAAATGCTTCTTAATAGCCGATCTGAACTGCAACAGCAATGAAGATCCACGATATCACAAAGGTCCAGAAAGTCAATTTGATCGCAAACCTCAGCCAACGATCAAGTGGAACTCTCGCAATGCCAAGCATAGCCATAGTGGCGCCGATTGTCGGGAAAATATAGTTGGGAACGGTAGCGCCGACTTGGAACGCCAGAACAGTTGTCTGTGGCGATATACCAATGATTGTTCCCAGGGGCGAAAGCACTGGCATTAATGATACGGCCAACCCACTGCCCGATGGAATAAAGAAGTGAACAATCCCGGTGATAATCGACATAAAGATGGCACCCAGAGTTGGTCCCAAGTTAGCAAGCGGAGCCGACAATGTGTGAATAATCGTGTCCATAATCAATCCATTTTCTAGTGTAATTTGGATGCCACGGGCAATACCAAGAATGAGAGCAATACTGGCCGCTGAGGATACTCCTTTGATAAACAGGTCGATAATTTCTTTCGTTTTATAGCCATAAAGATAACCGGCCAATATGCCACCAATGAGGAATACGGTCGACATTTCATCTAGATACCAACCCAACTTGGTCGCACCAAAAATAATGGCCGCAAACATTAACAGCAAAACTACAAGGATCAATTTATGCTTGCCGGTCAAATGATAATCTTCAAGCGCCTGATCCAAACCTAATCCCTTTGTATCTACATCTTTAACTAAACTCTTTTCCGGATTCCTGGCGATTTTTTTAGCATACAGAGTAGTTGCCAACGCCACTAGACATGTCCCGAAAAACCACAAAACCAAACGATAGGGTAACCCAGAGAAAATTGGCAGTCCGACAATTGAATGTGACGTGCCCAAGATAGAGGCGTTAATGGGGCCGAAGTTAAAACCAGCATAGCCGCCACCCATAATCATGCCAAGGCCGACAACTAAGTCATATCCTAATCCTAAAGCGATCGAGATACCAATAATGGTAAATGGAATTTGTATTTCCGGACCGACGATAATTCCCAGAATCGAGAATAAGAAGGTTATCACCCAAATTACAACCGTCTTTGGGATATTTGATACTTTTACTTTGCGGAGGATCACGCCAATACCATTGTTTAGTGCCCCTGTGCTATTAATGATTCCAAAGGAAGCACTTGAAATCATAATTAAGAAAATAATACTTGACGCAGCTACCATCCCTCGCGGAATGGACTTAAAAATATCAAAAAAGCCCACTCCGTTTTGGGGAACACTATGATATGATCCGGGGACAACTACTGGTTTGCTTAACCCTTCAATAGCTTGTCTTTCAAATTTACCAGCTGGCAAGACCCATGTCAGCAAAGCCGCAAGCAAAATCATGAAAAACAAAATAACATAGGTATGCGGAATTCTTTCCCACCATTTCTTTTTTGAAATAACTGTGCCTTGGTTACCGCCCATTTTTAGCTCCTCCTTTTAAATTCATGGTGTGCTCCCTGAAATTCTGCCCGTGCTATCTGCTATCACTTCCAATTCCCCCGATGATTGTTTGGCATCTTGGTGCTGAAAGCACTCAACTTCCATGTTGTCGCTTTAAATATCCGTAATATATCAAAATATATCAACGTGGCTTTATATGTCTTTTGTTGGTTTTATGTTGTTTCGTGTGTATTATATCATTTCTTATTGGACATTACAACAGCGAAAGCACCGTTTTCGTCGGCTTCCTTCTCTGGGCGGAAGAAATAGTATTGCCATACTGGAATCTCCCACTATTTCAGGAGGCCTGCCGGTAATTCCGATTCAACGATGGCGTGGTTCAAAAGAAAAGCTTGGATCAAATCGGTTATGATGAAGTTACGCTGTCAAATAAGTCGAATGTTAAAAATTAAAGGTCGAAAGTCTGTTCATT
>ENA-UOOM01000573-UOOM01000573.1-fermentation-metagenome-genome-assembly--contig:-NODE-573-length-41262-cov-5.454098_pt1 | contig 41262 bp, 37 predicted proteins | sample MGYA00245781_ERZ724031 | MGnify/ENA primary metagenome ERZ724031 (study PRJEB28704, sample SAMN03018317) | fermentation metagenome | biome: anthropogenic terrestrial biome; feature: soil; material... | reverse complement strand
CAAAGGTAAACTCCATACATACTTCCCCCTTTTCGTTTTTTCCTAATAATAAAAAAACTCCTTTTCTCGAGGGAAAGGAGTTTTCACAAGAATACGATACGTAAAAACTACGTATTAATAGCCACTTAGAAATCGTTAAAAAAACAAGTGACTGTATCATCCGTATAATTTACTATGTACTTCTCCTTTCCACAGTGGGAGGCATTATCGTTTCCGACAATACCCTATAGATTCATTATTCATAGATTTTTATCTTTAGAATGAATGAATTCGGAGTATATTTATTTTTTATGCTTTTAGTATAACGATTTCTTAGTAGAATGTCTAGTTAAATCTTAAACTTACGATACAACTCAAAACCTTAAAACCACTAGTTTATAGCTACTTTTAGGCTGTTTTAGATTGTTTTTACTTATTATAGTTTGTTTTAGTTTGTTATTAATTTGTTCAAATTATTACTTATTTTTCCAAGTATTCGCTAAAATTTCTATTTTTTGTAATAGAAAAGTTCGGTTTTAGGTCACTTATAATCAGAAGTAGTATCTATGTAGCAACGATTTACATATTGTTTTAGTGCATTTGTTTAGAATATTTCTGTTAAACAAAAATAAATGTAAGATATATGTTTGTAATACATTTATTTGTAACACAAACATATATCTTACATTATTAATAACTCTACTACAGAAAATTCTTTAGACATTACTTTTATAAAATTTTATTGGATGTATGTATTTGATTTTTGAAGAGAGCAAATTCATAAAAAGAGAAAAATTATAATTAATCACTGCTGTATTTTTTTCTTAAAGAATAACACAAATAGACAATACCAATTAGTTCTATTAATGTGACAAGTATGCCTCCTTCTGGTCCAAAACTTCCTCCTGTAATGAAATCTGGCCCTGTCAACTTAGTCTCGATTATGCTTGCATTTCCTATAATCATTCCACTAACAGGTAATCCTAAAACATTACCCATAAACCAGTTCCATACAGAGTGCTGTGCGAAAATCCCCCATAGACCTCCATCATTTATGGCATACAAAGCTGCGAAGATTCCGTATAAGGCCAAATTTACTAGTGCTAAATCACTGACATTAGGGTTTCCCATATGTAAAAAGCTAAAAAACAGAGAGGATACGATAATTGCTATAGGGACTTTATAATATCTACACAATACTGGCATCATCCACCCTCGCACCACAACTTCCTCACTTGCCCCTTGAATCATAAAGCCTACAAGAAACAACAATACATATGGAATTGCAGATGTTCCTATGCCTGAAGTCGCATAAATAGGTTCACGAACTACCTCACCCCATCCAAAAGCTATGATGGCTACAAAATAAAAAAGTTGCATTCCAATAGCGACGAGAGCTCCTTTTATGTACTTTTTTAGTTTATTCTCCTGATTTAATCCAATAGTAGCAAAGGGCCTTTTTTCAATTACCCTCGTATAAAAGATAAAAAAGAGTATCACACTTCCTGTATCAAGGACTAAGCTAATCCAAGACATCATAGCTGAATTACTATAAAGCTGACCCTCTAAAATGCTTATATTACCTGTTACAATAGCGTAAACACCTATAATAGCACCAATAACGAAGCTGATAAGAAGAGAAGGAACAATCTGTAATACCATAGCTAAGAAAGATATCAATAACCAAGCAACGAGCTTGAACCTCCCTAATTTTTCATAGGTAACTTTGGAGTAGAGATTAAAGCCGTTTAAATAAGTATTTGATTTGTTAATCTGAAACACAAATACACCCCCTTTTTAGTTCTAAGTTTCAAGTTGTAAGTTCTATATAAAAGCAGTGAAGGTTAGACGGTTGGTCCGTTGGACAGTTGGACGGGAAAAACCAAACTCTCCTTCGCGCAAGGTAAAGACCTAAGCACCTACTTTTTTTTATCCTAAAACGCAGCGAAAAACCTTAGACCCACAGAGTCGACCCTAACCCAATTACCTCAGTCATCCAGAGCGCTAGCGAAGGATCTTTAGGCTCTAGCTATAACGTATAAACCACATAATGAATTATCATTAGAATGAAATACAAAACCTTCAAAAAACATCGAACACGGAACAGTACAAATATGCGACTCACTAAATCTTTATATTGGTCATCATTCATTGTTCACTGGGACGTAAGTCGCATATTTGCTTACCACCTTACTACCTTGTCACCTTACCACCTTATCCAGTACTTTCCCGTCCTTGTAGAACAGTTCTCCATCTGCGTAGATTTCGCCTCCGTCCCTCATATCGCACAGCATATCCCAGTGAATAGCTGATGTGTTTCTTCCTCCGCTTAAAGGATAGGATTTGCCTAAAGCTAGGTGAATTGTTCCACCGATTTTTTCATCAAAGAGCATATTTTTAGTGAATCGATTGATATTGTAGTTGGTTCCTATAGCTACCTCTCCTACCCTTCTAGCTCCAGGATCAATATCTATTAAAGCCTCTAATAATTTTTGCCCTTTTGATGCAGTTGCTTCTACTACAATCCCATCTTTAAAGGTAAGGCGTATGTCCTCTATTTCCTGTCCTGAATAAATTCCTGGAAAACTAAATCGAATTTGTCCATTTACACTATCTTCTATAGGTCCTGAATAAACTTCTCCACTAGGGAAGTTATTGCGTCCATCCGAGTTCATCCAAATCCTTGATTCAATCTCCATTTCAATATCTGTTTCCTTGGAAACAATCCGCAAATGCTTTTTGCTATTTAAATAATCTACGATATGTTGCTGGCTTTCTCTAATCTTAATCCAAGATGCAACGGGATCCTCGTCGTTTAAGAAACAAGCACTATAAATAAATTCTTCGTATTCCCTTAAAGACATGCCTGCTTCTTGAGCAGAAGATTGTGTGGGGTACATACATAATGTCCAATTTAATTCACCTTTTGCGCTGCGCTCTGACTGCAGTTTGCTTACATTTGCACGAGCTTTGTTGAATGTGGATATCTTTTTAGGGTCGATATTGCTCATGTATTTTGTATTGTTTCCACCACCAATATTTAAGAGCTTATCTGCCCTTTTTACAATCTCCTCCGATATTGAGGAAACATAAGTAAGCTGTTCCTCACTTCCTTCCTTGAGGAGAATTTCATTAAGATCGTGCTTTAAAATCACATAAGGATGGCCACCTGCTTTAATAATTTCTTCATAACAAGCTTCAACTAAAGGATATGCCACAGGATAACCTTGTATTACCACCAAATTGCCCTTTTCTACTTTGAGAGAGTAGTTAATTAAAGTTTGAGCGTACTTTTTAATTCGAATATCAGCCATGATATTCCTCCTTTGTTTATAAATATATTTATTATTCGTTTGCAATTTGCTATTATATCTTTTCCTTAATAAAAAAAGTTAAGTGAAAATTGTCTCCCTTAACTTTCTTTATATATAGAGATTGTTATTAAACCATCTTTTAGTAGTTTATGCTTTAATAACTAGCATGTAGCGATCCTTTGTTGCTTGGGTTCCTAGTACTGTGGATGGCGGAGCTGAAGCTCGGGTCATTACCTCGACTAAAGGCGAGTTTGACTTTTCCCCTTTTCAGCTTTGCGCCTTCAACTTTTAATTTTGTGCTTCCATAGCCTTTTTCATCACTTCATCTCTAATAGCTTCTAATTTGTTTTTTGCTTCTTCTAGTGTTTTTCCTCTGATAGAGAAATATATCTTGATTTTAGGTTCTGTTCCGGAAGGTCTTACACAAAACCAGCTATCGTCTTCTAAATAAATTTTAATCACGTTTGATTGAGGTAAACTTAATTTTTCGGTGCCTTCTCCAACAGTATTTCTCTTTCCTTGAAGGTAATCTTCAATATACTGTACATTTAATCCAGCCCATTTCATAGGAAGATCTTTTCGGAAGAAAGCTGCGATTTTTTTCAGCCTTTCGCTACCTTCCTTTCCTCCAAGCTTAATAGATTCTATACAATCAATATAATAGCCATAAGCCTGATAAATTTCTTCTAACACATCTCCTAAATTCTTACCATTTTCTTTATAGTACAATGCCATTTCACAAAGAATCAAAGAAGCTCCTACAGCATCTTTATCTCTTGTATGATCCCCCACTAAATATCCATAGCTTTCTTCAAATCCTAAGATGTACTTTCTCAATTTTGTATTGGCGTATTCCTCAATCTTTTCCCCAATATACTTAAACCCTGTAAGAGTACTTTCCACATTTACGTTAAAATCATCTGCAATTCGATCTACTAAATCCGTAGAAACAATACTCTTTATAATGACGCCATTTTTAGGCAAATCGCCTTTCTCCCTTAATTGGCTAACAAGATAATATTCTAAAATACACCCTATCTGATTTCCAGATAAATTAATATAATTTCCCTTCTTATCTTTATAAGCTATACCAATTCGATCCGCATCTGGATCTGTAGCAATTATAATATCTGCATTTTTCTCGTTAGCAAGTTTTTTTGCTAATTCAAATACGGAGATTTCTTCTGGATTCGGCACCTTCACAGTAGGAAAATTCCCATCTGGTTTTTCTTGTTCTCTAACTACATAGACATGTTCGAATCCAACTGATTTCAGCGCCTTCCTCAATGGAACATTCCCAGAGCCATGTAATGGAGAATACACAATATTAAGATGATTTCCTTTTTCTACTATTAACTCCCTGTTTAAGCACTGAGACACAATAGCGTCGTTGTATGGACCATCTATTTCTGAAGATATATAGTGAAGGAAGCCTTGAGCAATGGCATCCTCTTCATCTATAGTCTTGATATATTTAAAATCATATATTAGGCTGATTTCGTCGCTAATCTCTTGAGCTTGGTTTGGCGTCAATTGATAGCCTTCTTTCCAATAGACTTTATAACCATTATATTCTGGAGGATTATGGCTTGCCGTAATGACAATCCCACTAATACATTTTAAATGCCTGATTGCAAAAGATAAGACGGGCACAGGTCTTAGAGAATCAAAAAGATAAGTTCGTATTCCATTAGCACATAAAATTAGAGCTGTAGTTTTGGCAAATTCTTCAGACATATTTCTAGAGTCGTAAGCAATAGCGACCCCTTTGTCCTTATACTTTTGGCCCCACTTTGCAATATGGTTTGCTAGACCTTGAGTTGCAAAGCCTACTGTGTACTTATTCATACGATTTTTACCTGCTCCAAGAATACCTCGAAGACCAGCAGTACCAAATTCTAAATTTTGATAAAACCGGTCCTCTAATTCCTTGGGATCATCAGCAATACTCCTTAGCTCTTCTTTTGTCTTTTCATCTACGAATTCACTATTCATCCATAAATTATATTTATCTTTGTACAATCCAATATCCCCCTTGATATTTATATGTTTTCTTAAATCCATTATCTTCTTTGTAAATAACTGTAATATACCTTTTTTATTATAACATAATATGCTCTTATTTTTGTGTCTTTATGTATTAACAAAATGAAGACACATATGAAAATAAATATTCTAAATACAATGTAGGATTATTTTTAATAACTAGAATATATAGTATACATCAAGTGTACACTCCATAGTTGTAAAATTATGGTTTAAAAATGTATAAAAAAGAGAAAAACCTTCATAATAAACCATGTGTCTAAGGAGGGATCTTATTGATCGTAGGTTTGCCGAAAGGCCTTTACTATTATAAGCATCATAAATTTTTAGAAGAATTTCTAAACCATCTTCATATATCCTATATATCATCGCCAGATACGAATAAGAACATATTAAACGAAGGAATTGCCACTTGCGTAGATGAAGCCTGCTTGCCTATAAAAGTATTTCATGGACATGTGTCCTATTTAAAAGATAAATGCGATTTGATTATAACTCCACGAATTGTAAGGGAGGTAGATGGCAAATACATCTGTCCTAAGTTTTGTGGTATTCCAGAGATGATTCAAAATAGCATATCGGATCTTCCGACTATTACTACCTTGCCTATTGAATTAAACAATAGAAAAAGCATATATAATTGGTGCAGGAAATTAGGTAAGCTCTTAGGTAAAAACAAGAGAAATATTGAAAGAGCTTATGCTTCCTCAATAAATTATCTATTTACACAAGAAAATGGTATAAATGACAGTGAGTACCCTTATAAAGTTGCCCTTTTAGGTCATCCATACAGCCTTTACGACAAGCACGTAAACATGAATGTTATTAAGAAATTACACGACCTTGGAACAGGCGTCATTACAGAAAACGTGATAGATATCGATCACAAAAATGACATTATGAAAGAATTAGTAAAAAGGCCTTTTTGGAGCAATATGATTAACGCTGTAGGCTCAGGAGTTTACTTCATGAAGAACCACTTAGTAGACGGGATTATTTATTTATCTTCCTTTCAATGTGGTATTGACTCTGTAGCCATTGAATTGCTGGAAGATATACTAGAAGACCTTCCTATTTTAGTCTTAAAGCTTGATGAACATTCTGGACAGGCCGGCATGGATACTAGGATTGAGGCTTTTACAGATATGCTAAAAAGGAGAGAGTACCTTGATTTTGACATTTCCACACATGGGTAATATATACTTAGCAGGAAAAATTCTGCTGGACGGATTAAATGTAGATTATATCATTCCACCTATTTCCAACAAAAAATCCTTGGAAATAGGCTCAAAAATTTCACCTGAAGAAATGTGCCTTCCCTTTAAAATTATGATGGGAAATTATATTCAAAGCATAGAGCAGGGTGCAGATACTATATTATTGGTAAGCAGCTGCGGTCCTTGTAGGTTTGGTGAATATAGTGAACTTCAGGTTCGATTGCTTAGAAAAGCTGGTTATGATGTTCGGTTTATTGTGGCGGATCTACCAGATCAATTAAGAAAGGATTCAAATATCCTAGATATTAAAGCCCTATTCAAGGAAGTTGTCGTAAGCAATAGAGAACGGGCTAAGTCGATTTTAAGAGGTATTCACGCCATGAATATTATCGATGATCTAGAAGCTACTGCTCATTTGAATTCAGGATATGAGGAAGTGCCAGGCGAATCTAAGAAGCTACTTAAAAGAGCATTGCGGGAGTCCTATAAAGAGGACAATCCCAAAAGAGCAGTAGCGGTTTTGAAAGAGTATCAAAGAAAAATCCATGGAATAAAAATAGATACCATAAAAAAATGTCCCTTAAAAATTGCTATTATTGGTGAAATCTATACCATAATTGATGGCTTTTCTAATTTGAATATTGAAGAAAAACTAATGGATTATGGCGTTAGCACTTCCAGAAGGCTTTCTGCAAGTTGGTGGATCAAAGATTCACTGCTTAAACTCGTTAAACTCAATGGCATTCAAACAAAAGATTTCTCCAAAGACTATCTGCCTTATTGGGTTGGTGGGCACGCTAGAGAATGCATATCTGAGGCCGTCATGGCTCACAATCAATTATATGATGGTGCCATACAGATCTTTCCATCAGGTTGCATGCCTGAAGTAGTCTCTAAGGCCATACTACCGAGTATTTCAAGAGATAAAGACTTCCCTATAATGACCTTAGTCATGGATGAAATGTCAAGCGATGCTGGATATACTACTAGAATTGAGGCGTTTCTAGATTTATTAGAGAGGAGAAAAACACCATGTACTATTTAGGTGTAGACGTAGGATCCGTCAGCACGGATTTTGTGCTATTAAACAAAAATTATGAGGTGGTAGAACACCTTTATTTAAAGACAAATGGCAGACCTATAGACGCGATTAAAGAAGGTTTGTGCTGTCTTTCCCAAACATTTGACGACAAACAAATTACCGCTGTTGGCGTCACTGGAAGCGGAAGAAATATAGCCAGCTATATTTTAGGGGCTGATTTAGTTAAAAATGAGATTACTGCTCATGCTGTGGCAGCCTTACACTTAAATAAAGATGTAAGGACCATCATTGAAATTGGTGGTCAAGACTCTAAAATTATACTCCTAAACAAAGGCATTGTAGTAGACTTTGCTATGAATACGGTCTGTGCAGCAGGAACAGGTTCTTTTTTAGACAGACAAGCTGAAAGGCTACAGATTCCTATCGAAAAATTTGGAGAATACGCTTTACAATCTACTTTACCAACTCGAATAGCTGGCAGATGCAGTGTTTTTGCTGAATCGGATATGATTCACAAACAAGGCATGGGCTACAGTACTCCCGATATCATCTCTGGCTTATGTGAAGCATTAGTCCGTAATTATCTAGCGAATGTGGCAAAGGGCAAACAGATCCATGATATTGTTTTTTTCCAAGGTGGCGTAGCTGCTAATATAGGGATCAAGGCAGCTTTTGAGAAGACACTTCAAAAGGAATTATATGTACCTGAGAACCATCACATAATGGGTGCTATTGGCGCAGGCATCTTAGCTTCTGAAGTGAAAAAGACAAGTACTTCATTTAGAGGTTTTCAAACGGCATCAAGCAATTTTAAATCTACCAGCTTTGAATGTGAAGGATGCCCTAATTGCTGTGAAGTAGTCACAATAATGCAAGACGAGTCTACTTTAGTAGGGTGTTTTGGTGATCAGTGTGGTAAATGGAGCCAAAGTAAATCATATATTTCTATTAATAAATAGGCAAAGCGCTTACACGCTTTAGCTATCAGCAATCAGTCGTCAGTCGTTAGTCATCAGCATATTGCATTCCTTTTGGGTCATTTAGCTACTAGAGGTAGTATTAGCATAGTAATAATTTACGCATTTTAATGTGTAAAATAGAACTTTACTACTATAAGATTAAAGCCACTACTCTATAAATTTGTAGTGGCTTTGTTGGTTCAAAATTTTTTTTAACTATACTTTCTTGTTTCTCTAATAATAAACGCCTTGCTCTGTTGTTCCTTAAGAGATAAATTTTTTCTAACTTTTAACGCGTATGGTATTTCAATACATAAAGTATACTATTTATACAGGAGTATGCAATTAAAAAAATCTATATTTTTTTCTTGATTTCTATAAATTCAAGAAAATGTAAGCTATTTGATATACTTTGTTTACAATTTAACCTTTAAAAATAGCGAAATAGGTATTATAATGAATTAGAACTTTGCTTAAGGGGTGATTATTTGAATAGAAGAATATTATTATCTTTATGCATATTTTTACTATTAATGGGGACGAGTTGCTCCAATCAGGATATTATAGATGAAAATAATATAAACATTGAAAGAATTGAGACTCTTGAAGACGATATCGATAAGTTAAAAACAGAAAAGGAAGAATTAAATAGTCAGATTCAAGAATTAAAAACTATTAAAAAGGCTTCAGAAGAAGAAAAGCAATTCTATCTACAATTTATCACTAAACTTACGGAACCTATGAGTGAAACATACCTTACTGAAATTGCTCAGGAGCAGTGGAAATATTCCATATTAGTAGATGAAGTTTCTATTCCTCAAGATGGCATTATCGAAACAAGCGAAAATTCTTTTAAATTAATCGTTTCAGAAGCACAGGCACCGTATATCGCCTTACCTACAGAGATACATAATAAAGGTAAAATAAGCGGGGATTTGTTCTCAACACATATTAAATTTTTAAATGTAAAACCTACCAATACTTCTGGATCTGAGGAGGACAAGATTTCGTCGACAACTTATACTTTTAGTAATCTCAATAATGAAATTGTAATTAATCTAGAGATTTCAAAAGAACTACAAAAGCGCCTAGGATTAAATACGAATATTATAACCGTTAAAAAGGTTGATCCTACAACTTTAGAAGATTCTCAGGCAACAGACGCTGCAACAGAAGAAGAGAGTAATGATAACGAAGAAAAATAAAAGCGCTTTAGTTCTAAGTTATATGTTATAAGTTCTATGTAAAAACATTTGAAAAATAGGGTATTTGAGGTCAACAAGAAGAGCCCCTGCGGCGCATTAGTCGCTAGTCATTAGTCTTTAGTCGCAAGTATTCGGGTATTCTTTTCGGGTCTAGATCCTTCGCTTGCGCTCAGAATGACTGAGCAGGAGCCAATGTCAAAAGTAGGACTTTTCTATTACAATAATAAAAAGCAGAGTATACTTTCATACTCTGCTTTTTATGTATGACTTACGTGTGCTTTCCATGCAATTGAAAATCTACAATTTAGAATTGAGAATTATTGCAAAATCCCAAATAGATAATGTGTCCTTACTATTTAGAAAGTATTTATCTCGCCTAGAGGCGAGTACGGTTTTGCTGACCACCTGACCACCTTATCACCTGTTTTTAGGCATTTAACAAATCATTTTTCAGTGTCCACAATTTCTGGGATAAATCTACATGGTATTCATGAGGATTTGTAAATCTTGTAATAGCTGTCCACATAGTATTTAATTCGTCCTTTAAGTGACTTTGAATTTCCTTGACACAAGGCTTGTCATATACTAATTTACCGTCAATTATAATAGGAACCAACAAATCTTTTAATCTATAATTGGTGAGAACTGTTTTTTTCCACGTATAAACAGGGTGGAAAATTGTTAGAGGTTGCGTTTCATCGATGATTTCATCATCTAACATTATAAGGTCTGCTAAGGCTTTATTGGATGCTTTATCGTAAATTCGAGCGACCTTTTTGTAAGCAGGATTTGTAATCTTGCCTGGGTCATTTGATATTTTTAGTTTATTCATTACTTGTCCATTGTGTTCAATTTGAGACATTTTGTACACTGCACCGAGAGCAGGTTGGTCATATGCTGTAATCAATTTTGTGCCTATTCCCCATAGAGAAATTTTAGCACCCTGTAATTTTAAATCTCGGACTAAATATTCATCCAAATCCGAAGAAGCAGAAATCACTGCTTCCTGTAATCCAGCCTTATCTAACATCTTTCTGCACTCTTTGCTCAAATAGGCTAAATCACCAGAATCTAAACGAATGCCATAAATTTTTGGAAGCTTATTCTCTCCTTTTAATTTTGTAAAGAGCTTTATGGCATTAGGCATTCCTGACTCTAATGTATTATAGGTATCAACCAATAAGGTGAGATTGTCTGGATTATGCTCTGAGAACTTTTCAAAAGCCTCGTACTCATCGTCATAACTCAAAATAAAACTGTGAGACATGGTCCCTTTTGAAGGCATGTCCACTAAGTATTCTGATTCTACATTACTTGAACCAGCACAACCACCAATAATAGCAGCTCGAGCTCCATATAGACCTGCTTCCGTTCCGTGAGCTCTCCTTAGTCCAAACTCAAGTACTGGATCCCCACCTGCAGCTTGTACAATTCTAGATGCTTTAGTAGCTATTAGTGTTTGATGATTGACTATAGTTAGTAATGTGGTCTCAATAATCTGAGCTTGAATTAATGGAGCCTTTACCCTGAGTATAGGTTCCTGAGGAAATACAATAGTGCCCTCTGGAATGGCATATAGTTCACCTGTAAACTTAAAGTTTCGAAGATATTCTAAAAATTCCTCTGAAAATTCAGGATGGTGTTTCTTTAATAATTCAATATCTTCTTCTGTAAAATGTATATTTGTTAAGTAGCTAATAACTTGCTCTAATCCTGCACAGACAGTATATCCACCTTTAAAAGGATTTTTTCTAATAAACAAATCAAAGACTGCTATATCGTCCTTTTTATCGTCACTTATATACACATTGCCCATGCTCAGTTGATAATAGTCTGTAGATAATTGTACCGATCTATTGTGATACATATTATACCTCCATATTTCATTCAATTATTGTTATTGTACACTTCTGAGGGTATTATTGCAATCAATTGTACCTTTCTTAATTTATGTTTTTTTAAAATGTTAATCAGTTTTTTTATTATCAGCTATCAAAAATAGTTGACAATATTTTTTTGCTTTGATACAATTAACGAAAATCAGATTATCGATAATGATTATCAATATCGATATTTTGTATATCACTGTGGTCTATTGCGAAATAGAGATCATCATTATTTCAATTACGCCTAAAAATCATGTAGATATTTATTTCATTGATTCAATAATCTGCTTGCCAACAATACTTACATAATAAGGAGAGAAATGTATGAGAAAATCTAAATTTTTTAAATTCACTGCTATTATTGCCATTTTTGCTTTACTATTTACAGCTTGCTCAAATTCAAGTAATGAAACTGCTGAATCTGAAACAAATGAGCAGGTAAATACGTCAACTGAAGCTTTAACAGTTGAAATCACTGATGCTCATGGAACTGTTACTGTTCCTGTAAACCCAAAGAATGTAGTTGCTTTGGATAATAGGACTTTTGAAACTTTAGCTGATTGGGGCGTTGAATTAGCAGCTGTTCCAAAGGGTGTAATGCCTGCGGATTCGCCATATGTAAGTGATGAGTCCGTTCTAGATATTGGAAATCACCGCGAACCAAATCTTGAAATGATTGCAGCTGCAGACCCTGAACTTGTAATTGTTGGTCAAAGATTTGCTAGCTTCTATGAAGATATAAAAGAATTAGTACCAAATGCAGCTGTTATCGATCTTAATGTTGATGTTTCTGAGGAGGCTGATACACCTGGACAAAATTTAGTAAATGGACTTAAGGATTCTACAATCACTTTGGGGAAAATTTTCGATAAAAAGGAAGAGGCTGAAAAATTAGTAGCTGATTTTGATAAAGCGATTGAAGATGCTAAATCTACATATAATGGAACGGATACTATTATGGGCATTGTAGTTTCTGGTGGAGATATAGGTTTTTCAGCTCCTAGTTCTGGACGTGTTTGGGGACCAATGTATGATATTTTTGAATGGACTCCAGCATTAGAAATCGACAGTACATCTTCAGATCATCAGGGTGATGATGTTTCTGTTGAAGCTATTGCGCAAAGTAATCCTGACTGGATTTTTGTACTAGACCGTGATGCATCAGTATCTTCTACAACGGATGCAGTTCCAGCTCAGGATGTTATAGATAATTCACCTGCTCTTAAAAACATAACTGCTGTTACTGAAAGAAAAATAGTTTATGCACCAGAAGATACTTACACAAATGAATCTATACAAACTTATCTAGAGTTATTTAAGGATTTGGCAAGCGCTTTAGCGAAGTAGTTAAAGGAGTGCATTATAGTGCTAAAAAGTACAATACAAAATAAGACTAGGGCTGGGATATCTCGGCCCCAACGTCACAACAACAATAGAATATGGACAAAATCTTTTATATTAGCGATTATAGCTGTTATCACCCTGGGTATTGTATCACTCTTCACTGGGGTATATGATATACGAGGACAGGCCGATGGAATGGATATGTTTTTCATTACTCGTGTTCCAAGAACAGCTGCTCTAATGCTTACTGGAGCTGCAATGTCAATGGCTGGCTTAGTAATGCAACTCATCACACAGAATCGCTTAGTGGAACCTACCACAACAGGAACGATTGAATGGGCAGGCTTAGGACTTCTTTTTGTTTATTTAATATTTCCCGCCCCAACTCTAGTGCAAAGAATGACTGGTGCAATCATTTTTTCCTTTGTAGGAACGATGATCTTCTTTTTATTTCTGAGAAAAATTAAGCTTCGTTCCTCTTTAATTGTCCCCATTATTGGGATGATGCTTGGAGCAGTCATCTCCGCAATTTCTACTTTTATAGGATTGGTTTTTCAAATGACGCAAAATATTGAAACTTGGTTTGTAGGTTCTTTTGCATCCGTTCAAATTGGACGATATGAATATCTATGGCTAATTGTCGTCGTTACTTTTCTTATTTTTCTTTATGCTGATCGATTGACTTTAGCAGGTCTGGGGGAAGATGTTACAACAAGTCTTGGATTAAATTATAATAAGATTGTTCTTTTAGGTACTGGTCTTATTTCATTCGCGGTTGGAATCGTTGCGGCTGTTATCGGAAACTTACCTTTTTTAGGTTTAATTGTGCCAAATATCGTTTCAATATATAGAGGTGATGATCTTAGAGGTAATTTACCTTGGGTATGCGTGCTAGGAATGGGAACTATTACTGCATGTGATATCATTTCTCGAACAATTATAATGCCTTTTGAAGTACCTGTATCTTTAATACTTGGATCTGTAGGGGCAGTTGTATTTATTGCTATTTTATTGAGAAGGAGAAAAGCAAGATGAAGGCATTACAATATAATAGTAAAATAAATTTTAAAATCGCTCCTAGCCTTTATAATGATAATAGATCAGCTAGAGCTTTTCATTCTAAAAAAGAAGAAAAACGCTATTGGATTTTACTGATAATACTGATTGCTTTGGGCGCATTTGCTTCCTACGGGCTTTTAGTTTATAACAATCCAGTTCCAATAGACTCTCCTTCTTTTATTCCTGTTGTTAGAAGAAGGGTGGTAGCTCTTGTTGCAATGATTATTGCTGCAGTATGTCAGAGCTTATCTACTGTTGCTTTCCAATCGATTACGAATAATAGGGTTATTACTCCTTCACTTTTAGGTTTTGAAGCACTTTATTCAACCATTCAAACTAGTACAATGTTTTTATTTGGTGCTAGCGCATTTATAAGTTTTAGTGGCATTGAGTCCTTTATATTTCAGGTTGTTGCTATGGTCGTCATGTGTTTAATACTTTATGGATGGTTGCTGTCTGGAAAATATGGAAATTTACAACTAATGCTTTTGGTTGGCGTTATTATTGGAACTGGGCTGAAGTCTTTATCCACTTTTATGAGAACACTCCTTGCGCCATCTGAGTTTGATGTTTTACAGGCTAGATTGTTTGGCTCTGTCAATAATGCGGATTCTGAATATTTTGTTATCGCCATCCCAATTGTAATAATTGCAGCATTCGTTATACTTACTTATTCGAAGAAGCTAAATGTACTATCGCTGGGAAAGAGTGTTACTACATCCTTAGGAGTTTATCATCAATTTAGCCTAATTTTTACTCTCATATTCGTTTCTATATTGATGTCCGTTTCAACGGCTTTAGTTGGCCCACTTACTTTCTATGGTTTTTTAGTTGCAACTTTGAGTTACCAAGCGGCGCCAACTTATGACCATAGATATATTTTCCCAATGGCTCTTGCCATAGGATTTTTGATCATAACAGGTGCGTACTTTTTTATGTATCATATATTTAATGCTCAGGGTGTCGTTTCGGTTATTATCGAAATGTTTGGTGGAATCACATTTTTAATTGCAATTTTAAGGAAGGGATCGTTATGATAAAAATAGATAATGCTAAAAAAGTGTATAATAATGAGGTAGGAATCGGTCCTTTAAATATTACTATTCCAAAGGCAGGTCTTACTTCTTTAATTGGTCCAAATGGTGCTGGTAAGTCTACCACCCTTTTGATGATTGGAAGGCTTTTACATATGGATGAAGGGCAAATTCAGGTGGCAAATATGGATATTGCCAAATCAAAATCAGAAGATTTAGCAAAGATTTTAACTATTTTAAGGCAAGAAAATCATTTTGTGACCAGGCTAACAATTAGACAATTAGTTGGCTTTGGGCGTTTTCCTTATTCAAAAGGAAGATTAACAAATGAGGATGAGGCTATTATTTCTAAATATATCGATTTTTTAGGCTTATCTGACCTAGAAAACAGATATTTAGATGAGCTTTCCGGCGGTCAAAGGCAAAGAGCATATGTAGCAATGGTTTTATGCCAAGAGACGGAATACGTACTTTTAGATGAGCCTCTAAACAATCTCGATGTGGCACGCTCTGTTCAAATGATGGAGCATTTGAGGCATGTAGCTGATGAATTTGGAAGAACCATTCTGACTGTTATGCATGATATAAATTTTGCAGCCAAATATTCTGATCGAATTTGTGCTATGAAGGATGGAAAAATTGCCGCTTTTGGCACAGTAGAAGAAGTTATGGACGGAGAAATTTTAACGGATATTTTTGAAACGAAGATAGAAATTATCAATGGTCCTTATGGGCGGGTAGCGATTTATTAGTTATCAGGTGGTCAGCAAAACCAAATGTCATCTATCACGAGGAATAAGTTGTTACTGACTACCTTAAAACTGACCATCTATTTCATTACATACGCGGCTAATACTGCCTGGACCTCACAAATACTATTCAAACATTCAGGTTAACAATAAAATCATAATAGGTAGCAATAATACAGCTGTTGAAATCAGCATGGTCGTTATTGTATTCCCGCTCCTATAGGATACCGTAAGAATAAATATACTAGCCAGTCCTACTATAAATAAACGTTTAACCTGATAAAGAATGAAAAAGCTTAGAATAGAAAGATCATTAAATGCCCATGATATTTCTATAATACTCCTTACAGGTGCCTGTAATCCCTTTATTCCATAGGTTTGAAATATAACAATAATCCTTGGCAAGAAAGAGATCATTGCACTAACGATGGCAAGGCAAATACAAATGAATACCTTCCATCCAATTACAGCTTTTCTTCCTCTGTTGGAAATAGCTATAATCGAATCCATGTTTGTCATTTTTTCTATGGAACCAAAGGAGGATATTCCTAAAATCAACACTATAAATGCCTTTCCATAATCTATTAAGTCTAATTGTCTTGCTTCTTGAGCAAATAAACTATTCCAACCCGTTTGATATACGTACTCTACAGGATATTTTTCTCGTTCTATTGTATTTAATATTTGATATTGATTTTGTGCTCTTTTAAAACCTCGCTCTTCATATCCATTGATTTCAAGCCCAGCAAGCAAATAATCGAAGTAGCTATCGTCTATGTCGCCCTTTTCGTAGCTTTTCATTAATCTTTCTTTCTCTTTTTCTACTTCTTCAAATTGATTCTGTTCCTGCTGTATAAACACCTCTTTATCATGAGACAATTTTCCTGAAAGGATAGTCGAATACTGCTGATAATATAGTTCTTCCTGATCAATAATATACACTAAATCTCCAAAATAAAAAAACTGTATGCCTAAGAAGATGAGCAAAATAAGTAGACCTTTATTCATAATCAACAGCTTATAGCTTTCATGCTTTAATAGGCTGAAATAATGCCCTGTAAAAAACAGAACTCTTCTTTTCGCTTTCATTTTTTCTCCAATCCAATTTCGCCTCTCTTGGGAGGATGTCTCTGTAACATAAATATACATTCCAATACTATTGCCTAAGATAATTGCTATAAGAGCAGTAATAATACCTGAAATAACTATATTTACAGGATAGGAAAATAAATTGATATTCACATAATTAGAGAAATAATGACTGGTATCTAGCAATGCTATCAAATTGAACTGGCTTAATGGGCTAAGCCATGAATGCATATCAATAGTAGTACAAAATATAGCTTCAATACCAAAGATAAAAATAGCAATAAGACTCGAAAGTACATTATTTCTGCATAAGATACACATCAAGAAAAAAACAGATATTACAGCAAAGATACCCAGAACTTTTCCAATAAAAAATAGCACTATGTATTCTAATACAGTAAATTTAAAAGGGCTAGAAATATAGCCTTCAAGAGATTGAATAGGTCGGCTCAAATCCCCTAAGCCTACTTCTTTTGCCGATACTACAAGATTAAAACCGTAAAAGATCAGTACAAATAAAATGGTAAGCAACAATAAAAGGATTGCCTTTGCTGCTATAGTAATTCCATACCCGTTTTTTGTAGCTTTGATTAAAGGCAGCGTTCCTTCTTCTCTCTCAGAAATCAATAAATGCATGACAAAAATGATTAAACTTAAAAGAAGAAAAGCATCCGTTATCTGATGATCTGTTAAAATAAGAACTCCATAGGAAAAATCAGACACTACTTCTACCCCCTTGAGATGCTCATAGGCCTTAGGTGTCTGAAGTAAATTTCTGTAAGCAAATGTATTTGGCTCGGTAAAAACAGAAGACTTCATCATCTTTTCTGCTTGAAAATCCATTTCAGCTAGATAATCATCATACTGAGAGATGATTTTAATTTGCTCTAAAATCAGGTGAAATACACGTTCCGTTCCATAGGAGAATAATTGCTCTCCTTCCTGTATGCCCTGATAGTAGAGTTCTATTTGTGTCTGTATCCACATGTGCTGTTCCTGGTTGCTTTTATTATCTAATTCTTCGTAGACAGAGGACACATCCTTTATACAATAGCCCTCTTCGTTTATACGATAGATATTATAATAAGTAACGAGACCATTTGCCAAAATGAGTCCGAAAATAACAAACCAAGCCACTTTTCTATGAAATAGTTTACGCCCTTCATAATAGATAATCCTTATCATATCATTCTCCAAAATAATACAGGTAAATGTCTTCTAAATCAACATTCTTTTTATTGCGCTTACTGCTTGTCTCTATCTTTTCCTGTATACTCCTAATCAATAAATCCCTATTACCTTTTTGAATAAGCGAACCTTCCTTTAACAGCAATATTTCTTTTGAAATCCATTCAATATCTGATACTACATGTGTAGCAATTAAAACAACCTTGTCAGAGGCAATTTCTACAATTAGGTTTCTCATCAACACACGTTGCTTAGGATCTAGACCAGCCGTTGGCTCATCCATAATGAGTACTTTAGGATCTGTTAATATGGCCTGAGCAATGAGTAATCGCTGTTTCATCCCTCCAGAATAACTTCGAATCTTCTTGCTAGACACATGGGAGAGTTCTACTACATCTAATGCATATGAAGTTCTCTCCTTAGCTTCTTTTGATTTTAAACCTTGAAGAGTAGCTATATAAGATAAAAACCTCATTCCTGTAAAGTCTGGGTATAGAGCTTGTTGCTGTGGAACATATCCTAAGATTTTGCGATAATCCTTTCCCATTTCAGCTATATTTTGGCCATTCCAAAACACTGTACCAGAAGTAGCTCTTACATTCCCTGTTAAAATGTTCATCAATGTGCTTTTCCCTGAACCATTCGGCCCTAAAAGACCATAGACTCCTTGACCTAAAACAAAGCTAACACCTTTCAAAGCTACCTTTTGACCATAATTTTTGTACAAATTTTCTACAGTAAGCTCCATCCTTTAACTCCTTAATTAAAACAATTTCTCTGCTGCTTCTAGATTTCCCTTATAATACTCTTCCTTGTCGATCATGTGAACAACAGGCTGTTCCAGTATAAAGTTATAAATAACACCTATGTATTTTTCGGCTGTTTCCCCTATCATTCTAAAGGTAATTGCTCTATCATCTTGAAATAGTTTAGTATGCTCTTTTGAATTCATATCATAATAGCAAATATCTACTTTTTCATCTTCACGGTAGAGACAGTACAATAGCTTTTCACCATCAATTAGACTTGGAGAAACACTGCCTGGATTGGAAGTAAGAAGAGTGCTACCGTTTTTTATTTCTAGTACCAACTTCTTTTCGTCTGTCGCAATATCTAAAAGATATATTGATGTATCGGGACTTTCATAGTTTAGATTTTGATATAGCAACTGACCCTCATATGTGTCAATAAAGATATATGGTAGATAATACCCTGCTATTTGCCCATCTCCACCGTAATCAGGACTACGTTTTCCATTTTCCAATTCTGTCAATTTTCCAGTGTGCATATTATATAAGAGGTATTGAAACATTGGCTCTTTGTTCTCTTCATACCATGATGTTATGTACTCGTAATATGGATCTACATTGCTATCAAATTTCTCAAATTCACCTTGATCATAGGCTTTTTGAAATTCATTTTTCGTCATTTGCTCTAAATTGTTCCAACTTTTGCTGATCAACACATAATCTTTTGAGATAAACTCAAATTCATATGCAACATTGTTCTTAGACTCATATCTAGTTCCTTCTTTAGGTAGTTCATTTAGCGCTGTTGCTTTTCCGTCTTTAAGATTTATACCTAAGACTACTGTGCTTTGTAACTGTTCTAATTCACTATTGTCTTGCATCGGTTCTCCAATATATTGATAATGCGTTGTAAACCATGCCATACCACCTGCATAATAAACATCACCGATACCGTTTAATACCCAAGAACCAGGAACATAATTGCCAATATCTAAGGAGTAAAGAATCTTTTGATTATTGCCTGAAGGCTCCATTGTAAATAGATCGTATGTGTTACTTTCTTGGTTTAATTTTATTGCATACACATTTTCGCCATACATGGCTAATCCAGTTACATCTCCCATATTTTCATATCGTGCACTACAGTTAGAGTTAGAATGATGGCAATTCGCTTTTCCACAGAGCATATAAGAGTCCTTTGCTTCTAAATCATAATATTGCATTTTTGTATCTTTAAGATAAAATATACCGTAATCACTAACACTATATGTAAACCCAAGGGCACTGGCACCATAGACTACATCTCCTGTAGCATATGAATTCATATAAACAGAAGATTCCGATATAGGCCGGTTTTTTCTACACAAGAGTACGAAAGTTAAAATCAATAACAAAACTAGGATGCTAGATAGAATCTTAAACCTTTTTTTTTGCATATATGTTTCTCCTAAAGTAAATCGTAGTTTTTATTACTATAAAAGCATATAATACCAAACATAAATAGCAATATAGAACATAAAGTATGTTTCATACTTTATTAGCTTGTCTATTATAATTTAGGTCTTTAATCTAGTTATTTTTTAAATGATAATATAATATACACACCATATTATTGTAATATATAGCATATTGTATATTATTTAACTATATATCTTAAGAATACTACATATTTATTAAACATTTTGTCGAACGAAGTCATTTTATAAAGAATTGTTTTTTAATAAACTTATAAATACTGCAGCAAGTGCGGCTTAATCAAGAAAACCTTACACTTATATATTAGGAGGAGTCATAACTAAGACTTTCTAAATTTGTGCCTTAACAAGCACGCACATTATAGAATAAGGGTGTAACAAATTTTCAACCATTATCTACCTGCTGCTTAAAAATTGTTCAACTATCGTTTAACGTTATTTCATTACATACGCCGCCAACACTGCCTGTACCTCATAAATACTCAAACTCTTATTAAAAGTCTTTTGTATAGGCATTTGTGTGCCTGAAATCCATATTTTAAGTTCTGCATCTAAATCAAAATGCCCTGCTGTTTCAACACTAAAGTGAGTGATGCTTTTGTAAGGTATAGAATGATACTCGCTCTTTTTGCCTGTTACTCCCTGTTTGTCAATTAAGATTAATCTCTTGTTGGTAAAAATAAATAAATCTCGAATTAATTTATAAGCCTTTTCAATTTGTTCATTTGGAGCAAGTATCTTTGCAAAATCTTTCTGTACACTACCTAAATTTACCTCAGAAGCATTTCCCATCATGCCATCTAATAAACCCATGTAATCCACTCCTTTTTAGATATAACATATATTTTTAATACTTTAAAGTCAAGGAGATAAATTTGCCATTCTTCTCCTGCTTTTCTCTAAAAACAGTTCACTTCTTTATTCTACTAGTATAAAATGAGCGTAAAGGAAGTGAATTTATATGTTAACTAAAAATTTTTTTACTCAAAATAGAAGAGAGCTTTATGAAAATCTACAAGACAATAGCATGGCCATCTTCTTTTCTGGAAAAGCGCCACACAAATCAAATGACGCTTATTATATGTTTGAAGTAGATCGCAATTTTTATTATCTTACTGGTATCGCGCGAGAAGATATTATTCTTGTGGCTATTAAGTACGGTGATGTGGTAGAAGAGTATCTTTTTATCGAAAAATTTGACCCTATCCTTGCTAAGTGGGTTGGCGCAAAGATTAGTGCAGATGAGGCTAAGAGCATCTCTGGCATTGAAAATATAATGTATGTAGAAAATATTAAATCGAAGCTGGTACAGATTTTAGGCAGTGGGGCTTATAATGTAGAAAATGTTTATTTTGATTACAGCAGATACGCTTGGGATTACAGCGATAAAATGTCCTCTGCTTTCTCTACAGAGCTTTTATCGAAATACCCTTATTTAATAAAAAAGAATGCTTCAAAGATTTTGACAAAACTTCGAACTATCAAAAAACCTGAAGAAGTGAAATGCATGAAAAAGGCCATTGATATCACTAAAGAAGGCATTGAAAGTATGATGATTCATGCAAAACCAGGTATGGCAGAATGTGAATTTGAAGCTCATTTTGACTTTGTACTAAAATGCAAAGGTGCTGGACACGCCTTTGATACCATAGCTGCTTCTGGAATCAATGGAACCATACTCCACTATGTAGCGAATAACAAAATTACAGAAGATAATGATTTAATTCTTTTTGATTTAGGGGCGAGTGCAGACAATTACTGTGCAGATATTACAAGAACATTCCCTGTAAATGGTACATTTACGGAAAGACAAAAAGATGTCTACAATGTAGTCTTACACTGTAATAAGGAGATTATCCGACATATGAAACCAGGGGTATCTACTGTAAATCTGAATAAGCTAGCAAAAGATTTATTAGCGCAAGGCTGTAAAGAATTAGACCTTATTGACAATCTAGAAGATGTGAGTAAATATTATTACCATAGCATAGGTCATCCGCTGGGGCTAGATACCCATGATGTTGGAGATCGAAATATCATCCTACAACCTGGCATGGTCTATACTTGTGAACCAGGTCTTTATGTTGAAGAAGAAGCGATTGGCATTCGAATTGAAGATGATATCTTAATTACAGAGGATGGCAATATTAATTTGTCGGAGCATATTATTAAAGAGATCGATGATATAGAGGCATTTATGAATAAGTGAGCTGAATGCGGAAAGCGGAAAAAGCCTCGCCTTTAGGTAAGGTAATAAAAACTACATGATCCTTCGGCTAAAGTCTCGAGGATGACAGATGTGGGCTATTAAACAATGGGACCTACAATTTTTAGGTCCCATTGTTCATTTCAATCTAAAGCATCTGTGCCCTCTTCACCTGTACGAATTCTAATAACTCTCTCTACATCGCTTACAAAAATTTTACCATCTCCTATTTCTCCTGTTTTCACTACATTGATGATTGTATTTATGATATGGTCTACCTTCTCATCTTGAACTACAACGCTTACTTCAATCTTTGGAAGCACATTCATAAAAATTTCTGAACCTCTGTAATATTCTTTCCATCCATTTTGATTTCCACAGCCCATGACCTGACTTATTGTCAAGCCATTTATGTCCATTTTAGATAGTACATCCTTTAACTCCTCTAAAGCACATGGCCTTATAATTGCTTCAATTTTCTTCATATTAACCTCCTCAATCCATTCCTGTAAATGAAGGATATGCATTTTCACTATGCTCTGCCTTATCAAGCCCTTCTATCTCTTCCATATGGTTTACTCGAATCTCCATAAAAAATTGCAAGACTTTCATTATGGCAAAAGTTCCAACTACCGCTAAAATAATAGTAATCAGAATGCTCACTACTTGTGCTGTGAATAATCTTGTATCACCAAAGAAAAGTCCATTCCATTGAGTAGCAGAATGAATAGAACGATGTGCAAATAGTCCAGTGGCAATTGCCCCCCAGATACCTCCTATGCCGTGACATCCGAATGCGTCTAAGGCATCATCGTAGCCAAACTTATGTTTTATGGTACTTACTCCAAAATAACAAATAGGGCTTACAAGAGCGCCAATAATAATTGATGCCCATATAGGTACAAAACCTGCACCTGGGGTAATCGCTACAAGGCCAACTACTGCACCCGTAGCCGCTCCTAACAAGGTTGGCTTACCTCTCGTGATTTTCTCTATAAACATCCATGTAAGCAATGCCATTGCGGCGGAAGTATTCGATGTAATAAGTGCATGAACTGCTAAACCATTAGCTCCAAGTGCACTACCACCATTAAACCCAAACCATCCAAACCACAGTAGAGATGCCCCTATTACGACAAGAGGTATATTATGGGGATGATAATCTGTCATCCCATATCCTTTTCTCTTCCCCAGCATGATAGATGCTACTAAGGCTGAAACACCTGAACTAATGTGTACAACATTTCCACCTGCAAAATCAATAGCTCCAAGTTCCCTTATTAATCCTCCAACGCCCCATACCATATGAGCCATTGGATAATAAACTAGGAAAGACCATAATACGATAAACATAAACAGAGATGAAAATTTCATTCGCTCTACCAATGCACCCGTAATAAGTGCTGGTGTTATAATGGCAAACATCATTTGAAAGGATGCAAAAAGGTTATGGGGTATCGTAGCTGCATAATCTCCATTGGGATTCCAAGTTACACCATTAAATCCAAACCATTGTAGGTTTCCAATTATTCCTCCTAGATCTTTTCCAAAGGATAGGGAATACCCCACTATAACCCATAGAATAGATGCTAATCCAGCTATGAAGAATGTAGACATGATGGTATTTAATACATTTTTTCTGCGAACCATACCACCATAAAAAAAAGCAAGCCCTGGTGTCATAAGAAAAACGAGTGCTGTTGACATGAAGATAAAAGATGTGTCTCCTGTATTCATTTCTTTCCCTCCTTTTTATATAAAAAAAGCTGCTTTACATGGTTTCCCATAAAAGCAGCTCCATTGCCAAAATGAACTTGTATTCTTACTTAGTGCCTAGAAGTAACTAGTCACTGGTATCTAGATATTTCTTTAGCATCAAGATCTGATCCTGCATATAAAATGTCCCATGCAGGAAATAGATCAAAAGTAAACTTTCTTATCAATAAAAAAGAGCTATCTAAACGTATTATTTAAATAGCTCCCTTGCTCTTCATTTACTTGTTAAACTATATTATGCCATAACTATATTTTTGATGCAATATTTTTTTATATTTTTTATTTTTTACTACCTGTTTTTAATTCTCCTACTACAATCCGGTCATTTCCACCTAAGTCCTTCAGCTTCTTTACATGTTTGTAATCATTCTCTTTTAATATCTCTATAACTGCATTTCCTTGATTATAACCTATTTCAAAGGCTAAAAGGCTACCTTTTAAGAGATATTCTTTTGCCTCTGTAGCAATTCTTCTGTAAAAATCTAAGCCATCTATACCACCGTCTAGGGCACCTCTTGGCTCATAAGTGCTTACTTCTATTTGAAGATCTTCGATATCCTTTGCTGGGATATAAGGAGGATTTGATACGATAATATGATATTTGTCACTTATACTCTCAAAACAATCACTTAAGACAAATTGACCATTTTTAATATTTAATTTCCTGGCATTTTCTTTGGCAAGCTCTAAGGCTTCAGGTGATATATCTACTAGGGTTACTTGTGACTTAGGAAATTGTGATGCTATACTTAAACCAATGGCACCGCTACCACATCCAATATCAAGTATGTTTACATCTTCTTCTCTTTGTTTTATATATTCTACTACGTACTCTACTAGAATTTCTGTATCTGGTCTTGGAATCAGTACCTTTTTATTGACTATAAAATCTAAGCCCATAAACTCCTGATGACCTACAATATAAGCCACAGGCTCTCCTTTACATCTTCTGCCTATAAGCTGTTTATATTCCTCTACAAGATCCTCTTGTATATCCTGGTCTTTATGTAGTATAAAATACAATCGCTCTACCTCTAGTAAATTTGCTAAAATTACCTCTGCATCTAGGCGAGGGGAAGGCTTATTGCATTCTTTTAATTGTAAAACAGCTTTATTTAAGATTTGGCTAATTTTCATATTAAGGTCTCCTTCCTACTATAGCAAAAAAGATTAGTCACCTAAAGCAACTAATCTCTCTGTTGGTTTTTTACTCTTCATCTTATAAACCGAATTTTTTCTTAAATTTATCTACTCTACCGCCTGCATCAACTAATTTTTGTTTTCCTGTGAAGAATGGATGACAAGCAGAACATATATCAACTTTCAATTCTTCTTTAACAGAGCCTGTTTCGAAAGTGTTTCCACAAGCACATTTAGCGATAGATTTTTTGTAATCTGGATGAATACCTTCTTTCATTACATTCACCTCTTTCCAAAACTTAATATATATAAAATATTCATGTCAATTTTACACTCATAATATTTTATCACGGTTTGTCCCATATGGCAAATATTTTTATCTACTATTTTCTTCTAAACCTGCCTATTATTTTAAATTGTACTTTGAAATCATAAAATGAATAAAATCTTCATTGGTTTTTGTCCTAGATAAAGTATCAATGATTTTTTCCGTTACATCTGCATTAGAAGAATTGCTATACATCTTTCGGATTCCAAAAACAAGCCTTAATTCTTGTTCTGATAACAACTTGTCTTCTCTTCTTGTTCCAGACTTATAAATATCTATGGCAGGGAAGATTCTCTTTTCTGAAAGGCTACGGTCTAAGTGAAGTTCCATATTACCCGTTCCCTTAAACTCTTCAAAGATGACATCATCCATTCGACTGCCTGTCTCAATTAAAGCTGTAGCTAATATGGTTAAACTTCCACCGTGTTCTATATTTCTAGCAGCTCCAAAGAATTTCTTTGGCAAGTATAGTGATTCTGGATCTAAGCCACCTGAAAGAGTTCTGCCAGATGGATGTACTACTAGATTATTTGCTCTAGCAAATCGAGTAATACTGTCAATCAATATGACTACATCTTTGCCCTGCTCTACTAAACGCTTTCCTCTCTCTAAAACAATCTCAGCAGCTTTAATATGATTCGATGCCAATTGATCAAAGGTAGAATACACTACATCTCCTTTTATAGACCTTATCATATCTGTAACTTCTTCTGGCCTTTCGTCAATTAAAAGAACGATAAGTTCCATATCAGGATGATTCTTTGCAATAGCATTGGCAACCTGTTTTAATAATACAGTTTTACCAGCCTTAGGTGCTGCCACAATCATCCCTCTTTGTCCTTTTCCTATTGGCGCAAAAAGGTCAATAATTCTAGTAGAGATGGTATTATTATTCGTTTCAAGCTTAATCTTTTCTTCAGGAAATATTGGCGTCAATTTTTCAAAATTGGGTCTATTGACAACGGTCTCAGGTACATCTCCATTTACAGATTCTACATAAAGTAAGGCATCGAATTTTTCCCCTTCATTTGGAATGCGAATCTTTCCGACGATTTTGTCGCCTGTCCGAAGCTTGTAACGCCTAATTTGAGATGGAGATACGTAAATATCATTTTCTCCAGTTAAGTAATTATTGGTTCTAAGGAAGCCAAAGCCATCAGGATTTACTTCTAGTATTCCTATTTGGGATTTGCTATACCTGCTCATATCCTTTTTATCTGGATTGTTCATCATACTAGCTTCTTCTTTTATAATCTGGCTCGTAGTTTTTCCGTTAACATTCTCTACAAATAACATGGCATAATACTTTTCCCCTTCTTTAGGGCTACGAACCTTGCCTTTTATTTCATCACCGGATTCTAATTTAAATTTTTGAATTTGAGAGGCTGAAACATAGACATATTCTTCTGGGGAGATCATATCTTCACTTTTTAGAAAGCCAAATCCTTCTGGGAGAATTTGAAGAGTTCCTTTAAGATTAAAAGATTCGTGGATGTCGTCTTTAAGCTTAGAATATTTATTGGGGTTTTCTTTTTCTTCAAGCGGTTTGATTTCTTCTACTCTATTTTCTGCATGCCTTGCTTTTAATTGAGTTTTTTCTTCTTCTGCATAAATCATTTGAATTTTTTCGATTAGTTCACGTTTTTTATATTTAGTAACTGATGGGATTCCTAATTCCTTTGCTTTATCTCTCAGCTGTATAATTGTTAGTATTTCTAGGTTCTCCATTTATGGACAACACCTCCTATTTTATATTTTCACGATAATCTACGGTCATAGACGAAGTTAAGAATAAAAAATTCAATATAGAAATAATTTATAAATAATTTATACACTATAATACAGTATTTAATATATAGTCATTTTATGAATATAAACATGGCACTCAAAAGAAATTAGTATTAAACAGAGATGATGTTGAATATAATATAGATAATATTTGATTAGACATTATTAATATATCATAATTTTTTCACATGTCAATAAAGAAAAAGATTTTAATACGCAATTTTACTATTGGTGGATAAAATACAGCAAAATTTTAGTATGGCTTTATATCATTATCTTATCCACAATATTTAGATTTATCAATACTTTATTAATGTGAACAACTCTTGTGTTGTTCGACAAAATAATACACAATATCCTGTTCTATTTGTACTTTTTGTGAATTATTAAAAAAGTTATTCACAGTATCAACACTTTTCCCCATAGTTATCCACATTTTTGTCAATAAAGGTGTCGAAGAAATAAAAAAATGAACCCCAAAAAGTTAATAAATCTGTCTAACTTTTTGGGGTGCATTTAAAACTACACTATATGTTTAAAGCTATTGTCGATTATTTTTTGCGCTTTTAACGAACTCTCTAAATAAAGGATGCGCTTTATTGGGTCTAGATTTAAACTCTGGATGTGCTTGCGTAGCAACAAACCATGGGTGATCTTTTAATTCAATCATCTCCACTAGTTTGCCATCTGGAGAAACACCGCTGATCATCATACCTTTTTCTTCAAGTACTTCTCTATATTCATTATTTACCTCATAGCGATGTCTATGTCTTTCATCAATAATTGGCTTTCCATATGATTCATAGGACTTTGAGCCTTCTTTTAACTGACACGGATAAAGTCCAAGCCTCATTGTACCACCTTTATCATCAATGTCCTTTTGATCTTGCATAAGGTCAATAACAGGATATGGTGTATTCGGATCTAGTTCTGAACTATGGGCACCTTTTAATCCTACTACATTTCGAGCAAATTCAATAACAGCGATTTGCATGCCTAAGCATAATCCTAAATAAGGTACTTTGTTTAGTCTAGCATACTTGGCTGCTAGGATTTTGCCTTCTACGCCTCTATGCCCAAAGCCACCTGGTACGATAATTCCGTTAACATCTTTAAATACTTCTTTTACATTGTCTTCTTTTATTTCTTCAGAGTGGACCCATTTGATCTCTACTTCACAGTCATTTGCAATTCCACCGTGTTTTAAAGCCTCTACAACAGAAAGATAAGCATCATGTAATTCAACATACTTACCAACTAATGCTATTTTTACTTTATCTTTTAAATTTTTTGATTTTTCAACCATAGAGATCCAATCGCTAGAGTCTACTTGACCACATTTAATAGATAGTTTTTCACATACTAAATTAGCTAGTCCTTCTTTTTCAAGTAGTAAAGGAACCTCGTATAATTCCTCTGCATCTGCATTTTGGATTACTGCTCTTGATTCAATATTGCAGAATAAGCTTATCTTTTCTTTAATATCATCATTTACTTCTTTTTCAGAGCGTAAAATAATAATATCTGGTTGAATTCCTAGTCCTGTCAGCTCTTTTACACTATGCTGAGTTGGCTTTGTCTTTAACTCTCCAGCCATATTTAAATAAGGTAGTAATGTTACATGTATAAAAATTACATTTTTATGTCCTAAATCATTTTGCAATTGTCGAATTGCTTCAAGAAAAGGAAGACTTTCAATATCACCAACCGTACCGCCAATTTCAGTGATAACTACATCTGTTGAAGTTTCTTGTCCAACTTTTAAGATATTTTCTTTAATTTCATTTGTAATATGAGGGATAACTTGGACCGTTCCTCCTAAATAATCCCCTTTTCTCTCTTTAGAAATAACAGACCAGTATATTTTTCCAGTGGTCACATTACTCCATTTTGATAAATTTACATCGATAAATCTCTCATAATGACCTAAATCTAAATCTGTTTCTGCACCATCATCTGTTACAAATACTTCACCATGTTGATAAGGGCTCATCGTACCTGGGTCATAATTTAAATAAGGATCAAATTTCTGAATAGATACCTTTAAACCTCTATCTTTTAACAATCTGCCCAATGAAGCTGCAGTAATACCTTTTCCCAGTGAGGAGACCACGCCGCCAGTTACAAAAATATACTTGGTACTCATAAAAAACCTCCATATTTAAGTTAAACTATATTTATCTATATCCTATTTAGACTTTTTCAAACTATTTTAGTTTAATGTTTATTATGAATAATGTCAATTAATTATATATATAAATAGATCATCAATCAATAAAAATAACTGTCTATAATTCTTTAATGTATGCAAATAAGTCCTTTAACATAGCAAAACTCTAACTTATCCAAGTTAGAGTTTCATTAACGTGCTATTTTGTATCTTTTTATTACGATGTACTATTTTCTACTTATTACTTTTTTAGCAGCTTGTACGATATTACTTGCTGTTAAACCATATTTTTCTAATAATTCATTTGGTTTTCCGGATTCGCCAAAGGTATCTTGTACACCTACTTTTTCTAGTGGTGCGAAAGTACCATTTACTAATACATCTGCAACAGCAGATCCAAGCCCGCCAATAATGCTGTGCTCTTCAGCTGTAACGATAGCACCTGTCTCTTGAGCAGCTTTTACAATAGCGTCTTCATCAATTGGCTTAATAGAGCTCATGTTTATTACTCGAGCAGAGATGCCTTCTTTTTCTAATTCTTCAGCAGCTTTTAAGGCTTCTGCAACCATAATACCTACTGCTATAAGTGTAACATCATTTCCCTGGCGTAATTCTACAGATTTTCCAATTTCGAATTCATAGTTTTCATCTAATACGATTGGCAAGTTTGGTCTTCCTAATCTTATGTAAACAGGTCCATCATATTTTGCAGCTTCATTGATCATCTTTTCTGTTTCAACTCCATCAGCTGGGCAAAGTACAATTAAGTTTGGAAGACTTCTCATAATAGCAATATCTTCGATAGACTGATGAGTTGCACCATCTTCTCCAACTGTAAGTCCTGCATGAGTAACGGCTATTTTAACATTTAATTTTGGATAGCAAATAGAATTTCGAATAATCTCAAAAGCTCTTCCTGCTCCAAATACTGCAAAAGTTGATGCAAAAGGAATCTTTCCTGATGCTGCAAGTCCTGCGGCTATACCAAGCATATTTTGTTCTGCAATACCACAGTTGAAATGTCTATCAGGAGTTTTATCACAGAAAGTAGCTGTATTTGTAGATTTTGATAAATCTGCATCTAAAACGACTATATCCTTGTTTGTTTCTCCAAGTTTCGCAAGTGTATTTCCGTATGCTACTCTAGTAGCTACTTGATTACTCATAGTGTGCCTCCTAACTCTGCTAACGCTTGTTTTGTTTGTTCTTCATTTGGAGCTGAACCATGCCAACCAGCTTGATCTTCCATGAAGGATACACCTTTACCTTTTATGGTTTTGCACACTAATACATTTGGTTTTCCTTCTACAACTTTGCCTAAAGCTTCGCGAATTTGATCAAAATCATGACCATCTTCTACATTGATTACATTCCAGTTAAAGGCAGCGAATTTTCCATCGATTGGATCAGAATTCATTACATCGCAGCATCTTCCGTCAATTTGAAGACCATTGTAATCTACAAATGCTATAAGATTATCTAAATTGTAATGGCTTGCTGACATTGCAGCTTCCCAAATCATGCCTTCAGCTAATTCTCCATCCCCTAATAGAGCATATACTTTTGCGTCATTACCATCTAATTTGTTTGCAATAGCCATTCCTACTGCAGCTGATAAACCTTGCCCTAAAGAACCAGTAGACATGTCCACACCTGGTACGTTTTTCATATCAGGATGTCCTTGTAGTCTGCTGTCGATTCTTCTGAAAGTAAGTAATTCTTCTTTTTCAAAATATCCTCTTTCTGCTAAAGTTGCATATAGTAAAGGTGAAGCATGTCCTTTTGAAAGAACAAATTTATCTCTACCAACTTTTTTAGGATCTTTTGGGTCAATATTCATTACTTCAAAGTATAGTAATGTTAAGATTTCTACTCCAGATAAAGACCCACCTGGATGTCCTGATGCAGCATTTGCTATTTCTTTAATAATACTTTGTCTAATATTTGTTGCAATAGCTTTTAAATCTGCCATGTATAACTCTCCTCCTCATTTTTAATCTATATTTTTAAAGCCTTCGCCTATGACCTCATGGACGTTAGCTAATATAACAAAAGCATTTGGATCAATAGAGCGAACGATATCTTTTAACTGAAAGACCTCTGCTCGATTTACTACGCAAAGGAGTACATCTCTATCCTCATTAGTGTATGCGCCTTTACCTCTTAAAGTAGTAACGCCTCTATCTAAATCCTTCATAATCCTGTATGCGATTTCTGTAGAATTCTTTGAGATAATGTAGAAGGCTTTTGTATTACTTATACCTTCTTGTATTACGTCCATTAATCGCATATTAATGTAGATTGTCAAAATAGAATATAGTGCAACCTCAATATCTTGAAATGCAATTCCTGCTATAGCTACAACTATAGAGTCTACTATGAGCAACCAAGTAGAAACAGATATTGTTCTAAAATAATGATGCATAAGCGCGGCAAGCAGATCTGTTCCTCCAGTAGTTCCACCAAATCGAAAAATAATACCTATTCCTATTCCCAGCAAGATACCCCCAAAAACAGAAGATAAAAACAAATCATCTGTCAATTGAGGTGATTTTACAATAAAGTCAATACATAATGAAAAGAAAATTGTACCATAGAAACTTTTTGCACCAAATTTTGCTCCTAATAATTTAATGGAAATAATAAATAGTGGAATCGTTAAGACAAGGGTAGTGATACCAATAGGGAAATTTGTAAAATGATATATTACTGCTGCTAAACCACTAAAGCCCCCAGGAGCAATCCTCGCAGGTACGAAAAACGAATTAAAGGCTACCGCCATAATCATGCAGCCAATAGATATCCCAAAATAGTCTAACAATAATTTGCTTATCCTTTTAAAGTTATTGGTCATTTTCTTTCTCCTATTTAATTCATGGTTATTATACCATAACATTTGCTCAATTTATTAACAATCAAATATGTAAACGTGATCAAGTTTTTACTATGATAGATTTTTTGATTTACTTCATAAGGAAGAGTATATATTGTTTGCGCTTGAGTACTAGAAGCTGAATGCAGAAAGCTGAATGCGGAACTTTTGTCCCAATAAGGTAAATATGTAAAAGTCCACTAATACGAATAGCACCTCCTAAAAAGAAAGGTGCTAACTCGTAAATATTCTTAGAAATTTGCCATTCCAAAACTGATTTGTAAGGCTTCATTTACTTGATTCATTAATTCATCGTCTAAGTGACCAATTTTTTCTCTTAGTCTCTTCTTATCTATTGTCCTAATCTGTTCAAGCAAAACAACAGAATCTTTGCTTAGACCGAATTCAGTAGCGTTGATTTCTATATGAGTAGGTAACTTTGACTTATTAATTTGAGATGTTATAGCCGAAATAATAATTGTAGGGCTATATTTGTTGCCAACGTTATTTTGTAGAACAAGCACAGGTCTTACGCCTCCTTGTTCAGACCCTATTACTGGGCTTAAATCTGCATAATAAACGTCTCCTCGTTTGACATTCACCCTTTTTCACTCTCCGATTTAATATTATAAAGTCCTAATAACTTAATTTTTCAAATAAGCTAAATGGAATGGAGTCGTGTGCAAGCTATTTTTTCTCTATTTTCTTGTTGAGAGAGAGTTTACCAAATTAAGTATAGCTTAGAACCCAAACCATTTTCAGTACTTATAATATCTTATAAATTTTGTTATAATTTCGTTACCGAAATTGACAAGAAAACAGAGCGAATGATATGTAATTTTCTCTCAACTGTATTATGGTCAACTATAAAGATTTTTATCCATATTTATGAAATCTTTTTTCCAATAATAAAGTTTAGGAACACGAGGAGATATCATACAAGAAACTTCATAATTAATCGTACCCATCTTTTCTGCCAATTCTTCAATTGGCAAACCAGGTCCATAAAGAAGAACTTCATCATTTACCTTAACCTGTGAAATATGAGTAACATCTACCATACACTGGTCCATGCATATCCTTCCTACAATTTTTGCTCTCTGACCTCTAATGAGGACTTCTCCCTTATTAGAAAGCAATCGACTATACCCATCAGCATAACCAACGGATAAAGTAGCAATTAATCTTTCATCTTCTGCTATATACTTTCTACCGTAACTTACACTATCACCTGAATAGATTTTCTTAAGATTAGCAATTCTGGTTTTAAAGCTTTTTACTGGCTTTAAAGAAATTTTTTCCTTGTTTACTTCTTCAGACGGATACATGCCATATAGAATAATACCTGGACGAACAATATTATATTGGCTCGTAGGCAAATCCATAATAGCAGCACTATTTGATAAGTGTTTAGTGGGAATATCTATTCTCCTTTTCGTTAACAATTTTAGTACTTCTTCAAATGATTCCATCTGAGATAAGCTATAGCTTTTATCTTTTTCATCAGAAGTTGCAAAATGGCTATAAATCCCTTCTACTACCAGATTATCCATAGTATAAATATCCTCTATAGATTTAACACTTTCTTTTATCCCTCTAAAACCTAATCTACCCATACCTGTATCTAATTTTATATGTATTTTTACAGTTTTAGCAGTTTGTTTAGATAACTCTCTTGCAAAGTCTATATGGTATACTGTAGGAGTCAAATCCCACTCTAATAATTCTCTTATTTCATCATTAGAAATATAACCTAAAATAAGAATAGGGCATCTAATCCCTGCATTTCTCAGTTGTATTCCCTCGTCTACACGGGCCACCGCAAACCGTTTTGCGCCATTTTGAACTAAGGTCTTAGCACATTCAATAGCCCCATGACCATAGGCATCTGCTTTAATGATAGGCATCAATTCGACCTGTTCTCCTACACATTTTTTAATCTCATTATAATTGTCAATTAAATAATCTAAGCGGATTTCACACCAAACGGGCATCATATAAAAAACCTCTTTTCCAAACTAAGATACGAGCTATTATTGTAAGCAAAGGGTTTTACTTAGCTTTGAAACTCAAATCTTAGAGTTTACAATTTTTCTAAAATACTTTCTAACATATAACTTGAATTTTTAGCTGCAAATTCTACAAATTCGTTGTAATTGATCTCTACTTCTTCGTCTGCCTTATCGGAGATTGCTCGAATAATGAGAAAAGGAACTTCATTTAAATAGCACACATGGGCGATAGCGCCACCCTCCATTTCAACACAATATCCTTCAAAATTTTCTACTAAGAAGTGTTTTATTTCACTGCTTGCAATTCCTTGATCGCCTGTTAATACTCTACCTTTAAAGATTTTATGATCTTCTATTGTGATTCCATCAATGATGTCTAATAGTTTTTGATCTGCTACAAAAATACTCTCTTTTAAGCCTGGTACAATTCCTCTTGGATCTCCAAAGACAGAGGCATCTATATCGTGTTGAAGAGAATCTGTAGACACTACAATATCCCCTACATTTAAATCAGGATGAAGTGCCCCAGCCACACCTGTATTGATTACTACATCTACATGAAAGATATCTATTAAAATCTGTGTACACATGGCTGCATTTACCTTACCAATACCTGAACGAACTAAGACGATGTTCTTATCTCTTAATTTCCCTATGTAAAAAGTGAGACTCGCTTTTTCTTCTATTTTAGTTAAATCCATTCTTTCTCTTAAAATAGTAATTTCTTTTTCCATTGCACCTATTATACCTATTATCATTTGTTTTCTCCTTTTTTATATATTTGATATTATTAACACTAATAAGGGTATGGTAACCATCGACAAAAGTGTACTCATAAATGTTCCTGATGATGCTAATTCTGCATGACCTCCATATTCTTTTGCTACAATGGCGCAGTTAGCAGCAATGGGCATACCTGTAATAACTACTGGTACCCCTAATAACAAAGGATCGCTGATAAAATTTTGAAATAAGAGAAGCACTATTAGTGGCAAAATGAGAAGCCTTATAGCTGATATTGCATATAATCGCCACTCTTTAAACATTTCTTTCATATTTACACCACATAAAGATCCTCCTATAAAAATCATAGATAGAGGTGTTGTCATATTTCCTACTAGCTCCATTGGTTGAAGTAAAAAGGCAGGAATTTGTATAGAGAAAGCAAACAATAGAAAGCCAATAATAACAGCTAGAATATTAGGATTTAACAATATCTTTATATTAAACTTTTTCTTTTCACTGGCCATCATGTAAATACCAACGGTATACAGTAAGATGTTAAAAGGTATAATAAAGATTGACCCATAAAATATGGCTTCGCTAGAATAAATAGACAACAATACTGGAAATCCAATAAACGACACATTAGAAAATATGGTCATAAATTGGTATACACCCCTTTCATTGTCTCCATTTGCTCTTAATAGTTTAGGCACTATAAGAGAAATTATGATAGAAATAAAGTAAACTATTATAGATAGTAAAAAAACAGTTTTGATGTCATCTAGTTTATCTTGTGTAAAAGGGATCTGCATCGAAGAAACAATCAACAACGGACTGCATATATTTAATAAAAATTTAGGTAAGCTATTTACTGCTTCTTCACTTAATATGTTTTTCTTTCTACTGCAATAACCAATTATCCCCACTATAAACAAGGTAAGTATCGAAACAAAAATACGATTTAGATTCATAAATTACTCCTTTATTGCTCTTTTTTCAGTCAATGAATTCCATGAAATTATTATACAGTTTTAATTATGCAAATACAATATTACAACTTAATAGGTCTTATTTATTACTTCACTTACTTTATCTAGAAAAGTGCCATTTTAATGCTCTAGCCATCAGCAATCAGCCACCAGCCACTAGTGCTCAAAGGTCAAGTCTTACAGGCCAAATACGCAAGTCTTGTATATAAAAATAATTTAAATAGTAGTTAATTCAAAAGGTAAAACCTTCTTACTGTAAAGTAAAAGAAAAATAACTTCTCCTTAAAAAAGAGAAGTTATTTTTTCTTTTGTAGTGATTAGGCAGTTATTTTTATAATAATAGCAACTATGCTAATTCGTATTTATCCTTGTAATAATTTAAAGGATCCTTGAGGTCTTTGGCAAATTGGACACACACCAGGAGCTTCTAAGCCTACATGAATGTGTCCGCATTCTAAACATAGCCATTGGACTGTGCCAGTTTGTCTATACATCTCATTATTCTTAACTCTTTCAGCATATTCTTTAAATCTTTGCTCATGTTTTACTTCTACTTGTGCTACTAAATCAAACACATCTGCTACCTGTATAAATCCTTCTTCTTTAGCTTCTTTAGCCCAAGTAGGATAAAGTATAGAGTTCTCCTCGTGCTCACCCTCAGCTGCTGCTTCTAAGTTTTCTAAAGTAGTACCCAATTGTACAGGATAACCTGCGTTAAAAACAGCTATTTGCTCTCCTTTAAATTCTTGATTTAGTATCCTAAAAAATCGTTCTGCATGGTACTTTTCATTATGAGCCGTCTCATCAAATACTTGGTAAATATCTTTTTGCTTTTCTTGCTGAGCTTTCTCTGCATAAAATGTGTACCTATTTCTAGCTTGTGATTCCCCTGAAAAAGCTTTCATTAAATTTTCAGCTGTTTTCGTTCCTTTTAAACTTTTCTCCATATTATCACCTCATATGTATTATTGCCCATTCAAAAAAAATAACTACATAAAACTGATTTTATTGTTTTAATAACAATATAAAACATTAGTCAAACGATTGTTGGGCAATGGTTCAACAGTAGTTAAACAATTGTTTAATATCCTTATACAATTAAATAAGTAAAACTGCCATGGAAAGTATGGCAGCTTTACTTTTTTTATTCTTCAGTGTAAGATAGTCCAGCTGTATCCATATATGGTACTCCTGGTGCAGAAGTATATACTGTAACAAATTTGACGGAGTACATATCGCCAACGAGTATATTGCCTGTTTGAACTTCTCTCAATTCTATAAAATCAATTCCGACTTGAGTTAATATACCATCTCTGTCAATAAATGTTCCTGTACCAACTAAGAAGTCAATTCTTATATATTGGCCGATAAACTGTTGTAAATAGCCTTGGATATAATTAGGTCCCATTACAGGTGATATTCTTTGTGGGACACCATTTTGTGGTGGTACAGGTTGCATGGGTTGCATGGGTTGCATAGGTTGTTGTGGCTGCATAGGCATACCACCTTGAGGTGGGCGCATATACATTGGTGGCATTTGCATAGGTGTTGCATATTTATTTTCAAATGTTGATAAGATTTTTGAACTATCTGGTATTATATTTTTTTTCATTTTAAACTCCTCTTCATTTTTTATGTTTGCGAATATAACGGTGTTGGATCAAAAAAACAGTGTAATCTTATCCTAGAATTAATAACACCACTTTGATTATATGGAAAATACACAGGACAATCTGGTACAAATGGATTCATATACCACAAAGATTCAACGATATTATAAACTTTATTGCCTGCTAGTGCCCAATCTGCAATATCATAGTGTATTTGTTCTGGATGGGCATTATATATATTTTGTGGATTATATTGACCACCTAATGTCTCTGTTGCGCAATCAAATTGACCTGGTTGAAAGATTACTCTTCTCAAATCACCTTGATTAACCCTTTGATATTCTCCTTCGGCGACGTGTACTCTATTCATTACAACTGTTGCTACAGCCTTCATACCAGTGTCTCCTTCGCCTTCGGCTTCGCATTTAATAAGTCTTGCAAGCAATTCTCTAACTGAGTACGCCATATTTTCCTCCTATATTTATTAACAATCTTTATTCATTATATTTTGAGATTTTATTTTTGCTACAAGTCTAAACACTTTGTTTTAATTTATGCAAAATTACTTGAACCATATCATTCAGTATAAATATTTTATTTATAGATTATTAATTAGGGTATAATGATAGTAGATATTATTATATTAATATGAGGTGAAGAATTGTGAGTGTTCATAATAGTGCAAAAAAAGGAGATATTGCAAAGACTGTTTTAATGCCTGGGGATCCCTTACGAGCAAAATTTATTGCTGAAAAGTACTTGGATAGTCCCTTTTGTTTTAATAAAGTAAGGGGTATGCTAGGTTTTACTGGACTATATAAAGGCAAGAAGGTATCCGTAATGGGCTCTGGAATGGGCATGCCCTCTATGAGTATTTACTCTTATGAATTATTTACAGAGTACGATTGCAATAATATTATAAGAATAGGCTCATGTGGTTCGTATCAAAAGGATATTCAAATAAGAGATATTATCCTGGCTATGGCTACCTGCACGAATTCTAATTTTGCACATCAATACCAGCTCCCTGGTAATTTTGCTCCAATAGCAAATTATGATTTATTATCAAAGGCTTATAATATCGCTGGTTCAAGGAATTTAGATGTAAAAGTTGGGAATATATTGACCAGTGATTTATTCTATAATGATGACAAAGACTCCTGGAAAACTTGGGCTAAAATGGGCGTTTTAGGCGTCGAGATGGAGACTGCTGCTCTTTATATGAACGCAACTCAATTAGGAAAGAATGCTTTATCTATTTTGACTGTGAGCGATAGTATCGTAACCTCAGAAGCTACCACTCCAGAAGAGAGAGAGAAAACGTTGACAGATATGATTGAAATTGCTTTAGATTTAGCTATTGAAATCTAATAGCACTGTGATAATTTCCATAAAATATCAATTTCTTTTTAATAAATATATACAAGGGGGTACCAAAATGAAAAGATTATACAAAAACAAAGCGGAGGGTAAGATAAGCGGCGTGTGTCAAGGAGTATCCGAATACTTTTCTATCGATCCATCTATCGTGAGAATTCTTTGGGTGGTATTATCCTTACCATTAGTAGGTCTTGGGCTATTTCTCTACATTGCATGTGCTTTCATATTGCCTGATAAAAGCGATCTTAATTTTGATGACTATACTATAGACTAACATTAAAGTGCCTTTGGCACTTTAGCCATCAGCAGCTAGTCTTCAGCTTTCAGTGCTAGAGTCAAGTCTTACAGGTCAAAGATTCAATCACATATAAAGAGGGCTTAAATAATATTTTAGTCTAAAAGTAAAACTTTCTATGGGGTTAAAGATCTTTCGCTGGCGCTTAGGATGACTTAAGCAGTAGCTAGGATCAAAAAGTAACACCTTCCTGTCAAACAAGGAAAGAGTGGAAGGGAGAGCTTTCCACTCTTTTATAAATACAAAACTAACAAAAGAGGTACTTTATGTCAAATATACGTTACATAGCTAATGCAGGCTTTTTAATTGAAAATATGGGGAAAAAGGTCATGATTGATGCCATTCATGCAAAACAAATAGACCCTTACTATAATGTAGATCGTCAAACAATTGATAAGATCATAAATGGGATTCCTCCATTTGACAATATGGATCTACTATTATTTACACATTACCATCCAGATCACTTTGATGGAGAAGCAACTTTACAAACATTACGTAATCACCCTAATACTAAGCTATTTTCTAGTAAACAAACAGTAGAGTTATTAAAGAACCTATCTCAATACGATATTTCTCTTGAACAACAACTCATTTATGATGAAGTAGAATTAAATACAATAAAGGATTTTAGCGTTAATGGGATTGATTTTTCGGTTACTTCATTAACTCATGATGGAAATGATTATAAGAATGTGGTTAATTTTGCATATCTATTAAAATTTAAGAATGAACGAATTTATCATTGTGGAGATGCAAAACCAGATTTAATAAATTACGAGAACTTAGGACTAGATAAACTGAATATAAATTATGCATTATTAGATTTTCCATATATTACATTGCCTAGGGCAAGAAAGGTCATTAGGGATCATATTAAGCCGCAGAAAATTGTATTAATGCATATGCCTAATAAGGAAAAAGATGAATATAATTGGTTGGGATCTATATATAAGGTGGTGGATAGATACGGAGACGAATTGCCGGAGTTGATTTTGTGTGAGGAGCTTGGTAAGGTGGTAAGAAGGTAGTAAGGTGACAAGGTGGTAAGGAAAAGCAAAAGCCACCGCTGGTGGCTAAAAAATAAAACCTTTCACTGAACAATGAAAAAATGAACACTAAACATCGAACAGTACAAATATGCGACCTCTCTATTAAGTCCTTCATATATTGTTCACTATTCATTGTTCAGTGTTCATTGTTCACTGCGACGTGAGTCGCTTAGTTCGACAGAAAAAAAGACCCCTGATAATCAGAGACCTTTCTTTACTAAACAAATCCGCAACGTCCTATTCTCCCAGGGCGTCACCACCCGAGTACCTTCGGCGCTGGAGGACTTTACTTCTGTGTTCGGTATGGGAACAGGTGTAGCCCCTCCGCTATTGCCGCGGAATGTGTTAGTTCTAAGTTTTATGTTCTATGTTCTAAGTAAAACCTTGTCACCTTCGGTGACTTACTGCTTTTCTCAAATCATAAAACTTTATAACTTATCACTAAGTTTATATCAAATGTTCCGCATTCAGCATTCAGCTTTCTGCTTAATAAGTGATATTTAAAAACAGCACAAGAAAGTAAATTTATTCATCATCTTTTTAAGGTCAAGTCCTCGGCCTATTAGTATCAGTCAGCTAAATG
>ENA-UOOM01000570-UOOM01000570.1-fermentation-metagenome-genome-assembly--contig:-NODE-570-length-41273-cov-7.440026_pt1 | contig 41273 bp, 35 predicted proteins | sample MGYA00245781_ERZ724031 | MGnify/ENA primary metagenome ERZ724031 (study PRJEB28704, sample SAMN03018317) | fermentation metagenome | biome: anthropogenic terrestrial biome; feature: soil; material... | reverse complement strand
TATGAATTATTTTGAAAAAACTTCAATTATCTATTGACTTTTTATTTGCAGGCTACTATAAAATTTAAAGCCCAAAGACTTCGGGACCCTGTCCCCAACCCTGCAAGCCTTTAAAAAGGCTTGGCCTAAACTTTTATATGCAAAAAACTTCGTTTTTGCGGAGTATATTTCTCCCGAAGCCCTATGGAATGGGGCTTCTAGCTAAAGTTTTTGATCTTGCTTTTTTCAAAAAGCAAGCGGTGTTAGGCAGAGCCTAAGATCTTAAGCCTTAGACCTTGGGACCTCGTCCCCAACCCTGCAAGGAATTTCATCCCTTGACCCTTTATGCAAGTATGGCAGGCCAAAGCGGAGTCCTATGGTCGTTCAATTGTTTTTTAGTATACCACAATGCGCACAAAAAGGGAACTCCCGTTCTTGCTTTTTCCCATAAAAAAAGGGGGCTGACTCTATCAGCACCCTTTCCCTTGTATTAAAATTTATCCTTAAAAACTCCAACCTTATCCAATTTTTCCCAAGGCAGGTCTAAATCTGTACGGCCAAAATGTCCGTAAGCGGCAACCTGCTTATAAATGGGCCTTTTCAAATCAAAGTTTTTGATGATGGCCGCAGGGCGCAAATCGAAGTTTTTCTGTACAATTTCCGTAATTGCTTCATCGGAAATTTTGCCTGTTCCATAAGTGTTTACCAAAATAGATACGGGCTTTGCAACACCGATGGCATAAGCAAGCTGCACCTCACACTTTCTTGCAATGCCGCTGGCAACAATATTTTTCGCAACGTGTCTTGCTGCGTAGCAAGCAGAGCGGTCCACCTTTGTGGGGTCTTTTCCGCTGAAAGCGCCGCCGCCGTGGGCTGCATAGCCACCATATGTGTCAACGATGATTTTTCTGCCTGTCAAACCACTGTCGCCCATGGGCCCGCCAATAACAAAGCGCCCCGTAGGGTTAATATAATACTTTGTGTTTTCGTCCAAAAGCTCCGCAGGGATGACCTTTTCCACAACATGGGCAATAATATCCTCGCGAATCTGCTCATTGGTTGCATCGGGATCATGCTGGGAGGAAATAACAACGGTATCTACCCTTGCAGGCCGATCGTCAATATATTCCACAGTCACCTGAGATTTTCCGTCGGGGCGCAAATATTTCAAGGTTCCATTCTTTCTGACCTCTGTTAATTTTCTTGTCAATTTATGTGCCAAAGAGATAGGCAGCGGCATCAATTCCTCTGTTTCATCGCAGGCAAAGCCAAACATCATGCCCTGATCTCCAGCACCGGTGTCAAATTCACTATCATCCTCGCCTGTTTTGTGCTCCAACGCTTTATCCACGCCCAGAGCAATATCAGGAGACTGCCCATGGATGGAAGTTACCACCGCACAGGTCTCATTGTCGAAACCGAATTTTGCACGGTTGTATCCAATTTCATTTAAGGTTTCCCTTACAATTTTTTCCACATCCACATAAGCGTTTGTGGTAATTTCTCCCATTACAAAAATAATACCTGTTGTGGTTGCCGTTTCACAAGCAACTCTGGCATTGGGGTCCTTTGCTAGCAGCGTATCCAAAACGCCATCGGAAATCTGATCGCAAATTTTATCGGGATGCCCTTCCGTAACTGATTCCGATGTAAATAATCTTCTGCTCATTTTTGTTCCCTCCTGTAAAATATGAATATTTATATTGATGAATAGAGTGCAGGGAGAGATGCTTTTCCATACCTGTCAGCATGGAAAAAATATGCCAAAAACCGGAAGTATCTTTCTAGGGAAGCACTGAAAGCACAATGGTTAATAAAAAAGTATCAGCCAAAGGTACAGTTGCATACCTCAGTGATTCCAAGAAATCGGCATAAAAAAAACCCTTTTCAGGGTTTATGATACAATCTCATCTTCCGTTTGCGTAACAAACGGGGGAATTGGCACCGATGCGTCGAAACGCCGGTTGCCGGGTGTCATAGGGCCCTGTCCCTCAACCACTCTTGATAAGTTCTCTATTCACTTTTATAATCGGGATTATAGCATTATTGTCGTCATATGTCAATATGCTTTCCCAGACAAATTTCACTTTTTATAAAAAAGGTCTTAACGCCGTCCCCCAAGCCTCTGTCAACCGTTCCAGTCTCCAAGCGGCATTGGCAGGGCTGGTAGAGGGCAGTAAAACCATAGGAATTTCCGTTTTTTTCTGCTGATGCTTTTGATACAACCGAAACGCGGCATTTCCGTTTCCAAAAACAGGAATCCTCCCTGTTGTTTTTAATATTGCCGTTACATCTGCAGGCACCACATTGCGTATGGAGCTGTCACTGCTGCCTTTTATATCACAGCTTTCAATCACATCATAAATGGCAATGCCCTTTGACAATAAAAATACCTTTTTGTCGTCGATGCTTTTGGGCACCTCCGCCGCCGTTACCGCCGCCAACACCTTCCAAAAACGGTTTTGGGGATGGCCGTAATAAAAATGGTTTTCTCTGGATTTTACAGAGGGGGCCGTCCCCAGAATCAACACCTTGCTCTTCTCATCAAAAACCGGCAAAAAAGTATGGTTGATCCGCTCCCAATGCGTCTCCTTCATACGCCCTCCCCCGCTTTCTGCGCCTTTTTCCATGCCCGCAGCCAAGCCTTATCCTCCGGAGAAACACGGAAAGATTCGCAGGTCTTTTGCACAAATTTACTTTTTACCTCATAGGAAAGGCCGCAATGATTGCAATACTCACCCACTGCCTCTGCATCCTTTGCCCAAGCCGTTGCCAATAGCCACGCCTGAGCCATTTGTATATAGTAAAAATCAGAATGTACACCGTCTGTCAACTGCAAAACCTCCGGCAAATAGGGCGGCTTCAAATAATAATTCAGCATTATAATCAATCCAACCCGCACCGCCCAAGGATTCTCCGAAGAAAGGTACCCCTTTGCGTGGGCAAACAAGGCCTGTTGATTTTGATTGGCTATCTTTTTTAGGGATGCACAAAACATATCGCACTGGGCCCAGTTTTCCACAAATTCATAGGCATAACTATCGCAATATCTCAAAAAATCCTCAAATTTCATAGGCAGCGCAGCAGCCACCAAGCCATACAATAACCGTTCCTCATGGGTGCCTTTTTCACAGTATGGAAAAAAATTTTTGCCGGCGGCCTTTGCCACTTCCTTTGCCTTTTGCCGCAAAATAGGGGCCCGTATACCGATCACAGGTAAGGCGGAGCGCAGCAGCCTTTCATGAAACAGCCGATATTTTTCATCAGCCAATGCAAAAAGCGCAGCTTGCAACGCTTTATAGTCTTCTGCCGTCCATTTTTCATGCATGATAAAACACCTTTCCTTTCTTTTTTTGTAAAGAATAAGCGGCCTTCTTGTGGGAGAAAGCCGCTTATCCTTAAGGGTCGTCATTGCCATATAACGAAAACAATTTGGGGGGCGTTTTCGCTATATTCGGTAAGGCAACAACAAGAAGAGATGAAAAGTTTGATTCAAAATAGTTTGACGTTAGGAGAAAGCATCAAACTACAGAAGCAAGCACTATAAAACTTGCCAATATGGCAAGCGATTCAAAAAAGGCGTCAAAACAGTTGTTTGTCTTGCGACGCCTTAGTCGTAGCTATGTATTAATATTGCACCATTTTTTCTTTCTTGTCAATAAAAAATTTCGCAAAAGGTTATTTTCTTACAAATTTTGGGGCAATTTAGGAAAACCATTGTCAACATCCATTTTTTTTGTTACCATAATAATAAAAACGACTTAGGGAGGAGATCCATTTGAAAGTCCAAGAATCAATGGAAGACTATCTTGAAACAATTTATGTGCTAGAAAAGCAAACCGGCTATGTGCGCTCTATCGATATTGCTACCGCCCTAGGTTTCAGCAAACCCAGTATCAGCAATGCCATGAAAAAATTAAAATCAAGCGGATATATTGAAATGGAGGAGCGGGGCAGTATTAAGTTGACAGAAAAAGGGAAAGAACTGGCCATGGGCACTTACGCTAGGCACTGCGTCATCTCCGAGGTATTGATGTTTTTCGGCGTTCCGCAGGAAACCGCTCTGGAGGACGCCTGCCGTATAGAGCACGTCATCAGTCCCGAAACCTTTGCGTGCATGAAAGAATTCTTAAAAACCAAGCACAAAAAATAACCGCTGCAAAGATTTATAAACTATTTACAGCACAAGAGGGTGCCAGCATCAGCGGCATCCTCTTGTTTCAAGGGCTTTTTCATTACAAAGGCGAAGGAATACTTGACAGCTTTCAAAGATGCCCATAAATGCCAATCTGTTTTTTCTCCCCTGCCTAAAAAATTTTGTGGGGCATCCTTTTATTAAAGTTTTTAGATACCCAGCGTATATTTTTTTCATTTAACTGGAAATCCCCTCTTGAATATTATTCCTCACCATGCTATAATTATTTTAAGTTAGTTATAACTAACTTAAAATGGCAACCAGGAGGGGTCGTATGCCGTTATTATTAGCAGAAATAGGCATTCCATATACAATTGCTCGCATTGCCGGCAGGGAAAAGGAACGCCATTACTTGGAAAGCTTAGGGCTTGTCCCGGATACAGTGATTACAGTTGTATCCAAATTTAATAATTATGTTCTTCTTAGTGTAAAAGGGTCTCGTATCGGCATCGGAGAAGAACTGGTTAAAAAAGTTATATTGAAATGAGGTCATTCTATGAAAAACAAACGGATTGTTATTTTATCCTATGTGAATGCTGCCATCATTGTTCTTATCTGCGCCGTACAAATTTTCGTTTTATTGGCAAAGGCTTCTCTGACAAAACAGGACAAGCTTCTGCAATGGTACGACCTTTCTTATGACAGCCACATCACCGCGCTGATCCTTGCTCTTACGGCAATCATCATCTTCTTTTTTCAACTGGGCGTAAACCGTAGGCTTAAAAAAAATGCCTATACCGATATCACCGGCATCATGAATAAGCACGCTTGTTTAGAGGAAATGAGTATGCTGGACTGCCGTGACAGCACCTTAAATATTGGCCTTGCCATGTTTGATTTAAACAATCTAAAGAAGGTAAACGACTTCTACGGTCATGAAAAAGGGGATCGGCTCATTCAGCAATTTGTTCTGCTGCTGCGCCAAAGTGCCTACAAAAAATTTTTTTTGGGCCGCTTCGGCGGGGATGAATTTATTGTCATTATTCAAAACTGCAATGACTGCATTATGAACGCCTTTCTTGATAGAATCCGCACTGCGGCGGAGGCGGTAAATAAGACGGCCGTTATTCAAATTAGCTATGCCCACGGCTATGCAATCAGTACAAGAGAGCATTATTATCTGATGGATGAATTACTTCAGGAGGCGGATAAAAGAATGTATGATAACAAACGGAAGATGAAATCAGGCACCTTACTGGAAATAGACCAGATCAGCAAAATGCTGGATTTGGAACGGGCAGACATGACAGAACGAGACAGCTTGACAGGAATGATGACCTATGATGCTTTTAACCAAACGGTGGAAAAGGTACGAAGGCTTTATAAAAAAGACGCCCGTCTGGCCATTGTTTGCTCGGGGATCAATCATTTCAGATACTTGAATGATTTATACGGACATAGGGAAGGAGACAATATACTGAAGCTGTTTGCCACAGAATTGGGCAAGCAATCCTTCTGTTTATGCGCTTGCCGGCTTTACTCCGACAACTTTGCTTTTTTGGCGGATTTGTCGAAGTACACGGAAGAGCAGGCAACGGAAATCATCTGCAATTGGAACAGAGCATTTTCCGCCCAGATTGACACCGCTTATTCCGGTTGCCGGCTTATTTTAAAAAGCGGAATCTACTTCATCGAAAACTTAGATATATCGGCGGAAGCAATGCTGAAAAATGCCGATTGCGCCCGAAAATCTTCTACACCGCCCTATGGTAACATTATTGTTTTTTCTGATTCACTCAGTCAATCCATGAAAAAACGGGCGGAGATCATAAATTCTTTCCAAAGCGCCTTGGAGAACAACGAATTCCATGTGTTTATTCAGCCCAAAATACTCCACGCCGATAGAAAAATATGCAGCGCGGAGGCTCTGGTCCGTTGGAAAACTGTCGAAGGCAGCTACCTCTCTCCCGACGATTTTGTGCCCATATTAGAGCAAACGGGAGACATTGTTGAAATGGATTTTTATGTGTATGAGCAAGTATTCCGCTATCTTTATGAAGCAAAACAGGCAGGCAAACCACGGATTCCCATTTCTGTGAATGTATCTCGCATACATCTTTACGCCTTAGATCGGTTTTGGAATGCCCTCGATAAGCTGACAAAAAAATATCCCATCCCGCCCTCTCTCATCACCTTTGAGTTGACGGAAAGTGCTTACATACAAGAAATTGATGCCACGGAGAAATTTGTGCATAAATTGCATACATTGGGCTATCAGGCTTCCTTGGATGACTTTGGAAGCGGCTATTCCTCTTTGAAAGCCCTCTCGCCCATGATTTTTGATGAAATAAAATTTGACCGTGCCTTTTTGAAAACAGACATCACCAAAAAAGAAGCAACCCTCTTGCTGCAATTGATTCAGCTGGTAAAAAGCCTCAACACCGCAGTGGTTTGCGAAGGGGTGGAAACCGCCGAAAACGTGGCTCTTTTAGATCAATCGGAATGCGATATTTTCCAAGGGTATTTTTATCATAAGCCATTCCCCCTTGAGGAGTTGGAAACAGTTTATTCCCTGCAAGCCCCCACACTCAGCTTTGTAGCTTCACCCTAATCCCGCTTGCTTTTGGAAATCCTTTCAGCCTCTTTCCACACAATAGAGCCCAATGAAAAAACAAGCAAATCCATATATGGGTTTGCTTGTCCTATTTTAAAAACTATGCTTTTATGCTCTTTCGATTTTTACACGCTTGGAAATATCTTCTTTTTCCTTCGCCGCCGGCTCTTCCACAATGCCGCCAAAAGGCATTTGTGCAATCAGCAAATAGCTTTCCGGCAAATCAAACAGCTCCCGCACCTTCTGATCAATAACAGGGTTATAATGCTGTAGGGAAGCGCCAATGCCCAATTCCCGCAGCTGACTCCAAATGCTCAGCTGGAGCATACCACTGGATTGCAGCGCCCAACCGGGGAAGTTTGCGGCATACAGCGGGAATTTTTCCTGAACGTCCTTCACCACGTCTTGATCGTAAAAATAAAGGATGGTGCCTGCTCCGGCTTTAAAGCTATCAATTTTTTCTCTCGAAACCTTTCCGCCGAAAACATCATAAATGGAGTCCCACAATAAATCCTGTTTTTCCTCCAAGGCAACCACCACCCGGGAGCTTTTCATATTAAAAGCGTCCGGCACAAGCTCCGTTAATTTTTCAATTTGTTCAATGACCTGGGCCGCATCCACAGGAAGCTCCTTTTTGATGTTGTAATAGCTCCTGCGTTTTTCTAAAGATTGTATGATACTCATTTGAATCCCTCCTAATATTTATATACTTCTATTTAGAATCATAAGACATTGCTTTTTTCAAAAAATCCCCTTGTTCCAAATCGGTAAAGGCCTGCTGTAATTCAGCCCTTGTGTTCATCACAATGGGGCCGCCCCAAGCAATGGGCTCTTCCAAAGGTTCGGAGCTGATAAACAGCACCTGAGCATTTTTATCTGTGGTTTTTATTTCAACAAATTCACCGGGGGTGAGCTTTGCCGCTGTTTTTTCCCGAATCAATTCTCCGCCCACAAAAGCTTCCCCTAAAAGGGTAAACAGCATCACCGAGCGATGGGATTGTGTTTCTATTGTAAGGGATCCGTGGGCAGATAAGTGAATATCGTAATAATCCAACGGCAAGTATTTGCTTGCAAACCCTTTCTTTCCCTTATATTCACCGGCAAGAAGCCGAAGCTTTCCGTTCTCTATCTCAATTTCTTCAATTTCATGCTTCCGAATGCCTTGGTAAGCCGGCGCCGTCATTTTATTCTTTGCGGGCAAATTCAGCCAAAGCTGTACGCCAAGCATTCTCTCTGCTGCGGGCAGCTGCTCCTCATGAAGTATGCCTGAGCCTGCGGTCATCCACTGCACTTCTCCATCGGCTATGGCATCCTCATTACCTAAGCTGTCCTTATGAACCATCTTCCCTTTATAAACATAGCTGATTGTTTCTATCCCCCTATGAGGATGCAGAGGAAAGCCTGCAATATATTCCTGGGGATTTACGCTGTCAAAGGAATCCAGCATTAAAATGGGATCATATTCCTCCATGGTTTCTGTCCCCAAAACTCTGACCAAGCTTACGCCTGCCCCATCCTTTGTACTGAATCCCTGCACCTGCTTTTTAACCTTTCTTTCCATTGATCTCATCTCCAAACTTTTTTAGCAGCATAGCCAGCTGTTCTTTTTCTTCTGCCGTCCAACCTGCCATTAATCCAATGATTTTGGCTTCGTTCCGGGGATATACCTGTTCCATCAGCGCCCGCCCCCGGGCAGTGATGCCAAGAATGCACCGCCGTTTATCTTTATCATCTGTTTTTCTGTATAAATAACCTCTTTTTTCAAGATTATGAACAATGAGAGGCATGGTTCCGCCGGAGCTTAATATTTTTTCCTGTATCTGACCAACGGTTCCCTCACCCTTATGATATAATGCTTCCAGCACAGCAAACTGTCCCATAGTAAGCCCATATTCCGAAAAAATTCTGGAGGACTGACGGTCGATATAATTCACCGCCCTATGGAGTCCAATTAATATTTTTAACTCTACTTTAGCCATTAGTTTTCCTCCACTAACTCTATGTAGTTTTATATTACTCTACCTAGAGGTAAATTGCAAGTATTTTTTTCTAAAATATAAAATTTATTTCCCTCCGCCGTCTACAAGAAAAGGGTGGAAACAAAGTTCCCACCCTTTTCTCATAACTACTATTCCGCATTATCCTTTTTTTATACACGAAACCATGCTTGGAGAACGGATGCTTTTTCAGAGATTACCCCTTTGCCACCCCAAATTTACTGGAAGTAAGCGTATCCGTAAAGCACACCTGCCTCCAAATTTTCATCATGTTTATAGGTAGCAAGCTCCGTAATGGTAACCAGCTGATAACCCTGCTCCTGCAAATAAGGCACAAGCCGTTCTGTTGCCTGGGCGCTGGTTTCATAAATGCCATGCATCAGAATTACCTTTCCGTCCAAATCCCCTTCTTTTTGGATAACCTGCATAATAGCATCAGGATTTTTTGTTTTCCAATCCAAGGTATCTACCGACCAAGTCACTAATGGCAAAGGCATATGCGTCTGTACAAACTCGTTGCTATTGCCATAGGGGGGGCGGAACAGCGTAGGCTCCGCACCTGTAACCTTGCGGAAGGCCTCTGCCGTTTTTTCCACATCCTCGGCGATGTCCTCGGCAGAAAGGGTATTGAAGTTTTTGTGGGAATACGAGTGGCTTCCCACCTCGCACCCCAAGGCCAGCTCCCTTTTCACCGTTTCGGGATATGCCTCCACCAGACTCCCCAAATCAAAAAATGTGGCTACGGCTTCATACTTTTCCAATGTGTCTAAAATCATCTCTGTATACACAGGGTTGGGGCCGTCATCATAGGTGAGGGCAACCATAGGCTGCTCCGGGTCAAGCTCCCGATGGGGGGTCTTCTTGGGTGTCTCCGCCTCCGTTGCTTCCTTTTCCGCCGCAGGAGGCGCCTCAAGGCCTACGCCGTTCAGCAGACCTGCCAATGCGCTGTAGGGCACTAACAATGTAACCCTGCCCACACTGCCGGGGAATATATCGTAACGGTCAAAGAAAAATAATGCACCTTCGCTGTTTAAAGCAAAACGGTCAAAGCGTCCCTCGCTGGGAGCCAAGGTTGTTTCATAGTTACCGAAGATTCTATCCTTATATGGCTCATGCTGGGTAAAATATTGTATCGCATAGGCGGAGGCCGCCTCTAAAAAACCCTCTTTCCGCAAGGAATCCTCCGTAATACGCTGTCCGCTTGTTGTGTCAAAATGGAAAATATGCACCCGCTCCACAGGATAAATTTCTTTCCCTGTCTCTTGGGTTTCATAGAACACAATGCAGACTTTATCCTCACTGACAACATAGCTGTCATAATTCAAATATAAAAATGTATCGCAATCCTTTTGTGAAAGCCGTTTTTTTGCAGCTTCATCCTTCAGGTCGTATGTTTCGGTAAATTCCCCTTTGATTTCCGCCACAAATTCCATAATTTGATTGTCTATGGCTTCGTTTGACATACGAGGATATGCCAAAACATAAGCCAAGGGTGCCGCATACTCAATCACCGATTCTCTTTCCCCAATATACTGCGCTCTTTTTGGCTCCGCAGGACGTATGGGCCCTGCCTGCAATATCAGCGATTCCGCCGCAGAAGCACTGCTTCCACTTCCGCAGCCACCGATCCCCAGGGCAACCACCAGTGCCAAAAGGCAAACCTTCCAGTTCCTTCTCTTCATGTCAGTTCTCCCATCTAAACTCTATTTCCGGCAAAGCGGATGTGTCCTTTGTTTTTTCCGTATAGCAGCCCCTCGGACATGAGGCATAAGGCATCCCTAAGGGTCACTTCATTTCTCTTTGGGGCTGTAATATCCAATGAGGGGTTCCTCCAAGGGCTTGGCCAAAAAATGTGCCTCCGCATAAGAAATTCCCCCTGCTGTAACATACAAAATCACTTCTGCACCCCCTTTTTTCTTTCTTTTTTAATCATAACATAAATTTTTGATGAGAAATTGAAGATTATATTAACTTTTGTAACATTTCGCTGACGCTTTTTTCCTTTTTCTGCGGTGTTTTCTTGTTTTCCTGTTACAATTGTGCTACACTTTTTATGAACTTCTTGAAAGGAAGTAATGTCCATGTTAGAAAAAGCGATTATTCTCGCCACAAAAGCCCATACGGGGCAATTGGATAAAGGGGGGAACCCCTATATTTTACACCCCATACGAGTTATGATGGGCTGTAAAACACTGGAGTAAAAAACCGTAGCCATACTCCACGATACCTTGGAGGACAGCGATTTAACTGCGGAATGCCTTTTGCAGGAGAGCTTCTCGAAAGAAATTGTGGAGGCGGTGGTCTGCCTTACCCGCACCCCCGGGCAAGGCTATATGGAGCATATTCAGGGGGTTGCTAAAAACCCTTTGGCCAGCATCGTCAAGCTTTCAGATTTGGCGGATAATATGGATTTAAACCGTCTGCCCGGCTTAACGCCAAAGGATTTCCAGCGGCTAGAGCGGTATCTTCGGGCAAAGGCGATTTTGCAGGAAGCCCTCCAATGCAAAAATACCCCTTAAACGGCAAAGAACCTTACCTTTTCGGGTTTTTAATGCTCCTTTTGCAAAAAAAGGATTGGTCTCTGTATTTTACAGAAGCCAATCCTTTTTCAATTTATTTTTTAGGAAAGCCTGCCCGTTCACCGAAACCGCTAAAAAGGGTTTTGAAGAAACAAAGCTGTCCACTTTACTGAATGTCAACCACCTCATAGCCTGCATCGGTCACTGTTTTTACCAGCACCTCATCGGAAACCTCGTTCGCCAATGTGACTGTGGCACTTTTTCCTTCCAGACTAACATCAGCCTTTACACCATTTAACGCATTCAATGCCTTTTCCACTCTTGCTGTGCAATGTCCGCAGGACATACCCTCAATTTTCAATGTTTTTTTCATACCTGTATCCTCCTTTTGTAATTTGATTTCTTGGCTTGCCGTATGCCTTTGGGGCCGAAACAGCTTTAAGCGCAGGGCATTTGTAACAACAAAAACGGAGCTGAAGCTCATGGCCGCCGCCGCAAACATGGGGTTGAGCTTTAAGCCAAAGGCGGGGAAGAAAAGCCCTGCCGCCAAAGGAATGCCCAGCACATTATAAAAAAATGCCCAGAAAAGATTTTGCTTGATATTTCGTATGGTTGCATGGCTTAACTGTACTGCCGTAACGGCATCCATCAAATCACTTTTCATCAGAATAATATCCGCAGACTCCATGGCCACATCCGTTCCGGCACCGATGGCAATGCCCACATCCCCGCAGGTAAGTGCCGGAGCATCGTTAATGCCGTCGCCGATCATGGCCGTTTTTTTGCCGGACTCCTGTAAGCGGCGAATTTCCTTGGCCTTCTCTCCCGGCAATACATCGGCAATGGCATGGATGTCCAATTTTTTTGCAATGGCCTCCGCCGTACGCTGATTGTCTCCCGTAAGCATAATCACATCTATGCCCATATGATGAAAGGCATCTACGGCCTCCTTACTGCTTTCCTTTAAGGTATCCGCCAAGGCAAGCATACCCAAAAGCCGGGTATCCTCGGCGAAATATAAGGGTGTCTTTCCCTCATTTGCCAAGGCCTGTCCTTTTTGAATAAAAGGGCCTAGGTCTATGTTCCGCTCCTGCATCATTTTCAGGTTGCCGCCAAGGATGGTCTTTCCGTCTATTTCAGCCTCAATGCCTTGTCCCGGCGTGGCCTTCAAATGCTTCGCTTCCATGAGCTGCAATTCCTTTTCCTTGGCATACAAAGTAACCGCCTCCGCCAAGGGATGCTCGGAAAGCACCTCTAACGAAGCCGCCAGCCTTAAAAATGGATCTTTCAACACACCCTCGGCAGGGAAAATATCCGTCACCTTGGGTTTTCCCTCTGTCAAGGTCCCAGTTTTATCCAAAACAACGGTATCAATTTTATGGGCAATTTCCAAGCTCTCCGCCGATTTGATCAAAATGCCGTTTTCCGCCCCCTTCCCCGTACCTACCATAATGGCCGTAGGTGTGGCAAGCCCCAGAGCACAAGGGCAGGAAATTACCAAAACCGCAATGCCGATGGATAATGCAAAGGCAAAGGTCTGCCCTGCAATCAGCCAGCCGATGGTAGCCACCAAGGCGATGCTGATCACAACAGGCACAAACACACCGCTCACCTGATCCGCCAGCTTTGCAATGGGCGCCTTCGACGCACTGGCTTCCTCCACAAGGGAGATGATTTGCGAAAGGGTAGTATCCTTGCCCACATGGGTGGCAGTCATTTTAAAATAACCGCTCTTGCTTATAGTAGCCCCAATAACCGTATCCCCCTCCTGTTTTTCCACAGGAATGCTTTCGCCGGTAATGGCGCTTTCATCCACAGCGGAGGAGCCCTCCACAATTTTGCCGTCCACAGGAATGCTATGCCCCGGGCGCACCACAAGAATATCCCCCTCCCGCACCTCTTCAATGGGGATTTCTTCTTCCACGTTATTCCGAAGCACCGTAGCCGTTTTCGGCGCAAGGTTCATCAGCTTGCTGATTGCCTCGGAGGTCTTTCCCTTGGATCGGGTTTCCATGTATTTCCCTACTGTAATTAAGGTAAGAATCATCGCTGCCGATTCAAAATACAGCTCCATGCCATAGTGATGGGCCTGCATGATTTCTCCCCGCCCCATAAAATACGCCATGGCAAAAATAGCAAATACGCTGTAAATTACCGATGCCGTTGAACCCAGTGCAATCAAGGAGTCCATGTTGGGGGAGCGATGCCACAAGGCCTGAAATCCCACAATAAAAAACTTCCGATTGATGTATAGCACCGGCAGTGTTAAAAACAATTGCACCAAGGCAAAAATCATTGCGTTTTTATCCCCAAGGAGAATGGACGGCAGCGGTGCCCCCATCATATGCCCCATGGAAATGTAAAACAAAGGAATTAAGAAGCAAAAGGAAGACACCAGCCGAAATTTCATTTCCTTCATTTCCTCGGCGGCAATATTCTGGGGCAAAGGTGTTTCCTTTTTCCCATCGGCAAGGGAAGCCCCATAGCCGCTGTTTTTCACCGCTTCTATAATGGCGGCACTATCTACCGCCTCCTCTTTAAACGCCACAGTCATAGAATTTTGTAACAAATTCACATTGACAGACTCTACCCCGGCAAGCTTGCTGACGCTTTTCTCCACGTGGACAGAGCAGGCGGAGCAGGTCATTCCCGTTACGTTAAATTTTTCTTTCATCCTGACACCCCCAAAAAGTTAGCCTTACGTAACTATGAGTAGTGTATCCCTTTTCCCAAATTGTGTCAACCTAAATACACCCATTCCGGAGGAGGAGTATTGATAAAACCGGCAAGGAATTCCATTGCTTTCCCCAAGCTTTATGGTAAAATATTAAAATAAAAGAAGGAGGGATTTTGATGCACAGAGAAATGCGCCGGAAGGACCGATTGGTGACGGAAGAACAAGCAAGAGAAATCATAGAAAAAAGCGAATATGGTATGCTTTGTACGGCAAGCCTTAAGGGGGAGCCCTATGCCGTGGCTGTCAGCCATGTTTTGCATGAAAACCGCATTTATTTTCATTGTGCTCTGGAAGGGAGAAAATTAGAGAATATCAAGGAAAACCCTAAGGTTTGTATGAGCTTTGTCAGCAAGGCCCATGTGGTGCAGGAAAAGTATACCGTAAACTACGAAAGTGCGGTAGCGGAAGGCACGGCGGTTCTGGTGGAGGGCGAGGAGGAAAAGCTTCTTGCCTTACAGCTCCTTTGTAAGCGGTATAGCCCCGAAATGCTGGAAAACCACTTGGAATATATCCGCCCCAGAATACAGCATACCGCCATCGGCCGTATTGACATCACCTTTCTTTCCGGCAAAGCCAACAGCCGAGGATAATGTCCCTCAACCCTGTATGGGATAAAAAAGATTTTATGGAGGAAAGGCTTGGAACACCTTTATTTCTGGAAAACGCAAAGGGCGGATTACCCAATCGTAATCCGCCCTTTTACATTATCGGTCGTTCATTATGCTTAATTTGTCAAAAACATAAAAAAGCAAGCTAAGGCCCATGCCAACCAATGCGGCTAGAGACATACCCCTTAAAGCAATGCTTCCCAGATTGATGGAAATACCGGAAAGCCCCACAACAAATATGACGGAGGTCAGGGCAATATTTCTCGATTTATCAAAATCCACCTTGGAATCCACCAGAATTCTTAAACCGGAGGTACCAATCATGCCATACAGCAAGAAGGAAATACCACCGATTACCGCACCGGGGATGGTGCCGATTAAAATTGTAAGCTTACCAATGAAAGAACAGATAACGGAAAGGATGGCCGCACCGGCAATCACCCGCACGCTGTAAACCTTTGTGATGGCCATAACGCCGATATTTTCACCATAGGTTGTGGTAGGCACGGAACCGATAAAACCGGAAAGCATGGTGGAAAAGTTATCTGCAAATAAGGAGCGGTGTAAGCCGGGGTCCTTTAACAGGTCATGGCCCACAATTTTGCTTGTAACAATCTGGTGGCCAATGTGTTCGGAAATGATAACCAAAAGGGCAGGAAGCATAATGAAAATGGCTTCTGCGCTAAACTTAGGCGTAGAGAAATTGGGAAGGGCAAACCAGTCTGCCGCCGCAACGGCACCGAAATCCACAAGCCCTACAAAATAAGAGGTAACATAGCCGCAAATAACGGCAATCAATATGGGAATAACAGCAAAAAACTTACGGAATAGTACGGAGCCAAACACTGCAACACCTAATGTCACTAAAAACACAGCCGTATCCGCACCGGAGGGTCCGCCTTCTGCCAAAAGGCCTGCCGTGCTTGCCGCAGTGCCTGCCAATTCCAAGCCAATCAACGCAACCACAGGGCCCATAGCCGCCGGGGGGAGGATGACATGAATCCAATCGGAACCAAACTTCCCGATCACCGCGGCAACAAGACAGCCACAAAAGCCAACCACTACAAAGCCGCCCAATGCATAAGCATAACCAAATTGCTCAATAATCAAAAGGCCGGGAGCCAGAAAAGCAAAGCTGGAACCCAAATATGCAGGGGCTTTTCCCTTTGTTATGAAGATAAAGAGCAGTGTGCCAAGGCCGTTCATAAAAAGAACAACAGAAGCGTTGATGCCAAAAAGGAAGGGAACCAACACCGTTGCACCAAACATGGCAAACATATGCTGCAGGGAAAGGGGTGCGAGGAGTGAAAACGGAACCTTTTCATCCACTTGTATGATTTTATGGTTTTCCAAAACGATAAACCTCCTTCAGTAAAATACTGCAATAAAACTGTATGGTATCATGACATTTCGGTGCAAAATCGCAAAAAATGATTGATAACTATCCATAATCCGATTTTCGCACCTGAAAGATTATAGCACCCTCCTTTTTGCCTTGCAATGAAAAAAGCAGATTTTTCGGCGAAACTGTCAACTTGCTGTAAAATCAAAAAAAAATTTGTGAAACTATAGGCGCAATATACCAGTCATTTGTGAAAACGAATGGATACGTCTTGCAAAAAATGGATATCTTTTCAAACGCAGTAAAAAAGACGATTGCGCTATAAAATAACAATCGTCTGACTGCAAACAAAAGGGTTTTATGAAGGAATCCAATGGCTTTCCAACGGGAATGGTTTGCCTGGCAACCTCTATCATAGGCCTTTGCTGACAGAAAAAGCTTCCTGCCGCCCCAAGGCACTGCTGTTGGTATTTTTCTTCAAATACCCTTCCAATAAGCCTGCCATTTCATGCAAGCTTTCTGTATAATTTAACTTTCCCCGCAGTTCAGCCGCCCCCGGCAGCCCCTTCATATACCACCCCATATGCTTGCGCATTTCTCGGATACCAACATATTCACCCTTATAGTCAATCAGCATTTTTGCATGGCGCAAGGCCTGCTCCACCCGTTCCTCCGCCGTAGGCTCGGGCAACAGCTCCCCTGTCTTCAAATATTGCAGAATCCGCTGAAAAATCCAAGGATTCCCTTGGGCGCCCCGTCCCACCATAATGGCGTCACAGCCGGTATGTTCAAACAGATTTTTTGCATCCTGGGGGGTAAAAACATCTCCGTTTCCAATCACAGGGATAGATACGGCCTCCTTTACCCGGCGAATACAGTCCCAATCCGCTTTGCCGCTATAATACTGCTCCCTTGTTCTGCCATGTACCGCCACTGCGGCGGCACCGTTGGCCTCGGCAATTCTTGCGATTTCCGGCGCATTGATATGCAAATTATCAAAGCCCTTCCGAAATTTAATGGTCACGGGCTTCTTTTGTGCCGTAACCAAGGCGTTCACGATTTCCCCCACCAAAGACAGGTTCTTTGTCAGAGCGCTGCCTTCCCCGTTTTTTACAATTTTGGGAGCAGGACAGCCCATATTCACATCAATAATATCGAAGGGATACGCCTCAATCTTCCTGCCCATCTCCCCTAAAATTTCCGGATCCGAGCCAAAAAGCTGGATTGCAGTGGGGCGTTCCGCCGCCTCCACCGCCAACAATTCTGTGGTATTTTTATTATCGTATAAAATGCCCTTGGCACTCACCATCTCCGAATATACCAGGCCGCAGCCCATTTCTTTGCATAACAAGCGAAAGGGCAAATCCGTCACGCCTGCCATGGGTGCCAAAAAAACATTATTTTCAAGTTCAACCGTTCCTATCCGCATAGCTCCACCTCAAATTCTTCTCGGTTTCTTATCATACCAAACAATGGGGCTTGTTGCAAGATTTTGTGTAAATAAAAAAGACGGCTTCCTCCGTCTAAAGCTTTACACCATGCCATCAAAAACAATTTTTTCATAAAAAGGCAAGCATACCAAGGACGTTTCGTCAGAAATAGAGCCTGCTCCAAATACTGACGAAACACACTTTTTGTAAAGAAAACCTTAAATATTTTTATGATACAAAATTTTCAGCCCCTTCAGCGTAAGCACCGGGTCTAAAATATCAAATATTTCTTTGTTGGGGTCAATCATCCGGGCAAGGCCCCCTGTGGCAACCACCTTCATATTGGGGAGTCCAAGCTGTTCCCTTAATTGCTGAATAATATACTTGGTTTGCCCAATATGACCGATTACTAGGCCTGCCTGTATACTGCCCACTGTATTTTTCACGACGATGGATTTTGGCTTTTTAATCTCTATTTTGGGAATCTGGGCGGCTCTTTGATATAACGCCTCGGCACAAATAGAAATCCCCGGGGTAATCAAGCCGGTAATAAACTCGGATTTTTCATTGATCACATCAAAGGTATTTGCGGTACCGTAATCAATTACCACAGCAGGGCCGCCGTAAATCTCATTTACCGCAACCATATTTACAATACGATCCGCCCCCACCGCCTTGGGGTTATCCCTTTTAATTACAATCCCTGTTTTTATGCCTGCGCTGACAATCATCGGCTCTATATGAAAATATTTCCGAATTCCCTGGGTCAAAGAGTACATGATGTCGGGAACAACAGAGGAAATGATGACTGCTTCAATGCGTTTTACGTCAAACCCCGATGCATCAAAAAGATTGTACAAAAAAATTCCCGTTTCATCCGCAGTTTTATTGCTTCCGGTGGCCATGCGCCAGCATTTCACCAACTTTTCTCCATGGTACACCCCTAAAACATAGTTTGTATTTCCAACATCAATTACTAGAAGCATTTCCTTTCCCCCTGTCGCCTGTTCTTGTTCTTTTCATAGATGAGCCGCAACCCATGCAACGCAAGAACAGGGTCATACACATCAAATATCTCTTCTTTTTCGTCTATAATTTTTGCAAGGCCTCCGGTGGCAATCACCTTTAATGTAGGAAAACCCAATTCCTCCCGGATACATTGAATCATATAGACAGTTTCTCCGATATGGCTGAGAACAAGCCCCGCCTGCATACTCTCCACGGTGTTTTTTGTGATAATGCTTTCGGGGGCAACAATTTCAAACTTCGGCAGATTTGCCGCCCTTTGATATAAGGCCTCCGCACAAACCTGCAACCCCGGCGCTGTAATTCCCGTTACAAACTCGCCGTTTTCATCCACCACATCATAGGTGGTAGCCGTACTGTAATCAATAATCATGGCCGGCCCGCCGTATATTTCATAAGCCGCCACCAAATTGACAATACGGTCCGTTCCCATTTCTTTGGGGTTCTCCATCCGAAGGTTAATTCCCGTTTTCATACCGGAACGGACAATGATTGCCTCCCGCTTCAAATATTTACGAATGCCGTTGGTCAACGAATACATTACGTTTGGCACAACTGAGGAAACCATAACCGCTTCAATTTCCAGCACGGAAATATCCGAATGCCGAAATAAGGATCGAATCAATATACCTGTTTCGTCCGAGGTACGGCTGCTTAAGGTGGATAATCTCCAATTGGCAACCAATGCTTCCCCATCAAAAACACCCATCACTGTATTGGTATTGCTCACATCAATTACTAATATCATTCTGCCCTCTCCTCAAAGCCGAAAGCCCAAAAAGGTACGGGGTGACCCGTACCTTTCTCTATCCCTTAGTTTGAACGAATCTGTTTATATAATACCTTTTTAAGTGTTTTGGAAACAATGCCGCCTACAATGCAGGTTGCCGGAATTTCTAATAGGCCATTGACTCCCACAAAGGCCAGCACAAAGGCAAAAACCTGTAAATTGCCTACACTGGCATTAATGGACTGAATAAACTCCGTATTCCAGAAAAGCAGTATCAATACCCCCATAAATAAAACTGTATTTAATAGTGCAGCAACAAAACCGCCAATAAAAAAGCTGACTGTTTTGGAACGATCCACCCGCTCCAGCCCTTGGAAAATCACTCCCGTCAGCCACCCCATCAAGGCTCTTGTGGGGACACAAACAAGAAATGTGAAAATCGGGTTAATTCCCAAAAGGGCCGCCCCAAAGGGGCTCATACCAAAGCATTGGTAAAAGCTGGTTAATCCGAAAACCGTGCCCAAAAGCAACCCTGCCCTTTGCCCGATCACCATTGCGCCGATGGCCACGGGAATGGTAATTAAGGATACCTCCAACCCCGCCGTACGCAAATAGCCTAACGGTGTAAAAGACATCAGCAGAATAATGGCAATCATCATTCCCGTTGTTGTCAAATCCTTTACGGAAAGCCTGTCCCCGCTTTTTGTTGCTACTGCCTGTTCACTCATTGTAATGACTCCTTTCATTCTCACTCTTATGCTCCGTCCTGCGGAAGATATAAGATTACTTGGGTTTCATCGCAGCCAATCCCTACCCTAGCTTGAAAGTATATCTGGCTTATGGCCATGACATCTTTACCGGGAAAACACAGATTGCAGATGGCGTTTATGCCTCAAATATTCCCTTTACCGGAAAGAACATTGTACCTTGATCAATACCTTGTTCCCTGCCTTTATTGGGGGAAAATTTTGCATCTATCTGCCCTCATTTTCATGCATCGGTTTTCCTTGGCTTTTCTCAGGAAAGCTATCAAGCACCATTATATCAGCTAATGAAATAATTACAATATATTTTTATGATTTTTGTTAATTTTTGTACAATGTTTTGTTACTTTTTTACCTCTTCAGAAGTGCTTTCTTTACCTCTTCGCCATTCTTTGTGAAAAAAATAGTATACCAAATCTTTAAAGCGCCCAGCAACTCCTTTTTCACACGGAAAAGCTCTTTGATTTCCAGCTCGGCGCCGATTTCATCGAAATTAAAATCATCTTCGCCCTTTACCGTTTCAAAATAGACCTCCCCATCCTCATGAAAGCCCATAAGAAAGGTGCATTCCAGCTTTTGCGCCAAGGAAACACAAAGAATCCGTACCTCCTCCTGAATGTTTTCAGGCAAAGTCTGAAACTTCGGCTCCAAATAATACTTCTGTTTTTCATAGCTTGCCGCCGCCAAAATATTATCCTGCATTTTGCCCTCCTTCTCTGACGGACACCTCTCCGGAAAAAACAACCTCCCGGGCTCCCGTATCCTTTCTTATGACAACCAACTCACCTTCGGGTGTAATATCCACAGCCTTGGCATAAAAGGTTTCCTTGCCCAAAACCTGCACCTCTTGCCCCAATGTGATACACCTTTCCTTATATCTTTCCAAAAAGGGCGTAAAACTGCAATGGCACTCCAAAAGCTCTTCATACAGCGTCTCAAATTTCTCCAGCACCCTTTGCAAAATTTTTTTTCTGGAAAAAGCCCTGCCGCTCTCTCGGTAAAGGGAGGTTGCAGTTTTCTTTAAACCTGCGGGGAATTCTGTGGTATTTACGTTAATTCCAATACCCACGATGACAAAATGGGTTTCCTGCATTTCGCATTCCATCTCCGTCAAAATACCCACCAGCTTTTTGCCGTTTAACATAATATCATTTGGCCACTTGATGCCCACAGTAAGTCCCGTTTCCTCTTCTATGGCTTTTGAAACTGCCAAACCCGTCACAAGGGTCAAAATAGACGCTTCACTGGGTAAAATAGACGGACGCAGTAAAATGCTCAACCAGATACCCGAACCTGCCGGTGCCTCCCAAGGGCGGCCACGCCTGCCACGGCCTGCGGTCATTTGCTCTGCCACCGCAATTGCCCCCTCTTTTTCCCCTTCAGCGGCAATGTCCCGCAGGCGTCCGTTGGTGGTATCCGTTGTTTTGTAAAAATATATGGGAGACCCCAGTTTTTTTGTTGCCAGTCCCAAGGCAATTTCCTTTTCATTATACATGGTATCATGCAAAATCAAACGGTAGCCCTTATTGGTGATAGCCTCTATTTCATAGCCCTCTTCCCGTAGCTTTTTGATCCCCTTCCAAATGGCGGCCCGGCTGATGTCCAACCGCTTTCCGATTTCTTCGCCGGAAAGAAAGCCTTCCTCCTGCCTTAAAATTTCTAAAATTCGATACATACAGTTCACCTCCATGAAAAAAAGCGTCTATCAGACGCTCTCAAATTGCAAACAAAATGATTTTCTATAGAGGAAAAGCACGGAAAATCATTGGTTCCTCTAGCGAAAGCCTCTATCCTTAGGCTTTGTCAAGCAAAGCAATGGCAATTTTGTTCCCGTCCCCTTAAAAAGCGTCGGTATCCGGTGCTTTTTTCAAAGGGTGTCGACAAAATCGACACCCTTAAATCGCCTACAAGCGGCCTTCTTACGCTTTTGCTTTGCTGTTTACACGGCTCATAAATTTTTTCAAATCAATGATGGCGCGGCCATGGGTACCCTCACAAATTTTGTCCACTTCATCATATGCTTTCACCTGAAAGGTCAAAAGCTTGCCGTTTACCTCTGTAATTTCCACAACCACACGTACCTTCATGCCAATGGGCGTAGCCGCCATATGCTTAAAATCAAAGGTGGTGCCTACCGTTTCCCAGCCCTCGGGCAGAAAAGGCTTTACCGCACCGATGGCAGTGCCTTCAATCCAAGACAACAAGCGGGGGGAAGCAAAAACCGGTACATTTTCATTGCCGAAAACCGTTGCAGTATCGGCCTCCTCAACAAAAAATTCTCTTTCAAAGTTAATACCGGGTACAATGTTTTTAAATTCCATTTCTTTTACTCCTCTCTGTTTTCTCTTCTGTTTGGTCAATCTGTGATTTCCTTTACGCCCTCTGCTGTAATGCCTAAAATTTCATTACGCACCTGGGGGTCAAACAATTTGCGGAATTCCTCGCCTGTGACCTTTTCCTGCTCCACAAGCAGCTTTGCGGAGGCATGAAGCACCTCGATATTTTCTTTCAAAATCCGAATGGCTTCACCATAGGCATGGGTCACAATACGGTTTACTTCGTTATCAATGGTTGTGGCAATGGCCTCGCTGTAATTGCGCTGATGTCCCCAATCTCTGCCGATAAACACTTCGTTCCCCTCTTCACCGCCAAACTGAATGGGGCCTAAAACATCGCTCATGCCGTACTTGGTAACCATATTTCTGGCCATGGCCGTCGCCCGCTCAATATCATTGGACGCGCCGGTGGTAATATCTTTAATTACGATATATTCCGCCGCCCGGCCGCCCAAAAAGCTAATAATTTCCTGCTCCATATACAGCTTAGTCATATACATTTTGTCCTCGCCGGGCAAAGGCATGGTGTAACCGCCTGCCATACCCGTAGGGATAATGGAAATACTGTGCACCGGGTCAAGCTCGCTCAAAACCTCAAACAAAATTGCGTGGCCGCTTTCGTGGTACGCAGTAATATATTTTTCTTTTTCAGAAATCACCCGTGTCTTTTTCTCGGTACCCACACCGATTTTAATCAAAGCCCTTTGCATTTCTTCCATATCAATTTCTTTTTTATCCGCCCGGGCTGTCAGCAGGGCGGCTTCGTTTAAAAGATTGGCTAAGTCGGCACCGGTAAATCCTGCCGTTGTCTGGGCAACCACCTTTAAATCCACCTCAGGGGACAAAATTTTCCCCTTGGAATGCACACGCAAAATAGCCTCTCGGCCCTTTACGTCGGGTCTGCCCACATAAACCTGTCTGTCAAAACGGCCGGGGCGCAACAGTGCGGGGTCTAAAATATCCGCACGGTTTGTTGCCGCAATAATAATCACACTGTCATTCATGCCGAAGCCATCCATCTCAACCAAGAGCTGGTTTAAGGTTTGCTCCCGCTCATCATGCCCACCGCCAAGACCGGCGCCTCTGCGGCGGCCAACGGCATCAATTTCATCAATAAAAACAATACTTGGTGCGTGCTTTTTCGCCTGCTCAAATAAATCACGCACACGGGATGCGCCGACACCTACAAACATTTCCACAAAGTCGGAACCGGAAATGCTGAAAAAAGGCACACCGGCCTCCCCTGCAACGGCTTTCGCCAAGAGGGTTTTACCTGTTCCCGGAGGGCCCACCAAAAGCACACCCTTGGGAATGCGGGCACCTAAATCCGTAAATTTCTGGGGGGTGCGAAGAAATTGAACCAATTCCTCAAGCTCTGCTTTTTCCTCATCACAGCCAGCAACATTTTCAAAGGTGACCTTATTTTCACCCTCTACACTCATTTTTGCCTTGCTTTTCCCAAAGCTTGCCATTTTTCCGCCGCCGCCCTGCAGTTTATTAAACAGCAGGATAAAAAACAGAACCATAACAACCATCATAATCAAAGAAGGGAGTATTGTAGAAAGCAGGCTTTCCTTTTGCACATCCTTCGTTGTAACCTGAATTGTATCGCCATCGGCAATTTTTTGATCCACACGTTCCTGAAACGTTGAAATACTTGGAATATAAACAGAAATCACACTGCCGTCATTTAAAGTAGCCTCAATGGTACCAAAATCCCCCACATCCTTGCTTCTGCTTACATCTAGCTCTTTAATGTTGCTTTTTTCCAGTTCAATTAACAAATCACTATAATTATACGCCTTTTGCTCCGTTGGGGGAGCAACAATTCCCTCGCTATTGAAGGCCAATACCGCTAAAATTAAAATAAAAATCACCGCATAAAGCCCTATGGCCTTCCAGTATTTATTCAATCGATTCCCTCCTGTTGATTCGTAATTCAAATCGTACCCATGTTTCTTTTTACCGTATCAGTTTATAATTTTATCATATTTTCACAGAAAAGGCAACGAAGGATTAGAAAAGTTTAATCAAAAACACTGCTTTTTCCTACAAAAAAGAAGAAGAATTCCCTGCAAGGACTTCTCCCTTTTCCCTTTTATTCTTCGTCAAAATGTAATACGCCAACATAATTCAAATTACGATATCTTTGTGCATAATCCAAACCATACCCTACCACAAAAGCATCGGGAATGGTAAACCCAACATAATCCACTGGCACATCGGCAACCCGTCTGTCCGGCTTATCCAGCAAGGTGCAGATTTTAAATGTTTTAGGCTCTCTTTTCATCAATAACTCCCGCAGATGGCTCAGTGTTCTGCCACTGTCAATAATATCCTCGATCAAAAGGACATTTTTTCCCGAAATATCCTCATCCAAATCCCGCAAAATTTTAATTTTCCCGGAGCTTTCCGTACCGCTTCCGTAGCTGGAAACATCCATAAAGCTCATGGTAACAGGCATTTTCAGCCTTTTAGAAAGTTCGGTAAGGGTCATGACTGCGCCCTTTAAAACACAAACCAGCTCAATTTGCTCTCCGCCAAAATCCTCATAAATCTGCTCCGCCATCTCTTCCAATCTTTTGCTGATTGCCTCAGCGCTGATCATAACCTCTACTCTTTCTTTCATGCTTCAACGAACCTCCGTATCTGAACTATCAAAAAATGTTTTGTATTTCCATCGGGCTGATAAGCCGCCGAAACCCGCTTGCCCACCACCCAAAGAATTTCACCTTCTGCGGCAATGAGGGGCAATTGATCCCGCTCTTCTCTGGGGATTTTTTCATCAATCAAAAAATCCTTTATTTTTTTTCGTCCGCTGCCAATGGCAAGACGGTCTCCCTTTTGTCTGGTTCGACAAAAAAGCGCACAGTCTATTTTATCATAATCAAATACTTTCGTACAGGTTTCTTCACTATTTTCTATTCTTTTTTCCGTACTTACCCACGCACAAACAGAAATTTTGGCTTCTTCAATAAAAATTTCTTCATTTAATGGCAAAGAATAGGAAAACCCCTCCCTTTCCTCGCTTTTTTCCCCCAACAGCAACTCCCCGTAATTTCTCTGGGCAAACAAGTGATTGGGCAAAGCAATGCGCTTGCCGCTCTCTTGAGAAAGAAGCCCCTCCAGCAGCTGAAAATGAACGGTGCTTACGTCTTTTTTCCCATGTAAATGGGCAAAGGCCATGGCAAGCACCCTTTTTTGCATCACACCGTGCAGAGCCTTCAGCCCTTGTACATCAAAAACAATCCGGTTTTTGTCCCGCCTCACCACATTTTTTGAAAATTCCTTCTTGGCGCAAGCAGTAAGATAGTCCTCCTCCGCCGCCATCCGTTCCGCCGTTTCCGCCATATGCTCCGCCGCCCTTGGATAAAGCTCCTCCAAAAGGGGCAGAATTTGATTTCTCACCCGGTTTCTGGTGTAGCAATTTTCTTGATTGGTGCTGTCCTGACAATAAGACAGACCCTTTTCCCCGCAATACGCCTCAATTTCTTTTCTGGTACAATATAATAACGGGCGCACAATATGCCCGCGCACCGGCGGAATGCCTGTTAAGCCGCCTACCCCCGCCCCTCGGCATAACCGCATCAATACAGTTTCCCCTTGGTCGTTTTTGTTGTGGGCAACGGCAATCCATCCGCCCTTTCGTTCCTGCTCAAACACCTCATACCGTAACAGACGACCCATTTCCTCCGTCCCCAAGCCTCTTTTTTTCGCCTCCCCGGCAACATCAAAGCAATATACATGGCAAGGAATGCCCCAATCCCGGCAAAGCTTTTCTACAAAAGCCCTGTCCCTGTCGGCTTCCTGCCCCCGCAGGCCATGATGCACATGAACGGCAGTAAGGCTCCAGCCCTGGGCCTTGGAAAAACCATGCAAAACATGAAGTAAGGCGACAGAATCCGCCCCACCGGAAACCCCCACCGCAATGTGTGCCCCCTTGGGCAGCATATGAAATTTTTCTATGCTCTGCCAAACTTTTTCCTGCATGGTTTCCGCTCCTCGTCTTAAGTAAAAAGGCCTCTGAAAAAATCCTCTTTATGAAACAAAATACATTCTGTCAGTTTTGTACCAAAAACAAATATGTATTCACTTTACACGAAAAATTCTGAAAAGGCAAGACGTTCCCCTTTCGTGGAAATCTTCTCTCCAAAGCACCATAGAAAAAGAGAATGCCCCCAAACTCCGTGGGCAGCCCTTTTATCGCTTTGCGAAAAAAAGTCCGTCTATGCAGGAGTCCTCCCTACACCCACGGACTTTTTTAAGCTCCATATGCTTTCTCCCTGTTTTCCTTTCATGCCCCCTTTCTTTTTTTCCAGAAGCGCCCCGCCATCACCGTCATATCATCCCTTGGGTGGTCCTTCCCTTCCTTTTGGGCCTCCCTCAAAATATATTCCGCTGCATCCTGAGGATTAGACAGGGATACCCGCTCCAGCTTGTCCTTCAGCCAATCCGCCGTCAGCCCTTCTCCCCCTAAGGCCTCGGTAATGCCGTCGCTCAAAAGAAACACCATGTCTCCATCCTTCAGCAGCATATCGTTTTTCACAACCTGCACCTGCTGCAAAATCCCCGCCGGCAGGCTATGGGAGGTTACCGTTAAAATGCGTCCGCTGCGACTGATATAGGAAGGAACGGCACCCAGCTTAATAAATTCCGTTCTTCCGTCAAATAAATCAACGGCACAAATATCTAAGGTTGCGTAGGTTTCTTCTCCTTTGCGCAAAAGCAAAGCAGAGTTAATCATTTTTACCGCTAAATCCCGCTCAAAGCCTGCTTCCGTAAATTGCTCCAAAAGCTCAATGGCTGTACGGCTTTCTTCCGCCGCCTTCTTCCCTTGCCCCATGCCGTCAGAAAGGGCCATCATGGCAATGCCTTTGTCTGTTTCCAAAAAGGATGTGGTATCACCAATGGGTTGATTTTCCGCCGCCGTAGAAAATGCCGTTGCCGTAGACAGATGAAACGCCGGAACCTCCGTAAAGAACAAAGTGCAGATGCCATCCTTTTGGCAATGGCAGGTATTGCCTTCCTTTAAAACCATAGGGCGGTTCATGGTACGTTTTACCAAGGGAAGCAGCTTGCTTTTGCATACATCTCTGCAGCCGCAGCCCCGAAAAGAAAGCTGAACCTGCCTGCCATACCTGTTTTTTTCCTCCATCACCCGCACGTCCCGCAGGCGGATTCCCTCTTTTGCACATTCCTCCCGCAGCAGCTGTCCTGCCTGCTCTAAAAATACACAGCCCACCTCCAGCTGACCGGAAAGTCCCTGCAAAATATCACTGACTGCCGTCATTTGCTGACTCACCAGCTCCCGGCATTCCGACAATCGCCCCTGCCAAAGGCGGTCTCTGCGGTAGCCGTCATAGGCTTGATTTACAGCCTCCACAAAGCCCTCCGTTCTTGCGCACGTTTCGCAGAAGGACTGGGGAAGCTGCAAGCGAGTCACATGGCCCTTTTCCTCACAATGGGAGAGGGCAGAAAATGTCATACTATATGTACGGTACAGTTCTTCGTTCCAACAATAATGGGCCATACCGCAGCCTTGGCAGGCCTTTTCCGCAATACGATCCACCAGCTTGGAAATATCCCGTTTTTCTTGGCTCTCCTCCTGATGGATAAAGGTTTTGGACAAAGCGGAAAAGGCTTGGGAAAAGCCCAGAAGGCGTTCCTCCAAAAGCTCTTTTTTCCGGATGAATTGATCCTTACTCACTTCCTGCTCCCGCAGGCTCCCCGATAACCACAGCAAACAGGTTTTGGGGGTCAGCAAAAAGGCCCCGGTGCCCAATGCCCAGCCGCCGGCCCATAACGGTGTCACTAGGGAAGCATCTGTATAAAACAAAAACAGCAGAGGGCACAATATCAACGCAAGGGACAAAGGCACCCTGCCCAGCTCCCGCATGGCTCCCGCAATCAATCCGCTCACGCCGAGCACGGTAAAAAATAGCAGGTCAATGCCGCTGCAAAGATAAAGTATCAATCCAAGCAAGGTTCCCGCCGCCGCACCGCCTCCCATGCCATCCCGCCATGCACAGGCGGCAAGGAAAAAGGCAATCAAAAACGGTAATAGGCCTTGGCGCAAATAAGGAATTTCCGTACCCGAAAGCCCTGCCATGGCACCGCCCAAAAGCACCACCAAGCCTAGGGTTTCCTCTCTGCTAAGTACAAAAGCCCGCTTTTTTCCCCACAGGAAGCCTTTTTGCGCTAACAGGGAGATGCCCACAGTGAGGGCACTTTCCACCCCCGCTACTACAAAATAAAAGGTAAGCCCCCCTTTGCTGATTGCAAAAAATATACCGGCCAATGCCATGGCAAATGCCCCCAGCAGTGCTTTTTTCAGCATCTCCTCTCGTACTACAAATCTGCCCAATGTCAATTGTATGGCACAGGCCGCCGCCAACACTGCCCCCGCTTTCAAGGGCATTTCCACAATACAGCCTGCCGCCACAGAAACCAAGGCACCCCAGAATAAAATCCCCTCGCCGAAAAACAAAGAAATATAGGCGATGCCCATGGGACGTAAAAATTGCAGCAGCTCCGCATTTCCCCAGCAAAAGCCCACCAAACACACCAGCATAAGCTTTAAAATGTCCTTCCCCAGTGCGGGTTTTGCTTCCTTTTGAGAATAAAATGGCGTTTCGGGAGCTGCCGGGGATTCCTGCCTGATTCGTTCTAAAATAATTTCTGTTTTTTCCATGTGTCTTCCCTCCATATTCCCTATTGTAGGAAAATATGACTGTTTTTTTTGTCATTTACTGGAGGCATCGTACCTTTTATTTCGGCAATTTCTTTAAAAAAGTACCTTTTTCATACAGGCAAGGACATAACCCCAATAAAAAAGGGGCTTACAGTCTAAAAGACCATAAGCCGCCTTGCATTCCAAGTGCAATTTCATCTATCTATATGTTTTTGTGAATTTTATTCATCCCCGGCAGTGATTCTAGTAACCTTACCGCTGCTGTTGGTTGTTAAAGTTACATAACAATCATCATTTTCATAGTCACAAGCATTCAGGAAATCCTTCAGGCCATCCAGATCATTCTCATAATCATCTTCGTCATAGAGATCGTCGTCATCAATATCATAAGACACCCTTACGCTGGAAGTGGTTTCCCAAGTATATTTATCGCCATCGCGGTCTTTAATGACCAGTTCGTTATTGGATGGATAAACTCTGTACAAATCGCCTTTTTTCGGTTTATCCTCGTCCTCTTCATCATCCTCATCAATTATTTTTGCCACTACCTTGAATACATCGCCCTTTGAATTCAGAGAAAGGCTGACGGTAATGATTTCATCACTGTCCAAATCGTCTAATGCATCCGCCAGATCGTCTTCGGAGCTGCTTTTTCCATCCAGTGTCACTGTAATGTTGCCGGAAGCGAACTCATAGGTTTTATTTTTAGAATCAACCCTAGCTTCGATTTCCCATTTATCTACAAACCGCAGGGTTCCCTTTACAACTTCATCCGCATCCTCATCATCCTCTGATGTAGCAACAATGCTTGTTACTTTGTCCTTACTGTTTAATTTCAAAGTAATGTCGATGTTTTCTTTGTTGTCATTGGCACTGGTCAAGGCACTGTCTAATCTAGAAACCGTAGAATTGCTGCCATTGAGCTTTACGCTTACATCGTCATCCATATCATAGGTATAGCTTACACCGCCCGCAATAATGGTGATTTCGTCCTTTTTCGGCTCAATATTCTTTAAGGTACCCTCGGTTGCCTTTGTGTTTTTACCCACAATTTTTGTTACCTCGCCCTTGCTGTTAAAGGTCAGGCTGACGGTATAGCTGTAATCCTTATAGTTGTTCCTTAAAGTGGACAGAGAGATGCTTTTCCCGTCAATCTCAACATCAGGACTCTTTAAATCATATTCATAGGTTTTGTTATCCACAGAAACCGTAATTTTTGAGGAGGTCAAGGTTTTTAACGTTCCCTCTGACAATGCGGAATTCTTTGTGGTGGCAGAAATTTCCGTAACCCCATCAAAACGGTCAAGGGTTAAGGCAACCAAATAGGGTGTGTTCTCGTACTTATCTGTCAGCGTAGAAAGTTTTCCACTCTTTCCATCTATTTCCACATCCACATCTTCGTTTAAATAATAGGAGTATGTTTTCCCCGCGGCTTTTAATTCTAAGCGGCGGCTATTGATAAACTCCAAGGTTCCATGGGTTTCATCCTCCATGAAGGTAATGTCAATATTGGTAACATAGCCCTTGCTGTCAAGCTTTAATGTTACGATATAATTGTTCTTTTTATAATCATCCATCAGTGTGGCAAAACGCATAATTTTTCCGTCATAGCGTACTGTCACATCCTCCTCGGAAAGGGGATAATCGTAAGACTTGCTGCCAACCTCAATGGTGAGCTTGGAATTGCTCATATACGTAAGATCACCGGAAAGAGGATTGTTTTTATTGGTCATTGCCTCAATTTTTGTAACACGCTCTGACTGATTAAAGGTTAAGGTTACGTTATACTCATAATCCTCCATTTCATTGATCAGCTTGGAAACGCTGGATTTGCTTCCGCCAATGGTAACGGTAACATCATCCTCCAAACGGTAGGAATTTTCTTTACTGCCGTCCTTTACCGTAATCTTACTGCTTGTTAAATTCTTCAGTGTAAAAGACTTTGTGGAGATAATGCCCTTTGCGGATTTATTGATGACAACACTGCTGATATCCGTATTACTATAGGTCACGGTAACCGTATCCCCCGTGCCAATGTCCTTTAGGGCAACCGTCTCGCCATCATAGGTCACTTTGACCGTAGATTTCTTGCCAAACAAATTCAGCCCGGCACCGCTGGAGGGTGCAACACTTAAGAAAATGTCTCCGTTTGCCAAAACCATACTGTTGATCACCGTACCGGAAATGGTTCCCGATGTAGGCACAGCAGGGGTAGTGCTATTAGAATCATTCAAGAAGTTATAGGTTTTTACAGATAACACAGCCATTTCCGCCCGGTTAATTTTCGCACCGGGGTTAAACTTATTCTCTGTATCACCAACCATAAGGCTTTTGCTGTTGAGAAGCGCCACATAAGGCACTGCTGCCGCTGAAATTTTGCTGCTGTCTTTATAAGACACCGTTGCGCTGTTGTTTACTGTGTAAATGGAACCAAGGGCCTTGCCAAACATCAGCCCCACTTCTTCTCTGGTTGCGTTCTGTGTGCCGTTTTTCAGCTTGGTTAAATCGCTGTTTTCAATAATTCCATTCTCCAAGGCATATGCCGTTGCATTATATGCCCAAGAAGGAATATTATATGCCTTCATTACCGTAGACCATTTTGTTACCGCTTCGGAGGATACATCCTGCTTTGTGTATACCTTCATGATAGAGTAAATCATTTGTACAGATTCACATAATGTCACATTATTTCTCGGCTTGGAATATCTTTTTCCATTTTCGTTGTAGCCGTTCATCAGTCCCAAGGACTGGGCATCATCAATAAATTTTGCCGCCCCCGCCCAAGGCACCGTTTTAATATCCTCAAATACCGAAGCATATGCAGTTACGCCCATGCTTCCCATCGCTAAGGATGCGGCCATTGCTACCGCTAAAAATTTTTTCATAAGTAAATGCCCCCATTCAACTTATTTCTTTTATCTTCAATTACAGTATCACACACCCAAATATAGGATGTTCTTATTTAGTATAGCATAAAATTCCATAGAAATCTTTGCAAAAATATTAAGTTTCCTTTTCTCCATCGCCTTTTATCAAGGATTCTGACATTAATTTGCAATATATTCCATTTGTTTCCTCACATTTCTCAAGGGTACTCATTTTCCTTCCCTGTAATCTTTTTTGCATAAGCAATGACGTTACATATGCCTGCATGGGAACAGCCGGTGATACTATAAACCCCATTCTCTGCGGAATATGCCAAGGCCGTATCATCCTCTATCCAGTCCCCTTGATCGCCCTCTGCCCCCTCCAGCGTCCCAATGGGTGTTGGTTCCTCGAAAGAAATCCCTCTAGGAATTTCTCCCAAAAAAACAAGACGCCGGGTGAGCCAATAGGGTTTTTTCGTTTCCAACAGGGAAAATCCCTCTCCGATTGCTTTACGATCCATAGGACAGCCAATGGGCAATCTGTCAACAAAACGGGGAAGGCAGGCCGACGGATGGCAAACCAGCCTTGGCTTTTTGCCCCCAAATGCTGCCTATGGAATGCGCTGTCAAAACACAAGGAAGCTACATCCAGTTTGACGCAGTGGGGTTCAAAAAGTTCCCACTGTTTTTGGATAAACCCTCCCTGCATTGCTTTTCTATGATAAAAAGAGATGGCACCAAAAAAATGTGTCGGCAATTTCCCAAGTTTCAACTTACTTTTCAAGTCTTTTTTCAAGCTCTGCACGCACATCCTCGTACCCGGGCTTTCCCAAAAGGGCAAACATATTTTTCTTATACGCTTCCACACCGGGCTGGTCAAAAGGATTTACCCCCAGCAAATACCCGCTGATGCCCACAGCCTTTTCAAAGAAATAAACCAGTGCCCCAAAATGCCATGCATCCATTTTCTCAATTTCAATGATCATATTGGCAACGCCGCCGTCCATATGAGCAAGCATTGTTCCCGCAAAAGCCTTGCTGTTTACAAACTGCAGCTCCTTCCCTGCCAGAAAATTCAGCCCGTCCCCATCGGCGGGGTCATAAGGAATCACCGCCTTGGTTTTGGGCTCCTTACACCAAAGTACTGTTTCAAAAAAGTACCTTCCACCTTCTTGAATAAACTGCCCGATGGAATGCAAATCCGTAGAGAAATTTGCGGTCACAGGGAATACGCCCTTGCCGTCCTTTCCTTCACTTTCTGCAAAAAGCTGTTTAAACCATTCCCCAAAGGAGGCCAAATGAGGCTCATAGTTTGCCAAAATTTCAATGGTCTTTCCCTTCTGATAGAACAAATGGCGCAGGGCGGCATATTGATAGCAGGGGTTTTCCTCAATATTGGGGTTGGCAAAGGCTTCCATGGCAGCCTTTGCCCCGGCCATCACCGCCCCAATATCAATATCCGCTACGGCCATAGCCAGAAGCCCCACAGCCGTCAAAACGGTAAACCTTCCGCCAATATCATCGGGAATCACAAAGGTTTCATAGCCCTCTTTCACACACATTTCCTTGAGGGCGCCTTTTGCCTGATCGGTGGTGGCATAAATCCGCTTTCCCGCCTCCTCTTTGCCGTATTTTTTCTCCAAAAGCTGTTTAAAAATACGAAAGGCAATGGCAGGCTCCGTTGTTGTGCCGGATTTTGAAATCACATTGATAGAAAAATCCCGATCACCTAAAATCTGCAAAATATCGTTTAAGTATGCCGAGCTGATATTGTTTCCCACAAAATAAATATCCGGCGTGTCTTTTTTCAGCTGATTATAATAGGGGCTTTTTATAAAATCCAAGGCCGTTCTTGTGCCCAAATAAGACCCGCCAATGCCAATGACAATCAGCACACTGCTGTCTTGTTTTATTTTGGCCGCCGCTTTTTTGATCCGTTCAAATTCCTCTTGATCATACCGCTGGGGCAGCTCTACCCACCCCACAAAATCATTGCCTTTTCCGGTCTTATTGTGCAGAGCCTCATGGCAAAGACGAATTTCCTCAGAAATCCCCCGAAGTTCCGGCCTTTGTACTGCTTCCCCTTGCGCTGTGAATTTAATTCCCATCTCAAATTCCTCCTTCTCTTTGTCAAAGGCATACTCCCGTACGCGGAAAGTATGCCCCTTTTGCAGTATATTATAAGGTACCTCGAATAATGATCTCGGGAACAGGCTCCGTCGTAATTTCCTTTGCCGTCTCTTTTTCCTCCTGAACAAAGCCATTGATTCTGGTAATTTGAATGGTACTCTTTTTTTGTCCGGCACGGCCCTGCTGCACTACCTTTTGATAGCTCTTGGGCTGTGTATTATCCATTTGATATTCATAGGTCTTGGGCTCTACCGTGGTTAAAACCTGCGTTTCGATTGTTTTTACGGAAATTTTAGGCTTGCTGATGGGAACATTCAGCACCTGTCCCACACGAATGCCCGTATTTACGGTGATCCCCTCGTTTAATTTCAATAAATCCTCCAAAGAGCATTCGTAATTCTGGGCAATTTTATAAAGGGCATCGTTAGACTGCACGGTGTAAGTGCCTGTTACCGTTGTGGTGGATTGCAAAGAGGCAATGGCATCCTCTTGTGAGAGCACCTCCTCGGAATCCACATAGTCTGCGGCTACCGTTACATTTTCCACCCATTCCACCGTAGCCGTAACTCCTTCCGCCGGAAGGTATGGCTCCTTGATGGCATCCAGCACCTTGTTGGCCTGCTCCTGATTGGCCAAAACAACGCCCTTGCCTCCGTCAATCATAATAATGGCGGCATTTACTTTATACGTAACCATATTTCGTATTTTGGGAATGAGATGCTCCAGTGTGCAAACATCTTTTTTTCGGCTTCCGCCAATATGAATGCGCTCTGTTTTTATTTCCTCATTCAGCTTCACCTCTGTGCCCACAGTTCCCGCAAGCTGTGTTTCTATGGTATCTATGATAGTTTGGGAATTTGTACCCCGTCCTTCCAGCACACCCACGCTTTCTGTGCCCACAAAGACCTCCGTACCGTTTTTCCGCACCAAAAGAAACAGCAGCAGCAAAAGGATGAAGACACCAACCCCCAACACCATTTTTCTTCTGGAGATCCGTCCTTGTGCCTTTCGCTTTTCCGTGCCTTGGGGCTTTTGCGTCCTTCGCCTTGGTTCTTTTTTCTCGGCTCCGCCCCGCTTCTTGACGCCGTATATTACCCGCTCATCCCTGCGGGGAAAATTTTCCTTTCCGTCGGTCACTGTTACACCACCCGCTTTCTTTCGCGCAATTCGACTCAAACTAGTATTATTGTAAATTATTCAGCAGCGGATTGCAAGCAAAAGACTGCATTACAGTAAAACTATAGCAAAGGAATGGTCAGCCATTCCAAAAAATGCGTCAAGGGGGCAGACTTACCCCGCGCCATCTTCCACGCCCCAGCCATCAAAAATAAAAAGCTGCCCACAAACCACACAAAAACATGGATTTGGGACAGCTGTTTATTTTATTCTTTATTTGTTTCGCATGGAGCGCAAAATAAATTCCGTATGATATTTAATGTGTCCTTGGGCAACCGTTGCGCCCTCCTCCGCATCGTGATTTTCAATGGCACGCAGAATTCCTCTGTGGTGGGCAACAATAGCAGGAATAGAGCTGTCTACCTTCAGATGGGCCATGCGGTAACGGTAAAGCTGGGTGCGCAGATTTTGATAGATATTTGTTAATTTATCGTTCTCTGTGGATTTTAAAATGGCATCATGGAAATCTTCATCCAGCTCAATAATCCGCTCCAGATTATTTTCATCAATGGCACGCTCAAATTCTGTCTCCAGATTTTTTAAATGGATCAAGTCCTCTTTTTTCATCTTCACACAAGCCTGGCTTGTGGCGAGGCCCTCCAAAGCACCTCTTACCTCCAAAATATTAATAATATCCTTTTCGCTCATATCCAGCACTTGGGCGCCCTTTCTGGGCACAAGCTCCACCAAATTTTCCAAGGAAAGCATACGCAAAGCCTCCCGCACAGGGGTGCGGCTGACACCTAGCTTATCCGCCAGCTGATTCTCCATCAGCCGTTCGCCGGGAACCAGCTTTCCTGTTAAAATGGCTTCTCTCAGCGCATGAAAAACAACATCCCGCAGGGGGAGGTACTCGTTGGTATTGATATTAAATTTTGTTTCTTCCATTCTTCCCTTCTCCTCTCTTATCACTATTGCTGTGATAAATCTTTGTAGCCACAACATCCTTCAAACCGAATTTTTTCCGGATTGCCGCCGCCGCTTTCTTTGCATTCTCTTCTCCCTGAAACAGCCCGAATACCGTTGGGCCGCTTCCGCTCATCAGGGCACCCACTGCCCCAAGATGAACCAATTCTTCTTTGATCAAAGCAATTCGGGGATGCATGGGTATGGTAACGCTTTCCAGCACATTGCCCAAAAGCTGACCCATTCTGATAATATCCTCCGCCGCCATAACCCGAAGCATCCCCTCTGTGTCAGGATGATTTTCTATTTTTTCCCAGTCAAGCCCACGGTAAACCCTTGCCGTTGAAACGCTGACCGGCAGCTTTGCCAAAACAATGTAACACATAGGGCATGGAGTTTTGATCGGCGTCAATATTTCGCCGACGCCCTCCGCCAACACCGTTCCCCTTTGAACGCAGTACGGAATGTCTGACCCCAAAAGAAAGGCCAAGCCTTTCAACTCTTCCATGGAAAGGCCTAATTCAAACAAGCGGTTCATGCCAACCAGAACAGCCGCACAATCGGCGCTTCCCCCTGCCAAGCCCGCCGCCACAGGAATGCGTTTATCAATTTCAATAAAAACACCTTCCGGGATACGAAACTTTGCCTGCATCAGCGCCGCCGCTTTGTATGCCAAATTGCGGCCGTCTGTGGGCAGCCAAGGAAGATTGCTTTTTATTATAATTCCCCCTTGCACCATAGGCTTCATATAAATTCCATCATACAGACCCACCGTCTGCATGATGCTGCGAATCAAATGATAGCCATCCTCCCGCTTGCCTGTTACATCCAATGTTAAGTTGATTTTTGCCCTTGCCTTTAATTTTATTTCCTTCAAAATAAGCCCTCATTAAACCATAATACTGTATACATTGTCTTTATCATTGTACAATAGTTCCCTTTCAGATACAACCGCCATGTTATACAAAAAACAGCCTTCACCCCTATGTAAAACGCTAATAAACAAAGTTTAATTCCTCTGTTTTTTTCCTGCCTAGAAGAGGAAATCCCATGGCTGGGCGGAAAAGCCACCGGGGACAGGGCTGTCACAAGGCTGAATAGCATCCCCCTGTGGGGGAAAGCTTCTTGTTGATTTTGTATACAGAATACTTTTTTATCCCCTAAATTCATAGGAGACGGCATTTTTTTCTGAAAAATTCCTCTTGCAATTTGATGGGAATGGTGTATAATGATGTCGTAAAAACATAATACCTCTTCAGGGCAGGGTGAAATTCCCGATCGGCGGTAAAGTCCGCGAGCGCAAGCAGGATTTGGTGAAATTCCAAAACCGACAGTATAGTCTGGATGGAAGAAGAGCAAGCATGATAGCGGTATGCCGTCTTTTGGGTTGTCCCATGGTCACACCGCATATGGCAATGACCCCTTGTGCCCTTTGGCATACCTTTGGTTTCCACTGTGGAATAAAGGAAGCGGCTTTTGCTGTACAAAAATGTTTGATATGCCCTGTATGAGCCTTTGGCACATACAGGGCTTTTATTTTGAATTGACTGTTTTTTACATATTTTTTCGCCAAAACAGCCACTTCTCCTCTCATGAGAGGGCTCGCTCCCATCCTCTTTTTGGAAAATTCTTTTCCGCCTTTCCCCTGAAGGAAAGGAAGTATCCCTATGGTAAATGAAAACTATATGAAACGCGCCATACTGCTGGCAAAAAAAGCCTTAGGCTATACCAACCCCAACCCATTGGTGGGTGCCGTGATTGTGAAAGATGACAGAATTATCGGCGAAGGCTATCACCATAAAGCCGGTGAGCCCCATGCGGAGCCTATGGCCCTTGCTGACTGCAAGGAAAGCCCAAGGGGCGCAACGCTCTATGTCACGCTGGAGCCTTGTTGTCACCAAGGGCGCACATCGCCCTGCACCCAGACCATTATCAAGGCGGGCATCCGCCATGTGGTGATTGGCTCCGCCGATCCCAACCCCTTTGTACGGGGAAAAGGCGTTGCCCAGCTACGGCAAAACGGCATCACTGTAACGGAGCATTGCCTGCAAAAGGAATGTGATGTACTCAACGAGATTTTTTTCCACTTTATCACCACAAAAATGCCTTATGTGGCACTTAAATATGCCATGACCGCCGATGGAAAAATTGCAACGACAACAGGCGCTTCCCGGTGGATCAGCAATGAAGCCTCCCGCCACCATGCCCATGGTCTGCGACATCGGTTTAGCAGTATTCTTGTGGGTATTGAAACGGTTTTGCGGGATGACCCGCTGCTGAATTGCCGGCTGAAGAATGCAGTACAGCCCCTGCGTATTATTTGCGACAGCCGCCTGCGTATCCCCCTGGAAAGCCGTATCTGCCGAACCGCCGAGGAATACCCCACGGTGATTGCGTATACCCAAGGGGCTATGGAGAAAAAGGAGCAATTAGAGGCCATGGGGTTTACCCTCTGGCAAACTCCTCAAGAGGCCAATGGCATTTCTCTCCCTGACCTACTGAAAAAACTGGGGGAGCAGGGTATTGACAGTATTTTGGTAGAAGGCGGTGGAGGAATACACTATTCCTTTTTGGAACAGCAGCTTGCCCAGAAGCTATATATTTATCTGGCGCCCAAGCTTTTCGGCGGCAAGGAGGCCAAAACACCTGTAGGCGGCAAGGGGGTTCTTGAGCCAAAGGACGCCTTCCCCCTAAGGCTTTTGCAAAACAAAGTGCTGGACGGGGATATTCTACTGGAATACGGGATTAATCCATAAACGGGGACTTAGACTTTATGACCGTGGGTTGCACCCATACCCACTTGCTTTTTGTAAAAAGCAAGACCAAAAACTTTTATATGAAACCCCATTGTATGGGGTTTCAGTGGAATTCGATTCCGCAAAAACGAAAGTTTTTGCATAAATGGGTCGAGGGTTGCAATGGCAAAGCAAAGTGCTGACCCGAAATCCCTTGCCGGGCCCGGGGCGGCGTCCCGAGGTCTTAGGTTTTGAAGTTTCAAGACAGCGGCCCGAGATCTTAAGACTACCATCCTCGGAACTAAAAAAAGGAGGTGCTTTATGTTTACCGGTCTGATTGAAGAAATCGGCTATATCGATAAATTGCTCTATGAAAAAAATAGCGGTCAGCTTGTCATCCAAGCAACAACCGTGCAAAAAGATACAAAGCTGGGCGATAGCATTGCCGTAAACGGCGTCTGCCTGACTGTAACACACTTGACCGATCATACCTTTACAGCGGATGTCATGCCCGAGACCTTAAAAAGAAGTACCCTGGGCGAGCTGCGAAAAGGCTCACCCGTAAATTTGGAATGTGCCATGGCGGCCAATGGCCGCTTCGGCGGGCATATGGTCAGTGGGCATATCGATGGAATAGGCACGATCACCGCAAAAAAACAAGAGGGTAATGCCATCCGCCTGTTTATTAGCGCCCATAAACCGCTTTTGCAGCAAATCATCGAAAAAGGCTCCATCGCCATTGACGGCGTCAGCCTCACCGTGATTTCTGTGGATAAAAACCAATTCTCCGTGGGCATTATCCCCCACACCAGCACACAAACCATGCTGCTGGATAAAAAACCCGGGGATAACGTGAACTTGGAAACAGATATGATCGCTAAATATGTCAGGAATTTTCTAGGCAATCTGCAGCAAACCCAGGACCGCCCCATGACACTGGAATTTTTAAGAGAAAACGGATTTTAGGAGGAGATAACATGAACGCATATCATACCATAGAAGAAGCCTTAACAGCTTTAAGGCAAGGTGAAATTATTCTTGTAACAGACGACCCCGACCGGGAAAACGAGGGGGATTTCATCTGTGCCGCACAATTTGCAACCCAGGAAAATGTGAATTTCATGGCAAAATATGGCAAAGGCCTAATTTGTATGCCTATGAGCGAGGCTTTGGGCCATAAATTAGGTCTGCCGCAAATGGTTTCGGAAAACACAGACAACCATTGCACGGCATTCACCGTTTCCATCGATCATATGGATACCACCACGGGTATCTCAGCGGCGGAGCGTTCCATAACTGCCCTAAGGTGTGTGGAGGATAACGCAAAGCCGGAGGACTTCCGCAGACCAGGGCATATGTTCCCCCTCATCGCCAGAGCCGGGGGGGTTTTAAAGCGTGAGGGGCACACTGAGGCTACCGTGGACTTAATGCGTCTTGCTGGGTTGAAGGAATGCGGTCTTTGCTGTGAAATTATGGCGGAGGACGGCACCATGATGCGTACCCCTGCTCTTTGGGAGCTTGCCCATGCCCACGGCTTAAAATTTATTACGATACATGATTTACAGAACTACTGCCGGCGTCATGAGAAGCACGTACATTGCGAGGCTACCGCAACCCTGCCCACGCCCTACGGCGAGTTTAAGATTCATGGGTACATCAATGAAATTACGGGAGAGCATCATGTTGCGTTAGTGAAAGGGGAGATCGGCGACGGGAAGGATCTTTTATGCCGTGTACATTCCGAATGCCTGACGGGAGATGTATTTGGATCCTGCCGTTGCGACTGCGGACAGCAGTTAGCCGCTGCCATGCGACAGATTGAAAAGAAAGGCCGGGGTATTTTATTATATATGCGGCAAGAAGGCAGGGGCATTGGGTTAATCAACAAGCTAAAGGCCTACGAGCTGCAAGAGCAAGGGCAGGACACTGTAGAAGCTAATTTATCCTTGGGGTTTGCGCCGGATTTACGGGAATACTGGATTGGTGCACAAATTTTACAAGATTTAGGTGCGAGGGAGCTACATCTTTTGACCAACAACCCGGAAAAGGTCTACGGGTTAGACGGGTTTGGCGTGGAGATTACAAAGCGTATTTCCATTGAAATTGCACCCCAGGAATATGATTTGGAGTATTTAAGAACGAAGCAGGAGAAAATGGGGCATCTTTTTTCCCATGTCCTTTAACAGGGCTAAAGCTTTAGACCTCGGGACAGTGTCCCGAACCTAGAAAGACGAAGACCTCAGGACGCCGTCCCGATCCCTGCAAGGGATTTCTGGTCAGCAGATGGCATTGCTTTGCCATTGCAACCCTTGACCCATTTATGCAAAAACCTCTGGTTTTGTAGAATCGGATTCTCGAAACCCCATACAATGGGGTTTCATTTAAAAGTTTTTGCCCTTGCTTTTTTCAAAAAGCAAGTAGGTGTGGGCAATGCCCACGGTCCTAAGACGAAGACCTCAGGACGCCGTCCCGATCCCTGCAAGGGATTTCTGGTCAGCAGATGGCATTGCTTTGCCATTGCAACCCTTGACCCATTTATGCAAAAACCTCT